>ERZ1370068.449-contig-10406_pt1 | contig 50683 bp, 67 predicted proteins | sample MGYA00561227_ERZ1370068 | MGnify/ENA primary metagenome ERZ1370068 (study PRJEB38410, sample SAMEA6850437) | metagenome | study: Metagenomic assessment of the ecological functions of the soil: analysis of the soil microbiota associated with the... | reverse complement strand
TGCTTCGTTCAGTTACGTATTGCTCCTACAACCTATCCCGACGCGCTCGCGCGATCGCCGAAGGCGCCGGTGCTGAAAATCGTATCCACCAGGACGGTGGTTGGGTCAGGGGCCAACCGGCTCGAGATCGTTCCGTACCGCACCGCATCGGGGAGCGTCAGATGATGGTCTATTTCCCCGAGCATCGTCTGCTCTACACCAGCGACCTGTTCACGATTCGCGACGGGATGGTCTTCCTGCCGCAGCAAGTCGACGAAGGCGTGCGGGCCGCTGCGCGGAGCACCTCACCGTGGAGCGCGCGTTCGGCATGCACTACGACGCCATTCCGTGGCAGCAGGTCGTGGACAGCGCCGCGCCCAGGACCAAATAGCGCTGACGAAAGCGGGCGAGAGGCAGCCCGGAAGGAAACCGAGTTAGCCACTCACTGGTCGTGGGGACGGCCTTAGGGCGTCCCGCGGATCACCTATGAAACTGATGCGTTTCACCGTTGCACTCGCGATTTCATGCGCTCTTGCGTTGATCGGGTTCGCCGGGCTCGAAGCCCAACGACGCGGCGGCCCGCCAAGCGAAGGCCTCTCGTTCCGCTTCCTGGGCCCCGTCGTCGGCAATCGCGTCGCGCGTCGATCGCGGGCGTGCCCGGCGATCCGTCGATCTACTACGCCGGCGCCGCGTCGGGCGGCGTCTGGAAAACGACCGACGGCGGCATCCGCTGGATGCCGGTGTCCGACAGCATGCCGGTCGCGGCGATCGGCGCGCTGGCGGTCGCGCCGTCCGATCCCGAACATCGTCTGGGCCGGCACCGGCGAGGCGTGGGCGATTCGCGACAGCGACGTGATCGGCGACGGCATCTACAAGTCGATCGACGCCGGCACAGACCTGGACGCACACCGGCCTCGACGAGACCGGCCGCATCGGCCGCATCCTCGTCCATCCCACCAATCCCGACATCGTCTTCGCCTGCGCGATCGGACGCATCACCGCACCGCAGCAGGAGCGCGGCGTGTTCCGCGACCGACCGACGGCGGCGCAGCACTGGGATCGCGTGCTGTTCGTCGACGAGAACACCGGCTGCTCGGGTTGTCGATGGACGCGAAGAATCCACGCACGTCTGTTCGCCGGCACGTGGCAGGTCGAGATGCATCCGTGGGCCATGCTGAGCGGCGGGCCCGGCAGCGGCATCTACGTGTCGCGCGACGGCGGCACGACCTGGACGCGATCGAGGCGAGCGGCGGGTCTGCCGCGAGTCGCCGCTCGGCAAGATCGATGTCGCGGTCGCGCCGACCGATTCGAATCGCGTCTACGCGCGTTGATTCAGACGCAAGGATCAGGGATCGGTCTGGCGATCGGACGACGGCGGCGTCGAACTGGCGCGTCGTGAACTGGTCGCGCGCGCTGATCGGACGCGCGGGCTACTACATTCACATCGCGCGTCTCGCCGGCGAACGAAGACGAAGTGTCTCGTCTCGAACAGCTCGTTCTGGCAATCGATCGACGGCGGCCGCACGTTCGAGGAGCGGCAGCTGGGGCGGCGACAACCACGACATCTGGTGGGATCCGAAAGACGCCGATCGCTTCGTCATCACCCACGACGCCGGTCTGACGATCACCACGCAGCACGCGCGCAGCACGCAGCGCGTGACGCTGCCGATCGGCCAGATGTATCACGTCGACCGTCGACAACCAGGTGCCGTACTACGTCTACTCGCAACATGCAGGACGACGGCACGATGCGCGGTCCGGCGATCGCGGCCGGAGAATGCCGGCGCCGGCTACAACGGATCGGGCAACCGCTGGGATCACGGGTCTCGGCGGCTGCGAGTCGGGCCGCACCGTTCCCGATCCCGCGGATCCGAACATCGTCTGGTCCACCTGCTACGGCAACAAGGTGACGCGCTACGACCACCGCAACGGACGATCGCGCGGTCGGTCGCGCCCTGGATGATCACGCTCGACGCGCCGCCGACCGACTCGAAGCTACCGCTGCCACTGGACGCGCGCCGCTCGCCATCGATCCGTTCGATCACAACAACGTGCTACTACGGCTGCAACGTGATCTTCCACGACCACCAACGGCGGCCAGAGCTGGCAAGTCGACCAGCCCGCGATCTGTCGACGCAGGATCCGAGCAAGATCATGCCGTCGCGGCGGCATCGTCGGCGACAACCTCGGGCAGTTCGCGCCGGAAGTCGATCTTCGCGATCGCGACGTCGGAAGTCGAGAAGGGCGCTGATCTGGGCCGGGACCAACGACGGCAAGGTCTGGTCACGCGCGACGGCGGCGCGAAGTGGAACGACGTGTCAGCAAGAACATCACCGGCATGCCGGCCTGGGGTGTGGTGTCGAAGATCGAGCCGTCGCACTTCGACGGCGACACGCGCGTACGTCGCCGTCGACGCGCACCTGATGGACAGCCGCGAGCCGTACATCTTCAAGACCACCGACTACGGCGCGACGTGGAAACGCGTCAACGGCGATCTGCCGAACAAGCATCCGCTGTCGTACGTGAAGGCGGTGGCGGAGAATCCGAACAAGCGCGGGATGCTGTTCGCCGGCACCGGCCACAGCTTCTACTACTCGACCGACGACGGCGCGCCACTGGACCGAGCTGGTCGGCCGGCCTGCCGCATGCGCCGGTCAGCTGGGTCGTCGTGCAGAAGCAGTTTCACGACGTCGTCGTGTCGACCTACGGCCGCGGCATCTACGTGCTCGACGACATCACGCCGCTCGAGCAGGGCGTCGCCGACGACGACCGACGCGGCGAATCTCTTTACGCCGCGCGCCCGCCTACCGCTGGACGCAGCGCGGTCGCGCGCTACATCAACTACTCGTTGCAGAGCGGCGCCGCGCGACCCCGTGCAGCTGCAGATCCTGGACGGCGGACGGCAAGATCGTCCGCGATCTGCGTCCGACCGGGCGCGCCGGCCTGAATCGCGTGTCGTGGGATCTGCGCTACGAACCGCCGCGGCTCGTCGCGATGCGGACGACGCCGCCGGAGAATCCGCACATCTGGGAGGAGCCGCGGTTCCGCGGCCAGGACACGCGGCCGGTGACGCACTGGGGCCTCGAACCGGCGCAGGTCGGTCCGATCGTCGCGCCCGGCAGATACACGGTCAAGCTGACCGTCGACGGCACAGTCGACGACGCAGCCGATCGAGATCCTCCGCGATCCGAAAGTGCCGACCAGCGGTCGCCGACCTCGATCTCTCGGTGCGGCTGCAGCTGCGGCTGCGCGACAACATCACGCGCGGCGGCCGACATGATCAACACCATCGAGGTCATGCGCAAGCAGCTCGAGGACGTGCAGAAGGCGTATCGCGAACGATCGCATCGAAGGCGGCGCTGGTCAAGCAGGTCGCCGAGATGGACAAGAAGCTGTTCGACGTCGAAGCGAAGCTGCTCGAGCCGGCGCAGATGACGAGCGACGACAAATACTTCCAGCAGGCGTATCGCGTCTACATGAACCTGATCTGGCTGAACGGCGAGGTCGGCCCCGGCGCGGGCGACGTCGCCGGCGGCGCCGACTTTCCGCCGACCGACACGTCCGTCGAGCGTGCTCGAAACGATTGAGAAGGACTCTTGAACGCCGCGAAGAGCGATTACAAGACACTTGATGGAGCGCGATGTTCCCGCGTTCAATCGCGCCGATACGGCGGCGCGATCGCGCCGCTGACTCGACAGTAACTGCGCAAAACAGCTTGATTCCCTGACCCGTCGCCCTTACGCTTCCGCCACGTTTTTGCACGTGTGACGGTTTGCGTGGAGGGCGGCGAGAGTGTTCCAATCGGCCGCGCTAGTGGTGTGCTCGGCGCTGTGGGTTGTCGCACCGGCATCCGGCCAGGTCAGCACCGGCGAGATTTTCGGCAAGGTCAGCGACGCCAGCGGCGCCGTCCTGCCGGGGAGCCAACGTCACCATCTCGAGTCCCGCGCTCATTCAGCCGCGGTCCGTCGTCACCGCCGCCAGCGGCGGCTATCGCTTTCCCAATCTTCCCATCGGCGTCTACGCGATCTCGTTCGAGCTCGCCGGCTTCAAGAAGGCGGTGCACAGCGACGATCGTCGATCCAGGGCGGGCTTCAACGCCGAGATCAACGGACAGCTCGAGATTTCGCACCGTGCAGGAAACCGTCACCGTGTCTGGCGCAAGCCCCGTTGTCGACACGAAGTCGAGACGACGCTCGGCACCAACTTCGGCAGGGGACCTGCTCGACGCGATTCCGTCGGCGCGCGATCCGTGGGTCATCCTCGAGCAGACGCCGGGATGGTCATGGATCGCGAGAACGTCGGCGGCAACCAGTCGGGGCAGCAGTCGTCGTTCGGCGTCGCTGGCGGCACACGGCAACCAGCAGTGGAACGTCGACGGCGGCACCGTCACCGACATGGCCTCGTCCGTCGTCGCCGGGCTACTTCGACTTCGACTCGTTCGAGGAAATCCAGATCACGACCGGCGGCGGCGACGCGTCGCAGAAGGCCGGCGGCGTCGCGATCAACCTGTCGTGAAGAGCGGCAGCAATCAGCTGCAGGGATCGGCGCGCTACTTACGACGCCAACAAGCGCTTCGAGCGAACGAATGCGCCGGACGAGGTGATCGCGGCAGGGCGGCGGCGCGAGCAATCCGATCCAGGACGTGGCCGATGCGGCTTCGAGGTCGGCGGCCCGATCAAGAAGGACAGGGCGTGGTTCTGGGGCGCGGCGAACCGCAACCGATCCGCGTCGGCGTGATCGGTTTCCTGAAGCCGGGCGCGTCGGCCGCGACTAGACCGACGTCGACGACCTCGAGACCGATCTCACGGTGTGAACAATCAGAACCTGAAGTTGAACTACCAGTGGACGACCGGGCACAAGACGACGTTCCTGTTCAACCGCGGCGACAAGATCCGCGGCTCGCGCGGAGCCGGCTCACCAGCTGCTTCGCGGCGACGACGCGGCAGACCGGCGGAGCCACGCTACTATCGGGCCCGACATCAGTGGACGGTCAACAACCAGCTGCTGCTCGACGGCCAATACGCTACAACGACCGTTCGCCTCACTCACTCACGAGGACAGTCTTGCGACCGTGCAGCGGCTCGCTACGTCGATCAGGACAACACCGACGACCGCTCCGGCAAACCTTACAGCGGCAACATCCGGCCGACTACGAGGCAGCGAAGACCGGCTGGACACGGCAACTACTGCCTGGCGAACCTCCTCGGCGAGCGATCACGCGACGAGAGTTCGGCGTGCGCTACCGCAGCACGCCGTATCGAGGCGATCACGAAAAGAAGACCGGCGGCGGCGCGCACCCCGGTGCGCGTCCACGCCTCCGGACAGAACAGGGAAGTCGACGTCGCGACGGCGATGCAGACACGAGCCGCGAACTGTGGGAATGCTCGGCCTACTTCAACGATTCCATGACAGCGCGGCCGGACGACGTTCCAGCTGGGGCCTGCGCGTCGATCATCGAGGATCGCGCGATCGCGGCCAACATCGCCGCGAGCCCAATCCTGCCCGGACCTGCTGCCGGCGGTCGACTTCACAGGCGCCGATTCCGGCGCGGTCTACAACAACCTGTCGCCGCGCGCTCGCCTGGACCTACGACCTCTCCGGCAACGGCAAGACCGTCGTCAAGGCGGCGGCGCACGATACGACGGCCTCGGCATCGACACCGCGGGCAGCTCAGTCCGACCGGCAGACGACCTGTCGTACTTCTGGATGATCCCAGACGGCGACCTTCTGGCGCAGCGCAACGGATCCTGTTCGCGCGCGGCGTTCAGTGCGACGCCGAGCTCCAACTACGATCCGAGCAATCCCGCGTCCGGTCGTACGCCGACGACCGTCGATCCGCGATCTGAAGAACGACACGACCGACGAGATTTCCTCGCTGTCCCTCGATCGTGAGCTGATGCCCAACTTCGGCATCGGCATCAGCTACATCTACCGGCGCTACGGGTCGATGCAGGCGACGTATCGCAACGGCGTGCCGTCGTCGACGTATTCGCCGGTCTCGTTCACGCGGCCGTGCGGCAACGATCTCTGTGATCAGCCGAGCTACGCGGGCGTCTACTACCAGCGCACCACCGCGCTGCCGACGCCGTCGACGCTGCGCAACTACGACTACTACCGCAACTACAACGGCATCGAGCTGACGGCGCGCAAGCGCTTCAGCCACCGCTGGCTGATGAACAGCAGCTTCACCTACAACGTCGCTCACTTCTTCTACCCGACCATCGACGACTTCGCCAGCGGCACGACCACCGGCGATCCGACCAACTACGATCTGCAGAACGGTCGCGAGTCGGCCGGCACGTCGGGCCTCAACGGTCCGCGGTGGATCGCCAAGGCGTCGGCGATGTATGCGCTCGGCTGGGGATGTCGGCGGCGGCGTTCGTCAACCTGCGCGAAGGGATTCAGTTCAACCGCACGATTCAGTCGCCGAACCGCACCGGATCTCTCGCCGCGGTGAACGTCAACATCGAACCGCAGGGCGCGACGCACCTCGAAGCGTTCCGGCAGATCGATGCGCACTGGGACAAGACGTTCCGGTTCGACAAGCGCCGCTTCTCGTTCAACGTCGACCTGTTCAACCTGCTCAACTCGTCGACGGTGCTCGGCCGCGTGGCGCGGCAGGACGCGTCGAACGCGAACTTCGTGCAGACGATCCTGGCGCCGCGGGTCGCGCGCTTCGGCCTGAAGGTGAACTTCTGACGACCCGTTCAGGGCCGCCGGGATCGTGTAGAATCGACAACCGGTTTTCTTGAAAGGAGGGCCTGTCTACATGAGAGCGACCGCCGATCGTGCTCAGGGACAGGTCCGCCTTCCGATAGATGTAAGCCATCTTCGAACGCGGGCCTTCCCGATCTCCCACTGACAACAGCAAACGGTCTTGCAAAGGAGATCCGACGTGTCTCTCATTGGAGCGTCTGGGGTGGAATCCGTTTTTCGAAGACCAGCGCGCGTCTCGAGACGGCCCGAGCTGCGGTTTGCGCGCGTGGTCGAAGCGCAGCGCGGCGCGTGGAAAGTGGCGGGCGAGTTCGATGGGTGGACCGAAATCAGCGGACGCTATCGCCACGAGTCGGCATCGGGCGCCGAGTTTCCCGCGGTCGGCGACTGGGTGGGCGTCATCGACGCGATCGTTCACACGCGGCTCGGTCGCAAGAGCACGGTGTCGCGTGCCGCGGCGGGACGCGCCGTCGATGAAGCAGATCGTCGCGGCGAACGTCGATACGATCCTGCTCGTCACCGCACTCGGCGACGACGCGCGATCTGAATCCGCGGCGTCTCGAGCGCTGCCTGACGATGGTGTGGGAGGCCGGGGCGGTGCCGGTCGTCGTGTTGAACAAGGCCGACCTGTCCGCCGATCCGGAAGGCGATGCGGCGTCGCTGCGCGCGCCCGCCTGCCGTTCGTCGACGTCGTCGACGATCAGCGCACTCGATGAGGCAGGTCCGAAGGCCTGCGCTACCGAAACCACGACGACAGCGACGAGCGACAACACTCGTCGATGCCTCGACGACAGGCAATGCGGCAACGGGACATCGGTAGCGGCAGCCCTTTAGGCTGCGTGGATCCGATCGCTGCGCTCGATCGATATCTGCAAACCGGCGCAGACGGTCGCGCTCCTGGGATCATCGGGCGTCGGGAAATCGACGCTCGATCAACCGGCTGCGTCGGCGCGGAGGCGCTGCGCGAGGCGGCATCCGATCCGACGTGGCGCGGCCGGCATACGACCACCGCGCGTCAGCTCGTCGTAGTTGCCCGGCGGCGCGCTGCTGATCGACACGCCGGGGATGCGCGAGCTCGACGCCGTGGGCCGACGAAGCGGCGGTGGAATCGGCCTTCGACGACATCCGCGACGCTCGCCGAGTCGTGCCGCTTCGGCGACTGTGCCCACGAGGGCGAGCCGGGCTGCGCGGTCGCCGCGGCGGTGGAAACCGGGCGTCTCGACGCGGACCGCCCTGGCGAACTATCGCCGGCTTCTGCGCGAAGCCGCGTTTGAAGAGATCGTAAGCGCGACAAGGCGCGCCGCCGCGAGCACAAGCGCAAGTGGAAGCAGCTGCATCAGGCGGCCAAGGCGCTCTACAAAGCCCGGGATCGTTAGTGGTGTGTCTCCTCGGAATTACTGACCGGGCCGCTCCGCTTCCACCCCACCGCGCAGGCGTGCGCGGTGGGGCCCCGGTGTTGTCGCGGCCCGAAAATCGCGGTCGAAAGCCGGTTGTGACCAGTACTATCCAGTGGATACGCCCACTAGAATGGGCGCCATGTTGGCCTGGCTGATCATCTGCATGACCGCTCTGCTCGGTCCGAGTGGCGGCCCTGACAGGGCCGCCCCACGATCGCGAGCGTTCGCGCTGGCGCCCGCTGAATTCCGCGTGCAGCTGGATACGACCAAGGGGCCGATCGTGATCGAAGTCCGTCGCGATTGGGCGCCGCTCGGCGCGGATCGGTTCCACGAGCTCGTGACGAGTGGCTACTTCAACGACACGCGCTTCTTCCGTGTCGTCGCCGGGCCGCTGGGCGCAGTTCGGGATCAACGGCGATCCCAAGGTGGCGACGGCGTGGCGGAGCCGGACGTTCCCCGACGATCCGCGAAGCAGTCGGAACGCCCGCGGGACAGTGGCGTTTGCGTTTGCGCTGCCCAACGGGCGGACGACGCAGATCTACATCGCGCTCGGCGAATCTGTCGGTGCAGAACGACGCGCAGGGGTTCGCGCCGTTCGGCCGTGTGATTTCCGGATGGCCGTCGCCGACGCGCGCTCTACAGTGGATGCGGCGAGAACTCCCGGCAGCGGCATCCGCGCTGGCAGGCAGCAGCCGCTGTTTGACGGCGGCAACGAGTACATGGATCGCGAATACCCGAAACTCGATCGCATTCTTCAGGCGAGGATCGTGGCGCCTGCGGCCATGCCCGCCCGCGAGCGCGGGAGGGCGAAGCGGGCAGGCATCAGCGAGCGGGTGGAGCCCGCGAGAGAGTAGAAGCTGACCCAACAGGATCTCCAGACCATGCGCTCGACTACCACTACTGGGCGCGCGACCGCCTGCTCGACGCGGTCGCGCGACGCTGACGCCCGACCAGCTGCACGCGCGACCTCGGCAACAGCTTCACAAGTCGGTCCGCGAAACCGTCGACGCACGTCTACGCCGCTGAGTGGGCGTGGCACGAGCGCTGGAACGGCCGCTCGCCGACGCGCCGCTGCTGCCGGATCTGTTCCCCGATCTCGCGGCGCTGCGCACGACGTGGAATGAGCTCTGAAACGCAGATGCGCGACTTCGTCGCGGCGCTCGGCGAACACGGACCGAACCGCGTCAGTCGACTACAAGCTGCTGAGCGGGCAGACCGGCGCGTCGCCGATCTGGCAGATGATGCAGCACGTCGTCAACCACGCGCAGCTATCACCGCGGTCAGGTGACCACGATGATGCGTCAGATGGGCGCGCAGCCGGCGAAGCCGATGGACATGATCGCGTATTTCAGAGTGATGGGATCGGAGGTTCGATCGTGAAGCGCCTTGTATCCGCCGTCGTTCGCTCCTCGTCACGGCGTCGCCGCGCGCCGCCACTGGTCCGACGATCGATCAGTTCCTCAGTCCCGCCTATCCGCAGGACCTCGTCGCGGCGAAGAGGGCGGATCGGATCGCGTGGTGGTCGTACGAGCGCGGCCAGCGCAAGCGTTCATACCGCCGCCGCGCCCGATTTCCGTCCGGTGCGCCTGACGCAACGTCTCGACGACAACGGCGTCGAGATCAGCGACGTCAACATCTCCGACGACGGCAGCGTCGTGACCTTCGTTCGAGGCGTCGGACCGAACTGCGCGCCGGTGGGACGCGAACCCGACCAGCGATCCGCACGGCGCGCACGCGCACGATCTGGGCGGTGCGCACGGCCGGCGGCGCGGCGTGGACGCTCGGCGAGGGCACCACGCCCGCGCTGTCACCAGACGGCCGCACGGTGTTGTTCGCGAAGGACGGACAGATTTACGCCTATCAGGTCCGGCCGCTGACCGGATCCGCGCCGCGAGCGCACGCGCCATTCACGGGCGATGCCCGACTAAACACTCTGCCGCCGTGCCCGACTGGCACGCCGCTCATCAAGGCGTGGGGCACGCAACGGCAACACTGATCTGGTCGCCCGACGGGACGAGGTTCGCGTTCGTCAGCAACCGCGTCGATCACTCGTTCGATCGGCGTCTACGATGTCGCACGCGCGCCCGTCACGTTCCTCGCGCCGAGCGTCGATCACGACACCAGCCCGACGTGGTCACCCGACGGCAAGCGCGTCGCGTTCATCCGCCGCCCGGGCACGCCGTTCGGCCAGCAGGCGCATCAGGGCGCGGGCAGCATCGGCAATCCGGACGGTCCGGCGTACAACCCGCTGACAGCGCTGCGCGGCGGGCGGCGCGGCGGCGGCGGACGCGGCGGCGGCGCGGCCAGGCGGCGGAGCCGAGCGGCCGATCGACCGTCCGGGACTGTTCGAGCGCGGCGTTCACCGGCGGCTACACGCTGGCGTTCTGGGTCGTTCGACGTCGCGACCGGCGAGGGTCACGAGTTCTGGCACAACACGGAGAGACGATCGCGGACTTCACCAGCGATGAACGCGATCCGGTGGGCCGACGCGGATCACGTGATCTTCGAGGCGGAGCCGCGAAGGAATGGACTCGCTGGTACTCAGCGTGCGCGTGACGGCGTAGTCGCCGACCGACGCGCCGGTCGATGCTGACGCCGGGCGAGGGCGCGGTCGAGCAGACGTCGGACTGTCGCGCGACGGCGCGGTTCCTGCTTCTACGCGACCAACGCCGGCGACATCGAGCGTCGTCACGTGTGGAAGGTGCCGACCGCGGGCGGCGCCGGCGAGGCCGCAGCTGACGCGGGGCGAGACGATCGAGACGTATCCGGCGGCGCTCGCGTCAGGCGCGCGTCGCCGTGCTCGGCGGCGACGCGAAGCGGCCGTTCGGCGTCGGCCTCGTGCCGGCGCGCGGCGGCGCGCGCGAAATCATCATCTACCCGTCGCTGGCGCAGTTTCCGATCGACGCCGAGGTGATGCCGCAGCTGGTGCTGACCAAGGCCGCCGACGGCACCGAGATTCACAATCAGCTGTTCCTGCCCAGGGATCTCGAAGCCGGGCGAGAAGCGGCCGGCGATCGTCTTCGTGCACGGCGGACCGGTGCGGCAGATGCTGCTCGGCTATCACTACATGCACTTCTACCACGTCGCCTACGCGGTGAATCAGTGGCTCGCGAGCCGCGGCTACGTCGTGATGTCGATCAACTACCGCAGCGGCATCGGCTACGGCAAGTCGTTCCGGACCGCGCCGAACACCGGCGGCCGCGGCAACGCGGAGTATCAGGACGTGCTCGCCGGCGGCAAGTACTCTGCAGACGCGCGCCGACGTCGATCCGAACCGCGTCGGCATCTGGGGGCTCGTCGTACGGCGGCGTGCTGACGCGCGCAGGCGCTGGCGCGCAACTCCGACATCTTCAAGGTCGGCGTCGATCTCGCCGGCGTGCACCTGTGGGGCAGCTCGCTCGATCCGGACAACGTGTCGTACACGTCGTCGGCGATCTCGGCGATCGACACGTGGAAGTCGCCGGTGCTGCTCGTCCACGGCGACGACGACCGCAACGTGCAGTTCTCGCAGACGACCGGCCTGGTGCAGCTGCTGCGCGCGCACAACGTCTATCACGAGCTGATCGTGTTCACCGACGACACGCACGAGCCGCTGCTGCACAAGCGGTATCTGTTTGCGTTCAACCGGTTGGAGGAATTTCTGGACAGGTTCCTGAAACTCGGAGCGGCGCGAACAACTGCCGGACAGTGAATCGGTGATCTTGCGATCGGGTGATCTGGCGATTGAATGGATGATCGGCGATCGATCGGGCGATTTCAATCGCCGATCACCCGATCACCAGATCGCCGATTGTTCGTTGTCGCCTGTCTATCTCGAGAATCGTCTGCAGCAGCACGTTCCCGCCGCGCTCGCAATCGTCCCAATGCGTCAGCTCCGTCCGGCGAGTGGCTGATGCCGCCGACGCTGGGCACGAAGATCATCCCCATCGGTCCGAGCAGCGCCATCATCTGCGCGTCGTGGCCGGCGCCGCTCGGCAGCCGCGACGACTCGAGGTTCGAGCTGCGCTGCGCGGCCCGTTCGATCGCGCGTCTGCACCTCCGGCGACGCCGTCGCCAGCGGCCCGCGGCCATCGTCTTGCGTGAACTCGATCGTCGGTCCGCGTAGTCGGCGGCGATCTCGCGCGCGCGCGCGCGGATGTCGTCCATCATCGTGACGCAGCTTCTGCGGCGATCAGGTCGCGCAGCTCGATCGAGAGCTGCGCCAGGCCGGGAATCACGTTCGGCGAGTTCGGCGTGACCTCGATGTGGCCGACGGTACCGACCTGACGGCCCGGCGTCCGCGTCACCGCATCGCGCACCGCGATCGTGAGATGCGCCGCCGCCGAGCAGCGCGTCGTGCCGTTCGGCAATCGGCGTCGTGCCGGCGTGGTTGGCGAAGCCGGTGACGATCGCGTCGTAGCGGTCGATCGCGACGATGCCTTCGACGACGCCGATGGTCGATGCCGCGCGCTCGAGCGTCCCGCCCTGCTCGATGTGCAGCTCGAGATAGCAGTGATGGGCGAGCCTTCGGCGGCGCGCTGCGCCGCCGCGATGCGATCGGGATCGCCGCCGATCTTCCGGATTGCGTCGGCGCGCGTCATGCCGTTCCAGACTTCGGCCATGATCCGGCCGGTGTCGACGTCGCCGGCGACGATGCGGCTGCAGGCGAGCCCGCGGCCGAACGCGAAGCCTTCCTCGTGCGCCCAGACGACCATTTCGAGAGGATGCCGCGTGCGGACGCCGGCGGCGTCGAGCGCTTCGATCGCAGCCAGAGCGCGACAGCGATCCGAGATCGCCGTCGAAGTTCCCGCCGCTCGGCACCGAGTCGATGTGCGACCCGAAGCAGGATCGGCGGCAGCAGCCGATCGCCGCCAGCGCGCACGCGCGAAGATGTTGCCGGCCGGATCGATTCGCGGCTGCAGGCCGGCGGCCTTCATCAGCCCGATCACGTAGCGCGTCGTCCGGCGACGTCAGCGTCCGAGTAGGCGATGCGGCTGACACCGTCGGCGAACGTGCCGCCGGCTGGGCGTGCCGAACATGCTCAGCGCTTCGATGCGCTCGCGCAATCGGCGTCGCGTCGATGCGAGCGAAGCCGGCGCGGTCTGGGCGTGATCGCGCATGCCGGACACCGCCGCGATCGACGCCGCCGCCAGTCCGCGCACGAACGTTCGCCGCGAGATCCACGGCTGCTCGCCGCGAGCCGGGCGTGCCGATGCCGTTCGAGCCTGGTCAGGTCGTAGCTCTCGCCCGGGCCCGATGAAGATAGCTTCTTCTTCCGCCGTTGCGCTGCTGCGCGCCTTCTCGACGAGGCGTCCGTCGTGGATCGCGACCTTGCTCGCGCCGGTCACCTCGAACTGCTGACCGCGGACCACGATCGCCGTGCTCTCGTCGAGGCCGATGCCGAGCACGTCGGGGTGCTTCGCGACGACCTCTTCGAGATCGTCCTGCGCGGTTGCGCGTCAGCATGTGCTGATCGATCGCGACGCCCTTGATCAGGCCGAAGCCTTCCTCGTAGCCGGGCGCCATCGCGATGTAAGTTGTTCTCTCTGCGCGCCGCGGACCATGTACGACGCGAGGATCGACGCGCCGGCCGACGATCCGGCGACGACGCCGCCGCGCTCGAGCACGCGCTCGACCTCGCGCTGCGTGCGCGTGTGCAGATAGGAATCGACCAGCCGCCACTGCCGGCCGCCCGACGAACCACACGGCCTTCGCCGTCGTGATCGGTCGCACGAACGCCTCGGAGTCGGCGACCTTGCGGTCGGTGGTGTGCAGCAGCGCGTGATGTTCGTGACGCCGAAGTCCCTGAACATCTTCAGGCCCGACCAGTCGTCAGGATAATCGACCGGCGCCGTGCGGCGGTGGGGATGACGACCAGCGGTGCGTCGCGTGCCGCCGGCGGATCGAAGAAGCGCGTCAGGATCTCGGGTCCGACGCGTGCCGCCGCCGACGATGACCAGCGCACCGTGGTCGGGTCGCTTTGACGGCGGGCGGGCGGCGGAGAGGGGCAGGAAGGAGCAGGAAGGGCAGGAAGGGCAGGATGGGCGGGGAGGCAGGAGGGCGGGAAGGGGTACAACGCAAAGCCAATACGATCAACGCTCTCGTTCATCATCCCCTGCCTGCCCATCCCGCGCCCATCCCGCCCGTCCCGCCATCCCATCCGTCCAGCCCTTCCCGCCTTCCTCCCTGCTGCGACGTGCTCGACGGACGCGCCGCGTTCGCGCCCTGGATGAACTTCGCGATGTCGTTCTTCAGCTTCTTGTGCGCCGACGGCCGGATGTAAATCATGTGCCCGGCCTCGTATTGATCGTGAACGACACGCGGCTGGTGAAGGTCGGATCGTAGCCGAGGTGCGCGAAGTTGTGCTCGGCGCCGCCCATCACCGTCGCCATGTCGTAGTAGCCGATGTTCGACGAGGATCTTGAGGAACGGGTTGTGCGACATCGCCGACCGCAGCGGCTCGGTCATGTCCATGTAGCCGTTCTGGAACTCGTCCCAGTTCCACGGTCGCACGTTGCCCGACGTCGGGTAGTGCAGGTCGGTCTCCCACTTCAGCTCGTTCTTCGACGTAGTCCTGAAGAGCGCCGGTGTACGCGACCCTGCAGCGCCGATGTTCGACAGATCGAACTCGTCGTCTGCTCGCCGGCGGCGTCGCGCGTCGACGGCGACGTGAAGCGGCTGTCGAGGCGGCCGACCGACGAGCCGGCGTGTCGCGGAGCAGTTCCTTGCGGAAGCGGCCCGGATCGATCCGGAGGTTGGCGCGCTCGACGTAGTCCGCGGACAGGCCGGTGCAGCCGCGCGAGCTTTCTGCGCGCGTCGCCTTCCGCTCGGCCGCCGTCGCGCGGTTGCCCTTGGCCAGCGCCGTCAGGTACTCGCCGAACGCGAACGTCCGCGACGTCGTCGACCGCCTTCTTCGAGATCGCCCGACGAGATCGGCGGCGCAGCTTCTTGTGATACCACGCGGTCGCGGTATAGGTCTCGAGGTGCGCGGCATAGGCGGCGTCGTTTTGCGGCGACGGCGACAGCGTCTGATAGGTGAGCAGCGACGAGACGAGCACGATGCCGTTCAACTCGATGCCGTGGCGGTTCTGCAGCTCCTGCGCGAGGCCGGCGGAGCGGATCGTCCCGTAGCTCTCGCCGATCAGGTATTTCGGCGACGGCCAGCGGCTGTACGCCTTGCAGGTAGTTGTTGATGAACTCGCCGAACGCGCGCAGGTCGCCGCGGACGCCGTGGAACTGCGCGTTGTTGACGCCGGCGACGACGCGGCTGTAGCCGGTGTCGATCGCGTCGACGAAGACGCAGATCGGTGACGTCGAGGAGCGAGTGCTCGTTGTCGACCAGTTGTAGCGGCGGCGCCGGCTGGAAGCCCTCGTCGGCCATCTGCACGCGGCGCGGCGCGAACGATCCCATGTGCAGCCAGATCGTCGCCGCGCCCGGACCGCCGTTGTAGAGGAACGAGACCGGCCGCGTCTTCGCGTCCTCGCCGTCCCTGGTGTATGCGACGAAGAACATCCGCGCCGACACCTGGCCGTTGTCGAGCCGGATCGGCAGCGTGCCGGTGGTCGCGGTGTATTTGATCTCGCGGCCGTCGAGGCGCATCGCGTGCGACGTCTGCGAAATCTTTTCCTCTTTTTCGCCGGCGGTCTCGACGCGCGGCGTCGAGTCGCTGGACGGCGGCGTGGGTGGCGGCGCGCCGCCGCGGCCCTGCGCAAAACGGGCGAGGCGAACAGTAACAGCGTCAGAACGAGGTGTTTCCATGTGATCTATTCCTCGTCGGGCGCGCCGCCGCCGGCGCGGACGACGTCTTCCTGCTTCACGCGATCGACGTTGAACTTCTGCGCGCTCGCGATGATCTTGTCGAGCGCTTCGTCGAAGTCGAACGACGTCGCCTTCGGAGAACCGCGTGTAGTTGATGCGTGAGACGACGAACGGCTTCAGATACGGGCTGGTGAGCCCCTTGCGCCTTCAGCTTCTCGACCGCGGCGCTGACGGCATCATCGAGCTTGAGGATCTTCCTGCCGCGCCGCTCGCGCTCTTTCACCGCTTTGCCGATCGGTTCGTCGAGGAACTCGTCGACGCGCCGCAGAATCGACTGATACGCGCCGCCGCTCAATCGCCCGCCGCTCTTCGTAGCAGATTCCGAGCGTGAGAAAGGCCGGCTGCTCGAACTCGAACGCGAAGTCCTTCTCGGCGGTGCCGCTCGACGACTTCCGTTCGGCGAGTGCGCGCGCCATGCGGATGGTCTCGAGCGACTTCTCGCGCAGGTTGTGCGCCTTCTCGGTGTTGAGCGCGAGGATCTTGAACGCGACCTCGGGGTCGGGGACGATCAGCGCGACGACGGTCTTGACGCCGAGCTTCTTCAGCGCCTGCAGCCGGTGGTTGCCGTTCGGCGTCAGGTATTGACCATCGTCCCGCACCGCGACGATCGGATCGAGAAAGCGGCCGATCGTCTCGATCACGCCCATCAATCGCTTGACGTGCGTGTCGGACGGATCGCGCTGATACGGGGTCGGCTCGACGCGGTCGACCGGCAGCGCCGCGAGCAGCAGCGGCTTGCCGCCGAACGGATCGTTGTAACGGCTGAGCACGGCGCCGCCGTCTGCTTCCACCTGAGCCGCGAGCGTGTCGAGATCGGCGCCGGCGGCGTTCCGCGTCTCCGCACTGGTCAGCCCGACTGAGGCAGGCGCGACTTTTGCGGCGAACCGGCTTTTTGCGTGTCGGCATCACCACGAATGATATGGCAGTCGGGTTGCTGCAAAGACGAATTGGTGAATTGGTGAGTTGGCAAGTTGGTGAATTAGTTCCGAGGTAATTAATTCACCAATTCACCAACTTACCAACTTACCAATTCAGAGGGGTTTTATGCAGAGGTTCGTGTGTGCGACAGCGGCCATGCTGCTGACCTCGACGACCGCGTTCGCCGCGCTTCCGTCCTCGGAAGCCGAGCGCCTGACGAAGCCTCCGGCGTCATCAGGACAGTCGCACGCTCGATTCCGCAGGACTACTGGAACCGCGCGCGTTGCGTGATTACCGTTCCTGAGCTGAAAAAGGCCGCGTTCATCGTAGGCGGCGAATACAGGAAAGGCGTGATGAGCTGCCGGGCGGGCGACTCGTGGAGCGCGCCGGTGTTCACTGCAGCTCGCCAAGGGGAGCTGGGGCTTTCAGGCCGGAGCTGAGCAGGTCGATCTCGTCCTGCTCGTGATGAACGAGGCCGGCGTCCAGAAGCTCCTCGCGAACAAGGTGACGCTCGGCGCCGACGCGTCGGTTGCTGCCGGTCCGGTGGGTGCGGCCGGCCACGTCGGGACCGACGCGGCGCTGACGGCTGAGATCCTGTCGTGCTCGCGCGCGAAGGGGCTGTTTGCCGGTGTCAATCTGTCCGGCGGCGTGCTGCGTCCGGACGAGGATGTGAACAAGCTCGCGTACGGCGCGACCGCGACGCCGCGCACGATTCTCGCGAGCCGTGAGATCTCCGCGCCGCCGGAAGCGACGCCGTTCCTGACCGCATTGCGATCCGTTGGCGGCCTGGCGCACACGAACGCGAGCGCAACGCCCGCTGCTGCGCCCGCCGCGTCCACGCCGCCGACCGCGCCGGCGCCGACCACCGACGACGATGCGCGCACGCAGTTGACGGCGATGCAGCAGACGCTGGACCGGTTGATTGCCGGTGCGTCGGCGTCGCCGGTGGAGTACCACCGGCAGCACGGCGTCGTCTCAGAGCGGCACGGTCACCGTCGATCGCGCCGCATTGATGCAGTTGCGCCAGCAGCTCGAGGCGGCGATCGCCGCGCTGAACCGGCGGTAGACAAGCGGCGCCACCACTAGATCCGTTTCGTTGGTGCGTAGAGACGTCCGCTCCTCAGGCGGACCTTGCGAGAGTCCGGCTAAAGCCGGACAGCTCAATCGCACCATCTTACTTCGCTGGCCGGGCGTCATCGTCGTCTCGAGGCGCTTGCCGTCGCGCATGTGCGACGACCTTGACCGGCTGGCCGATCTTGAGCACGTCGAGCGCGTAGGTGTAGTCGTAGATGTTCGCGATCGTCTGGCCGGCGATCTCGACGATCACGTCGCCCTTCTGCAAGCCCGCCTGCTCGGCGGGTCCGCCGCCGATGACGCCGCTGAGCAGCAGGCCTTTGACGTCGCCGGCGTAGTCGGGAATCGTGCCGGTGAAGACGCGCACGCCGGCGCGCCCGCCGCCGCTCTGCATCTGCTGCTCGACCTTGGTGAACGCCGGCGCATCTGCGGTGTCGCCGATGCGGCGGACGATCGCCGCGGCGAAGTCGACGACGCGATCGAGATCCTCGTAGTCGATCTTGTCCGCGGTGTCGCTCGGCTTGTGATAGTCGGCGTGCGTGCCGGTGAAGAAGCTGAGCGACGGCACGCTCGCGGCGTTGAAGGTGGAGACGTCCGTCGGCTGATACGGATCCGCGCTTGCAGCTGGAGATCGAAGCCGGCCGCGAATGTTCGCCTGCTCGAGGATCTTCCCCACGCCGGGCTCGTGCCGGTCGCCTGCACGTTCAGCTTGTTGTCCTGCATCCGGCCGACCATGTCGAAGTTCAGATATGCGGCGATCTGATCGACCGGCACCGGCGGCGTTGACGAAGGCGTTCGATCCGATCAGCCCGAGCTCTTCACCCGGACCACAGCCCGACGAGGACGTTGCGCTTGCGCGGCTGCGGGCGAGCGTCGAGGCGACCGCGAGCACTGCCGCCGCGCCCGACGCGTTGTCGTCCGCGCCGTGATGCACTTTTCCCGCGTCCTCTTTCCCTGCGAGTGTGTTGCCCGCCTCACCGTGCCCGAGATGATCGTAGTGGGCGCCGATCGCGATCCACGGTTTCGCCATCGTGCCGACCGGCTCGGTGGCCGGCAGATACGCGACGATGTTGTTGGCGGTCTTCTTCTCGCGCACGACCGACGCGTGGACCTTGGCGGTGACGCCGGGGATCGCGAAGCCCGCGACGTGCGGGTTCGCGGAGTCGAGCGACTTCTGCGCCTCTTCGAGCGTCTTGCCGGCGCTGCGGAACATCGCATTGGCGATGTCGCCGGTGATGCTGACCGCGGGCAGGCCGGAGCCCGCGAGCGCGGTGTCGAACGTCATCGGCACGAGCTCGCCGGCATTTGGCGACCGTGGACCGGCGACCACCAGCATCGCCTTCGCGCCGTGCTGCCGCGCCGCCATCGCCTTGTAGCGCAGGTCGGCGTAGCGCGCCAGCATCGACCGTTCGTCTTCTGGTCCGCGTCTTCAGGGAAATAGCGGAGGACGACGACGATCTTGTCCTTCACGTCGAGCGTCGCGTAGCTGTCGTAGCCGAAGTCCTGACCGTCAGGGCACGACGATGCCGTAGCCGGCGAAGACGACCGCGCCCTCGACGTCGCCGTTGTCGGAAAACGAGAGCGCTCGCGCAGTTGCGTCTGAGGTCGGCTCAAGCCGGACGCCACCGAAGGCGTTGATGGCTCACGCGCGGTCGATTGTTCTCCCGTGGCGTCGGCTTCAGCCGGACCTCGACCGACGAGCCACCGTCCTTTGTGCCGGCCGTGAACTCGAACGGCTGACGGAAGTCCGCGCGCCGGGCACTGGCTTCGCGCCGATCTTCTGCAGCTGCGACACGATGTAATCGGCGGCGAGGCGCTCGCCGTTCGAACCGGCGAGGCGGCCTTCGAGTCGATCGGAGGCCGAGCGTCTGCACGTGCGGCCGCGTCTTCGACGTCTGCGCGTCGAGTCCGACGACGACAAACGCAACCGCCGAGAGCGCGGAGAGCGCAGAAAAACTTCTTCATGATTTCTTGGCCGGCTTTCTCGGCGGCGCGTTCTTCAGGGCTTCGAGCGCCTTCTCGTGATTCCACTGGGCGAGGAACAGTTGACCGGCCGATCCCGCGCCGCCAGATCGGCTCGAGGTCCACGCGAGCTGCTTGCCGTCGGGTGACGGGACGGGCAGGCCGTCGAAGCCGTCGGTGTAGGTGACGCGGACCGGCTCCTTCGCGCCCTGCGCGTCGACGATGAAGACTTCGAAGTTCTCGAAGCCGAGCTTGTTCGAGGCGAAGAAGATGTAGGCGCCGGACGGGTGCATCGTACGGCGCCCAGCTCATCGACCCGAAGTCCGTGATCTGTTTCTGATCCGATCCGTCAGGCTTCATCGTCCACACGTCGGCGATCAGCCCCGGCTCGTCGAAGCGGCGCCAGACGATGCGCTTGCCGTCCTGCGTGAAGAAGGGCCCGCCGTCGTAGCCGGCGACGGTGGTGAGCCGTTTCTGTCTCGGACCCGTCCGCGCGCATGGTGTAGATCTCGGCGAAGTAGCTCGGATCCTCTCGTCAGCTTTTTCTTCTCTTTGTCGTCGAGCGTGCGGTTGTAGGCGTCGCGCATCGACGAGAAGACGATCCACTGGCCGTCGGGAGAGTAGCTGCCTTCGGCGTCGTAGCCGCGCGCGGTGGTGAGCCGCTTCATCGCGCCGGTCTTCTCGCTGTAGCGCGTAGATGTCCATCTCCGGGTCGTAGTCCCACGCAGTAGCGCCGTTCCTTGCCCGACGCGCGGAACGCGAGCTCCTCGTCCTGCAGCTGCTTCGACTTCGGGATCGGCGTGCGTCGAAGCGAACTCGATCTCGTCGCTGTTCGGCCGGAAGAACGCGCACGTGGTCTTGCCGAGGCCGGTCGAGATGCGCCTGGTGTCGCCGCTGGCGAGATCGAGCGATGTAGATCTGGTAGAACGGATTGCCCGGCTCGCGCTCGCTTTGAAAGACGATCCGCTTGCCGTCCGGAGACCAGTAGCCCTCGCCGGCGCGACGGCCTTCGACAGTCAGCCGCCGCACGCGCGTCAGAAAGTCACGCTCTTGCAACGAGGCGTGTGGGTGTCTGCGGCGCCGCCAGCATCGCCGTCAGGGGCACGACGATCAAGCACTGGCGACGAGAGCAGATTCGAATGCCTGTCATGGGTCACCTACTATAAAGGACGGCGGGGCATTATCCCTCAAGAAATGCACGCGACGTGACATGCCTGCATATGACAGTGAAGCACATCGTGGGTCACTCGGTTCTGAAACGGAACATCACGAGTTAAAGCTCTGAAAGATAATGTCTTGCGTCAATCGTCAACAGAGTGCTGCGTCGATTTTGGACAGACACTATAAGACAACGATTCTGCACACCCTCGATCAGGCACTATCTAACTCGCCTGATTAGAGCGGAGTTGAGTATCGCGTGTCGCCAGTGGCCCAGCTGGCCGTGGCTTTGCTCTACTCCTGAGCATATGAAACTACCCGTGGACCATCGAGTACGACGCAAGGCTGTCTGGGGATCGAAGGCCCTGGGGCTTGCGTTCGCGATGGTGCTCGCCGGCGTCGCTTCCAGCGTGGACGCCGCACCGAGGCATCATCTCCGTCAGGGCGCGAAGGCGCGGCCTGGCGTTCCGGCGCCCACGTCAAGCAGTACAAGCTTGACGACGAGCTGTCGCGCCGCGCCAACGACACGAACCCGCGCCATACGACGCGCGTGATCGTGACGCTGACGCCCGGCGCCAAGCTGCCGGCCGCCTTTGCGAAGTTCGCGCAGAATCGCAACCTCGACATCATCAACGGTGTCGTGCTCGATCTGCCGAACTACGTGTTGAAGGTGCTCGCCGCGCACCCCGACACCTTCCAGCTGCACTACGACCGCGAGATCGCGACGCACAACTACCGCACCGCAGTGACGGTTGGCGCGCGTGCCGTCCAGCAGTCGCTCAGATTACACCGGCGCCGGCGTCGGCGTCGCGGTGATCGATTCCGGGCATCACGTCGTTCCACGACGACCTCACGAACACGTCCTCGACGCAGTATCCCTACGGGAATCAGCGCGTCAAGAAGTTCGTGGACTTCGTGAACGGTCAGCCGCTGCCGTACGACGACAACGGCCACGGCACGCACGTCGCCGGCATCGATTGCCGGCAACGGCTACGACTCCGACGGCGAAAAGTCGGGCATCGCGCCGAAGCCTCGATCATCTCGCTGAAGGTGCTCGATGCCGATGGCACGGGCACGATCAGCAGCATCATCGCGGCCCTCAACTGGGTGGCCGCCAACGCGACGACCTACAACATCAAGGTCGTCAACATGTCGGTCGGCGCCAGCGTGTATGAGTCATGCTGGACCGATCCGTTGACGCTCGCCGCGAAAGCGCGTGACCGACAAGGGCATCACCGTCGTCGCGGCGGCCGGCAACCTCGGGAAGAACCTCGACGGCCACCTGCAGTGCGGCGGCATCACCGCTCCCGGCAACGCGCCGTGGGTGCTGACCGTCGGCGCGTCGAGCACGATGGGCACGCTGACCCGCAGCCGACGACCAGATGGCTGACTTCAGCTCGGCGCGGTCCGTCGGCGATCGACTTCGAAGCCAAGCCGGACCTGGTTGCGCCGGGCACGGGCACGGTGTCGCTCGCGGCGCCGGGCAGCACGTTCTATACGAAGAAGTCGGCCTTCCTCCTCAGCGGGAAGAGGTGGACTGCCAACAAACCGTATCTGACGCTCAGCGGCACGAGTATGGCCGCGCCGGTCGTCAGCGGCACCGGTCGCGCTGATGCTGCAGGCGAATCCGAACCTCACGCCGAACCTGGTGAAGGCGATTCTCCAATACCTGGCGCAGCAGTATTACGGGTACAAGGCGCTCCGTCAGGGCGCTGGGTTCCTCAACACGCTCGGGGCCGTCGAGGCTCGCGCGCTTTTACGCGACGGCGGCCCCGGGCGCCCGCATGCCCGTGCAGAGCGTCCTGGAGCCAGAGAGATCATCTGGGGCAGCCATCAGCTGAAGCGCGGCGTCATCAAGCCGACCGCGAACGCGTGGGGCAAGAACGGTGGTCTGGGGCTCGGCGAAGACCGGCGGCGCGACCGGGCCAGAACATCGTCTGGGGCGTCAGACTGCGGCAGCGACTGCCTGAACATCGTCTGGGGCGTCATCGACGACATGAACATCGTCTGGGGCGTCGAACATCGTCTGGGGTGTCAACGACGACATGAACATCGTCTGGGGCACGGCCGGCGACGATCTCAACATCGTCTGGGGCACGGACTGCGGCGGCGATGATTGCGCCAACATCATGTGGGGCACGACCGACGATCAGAACATCGTCTGGGGCGTGGCGGATGCCGACTCCAACATCATGTGGGGCACTTCGGCCGACGATCTGAACATCGTCTGGGGCACGTCTGGCGACACCGACGTGACGTGGGGCAGCGATGCGGGCGATGCGGTCGTCTTTCCGGACGACGCGTCGGAACCGCTTCAAGCCTGCAGCTCGAGTTCGGCGACGTGTTGCTGTCGCCGGTAGAAGGGACCAATCCGACCACGGGGGCTTCTAATGGAAAAGATGCCGTACCCGGGCGGATATGGACCTGCAAGTGGTGTTTCCACCGCCCGTAGACGAAGTCATTACGACCACCGACTGGCGCGCTGGCCTGCCGGTGCTGACGAATAAAGGGCGTCACGCTTCGCGAGCTGCGCATCACCGACGCGCAGTCGCTCTTCGCGATGCTGACGACCGAGGAAGTGTCGCGCTTCATCTCGCCGCCGCCGAGCACCGTTGAAGGCTTCGAGCGCTTCATCGCGTGGACGATCCGGCAGCGGCAGCTCGGGACCTACGCCTGCTTCGCCGTGACGGTCGCGGGATCGGACACGGCGATCGGGATCTTCCAGGTCCGCGAGATGGAGCCGGGCTTCCAGACGGCGGAGTGGGGATTCGCGATCGGCTCTCCATACTGGGGAACCGGCGTATTCCAGAAGGAGCGGAGCTCGTGATCAACTTCGCGTTCGAAACGGTGGGCGTCCACCGCCTCGAAGCGCGCGCTGCCGTCACGCAATGGCCGTGGAAACGGAGCGCTCAGGAAGATCGGTGCCGTTCAGAAGCAGTCCTCAGGAAGTCGTTCTACCGTCACGGCGAAGTACCTCGATCAGGTCCTCTGGACGATCCTCGACGAGGACTGGACGGACAGAGCCGTGTGGGAGACCCCCGTTCGGACGCACTAAAAGCGAGGCGGAGACGGCGGGGTGCGGGAAAGGCAGGAGGAAGCAAGTGCCTCCTGCCTTTCGTTTTTGCGCTACCATCGCCCGCATGTTCTTCGCACTCGCCGTTTTCCCCGCGCTCGCGGCGCCGCTCGTCGCCGCGGGGGCTCACCTTCACCACACCACCAGGCTGGCAGTCGTCCAAACCGGGCTCGTCGATGCGCGTCGCGGAGTTCACGCTGCCGCGCGCGGCCGGGGACGCTGAAGACGCGCAGCTCGTCATCTATTTCTTTGGCGGCAGCGGCGCGGCAGCGTTGACGCGAACATCGACCGCTGGGTCGGGCAGATGCAGCAGCCTGACGGCAAGCCTTCTGGCGCCGCGGCGAAGAAACAGACGCGCACGATCCACGGCCTCACCGTGTCGCTCGTCGACGTCGGCGGCACCTACATCGCGGAGACGTCGCCGGGGTCGACCGCGCATCACAACAAAGCGAACTTCCGTCTGCGCGCCGGCGTCGTGCAGACGCCGAACGGCACCGTAAGCTTCATCAAGCTCACCGGTCCCGCCAAGACCGTGACGTCGTGGGGATCGCGCATCGATCAGTTTCTCTCCAGCCTGGGATACCAATGAGCGTGACCGCCACCGGCACGAATCGACAGATCCGCCTGAAGAAGCGTCCGGTCGGGATGCCGACGCCCGCCGATTTCGACGTCGTGGCGTCGCCGCGCCCAGCGCCGGCCGACGGCGAGGTGCTGCGGCGAACCATCTACCTCTCGCTCGATCCGTAAATGCGCGGACGCATGAGCGACGCGCGCAGTCATACGCGACGCCGGTGCAATCTCGGCGACGTGATGGTCGGCCACACCGTCAGCCAGGTGGTCGAGTCGCGGCATCCGCAGTTTCGCGAACGGCGACGTCGTCGCCGGTTACGACGGCTGGCAGACAGTGCGCGTGTCGAACGGCAAGGATCTGCGCAAGCTCGATCGATCGGTGCCGATCTCCACGGCGATCGGCGTCCTCGGCATGCCGGGGATGACGGCGTTCGTCGGGCTGCTCGACATCGGTCAGCCGAAGGCCGGGCGAAACGGTGGTCGTGTCCGCGGCGTCGGGCGCGGTCGGCTCGATCGTCGGTCAGCTCGCGAAGATCAAGGGGTGCCGCGCGGTCGGCGATCGCCGGGCTCCGCCGACAAGTGCCGCTACGTCGTCGACGAGCTCGGGTTCGACGCGTGCGTCGAACTACAAGACCGACGATCTCGTCGCCGGCGCTGCGTGCGGCGTGCCCGGACGGCATCGACATCTACTTCGAGAACGTCGGCGGCGCCGGTGTTCGCCGCGGTGCTGCGGCAGCTGAACACGTGCGCGCGCATCCCGCTGTGCGGACTGATCTCGAATACAACGCCACGCAGGATCCCGGCGGTCCGAATCTGCGGCCGCTGCTGGTCAACCGCGCGATGATTCGCGGGCTTCATCGTCGAGCGATCACTACGATCGCGTTCCCGGCGTTCCTCGCAGGACGTGCGTGCCGCTGGTGCGCGACGGGACGGATCAAGTATCGCGAGGACATCGTCGACGGTCTCGGACACCGCGCCGGCCGCGCTTCATCGGCCTGCTCAAGGGCAAGAACTTCGGCAAGGCTGCTGGTCCGCGTTTCGCCCGACTAGTGGTGTGTCGCCTCAGTACTGCCGGGCCGCTTCGCTGTCGCGGCCCGAAAATCGCGGATCGAAGCTCGTTGTGACTGAAATCGACTCAGCGGATACTCTCCACTAATCGTGCCAGATCGTCAAATCCGGGACGCCAACCGATCGAGCGTCTGCGGCGATCAAAGGCTTCGTATGTACACTTGTTCAAGGATCTGGCCTACGCGATCGCGCGGCTTGCGCGCGAATCTCGGCTTCGCGATCGTCGCGACGCTCACCATCGCGCTCGGCATCGGCGCCTGCACGGCGATCTTCAGCGTCGTCAACGCGGTGCTGCTGCGGCCGCTGCCGTATGCCGACGCGCAGCGGCTGGTCATCGTGTGGGGCGAGCTGCGCGACGCGCAACGTCAACGACTGGCCGTTCGCGCCGCCCGGACTTCCGCGATCTGCAGCAGCAGTCGACACGGCGGTGTTCGACGATCATCGCCGGCATCATCCCGGCCGGGCGCGACGCCGATCGTCGGACGGCGGCGGCGAGCCGGAGCAGATTCGCGTCGGCGGCGGCGACGCCGAACCTGTTCCAGGTGCTCGGCGCGCGCATCCTGCTCGGCCGCGACTTCATCGACGGACGACGACGCACGCAGCCGGCACGGCGCAGCGGCTGGCAGCACGGCGTGGGCCAGCGCCGCCGCCGCGGCTGCCGGCGATCGCGATCATCAGCCACGGTTTCTGGATGCGCCGCTACGGCGGCGATCCCAGCGTCGTCGGCAAGGACGGTCGATCTGGGCAACGGCCGCGCGCAGATCGTCGGCGTGCTGGCGCCGGAGTTCGAGACTGCTGTTCCCGCCGCGCGCCAACGTCGAGCGCGTGCCCGACATGTGGACCGCGGCGCGGATCAACTACGAGACCGCGAACCGGAACAACGTCGCCTTCCGCGGGCATCGGCCGGCTGCAAGCCGGGCGTGACGCGTCGAGCAGGCGCAGCTGCAGGCCGATCGCGTCGCTGCCGATCTGCGCCAGCATCTTCCCGATCAAGCAGACCGCCGGCCTGTACTTCACACGTCGTGCCGATGTTCGACGACCTCGTCAGCGGCGTGCGGCCGGCGATTCTCGTCGCTGATGGCGCGCGGTCGGCTTCGTGCTGCTGATTGCGTGCGCCAACGTCGCGAACCTGCTGGTCGTGCGCGCGTCGGCGCGCAGCCGCGAGCTCGCCGTCCGCGCGGCCGATCGGCGCCAGCCGCGGGCAGCTCGTGCGGCAGATGCTGGCGGAGAGCCTGGTCATCGCCGCGCGTGGGCACGGCGCTCGGCCTCGCGCTCGCCCGCGCCGGCGTTCAGCGTGCTGATCGTGCTCGGCGCCGAAGGATCTGCCGCGCCTCGACGCGGTCGCGATCGACCCGCTGGTGCTGACGCTTCGCCGTCGTCGCCGGCTTCACGACCGCGATGCTGTGCGGCATCGTGCCGGCGTTGCGCGCGTCGCGGACCGACGTGATGGACGTGCTGCGATCGGTCGGCGGCCGCGCCGGCAGGCTTCGCGGTGGACGCCGGCTTGCGGCAGCGGCGTCGTCGTCACTGAAGTGGCGCTGTCGTTCATCCTGCTGATCGGCGCCGGCCTGATGCTCCGCAGCTTCGTCGCGCTCGGCCGCGTCCATCCGGGCTTCGATCCGAACCACGTCCTCACGCTTCTGCCTGCCGTCGCAGCTGCGCGCAGCCGGCGCAGCGCGCGGCGTTCAACGCAGCAGCTGCGCGAGCGGCTGCAGGCGATCCCCGGCGTGAGTCGGCGCGACGGCGGCGACGCCGCTGCCGCTCGACGGCGCTGCTGATCAACGGACGATGGGGCACCGAAGCGGCGGTCGACCGATCCGAGCACGTTCCGGCAGGCGAACATTTCATCATCGTGCTGCCGGGCTACTTCGAGACGCTGCGCACGCGCCTGATCGCGGGCCGCACGTTCACCGACGCCGACAACAACGCATCGATCAGCAGACCGAACCAGCCGAAGCAGATGATCATCGACGACATGCTCGCGGCGCTGGCGTTTCCGCGGCGACCCGGCGGTCGGGCAAGCGGCTGCTGCCGCGGATCACGACGCCGGAGCCGGAATGGTACGAGGTGATCGGCGTCGTCGCGCACCAGCGGCACTCCTCGCTGGCCGTCGACGGGCCGGAAGCGATCTTCATCGCCGACGGCCATTTCGGTCACGGCGCGGCGTCGCGTGGGCGGTGCGCACCAGCCGGCGATCCGAATCAGATCGTCGCGGCCGTTCGCGCGGCGGTGCGCGCAGATCGATCCGCGCGCGCCGCTCGCCGAAGTGCAGCCGATGACCGCGTTCGTCGACAAGGCGATGGCGCCGATCCGCTTCACCACGACGCTGATCGGCATCTTCGCGGCGGTCGCCGTGCTGCTCGCCGGCAGTCGGCCTGTACGGCGTGCTCGTCGACGATCGTGCGCCAGCGGACGGCGGAGATCGGCATGCGGATGGTCTTCGGCGCGCCGCGCGGCGAGCATCCTCGAACCTGATCGTCGGCGAGGGGCTCGAAGCTGAGCGCCGCCGGGATCGTCGATCGGCCTGGCCGCGGCGGCGATGGTGACGCGAGTGATGACCAGCATGCTCGTCGGCGTCAGCCCCACCGATCCGCTGACGTTCGCGGCGATCGTCGCTGCTGTTTCGTGCGCGATCGCGTGTGCCGCATCGTGATTCCGGCGCGCCGCGCCGCGCGCCTCGATCCGATCGTCGCGCTGCGGGAAGGTTGAAGCGCAGGTGATGCCGGCCCTGAAAGGGCTAGCCTACGACCGATGGCTCGTAGCTGGCCTGCGACCGATAGCTGTGGGGCGGCCCTTTCAGGGCCGCCTGGACGGGTCCAGCCGCGCGACGCACACGGCGCATGCCGCGCTTTTGCGCCCAGTCGGCGGCGGTGCTGCCGCTCTGCTCTTCGAGCGACGGATCGGCGCCTGCCGCGAGCAGCAGCTCCACGATCTCCATCGCCTGGTCGCGTCATCGTCCGGCAGCCACCACAGCGGCGTGATGCCGTTCTCGCGGACCTGCCGCGCAAGCGACGGATCATCGCGCAGGATCTCGCGGACGCGATCCACGTAGCCGCGGAACGCTGAGCGTCCAGATGTTGCGGCTGTAGCGGCTGAGCAGATCGACCATCGCCGATGTCGATCGCCCGTGCGCCCGCCCAGCCGATCGGCGGTCGCGCCGTAGCTCGTTTCGATCGGATCGATTTCCGCGCCGCGGTCGATGAGAAACGCGGCGGCTTTAGCGCGCCGCCCCGCGGCATGATGGAGCGCGCGCGTATTGTGGGCTTGTCGGCGATCTCGATCGGCACGCCCAGGCTCGAGCAGCGAGCGCAATCGACATCCGGCCGATCGCTGTTGCGCGGCCTCGAAGATCGCCGCGGGCGACCGCACGATACTCGGGATGCGCGTCGACGAGCGCGCGCGCGCGTCGCGATCCGAGTTGCGCAGGCACGTGCAGGAACGCCTCGTCATCCGTCAACGCCGGCGTCGATCGCTGTCGCGCCGTAGCGGCCGGAACAGATCCGCCATGGCGTCCGCGCCCGGCGCAGCATCGCTTCGTCGCAATAACGACCGCTCCGGCTTGAACCGCCGGTCCTGTGCGGACGGTCGGCGTTCGGACGTCGCGCCGTGCTCGAGCGCCCAGCTCGCGAGCGGCGAGGTCGCGCTTCTTCGAGCAGCTGTCTTCGAGCACGAAGCAGCGCGCCGGATCCGTAGTGCCCCATGTCGAACATCGACCAGTCGGGATCGTCCCACGCTGCACCGCGAGGCGTCTCGATCAGTCACGTGGTCGTAGATCAGCGTCCAGCCACCACATGCATGTCGCCGCTGAAGTGCGTGTTGTAGAGGACCTGGATGTCGTACGGCTCGCGCCGCGCTCGAGCAGCAGCTCGATAGAGCGCCGCCGCGTACGGCTGGCGCGGCGAGTCCTGCTCGCCCTCGCCGGCGACGCCGATCGAGCGCCGATGTAGCGCGAGTCGCCGGCCATGTAGAAGTCGTTCGGGTTGGCGCCGCGATCGAGCAGCAGGCGCGCGATCGCGATCGCGTTCTCGATCGTCGGCCGGATGCGTGAAGCGCGTGTAGCGAGATAGAGGATCGGCGTCCAGCCGCGCGGCGCCGCCGGTCTGCCCGCGCAGACTCGGGCCGCTCGGCGAGGATACGCTCGACCTCTTCAGATCGTCACCGCACGACGATCGCGGTGTAGAGGCTGTCGCGGGCGAGCGACGGCATCGTGCGCGAGTACGCGCTGCGCCGCGCGGTCGTGCATCCGGTGATCGCCCTTGCCGTGGACCGTGATGGTCCCAGCACGCTGCCTGCAGGAACAGGACGACGCGCTCGGCGCGTTGCACGATCTGATCGCGAGTCCGCTCGGCGGCGCCGCGCTCGGTCAGCGCACGCACCGCGCTCTGTTTGTTCTGCTTCGTCGCCCACTCGAGCGGCGTCGTCTCGGGCCGTCGGCCACCATTGCCCGTCGCGCGGCTCGCAGGTCGCGTACGGCGTGGAACGGCCGATCGATGGCGCCGGGATCGCGATCGAGGATCTCGCGACGCGGTCGCCGCGGTCCGCATCGATCGCGTCGAAGATGTCGACGTCGGCCGCGAGGATCAGATCGACGGCCGCCTGATGGCCGGCAAAGCGGCCCCATCCTGCCGGCGTCCCGCAGCATCTTGCTCTCTCGAATGCGCGGGCTGGCGCCGTGCCGCAGCAGCAGTGCGACGGTGTCGTGGTTGCCCCTGGAACGCGGCGGCGTGGAGCGCGGTGTAACCGTGAGGTGCCGTCGACGGCCGTGTCGACATCGTCCTGCAGGTTGACGATCGAGATCCCGGCACGAAGCCGTTCGCTCGACTGGAGCAGGCGCTCGATGACCGCGGGCCGACGCATGCGTTCCGCGCGCACGATCGAGCCGCGCCCACTGCCGGTTGTTGTGCAGCACGTTCGGATTCTCGCGGACGAGTCGTTCGACGTCGGCCGTGCGTCCGAGCATCAAGGCGGCAGGCAAGGGTGATGACGGCGCCGGCCTCGATCAGCACGCGACGCCATGTCCTCTTCGCCCATCAGCGCCGCCTGATCGAGCGGCGTCAGGCCCGCGGCATCCTCGACGTTCAGATCGGCGCCGAGCTCGATCAGCGCGGCGAGCGCCTGCGGGCTGCTTCTTGACGATCGCGAGGTGCGCAGGCGTCCGGCGGTGATTCGTGCGATCCATCCGGCGATTGATGTCGGCGCCGTCACGCAGCCAGCTGCCGGATCGCCTCGGCCTCACCCAGCGCGGCCGCCGAGAAGATGGTGTAGCGCGCGCCGTGCGCGAGCAGATAGCGCGCCACCCGGTGTGGTTCGCGTAGTCGAAACAGACCGCCCAGCCAACCGCGTCGAGAGATGGTGGGTCTCGCCGCCGATCGGATCCGCACCGTGTTCGACGAGCAGCAGTTACGACCGCGAGATCGCCGCGCTCGGCCGCAAAATGCAGCGGCATCGCGTCGTCGCCTCGTCGCGGATGTTCGGATCCGCGCCGCGCTCGAGCGAGCGCACCGACGATCGGCTTCGTGGCCGACGCCGAAATGCAGCGCCGTGCGCGCGCCGGTGTTGCCGGGAGCTCGCCGCGCTGGTTCACGAGCGTCGGGCCGTGCTCGGAGGATCGTGACCAGCTGTGCCGACGTCGCCGGTGCCGGCCGCGTCGCAGCAGCGCCTGCAGCAGCGGGGTCGGGTGACGACGCCTTCGGCGAGGCTCGCCTTGAGGGCGGCCCAGCTCGCATGGCCGCGCTCGCGCGCCAGCGCGTGCTGAACGTCCCGCAGGACCGGATTGGCGGGAGCACCGGGATACGCGCGTCGCAAGCGCTCGATCGCGTCGCGATCGCCTGCGCGAAGCGCTCGCAGCCAGCGCTTCGCGGCCTTCCTCGAGTTGTCGAGGGTACTCATGGAAACCTTCTTTCCGTAACGCCTGGCGTCCGCTTAGGTCAGGCCGGAAGAAGGTTCGAGTTGTCAGTCGAACCCGATGGGTGGGAGGAGACTCCCTTGCCGCGGACAGGTGGCGCCCCAGCGCGCGCTGGGCACAGTGTGGAGAAAGATCGGCGCGCTGTCAACGCGCCGGGAAGTCGTTGCTGACCGACGCGCTGTCGATCCAGACCGGGCCTTTGTGGATGGCGGGGCACACGACCGGCGTCGCCCAGTTCCACTGCGTGTCGAGCAGGACGACCTGGATCATCGATCCCTGCGTGGCGAGCGGCGCGCTGACCGCGGTGCCGAGCGGAATCGCGCCGCGCTCCTTGCAGACAACGGCGGCGCGATCGGCCGTGGTATGGCATCGTGTTCGGCGCGGTGACGACTGGACGATAGAAGGCGTCATCCGATCCGATCGCGTCGTAGAAGGCGTCCATGTATTCCTGAATGCGACGGCGGCCGGGCTCGTCGAGCCGCGCTGCGCAGCGCCTGTACGCCTCGGCCTTGCGCTCCGTGAATCGTGCGCGCGTCGCGTCGAGCACGCCGCGCGCAAACAGCGCGCGCGTCCGCTGCACCTGCCCGAGCACTTCCACTTCTGCGTGCGACTTCGAGCTGACGAACGCCTCGTTGTAGACGTCACCGAACCAGGTATGCCGGCCCGCGACCATGCCGGAGACGTCGAAGTCGTAGATCAGCGGGAACGTCCGCCCGCCGCCGCGCAGCGCCACCACGTTCCACAGGATGCGCCGTGCGTCGCAGCGGTATTTGTCGTCGGCGGTCATCCGCAGGCACCAGTCGAAGTTGCCGATGAGGGCCTCGGCGAACGCCATCTGCGCCGTGTCCGCCGCCTTGAACTCGTCCTGCGCGTTGGAAAACGACGCCGGCTGAATCTCCAAATCCGCCCCGAGGCGCGCGCGCGCATCGTCGTCGTCTTCGAGCAGCATCGCGTTACGGACGAGCGGTTGCTGGACGTCGCTCGACACGCATGCGATGCGAGCGGGCCGCGCCTTGAGCGTGGGGTACCTGCAGGACGTCGAGCAGACGGTAGATGAACGCTTCGCGATACGGAGACTGCTCGTTGGGCAGCCGGCCGAACTTCGCCGTCAGCGTGTCCCCGGTCGAATCACCGCAGTGGGTGCCGATTTTCACCGAGGTGATGCCCGCGAACGGACCCTCGGTGGGCGGTGCCGTGAAGTGCAGCTTCAACTTTGGGAACGAACATTCCGACTCGGTCCGGCTGGTGTGGCCGCGGAGGAAACTTTCACGTTCTCGATCGGCTTGCTGCGACCGGTGTGGCTTCCAGTCGAGATGCTGCCGACGACGCTATAGGTCTCGGTGTCGCGGCCGTTGTCGAACAGTTCGTCGAGCGGCGCCTTGAGCTGAAGCGCAAGCGGCTCGTCACTCGAGAAGATGTCAAGCGTTGAAGGAGCGGCCGAAGGTCGCGTCACGGTCAAGGCGACGAGACCGACGACAACGGAGCGCCACGGCATCTTCATCTTGTCGCCACAGCGATCCAAGACTGCGGCCAAACAGCACGGCTCAGCTGTTCGCTCGCAGCGTGGCAGCGCCTGAAGGCCTGCGCTCGACGGGACTCGCGCTCAGCGATCCGGCGCTGATCTTGCTGAGTGAAGTCGCAGGAGACTTATGCGCTGGACACCAGGCGATCGCAGCAACATCGAGGACAATCGTGGGCGATCCGGGGGCGGCATCGCCGGCCTCGGCATCGGCGGTTTTCTGATCCTGCTCGTGCTGAGCTGGGCCACCGGGCACGAATCTGTTTTCACTCCTGGGCACTGACACCGCGTCCACTCCGGTATCGGTTGGGTAGCGTCAGGGAGGTCAAGACGTCGCCGGCCGAAGAAAGATGGTGGACTTCGTCGCCGCCGTCACCGGGGACGCGCAGAAGACGTGGCAGCAGATTCTCGGCAGCCGGTATCAGCCCACACACGTCGCGCTGTTTCGCGACGCGATCCAATCCGCGTGCGGATCCGCTGAATCTGCGACCGGACCCTTCTACTGCCCGAGCGATCAGAAGGTGTATCTCGATCTCGGGTTCTTCAGTGAGCTGTCGCGGCGCTTCGGGGCGCCCGGTGACTTCGCGCAGGCGTATGTGATCACGCACGAGATCGGGCATCACTGCAGAACCTCCTCGGCTATACCGAACGCGTGCGCGGGTCGCGAAGCGGCGCGAACAGCGCGTCGGTCGCGCTCGAGCTCCAGGCGGATTGCTTTGCCGGCGTCTGGGGCCACGCGCGCGTCCGCAGCAGGGACGCTTTCAAGCCGGCGGCGTGGAGCTCGACCCCGGTGACGCGGACGAGGCGATCCGCGCCGCCGCGGCGATCGGCGACGATCGTCTGCAGAAGATGTCCGACCGGCCGCGTGATGCCGGACCGCTTCACGCATGGGTCGTCGGCCCAGCGCGTCGAGTGGTTCCAGCGCGGCATGGAAAGCGGCGACCCGCGCGCCTGCAGACACGTTCGGGACGACAACGCGGTAGTATTTCGCGTGTGAAAACACGCTCCAGGGCGGCTGGCGCGATGGCTGTCGTCGCGCTCGCCGCCCTCCTCGCCGTCGCCGCCCACGCGGCCAAGACCCTCGATATTTATTTCATCGACGTCGAAGGCGGACAGTCGACGCTGATCGTCACGCCGGCCGGTGAGTCGCTGCTCGTCGACACCGGCTACGGCGGCAACGATGCGCGCGATGCCCGCCGCATCATGACGGCCGTCCGCGACGCCGGCGATGACGAAGATCGACTACCTGCTGATCACGCACTTCCACCGGGATCACGACACCGGCATCGCCGATCTCGCGCCAGCAGATTCCGATCAGGCACCTTCGTCGACCACGGCGGGCTCTCTGCGGACGCGCCGAAGGACGCCGGCTACGCCGACATCCTCCGTGCCTACAACGCGTACGTCGCCATTCGCGCGAAGGGGAAGCACCTCGACGCCAAGCCCGGGCGATCGCATTCCGTTGAAAGGCGTCGACGTCGTCGTGGTGAGCTCGGCGGCGGCGACGATCACGGCGCCGCTGGCCGGCGGCGGGCAGGCGAACCCCCGTCTGCACGCCGAAGGCGCCAGACCCCGCCGAGAAGTTCGAGAATCCGCGCTCGACCGGCTTCCGTCTCCGCTTCGGGAATTTCCGCTTCATCGATCTCGGCGATCTGACCGGGTCGCCGCTGTGTTCGCGCTGTTCTGCCCGGAACAACCTGCTCGGTCCCGCTGACGTCCATCTGGTGCCGCATCACGGCGGCGACGACGTCTCGCATCCGGCGTACGTGCGCGCGGTGTGGCCGCGCGCGGCGATCCTGAACAACGGCGAGACGAAAGGCGCAGGCGCGAAGACGCTCGCGATGCTGCATCGCAGCGGCCGGCCTCGACGTCTGGCAGCTGCACCGGTCGGCGAACCCCGGCGTGAAAACTTCGCCGACGAGCGGATTGCCAATCTCGACACGACCACCGGCTTCGGCCTCAAGCTGAGCGCGACCGACGACGGGGCGTTCACGATCACCAATCAGCGGACCGGCGCGACCAGGACATTTTCAAGGCCGTCGCGTTGATCGCGTTCACCGCCGCGGAGCGCCGCCGGACGTGCGCGGTGGCGCTGCTCTTCGTCGTCCTCACGATGCTGCTCGCGTATCCGCTGAGCGTACGGGCCGCCAATCGCGTCATGTCGGCGAGTCCGGACACGAATCTGTTCATGTGGACGCTCGCCTGGGACGTCCATGCCTTCACGCACCAGCCGATCCACATCTTCGACGCGAACATCTACTACCCGATGCCGCGCACGCTCGCGTACTCGGAGAACCTGATCGGCAGCGCGCTCATCGCCGCGCCAATCATCTGGGCGACCGGCAATCTGGTTCTGGCGATGAACCTCGTGTCGCTGCTCTCCGCCGTGTTGTGCGCCCTGGGTGCATGCGTGCTCGCGCGCCAGGTTGGCCTTGGCGTGGGAGCGTCCGTCGTCAGCGGTCTCGTCTACGGCTTCTCGCCGCCGCGGTTTCTGCGGCTCGACCAACTGCATCTCACGACGATTCAATGGGTGCCGTTCGGCCTCGCGTCGTTGCACGCCTACCTCGACGAGGGACGGCCCTTCGCGCTGCGGTTGACCGCGGCGTTTTTCACGCTCCAGGCCTTGTCGAGCGGTCACGGTGTCGTCTTCCTGCTGCTCGCGATGATCGGGCTCCGTCCTCTTCCGGCTCATGACCGGCGATCGGATCGACATCGTGCGACGGCTGCGCGACTTCGGCATTGTCGGCGTGCTGCTCGTGGCCCCGGCGCTGCTCGCGTTCGGCCAGTACCTGATCGTCCAGCGCGAGGCAGGTCTGCGGCGGACGCTCGATACGTGGATCTTCCGGCCGTCGAGCTTCCTCGCGTCGCCGTCGCACGTGCACCAGTGGGTGTTGTCGTGGTTTCCGAACGCGCAGATCAACGAGACGGCGGATGCGTACCTGTTCCCGGGGTTCGTGCCGACTTCTCCTGGCGTTGTGCGCGTTCATCCCGCTGCGATCATCCGAGTCCGGCTGAAGCCGACCTGCGAGAGCGATGCCGGGACGGGCGCGAGCACGACGCGAGAGAGCCTTTATGCGCTGCTGACCCGCGTTCAGCGTGTGGCTGACTCTCGGCCCGTCGATCGGTCTCTGGCCGTACGTCTACTGGTTGCCGGGATTCAATTTCATCCGCGTGCCGTCGCGCTTCATGCTGCTGGCGATTCTCGGGCTGGCCATCCTGGTGGGGTTCGGCGTTGAGACTCTGTCACGCCTGATAAAAGCACGCCACGAAGACACGAAGACACGAAGAACAGATGGTGCTGGAGAGTTCTCTTCGTGCCTTCGTGCCTTCGTGGCCTGCTTTTGGGAAGTGGCTGTCGCCGGTAGCTGGTGCTCTTCTCGTCGCGGAGTTCGCCACGTCCCCGCTCGGTCTCGAACGCATTCGCGTGCAGATTCCAGCGATCGACCGCTGGCTCGCGACGCGCCCCACACCGTTCGTCGTCGCCGATGGTGCCGCTGCCGGACCCCCGCAATATCGTCATGTCGGAGATGCGTCAGACCACGTTGATGCTCCACGCGACGGCACACTGGCAGAAGACCGTGCACGGCTACAGCGGTCTGCGGCTGCCGCTGCACGTCGATCTCTACGACGAGCTCACCAGATTCCCGACGAGCAGAGCGTGGCGAGCGCCTGACGCGGCTCGGCGTCACCTACGTGGTGATGCACACCGACTGGTATCGCGCCGGCGATCTCGCCGAGATCGACCGGCGCCTGGATCAATTCCGCGATCGGCTGCGGCTCGAACACACGGAAGGATTCGGGCGCGGTCTACGCGCTCGTCAATGCGTCAGCGCGTAGAGAATGACGTTGATGCCGACGGCATAACCGTCCGCGGCGAAGTGATCGAAGTAGTCGCGGTTCTCGCCCTCGCGCTCGAACGCGTCGCCGAAATCGGTGTTGTGCGAGATGAACACGATCATGTGGCCGTTCTGATCGAAGATCGCGCGCGCATGCGGCGTGGCGCTGAGCGCGCCGCGCTCCGAGGTGCGGCCGCCGAACCAGAAGCCGATCGACGGAATCTGCGGGAAGTGTTTCACGTCGTAGAGCGTGTGGAACAGCGTGTGCTCGAGCGGCAGGTCGACGATCGGATACGTCGCCGACGGCAGCGCCTTGCGCATCTCGTTCTCGAACACCTGAAAGGCGTAGTCGCCCCAGAAATCGTCCGCCCAGAGGAATCCGCCGCGCAGCAGTAGTCGCGCAGCGACGCCGCTTCGCGCTCGTCCATAGTCACGCGCGCCCGGCTCCGTCATCATGATGAACGGACACTTCGTGATCGTCAGGTCGTCGAGGCTGCAGCACCACGTGCTGGAACTCGGTCTCCGGATCGCGGCTGACGTTGATCGTCGTCAGCTCTGAGACGCGGAACGACAGGTTGACGTCGGCCTTCGGGTAGTCCACCGACCAGCCGCCGCCGTCGCCGTACGGGTTCTGCCGAAAGGCGATGCGGCAGAACGTCCACTGGCCGTCGTAGCACTGAGCTCGGTCCGGAACGGATCGCGGAAGAAGCGGTTCCCGCCGCGGAACCGCGGCGGCGGCTGCGCCGCGCTCTCCGAGAGGGCGAGGATGACGACCAGGATCGTGAGTGCGGCAGATTTCATGGCCGGTGCAGATATCTGTCCTGGCAGTCTACCGCTATCCCGAATACCGGGCGAGTAGGATCGTGACGTTGTCGCTGCCGTCCCTTTTGACGGCCGTGTCGACCAGCCGGTCGGCGGCGCGCTGCAGATCGGTCTCCGCCTGCAGGGATCGACCGGATCATCGCGTCGGTCAGGCCGCCGTGCAGCCCGTCGGTGCACGGGATGATCGTCTGGCCGTTGACCAGCTCCATCTCGTGCACCTCCGTGTCGACCTCGGGGCGCGCGCCGACCACGCTGGTCAGCACGTGCCGCATCGGATGTTTCTCGAACGCCCGGGCGTCGACGCCGGACTCCTTCTGCAGCATCATGACCCACGAGTCGTCGCTCGTCAGCTGCTGCAGCTCCGCGCCGTGCAGCGAATACATCCGGCTGTCGCCGATGCTCCGCGAACGTCACGTGCGCCCCTTCGGCCACCGCGGCGACGATCGTCGTCCCCATCCCGGTGTAGTCGGCGTTCGCCTCCGATTCACGGAAGACGCGGCGGTTGGCAATCTTCACCGCCGTCATCAGCCGGTTCGCCGCGAACGACAGCTGCGGATTGATGCCGAACGGCCAGGTGAAATCGTCGCCGTCGGCGCTCATCTTCATGAACGAATGCAGCGAGTCGACGGCGAGATGCGACGCCACTTCGCCGGCGTTGTGGCCGCCCATCCCGTCGGCGATGACCAGCAGACCGAGCTGCGGATCCCAGAGCAGCGCATCCTCGTTGGTCTTGCGCGACCGCGCCCGGGTGCGTGCTCGAGGAAACGGTGAGCATGTCAGCGGCGCGTAGTGAGACGGCGTCGGCCGGGACCTTCGATCCGACGTAGTCGCGATCCTTGAACGGATAGTGCGGCCGCGGCTCGCGCGTTGATGTAGGCGGCGATCTGCTGCGCTGCTTCGTCGCTGAGGCTGCCCGGATCGAGGTACGGCATCGCGTAGCGGATGATGCCGGCCAGCGTGTAGACGCGCGCCGCGCCGGCGCCCGTCGTTCCACGAATGATCGCCCCACAGCGGTCCGGCCTTCTTGTCGCCGATCTGCACGCCCTGGCCGTCGAGGCCGTGGCAGGACGACGCACTTCTCGGCGAACAGCGCTTTCCACTTCTCGACGTCGAGGTTGCTTGACCGGAATCAGCTTGTCTTGCGCGATCGCGTTCTTGCCGCGCCACGCCGGATTCTGTCCCATCGGCGTAGCCCTTCGACAGCCACGCGAGATACGCCTGCACGGCGAGGACTTCCTTCGACGTCGTCGTCGGCAGCTCGTGCTCAGGTATCGCCGACTCGGCCCCATGCCGGTGGCGTTCTCGCTGCGCATGAAGCAGTCGACGACGCGGTCGGCTGCAGGCTGATCAGCCGCGCCGCGCGGTTGTTGTATTCGGGGAACTGGCCGGCGACGCCGACGATCGGCAGCGCGCGATCACGCTGGCCGGCGTTGAGATGGCAGTTCGCGCATGACACCTTGCCGCCGGTGAAGCGCGCCGCTTCGCTTCGGCGTGTCGACGAAGATGCGATAGCCCCACCGCACCTGCTCGGCGAGCGGCGAATTGCCGAGCGTCTTGTCCTCGAGCGGGTTGTTCGGCACGACCACGCCGTCACCATCGTCGACGACGCCGAGACGAGCGGGAGATGTCGCGCCGCCGCACACGACGAATCGCTGAGCGTCAGGCGAGGTCAGTGCAGAGAGGAGAACGCGCGATGGGCGCACGACCAGAATTCTACGGGATCAGACGGTAAATCGCGCTGTCGACTCCAACGTAGACGGCGCCGTCCGGGCCCATCACCACGGCTCGCACCGCCCCGAACCGATTCCGCAGCAGGCGATCGACGCCCAGAATCCGCGTCGCGTCGGCGGGATCCAGCCGGATCCGGAGCAGTTGCTGCCCCTCGACGGATGGGACCAGCAGGCTGTGCTGAAACGACGGCAGTTGATCGCCGCGGTAGGCCGGCGATGCCGGCTGGACGGCTGTCGGCCGGCCAGCCGAAGCGTTGTCCTGGTCACGCCGCGTTTGCGCGCGCGCCCGGCGCGGCCGCGACGGCGGCGATCCACGCGTCCTCACCGTCGACCGCATCGACGACCCAGAGCAGGCCGCTCTCCGGATCCCAATCGAACCCGCGCGGCGACCAGTAGCCGACGCGTAGAGCGGCGAGGCTGCGGCCTGATCGTCCGGCGTGGTGCCATTCGGATTCAGCCGCAGAATCTTGCCGTTATACGACGCCAGATCGTCGAGCGCCGCGGATCGGCGCCATCGTCGAAGGCGACGAACAGCTTGCCGTCGGCACCGAAGCGCAGCGAGCCGGCGGATGCGGTGTCGTGGCGCGAACCTCGCCAAGGATCACCGCGCGCTCGGCCAGCGTGTCGTTCGCCTCGCGGAACCTCGCGACCGTGAACATCGCGTCGTCGCCCGCGCGGCTGCGACGCCGACAACGTAGACGAAATGCGTCCGTTCGAACTGCGGATCGATGGCGATGGCGAGCGTGCGGTCGCGTCGGCGGCGTCACCGCTGCGGCGCGATCCGGCGAGGACGTCTGCCGTCACTCCGCCGTCGCGGTGAACGATGCGGATCGGTCCGGTCGCTTCGACGACGAACAGGCGGCCGTCCGGCGCGAACGCAAGATCGCGGGGACGATCGACGTTGTTGATCACGAGCTCGACGTTGAACGGATCGCCCGGCACGCCGGCGTCGCCGGCGCTGATCCGGGTCGGCGTCTGATCGCCGCCCGGCGCGGTGATCCCGACCGTGATGCGCAGCGCCGGCGATCGCGGGCTCTCGAACGTCGAGCCGTCGACGATGAACGACGCGAGCTCGAGGGTGTGGGCGCCGCGTGTCAGCGCCGGCAGCGGCGCGCTGCAGGCGAACGTCCCGTTGGTCGATGTCGTCGCGCGCATCGCGCCGGTGAGCTCAGCGCGCGTGCCGTCGACGGTAGACCGCGTAGCGGAACGTCGCCAGCTCAACCGCGCGTCAGCCGCACGTTGATCCCAGCCGAAGCGCTCGTTGCCGGTGATCGTGTCAGGCGGCGACGGCCCGGTTGACGGCGGCGGCGGCGTCGACGGCGCGTCTTGCTGCACGCGACCATCGCGGCCGCGACACACACGGCAAGCCGAAGTCGGATCACGTGGACGACCGGGTCCGCCGTTCGAGCCTAAGCCGGGCCGTTCCGTTGGAACGGCCCGATGATCGCCTTTCATGCCTCGATGTGGTTCCCTCACCATCTTTGTTCGGACACTCCGCTAGGATAACTGCATGCGACGCCGCGTGGGCGATGACGATTGCGCTGTTTGCGGCGTGCGGCCTGGCCGCGAATCTTCAGGCGCAGCTGCGACCCGCGTCTACGTGACGGGACTCACCACGCCGATCGCGTTCGTGCAGGATCCGACCGGATCGAGACGTGAAGTTCGTCGTGCAGCAGGATGGACGCATCCGCGTGTTCCGCGGCACCTCGCTCGCCGGGACCGACTTTCTCAATCTCGGCGGCGCGATCGTCTCCGGCGGCGAGCAGGGACTGCTCGGGCTTGGCGTTCGCGCCGGATACCGCGAGCAGCCGCCGCTTCTTCGTCCACTTCACCGATCGCGGCGGCAACATCGTCGACGCGCGATTCCGCCGCTCGGCCAGCGATCCGCTCGTCGGCGATCCGGCATCACGCTTCGATCTCCGGTGGGGCGGCGCCGGGGCCGCGGCGTTCATCCCGCATCCGTTCGCGAATCACAACGCCGGGCATCTCGCGTTTGGTCCGGACGGGTTTCTCGTACATCGGCCAGGGCGACGGCGGCGCCGGCGACGATCCCAGCAATCGCGCGCAGACCGGCAGCGAGCTGCTCGGGAAGATGCTGCGGATCGACGTCGAGCGTCGGCGACGACGCATCCGATCGGCTACCGCATTCCGCCTGACAATCCGTTCGTCGGCAGCGTCGGACACGGCCGGAGATCTGGGCGTTCGGCCTGCGCAATCCGTGGCGGTTCAACTTCGACGATCCCGCGCGCGGCGGCACCGGCGCGCTCGTCATCGGCGACGTCGGCCAGAACGTGTGGGAAGAGGTCGACTACGAGCCGGCCGGACCGCGGCGGACGCAACTACGGCTGGCGCAACCGTGAAGGGCGCGCACAATTACATCGGCACGCGCCCGCCGGCGTTCTCAGCCGCTGGTCGATCCGATCCACGAATACGACCACGCGGTCGGCGCGTCGATCACCGGCGGCTTCGTCTATCGCGGCAGCGCGCTGCCGGCGACGTTCTGCGCGGCCGCTACTTCTTTGCCGACTTCATCACCGCGCGAGTGTGGTCGCTCGGACTCGTCATCGATCCGGTCACGCGCGAGGCGCGCGTCTCCGACGTGACCGAGCACACCGCGGAGCTCGCGCAGCGTCGGCAGCACCAGCTCGTTCGGCGTCGATGCGGACGGCGAGTTGTATCTCGTCGGCTACACGACCGGGCGGATCGTGAAGATCATCGGTCCGCCCGCCGCGCCGACCGCTCCGAGCGGGCTGCGGATAATCAGGTAGCTGCGCGGAACGTTCTGGGCGCTTCGCTGATCGTTCTGGCGCTGCTGATCGTTCTGGGGGCGCGTCGATCGTTCTGGGGCTTCGTCGATCGTTCGAACCGCGCAAGGTCCCAGAACGATCACCGTCAGCCCTCAGAACGAACAGCGTGAGGCCTCCAGAACGAAGAGCAGTGATCCCCCAGAACAGAACACCGTGAGGCTCCAGAACGAAGGCCGTGTCTGGCAAATCTGCGTTGGCGTGGACAGCGTTGAAGCGCGGATTGTCGCGGCGGTGCCCGCATTGTGGCGAAGGGCCGATCTTTCCGGCTGGACCATCACCTCGATTCGTGTCCGGTCTGCGCCTGCCTGATGGAACGCAATCCGGCGACACTCGGCGTTCGCGATCATCGGCGACCGCGTGCCGATCGCGGTCGTCAAGTAAAAATCATCATCTACTTCCGGCATCGTCCGCGCGCATCCGGTCCTCGGCATCGTGTCCGTAATCATCGCCGCTCGGCGTCATGTTGCTCGTGTGGACGCGCCGAACCGCATGCGGCGCTCGAACGCTGGTGCCATCTACATCATGGATCGGGGCTACATGGATTTCGCCCGCCTGCATGTGCTGAATGAGGCCGGCGCCTTCTTCGTGACCCGCGCGAAGTCGAATATGGATGCCCACCGGGTCTATTCGGCACCGGCAGACCGAAGCGCAGGCGTGATCTCCGATCAGACCATCGCGATGGACGGCTACCTCACACAGCGACATTATCCTGCGCACCTGCGGCGCATCCGCTTCAAGGACCCCGAGACTGGCAAGACGCTGATCTTCCTCACCAATCAGGTGACGCTGCCGGCTTTGACGATTTGCGCCCTCTACAAGAGCCGCTGGCAGGTGGAACTTTTCTTCAAGTGGATCAAGCAGCATCTGCGCATCAAGCAGTTCTATGGCATCTCGGAAAACGCGGTGAAGACCCAGATCTGGATCGCGGTGTCGGTCTACGTGCTGGTCGCCATCGTCAGGAAGCGACTCCGGCTGGAGGTGTCGCTCTACACATTGCTACAGGTCTTTTCGGTCACAGTATTCGAGAAAATGCCGATCCAGTCTGCAATTTTGGCGACACCAGACCGATCTCGACGGAGCCGAAGACAGCAACCAGTTGGAATTATTCACTTTTTGACCGGACAGCAGTGACTCACAACTGGGGGAATAACGGCGACCTCAGCAGCGATCTGCCGATCGTGGCAACAAATACCATTTATGCCACGACGTTTGAAGCAAACCGCCGGCAGCCAGAACATCGAGCGCGTTCCAACATGCTCTGGATACTGGACGCCCACACCCTCGCCGACAAGAGCCACCGGTGCATATCCAGATGCTCGCCAATGGCGGAGCGGCATCTCGAACGGCTTCAGCACACCCTACCAGGAAGATGCGCGCGGGGCTCGGGCTGATCCGGCACCGGCGGCCACAAGGCAGTTGTCGCTCATTCTCGATCAACGGCGGAGAACCCGCGTGGCCCCGGTCATGGTTCCGTCACCGCATTCGACGTTACGCGGCCTCAATCGTGAGGGCGGTTTCGCGCCGAGTGCCGGCGGTGTGGTGCGTCACGCCGGCGGCGGCGCTGGCGGCGTCTGGATCGGGCTCCGGCCCGGCGATCGATGGCGACGACATTTATGTTCACCACCGGCAATGGCATGGACCCGGCAGATGCCGGGCAGCTTCGCCGAAGCTTCGTCAGGCTGCGCTACGCACCAGGCGCCGGTGGCGTGAATGACGGGCAGCCTTCCCTCGCGGTTGCCGACTACTGGGGTGCATTCAGCGATTTCCAACGCACGGACGAGGACCAGGATCTGGGTTCCGCGGGTGTCGTGCTGGTGCCCGACCATGGCAACGCCTATCGGTGGCGGCAAGGACGGCATTCTGTACACCTCGATCGCAACAACCTCGGACACGACACGTGGGAGCCGCAGTTCAACCTGCCGTTTGTCGGGACCTACCTGCCCAATGCGCCGAACAGGCAGGCCGGTCTGCCGACCACCACCACGGCCGATCAAACTGGCCGATCGTCGCACGCTTGATCGTAATGACGCCGAACAGACGCCGGCCCGCAAATCATGCACATCCACGGCACACCGATCTATCTCGAGCACGCGGGCGGCGCGACTGCGTGTTCGTCTGGGGCGAAAACGAGCGGCTCAAGGCCTACAACATCAATGTTGGGAACCGGAGGATCACCGGCTTCCGCGCCCAGGGCACGCAATTTAGCTTCGAGTGCGATGGATGCTCCCCGAGGCATGCCAGGCGGCAGACTGGTCGTGTCATCCAACGGCACGAAACCGGGCAGCGCCGTGGTCTGGGCGACCTATCCGGTGCAGGGGCGACGCCAATTCGGCGGTCGTGCGCGGCGCGCTGGTCGCCTATGATGCGACCACCATCGCGAACGGCCCTGGCCTTCGGCAATTGTTCCCAGCGAGGCGAAGCGAGACGCCGAAACTGGGCAATTTCGCCAAGCTAATTTGACCCCAATCGTGGCCAACGCGAAAGTTCTATGTCGGAGCCTTCACGCAACACAGGTGGTCAGTGATGGCCCATGAGCTTAGCGGTTCGCCGACCGCCGGGCGTCCGATCCGCATGGTTCCGCGTCACATGTGCATGGCTGCTGACGGTGGCAGCACGCATTTGTTGCGACGCCGGCCCGAGCCTTCAGACCGCGGCCGCTCCCGCTCCGGAGGCTGCCGGAACACGCGGTCTCGCCGATCTCGCACGCGACAACCTTCGCTGCGCCAGGGCCGGCCTCAATGCCGCCGCGCGTGAGGCCCGCAAGGTGCCTCCCAGGGAACCTACCAGTTCTCGTATTTCCGGATCGCCAACGACGCGCATCACGCCGCCTACGAGGTTCATTTCAAAGAGCAACTATCCGGACGAGAAGGAGCTACGATATTGCGTTGCCATCTACTGCCAGCAGGATGGGACCCGGCCAATACCCAGGCTACGGTTAGCCTGCTGCCGGCAGCGCCGTGCGGCCGGGCAAGCCGCGGTCAGGCAGAGACGGCCCGGCGACTGCAGCCGACCACCGCCATTTCTCCCGCCAGGCGTATGAAGTGATGGCGACCCGGCGCCAGGAAGCGCAGCCACGATAATAACTCGCACCGCCGCGCTGGGGTTGCCCCCGGCCGCTCCCTATCCATGTGCGGTGCAAGAATTCGCCGTCGACAGCGTAAGCGACCTGAACTGGCTGCGGAGAGATTTGGGGTGGCGACGCGAACCCTCACTGCCGAGTCGGACGGTGCCGCACCCGGCCATGATCGGCGACAGCCTGCCGCCGCTCCCGGCCGATCGTAGCTGTCACTGGCGCGATCGACGTCCACCGCTTGTGCCCCTTGGGCGGCAGTAGAGCTGCGCCAAGGCGATCAGCTTCGCCTGCGGCGAGCGCTGGCTCAAAGATGCGCTTTCTGGCCGAGGTCGGCGGAGGAATGGCACGCGAGGTCGGAGCGGCGTTCATCCCTCGCTCACACCCGCTGCTGGCGGGTGCCGGGCGATGGTGTAGATGCGGGTATACGAAGCGCCTCGGCGGGACCGCCTCCCGGCGCAGCTCTGCGCCATTCCCTCGCCCGGCTCGGCCTGCGGGCCGAACGCGATGCGATAAGAATAGCGCGCGGCCGCCCGTGGCAGCGTCGCCTGCGGGCGCACTGCCCGAGCAATCTCTCGACGCTCCCCACGCCAGGCCATCTCGATCCGCACGGTGGAGGAAGACGATCCGCGACTTTGTTCCGAAGGGGCGAAAGACCTATCGTGATCGCCGGCGGATATGGCACGATCCTATTGTCGGGGTGCCCGGTTTGGTGTAGCACGTGGCCGGGTGCTTTGCGATTGCAGGGGCAGCCGTTGGCAGACGCAGACAGGCTCTTGCGGGTATCGCCGGACCGACTCGATAGCCCGCTCGCGCGCGCGAGCGAGCGGTGGTCACACCTGGTGTCGGTCGGTCCTGGTCTGGAGCTTGGCGATCGGCCGGAAGGATGGCCGGCCCCTGCTGAGAGCGCTCTGCACGCGTTTGCCAGTTGACTGCTTTCGTCCGGAACTGGCCGACAGGCTTAGATCGCTGCCCGAATTGACCGCCCTCGATCTGCGCGATCAACCGCATCGGCACGATTGACGGCGCGCGGGCGATCGCGCCGCATCGCTCACCGGCCTCACCTCGCTCCATCTGTGGAACAACAACGCGCATCGGCGCTGACGGCGCGCCAGGGCGATCGCCGCATCGCTCACTGGCCTCACCTCGCCTCGATTCTGCGCGCCAACAGCATCGGTGCTGATGGCGCGCGGGCGATCGCCGCCTCGCTCGCCGGCCTCACCTCGCTCGATCACGAGCGCCAACAGCATCGACGCTGACAGCGCGCGGGCGATCGCCGCATCGCCACCGGCCTCACCTCGCTCCATCTGAGCTTCAACAACATCGGCGCTGACGGCGCGCGGGCAATCGCCGCATCGCTCACCGAGCCTCACCTCTCGCTCCATCTGTGGAACAACAGCATCGGCGCTGACGGGCGCGCGGGTGATCGCCGCATCAAGCCGCTGGCCTCACCTCGCTCGATCTGAGCGACAACAACATCGGCGATGACGGCGCTTGGGCGATCGCCCCTCCGTGCCAATGAAGGTGAGACACCCACCCGCGGAATTTAGACTTGAGGGCGCGGAAGGATCAGCTCGCACATGCCCATGCTTGTCCCACAGACTGACGCAGCGACCGGTGGCGGCACAGACGGGGGCCGTAGGCCGCCGGTTGTGCCGCCACCGGTCTGCGTCGCCGAATTGTCGGACCGCCCCGCCGCCGGACGTTCACCGCGAAGGATAAGCTGCGGATCCTGGCGGAGGCCGATCGTGCCGCCGCAACCGGTGGCATCGGCGCCATCCTGCGTCGGGAGGGCTGTACTCCTCCGCTCTCACCAGCTGGCGCCGCCAACGCGATGCCGGGGCCATCGGCGGCCTAAGCCCGGCTACGCGCGGCCCGAAAACCGCCGAACCTAATCCATTGGCAACCGAACTGACCCGGCTTCAGCAGGATCATGCCCGTCTCACGCAGCGCCTGACCCGTGCCGAAGCGATCATCGACATTCAAAAAAGTTGCTGCGCTGCTGGGCATTCCGCTGGCCCCCAGCGACAACGAGCCTGACGGACGCAGTCGTGGCACTCGCACCAGTCAGCGGCATGACGAAAGCAGTCTGCGCCGCGCTCGGGATTTCGCGCGCCAGCGTGCAGCGCCGGCGCGGGCGTCTGACCGCACCACCTGCGGTTCCTCGCCCGCGGCCGAGACCCGCGCGGGCGTTGACCGCCCCGCAACAGCAGGTGGTGCTGGACTTGTTGCATGCGCCGCGCTTCGCCGATCAGGCCCCGGCTGAGATCTACGCCAGCCTGCTCGATGAAGGGGTCTACCACTGCTCGATCCGCACCATGTATGCGCGTCCTCGGCCAGAACGACGAAATCCGCGAGCGCCGCAAGCAACTTCGGCACCCGGTCTACCAGAAGCCCGAGCTGCTGGCGGAAGGTCCGAACCAGGTTTGGTCCTGGGATATCACCAAGCTGATGGGGCCAACCAAATGGAGTTACTTCTATCTCTACGTCATCCTCGACATCTTCAGCCGCCGTGTGGTCGGCTGGTGTGTCGCCGATGCGGAAAGCGCGGTGTTGTTCAAACCGCTGCTCGACAGCGCGATGGCCAAGCACAACGTGCCACCTGGTCAGCTCACTTTGCATGCCGATCGCGGCGGCCCGATGAAAGCCAAAGCCACTGCCCTGCTACTCGCTGACCTTGGCGTCACCCGCTCGCACAACCGCCCGCATACCTCCAACGACAACCCGTTCTCCGAAAGTCACTTCAAGACCCTCAAGTACCCAGCCGACCTTTCCCCAACGCTTTGGCTGCATCGAGGACGCCAAAAGCTTCTGCCGCCGCTTCTTCGACTGGTACAGCCAGGACCATCACCACGTCGGGATCGGCCTGATGACACCGGATCAGGTGCATTACGGTCAGACCGATGCCGTTCATGCCGCGCGCCAGCACACGCTCGACCAGGCGTTCCGCGCCAATCCGGAGCGCTTCGTCAACCAGCCGCCGATCCCACCCGCCAAGCCGACCGCCGCCTGGATCAATCCGCCGGCACCGGCGCCGAAGGGCCGGATATGAATGCCACCCCTGGTTCGTTTGATGTCGCTGCTACGGTTCGTGCCGCCTCATCGCGTCGTTATCGGCAGATCCAGCCCCCGCCCGCCCTCTGCTCTATGCCTTATGGGTTCGGCTTCCACTGGGTTCCGTTACGTCACGCTATACAGGCCTCCCCACGCCGCCGGTGCAGTCTTCAATCAGCCAGGGTCTGCACAAGCGATCTTCCCTTCCGGAAGCCCGCTTCCTGCCTGGCCCACAAAAGGAGGCGCCATGTGACCTGAAAGACCGGCTTAAATTCCAAACCCGGATCACTGCTGTCCGGTCAAAAAGTGAATAATTCCAACTGGTTGCTGTCTTCGGCTCCGTCAGATCGGTCTGGTGTCGCCAAAATTGCAGACTGGATCGGCATTTTCTCGAATACTGTGACCGAAAAGACCTGTAGCAATGTGTAGAGCGACACCTCCAGCCGGAGTCGCTTCCTGACGATGGCGACCAGCACGTAGACCGACACCGCGATCCAGATCTGGGTCTTCACCGCGTTTTCCGAGATGCCATAGAACTGCTTGATGCGCAGATGCTGCTTGATCCACTTGAAGAAAAGTTCCACCTGCCAGCGGCTCTTGTAGAGGGCGCAAATCGTCAAAGCCGGCAGCGTCACCTGATTGGTGAGGAAGATCAGCGTCTTGCCAGTCTCGGGGTCCTTGAAGCGGATGCGCCGCAGGTGCGCAGGATAATGTCGCTGTGTGAGGTAGCCGTCCATCGCGATGGTCTGATCGGAGATCACGCCTGCGCTTCGGTCTGCCGGTGCCGAATAGACCCGGTGGGCATCCATATTCGACTTCGCGCGGGTCACGAAGAAGGCGCCGGCCTCATTCAGCACATGCAGGCGGGCGAAATCCATGTAGCCCCGATCCATGATGTAGATGGCACCAGGTTCGGGAAGCAGCATATCGAGCGCATGAACATCGTGCAGTTTGCCGTCGGATATGTGAATGAAGCTCGGAATGTTGCCACCCAGATCGAGCAGCGTGTGCATCTTCACTGCTGCCTTGGTTGAACGAAAATGCGCCCAGGGAAACATTGATAGACACAGATCGATCGTGGTCGAGTCGAGCGGATAGACAGTGCTGGGTAGATCCACGTCCAGATCGTCGGCGGCATACAGCCGCCTGGCCTGCGCGATCAGTCGTTGGCCAAACTCGGCGTAGATCCGCCAATCGCGAGTTTCGTTGGCGTCGGCCAGGGTGGAGCGGCGAATCGGCCCTCGCAAACCCATATGATAAAGCTTGGCCGATTGTGCTGACAGACATACCTCGATGTCGCGCAGGCTCTCACGATAGGTGATCTGGGCAAATGCCATCACCTGATACTGTGCAGCACAGGGAAACGTCCGCACGGCGCGATTGCCATTATAGCGCGCAACGATCCGGTCGAATGTGCTCCACGGCAGAACATCCCAGCATTGCGCTGAAATCAGCGTCTTGCCGGATTCTATTATGGCCTGGCCCCCGCGCCATATAGTCGCGGAGAGCCGTCGGGGATCAAAATCCGCCCAGCACCGCTGCTTGGAAAATCCTTTATTCCGACACCTGCGCGTTGGGAGAAACTCAGCTCCTGCAGACCGGACCGGCAGTGAACCCGATCGTAATCTGAAGTCAGTCGAGCGACACGCACACGCGCCGGCGCGATCGCCGCGTCGCTTCACCGGCCTCACCTCGCTCGATCTGCGCGCAACAGCATCGGCGCTGACGGTACCGCGGCGTTATAACGCGCGCGGTCGCTTCTCGAGGCCGCGATCGGCTGCGCGCATTACACTGAACCTTCGCGACAACGGAGGATCTCCGCGGCTCTGCTGCTCAGAGAGGTCATCAGTAGAACGGCAGACGCCAGGCGCTATAATTCTCCGCGCACGCTTTGTCACTGCCAGGGAAGCGCAGACCCTACACGCCCACGTCTGAACTGAGTTGAAGCTGCTTGTCGTTGGGTGCTGAGACGGTCGGCAAAGACATCGCTGCTCCGCTACCTGATCGACGGACAAGCCGCGTGACCCCAAATGAGGCCAGGACGCCCGGGATCCTCCGGCACGAGGAAGATCCTGACCCAGGGCCAAATGGTCGCCCAGTGACGGCCGCGTGCAGCTCAACCGTCCGGGACTTCGGCGGTCGCGGGAAATGATGCGCGGCACCCACCGCTTCTTTCTGACCTGAGCGCAGCCTACCATCTCCCGGTACTCCGAGCAATGTGCTGAACTT
>ERZ1370068.3709-contig-281_pt1 | contig 50688 bp, 63 predicted proteins | sample MGYA00561227_ERZ1370068 | MGnify/ENA primary metagenome ERZ1370068 (study PRJEB38410, sample SAMEA6850437) | metagenome | study: Metagenomic assessment of the ecological functions of the soil: analysis of the soil microbiota associated with the... | reverse complement strand
TGTACTTCGTTTCGGTTACGTATTGCTAACCCTGAAACCATGGCTGATCGCCGGACCTTCTGATCCTCAACGATTCGCTGCCGCGCTCGCTGGCCAGTTGTTACGGCAATCTGGTGCGCAATCTCGACCAGATCGGCGTCGCCTACGGCCGCCAGGCGCCGCGCAGCGCCACGCCCGCGGCGTCACCAGATCGCCTCTCGAGCACAGCCACATGGACGATATCTTCCAGCATGGCGTGCACGAGATTCATCCAGGAATTCATTGCGGATAACGCGCGGCTCGGCGAAATCATCACCAAGCAGTACATCTGATGTTAGAGAAGTGGTCCTATGCAGCGCACTAATCCCCGCGGAGCACGGGTGCCTGCGGCCATCGAACAAGACCGCCGATGCGGCCTCGGCTCGGCGCTAAACGACCAGGTGACAGGCTCGCCCAACGAAGGCTCCCCTTACGCCCTCTCCACGGTAGACGGCGCTTGCCCCGAGTGCCGCATCGACCATCTCTGCTCACCCCGGTATCGCCATGCGCCTGCGAATTGCCCATTCCACCAGCTACCGCTACGAACCGCCGGCCTCGGGCGTCGATTCAGATCCTGCGAATGACGCCGGGCAGCCATCGACGGGCAGTACGTCGCGCGAATGGCAGATCGACGTCTCCACCGATTCGCGGCTCGACGTGCATCAGGATGCGTTCGGCAATGTCACGCATGTGCTCGACCGACGGGCGCCGATCGCCGATCTCACCATCAACGTCGAAGGCCTGATCCGAGACCCGCGACACCGGCGGCGTGCTGCGGGGCACCGATGAACGCTTTCCGCCGAGCCTGTTCCTGCGCTCGACGCCGCTGACCGAGGTCAATCCGGCGATGGCGGCATTTTCGCGCGAACTGCGTTCAGGATCGGAAGACGACGTGCTCGGGTTTCTGCACGCGCTGATGATGCAGATCAACGAGCACATGACGTTCGACGAAGACTCCACCAACAGCGGCACCTCGGCGGTCGAAGCCTTCGCGCCTGAAGCGCGGGGTGTGCCAGGACTACGCGCACATCTTCATCGCCTGCGCGCGCTCCGGCGGCGTGCCGGCGCGCTTCGTCGCCGGACATTTCCTGCGCTCCGACGGCATGGTCAATCAGCAGGCCGGCCACGCCTGGGCGGAGGCGTTCGTGCCGGATCTCGGCTGGGTCGGCTTCGATCCGGCCAACGCGCCACTCTGCACCACCGACGCGCATGCCCGCGTCGCCATCGGGCCTGGATTATCTCGGCGCCGCACCGGTGCGCGGCACCCGCTATGGCGGCGGCACCGAAACCCTGTCGGTGGCGGTCAAGGTCGATCAGGCCGGACGGCTAAGGTCAGTGGCAGTCTGATCGTAATTTCTCGCGTCATTCCCCTGGCGCGGCCGCCGCTTCTTCAGGCCGGACACCGAGACGCCAGGCCGAGGGTGGAACGCCAATCATCTTCTTGAAGGCACGGCTGAATGCCGCGTCGGATTACGTAGCCGGTTTTCGCCGCGATGCTGGCAATATTGGCGTTGCTGCCGCTCAAGAGCTCTCCGAAGCAATGCCATCCCGCCATTTGGCGAGATAGTACATCGGCAGGATCCCGACAAGCTTCGCAAAGCGTTCGGCCAGAATGGTGTGAAACAGTCAGACTGCTTCGCCAGCGTCTCTATCGTCCAGTTGCGCGCCGGCTGAAGTCGTGGATCAGCGACAGCGCATTGCCTACGAGCAGTCCGCATGCCGCCAGCCAGCCGGTGTTCTGCGGCGGCAGCGTTTCAATGTAGCGGCGGAGAACGTCGATGAACATCAACTCACTCAGCTTGGTTAGCACCGTCTCGCTGCCGGCGCGCTTCTCCCGCCACTTCCGCCACTGCAAATCTGATGAACTGGCCGAGCCAGCCGGCATCGCCATTGCGCGGGTTTCCCACCTTGATCACGGGCGGCGCGCCTCCCAGGCAACGGATTAAACGGCTGCGCATCGCAGGCGAGATATCCGCAGACGAGCTTGGCTGAGATCGGTCCCGCCACTGACGTAGTTGATATGGAACGGCATTCGACCGGCAAAGGCGATGTCGAGCACGTCTGCCGCGGGTGGATCGGCGTGGGCGGCCGGGAGCTGCTCGACGCTTGATATGCGGGTCGCTGTGGGTGAAGACAACGACTTCGCCGGCTTCGACGACAATCGGCTGCCACACCGACAATACGCGCAAAACACCGGCCGGCTGTCACACATGATAGGAAATCCAGATGGTCGGCCCCCGGAAGAATTCTCGGCAAGATCGAGGCCGGTGCCGGTGACCGGACAGCCCATGAGTCCTGAGCCTCGATGTCGAAGAACGCGTCGCGCCGGTCAGCCGCACAGATCTTCAATAAATTGGATAGGGCGTCCTCGGCCATTCGGCTCTGCCTGGCATTGGGCATCGATCAGGGGATGCCTGTCTCGCGACAGACCTTTTTTCGAAATCCGTGACGCTATGTCAAGTAACCCGGAACGCCCCCGCCATTCAGTTCGCCACCGAAACCCTTTAAATCGCTCGCGGTGGGCGCGCCTCGGAATGAGCAAGAATCAGGAGTTAAGCAAGGTCAGCTGACAGTCAACAAAAGGCGAGATGTTTCTGTGGCGCCATCGAAACGCGAAGTGCACTGGAGCTCCCGAGGCGATGGGTTATTGCCAGCTGCAACTCGTGCCGATCCTGGTCGGCGTCACCCCAGTCGAACGCCTTCACCTCGTGGAAGCCGCAGAACGTCGAAGTCACAAAAGGTGCGGGAGTTTCTATCCCGGTTCATGAAAACAGCGAGCTGGCGGCCGCCGGTTCGGCAAGCGATGCGGCGGTCATCTGATGACCGACCACCCGCAGCTGGGTTTGGCGGACGCCCATGCGCAGCCACGATACCGACCCCGAGTTCAGCCCCGGTGTCCATGTCAGCTACGCCGAGACGGTCCCGCCGATGAAGGACGGGCTACCGGAAACTAAAGGATCTTTCCAGCCGAGCCCTGGAGGGTTCTGGCGTGCCCAGGTGCCGGAGTAGCGCCAGCGCGGGAGCGAACTCATCGCTCGCGCGCCCGATCAACACCAAACCAGTCGAGAGAAGATCTATGGATATTGCGACGTTCTGAACGACGCAGGAGCCATTCGGGGGAGCTCTACCGAAAAGATGCCAAGGCCGCGTTTCTCACCTTGAGGGCCAAGGGTACTGCCGACGAGATCCGCCGTGACCTGCAAGGTCGAGACCGGACGCGGCCTCGCGCTCGGCGGGTATCCAATCAAAGGCCGGCGGCACAGGCCGGGAGCCTGCTCCGGGCGACATGCTGCTTGAAGCCCTGATCGCTTGCGCCGGCGTCTCGATGAGAGCAGCGGCGGCTGTGCTCGATATGTCCAATCAAGTCAGCGGTGGTTTCAGCCGAAGGCGACGTCGATCTGCGAGGCACACTCCTCGGCGTGGCAGAGGGCGTGCCCGTCGGCTTCAAGGCGATCCGCTTGCAGTTCGACGTCGAGACCGACGCACCGCAGAACCAGCTCGATCAGCTCGCTCGAACTCACCGATCGCTATTGCGTGATCTTTCCAGACGATCCAGAACAGCCCAAAAACCACGGTAAAGTTAAACAGGGTTGGCCAGTAAGGGCGCTGGTTTCGCGCTCCGCCGGCTGAGCGGCGGTCGCAAATTCCTGACGGTGAAGTCCCGCCGCGCGACAGCGTGCAGCGGCGTTTCACCAGGCCGGAGTCCTGAATAGCCGGTTCGCTCGCCCTCCGACGCGCCAATTGGCGCGCGTCAGAGCATGACGGCTCAATCAATATTGCGCCACTCCGGTAATTCGATGCCTCGCAGGCGTTCGCGCCATTCCGCGTGCTTGCGAAATCTCCTCGCGCGTCATGGTTTTTCGACCTCGCGCAATCCAGCCCTCGCCGTGAGGTAGACGCGCGCCACGCTTGCGCGCGCAAGCGAGCGCATGGCAACATTTCCGACGCCCTGTTTGGCACGCTCAAACAATTGGCATGGCCTGCGACGCCCTGGCGTCGGGTGCGGCGTCGCTGGGCGCTTGACATCGGTCGGCGCTCCCCATGTGATGGGCGTCAACAAGAACCAAGAAACGCAATGCACAATTTTCCAGGAGGTTTTGATGCTGGTGCGTAAGGCTGCCCGCCTGCTCGGCGGGCTGATTGTCGCGGTGCGTGGCGCTGGGCATGGCGGTTTCCGCCGAGGCCCAGGAAAAGAAAATCAAGATCGGCGTGATCTACGACCTGACCGGCCCGCTCGCGGGCGGCGGTTCCGAGCTGCAATACATCGGCGCCAAGATCATGCTCGACCAGTACGCCAAGACCGGGGTGGAAGGTTACAAGGTCGAGGCGGTCTACGCCGACGCCCAGAGCAAGCCCGACGTCGCCATCAACGAGGCGGTCCGCCTGGTCGAGCAGGAAAAGGTCGACATGCTGCTGGGCTTCTTCTCGTCGGCGCAATGCGTGCCGGTGGCCGCCCGCGTCGAGCAGCTCAAGAAGTTCATGTGGATCACCACCTGCATTTCCTCGGCGGTGCTCGACAACAAGAATTACAAATATGTCTTCCGCCCGCAGGCGAGCGGCGACCAGTTCGGCATGATGACGATGGACTTCATCGCCCAGAACGTCGCAGGCCAAGTTCGGCAAGGAGCCGAAGGATCTGCGCGTCGCCATCATCCACGAGGATGGCGCCTACGGGGTCGACGTGTCCAAGGGCAACGAGGCCGGCGCCAAGAAGGCCGGCTTCAACGTCGTGCTGAAGGAAGGCTATTCGGCCACCGCGCCCGATCTCTCCGCGCTGGTCACCAAGCTGAAGCGCGCCCGGCCCGATGTGATCTTCCACACCGGCTACAATCCCGACATCACGCTGCTGCTGCGCCAGGCGCGCGAACAGGGGCTGAAGTTCGGCGCCCTGGTCGGCCATGGCGCGGGCTACGGCGTCTACGAGAAGCTCGAAGGAAGGCCTCGGCACCGACGTCAACTATGTCTTCAACACCGATCCGATCTCGATCTGGCTCGCGAACCAGAAAGCCATGGATCCGAAGCTGCCGCCGGTCATCAAGATGGTCGGCGAGGAATTCGACAAGGTGAAGCCGGGCGTCGCCATCCGCTCGGCGCATGTCGGCATGGCCGCTTCGAACACCTACGTGTTCCTGACCGACGTGCTGCCGCGCGCCATCAAGAAATATGGCGGCGTCGATCCCGACGCGCTGCGCAAGGCGGCGCTCGAAGTCGACCTTCCCGAAGGCGGCACCATGCTGGGCTTCGGCGTCAAGTTCCTACGGCGAAGGCACGCCAGATGGCCGGGCAGAACGAGCGCTCGTTCCCGGTGGTCATCCAGTATGTCGACGACAAGTCGTATGTGGTGTGGCCGAAGAGCCAGGCGCAGCGCGAGGCCGTGCTGCCGCTGCCGGCGGGCACGACCTACAGCTACAAATAGGTGGTCCTGGATCAACGGAGGGACCGCCGTGCTGGTAGTCGAGGGCTTGGTCAAGCGGTTTGGCGGCTTCACGGCCGTCAACAACGTGTCGTTCAGGGTCGATCAGGGCGAGATCCTCGGCCTGATCGGCCCGAACAGGCTCGGGCAAGAGCACGATCTTCAACATGCTCTCCGGCACGCTTGTCGCCGTCGGCGGGTTCGATCGAAGTTCGCCGGCGCCGGAGATCGCGGGTCTCGCGCCGCACCGGATCATCAATCGCGGCATCGGCCGCACCTTCCAGATCCCGCGGCCGTTTCACCCGGCTGACGATGTTCGAGAACGTGGCGCTGGCCGGCTACTTCGGGCAGGGCCGGCACAGCCGCGCCAAGGCCGAGGAGGCCGCCGGAACGCGCGCTCGCCATGGTCGGCCTGCCGACCGACCGCACGCATCAGCGTCGACGGCCTCGGCGCTGCCGGCCTGAAGAAGCTCGAGCTGGCCAAGGCGCTCGCGACCGGGCCGAAACTGCTGCTGGCCGACGAAAGCCTCGGCGGGCTCGATGACACCGAGATGGACCAGGCCGCCGACATGCTGCGCAAGATCCGCGACGAGCTCGGCATCACCATCATCTGGGTCGAGCACATCATGGGCGTGCTGATGCGCGTGGTCGATCGCGTGATGGTGCTGGATCACGGCGAGAAGATTTCCGAAGGCCTGCCGAGCGAGGTGTCGAGCGATCCGCGGCGTGGTCGAGGTTTATCTCGGCACCGACGCCGGTCGCGACGCAGGCCGCCGCGGCCGAAGCGCGTCGCTGGGCGGGAGTGCACGCATGCTCGAGCTGAAATCGGTCGACGCGGGCTACGGAACGCTTCCAGGCGCTGTTCGGCGTCAGTCTCGACGTCAAGGCGGGCGAGGCGGTGGGCGTGATCGGCCCCAACGGCGCCGGCAAGACCACCTTGATGCGGGTGATCTCCGGCCTGATCCGGCCGCGCGCAGGGCGCGATCTCAATGGAAGGCACCGACGTCCTGAAGACGCCGGCGCATCGCATCGTCAGTCTCGGCATCGCCCATGTGCCGGAGAACCGCCGGCTGTTTCCGCGGCTGACGCGTGCGAGGACAATCTCAAGATGGGCGCCTTCATGCCGGAGGCGCGCGCCCGATACGCCGAGCGGCTGGCGTTTGTGTTCGATCTGTTTCCGCGCATGAAGGAACGCCGCCACCAGATGGCCGGCACCATGTCGGGAGGCGAGCAGCAGATGTGCGCGATCGGCCGCGCGCTGATGTCGGATCCGAAACTGCTGCTGCTCGACGAGCCCTCGGCGGGCCTCGCGCCGGTCGTGGTGCAGCAGGTGTTCGAGCTGGTGAAGCGCATCCGCGCCACGGCGGCCTTACCGTGCTGATCGTCGAGCAGAACGTGCAGCAGGTGCTGCGCGTGGTCGATCGCGCCTACCTGCTGGAGGCCGGCACAATCCGCGCCTCCGGCACGTCGGACGAGATGCTGGCCAACGACACCATCCGGCAAGCCTATCTTGGGGTTTAAGATCTTGGAGCGCTGAGATAGCAACCATGACCGATATTTTCGACATCTATCTGCTGGAAGCTGATCGTGTCAACGGCATTCTGCTCGGCGGCTTGCTGGCGCTGCTGGCGCTCGGGCTGAACCTGATCTTCGGCGTCATCGACGTGACCTGGATCTGCTACGCCGAGCTGGTCATGATCGGCATGTACGGCATGTACTATCTGGTCCAGGTTTTCGGCCTGCCGTACTACGTTGCGGCGCCGTTCACGATCCTGCTGGTCGCGGGACTGGGAGCGCTGTTGCATTATGCTGGTCGATCGCGCCGCTGCTGTCAGCGCCGCCGATCAACCAGCTGCTCGCCACCGGCGGCGTGCTGTTCGTGCTGCAGAGCTTCGCCACCGTCGCCTTCGGCATCGACTTCCGCAACCTCGGCATCCGGCTGCCGGTGCTGGCAGTTCGCCGAGATGCATTTCAGCTATTCGCGCCTGCTCGTCTTTCGCCGCCGCGCTGATCGGCATGGTGCTGGTCTATCTCTTCATGACCCGCACCTATACCGGCACCGCCATCCGCGCCATCTCGCAGGACCGCCAGATCATGGCGCTGATGGGCGTCGACACGCGCCGCATCTATCTCATCACGTCGGCGCTGGGCGGCGCGCTGGCCGGCCTCGCCTGCCTGCCTGCTGGTGCTGCAATACGACGTCCATCCCTTTGTCGGGCTGTCGTTCGGGCCGATCACCTTCCTGATTTGCGTGCTCGGCGGGCTCGGCAATTTCGTCGGCGGCTTCGTGGCCGCGTTTGTGTTCGCCGAGATCATCTCGCTCGGCGGACTGTTCTCCGATCTCGAATGGGGCTACGTGCTGGCCTTCGCCTTCTTCATCGTCATGATGTTCATCAGGCCCGCCGGGCTGCTGGCGAGGCGCTCGTGAACCTGCGTCAGTCGGTGCCCTGGATCGCCGGCCGCGGCGCTGATCGCCCTGCCTTTCGTCTATCGCGAACCCTACCATCTGCACATTCTGATCCTGATCCTGATCTGGTCGTTCGCCTATACGTCGTGGTCGATGATGGGCCGCTTCGGCCTGGTTTCGCTCGGGCATGGCGGGTTCATGGGCGTCGGCGCCTATGTGACGGCGCTGTTGTGGAACCACCTCGGCGTGTCGCCGTGGCTGGGCATTCCCGTGGCGATGGTCGGCCGCCGGCGGTGCTGGCGGTGATCGTCGGCGTATCCCTGCTTCCGCTTCCGCATCACCGGCCACTATTTCGTGCTGGTGACGCTGGCGCTGTCCGGAATCGTCCTGCAGGTCATCACCGCCACGCGCGACTACACCGGCGGCTCGCTTGGCTACACGCCCGACCGGACCAAGGGCAGCCATCTGCTGGCGCTGCAGTTCGACGACAAGGTCACCTGGTATCTGATCGCGCTCGGGGTCTGGGCGCTCGGCCTCGTGATCTGGCGCTGGGTCGACCGCAGCATGGACCGCCACGCCCTGGAGGCGATCTCCGAGGATGAGGATGCCGCCGCCGCGGCCGGCGTCAACGTGACCTGGGAAAAGCTCAAGATCACCGTGATCAGCGCGCTGATGACGGCGCTCGCCGGCGCGCTCTACTGCCAGTACCAGATGTTCATCTCCCCGACACCGTGAGCGGCATTTCGGTATCCTTGCAGATGGTCTTTGCCGTCATCGTCGGCGGCTTCGTATGTGTCGCTCGGCCCGACGGTCGGCGCTGTCATCACCATCCTGCTGGCGGAAGTCCTGCGTATCGGCTTTGGAACGAAGGCCGTTGGCTGGGACAATCTCGTCTACGGCGTGCTGCTGGTGGTCTTCATCATCTTCCTGCCCAAGGGCATTCTGGGCAGCATCCTCGAGAAGCTGAAAACGCAGCGCCAGCGCTGGCTAGGGCCGAGCATCAATGCCGATGATCGGCGTGGAGCGAACCTGGCGACGCAGGCTAACGCCAGCCGCCCTTGCTCTCAATCTCGGTCAATCCCGCCTTTCGCATGCCGTCCAGGAACCGCTCCATCAGATTCAGGCGTTTGATAGGGAACGCTGGCTCTGATCCAGTCGATCGATAGCTGGGGCTGCTCGAGCCGCACCGGCTGCGAGAAATTTCCGGGCCTCCTCAATCCGCCCGGTCTGCGCGAGGCTGGCGCAGCGCAGTCGCTGCGCCGCCGTGAAAGCCCGGGCGCAGACCGCAGCAGCTGCTCCGAGTATTCGGAGAGCTTCCGCGTATCGGCCGGCACAATAGTGCGCGACCGCGATGCCGCCGATGAAACATGCGCCATGTCCGGATCCAGCGGACTGAGCCTGATCGCTTCTTCCGCATGCTCGATCGCCTCGCGATCGCCGTCCCGGCAAACGCCAGGCCGTGACCGAGATCGCCATGGGCCGCCGCCGAACTCGGATTGAGTTTGACCGCGCGCCGAAAGGCCGCGATCGATTCCTCGGTGCGCTTTTCCATCATGGCCAGATAGCCGCAGCGCGATCTGTCCCCATGAATCGCCATCGTCGAGCGCCATGGCGCGAACGGCGTGCTGGCGGCCGGCGAGCAGCGCGTCGCCGCGATCGACCCATCCCATATGGGCGGCAAACGAGCAGGCGAAACGCCAGCAGGCTTCGGGCCGGCGCGTAGTCCGGATAAATCGCCACCGTCTGTTTGAGAGCGTCGATCGCGCGTCGCGTAATCCGGGCGCGTGAGCGCGCCAGACCTGGGTTTGCGCGCGCGCGACGCAGTTCCCAGGCGCCGAGATCATCGGAGGACCGCGACAGCGCGCGAACGCCCTCTGCGGCCAGCAGACGGGGCTCGATCGCCCCGACGACGCTGCGGGTGATTTCATCCTGCACGGCGAAGATCTCGCCGAGTTCGCGGTCGTATTGCTCCGCCCAATGATGACCACCGGTCAGCGCGTCGATCAGCTGGGCGCTGATGCGCAGCCGCTTGCCGGCGCGGCGCACGCTGCCTTCCAGCACATAGCGTACGCCAAGCTCGCGCGCAACCTGCCGCACATCGACCGCGCGGTGCCTGTAAACGAAGGTCGGAATTGCGGGCGATGACGAACAGCCAGCGAATGCGGGATAACGCCGGTGCATCAGATCCTCGGAAATGCCGTCGGCGAAGTACTCCTGATCGGGATCGCCGCTCATATTGTCGAACGGCAGCACCGCAATGGAAGGACGATCGGGCAGCGGCAGGGCGCCGGTCTGCAAAGGGCCGATCTGCCGTCGGACGCCAGGCCTGGAACGCCGCCAGCAACGATCTGCCTGTCGACCATCGATCGCGACCGGCGGGACGCGAACAGATAGCCGCGCTTGGAGACCGTTTCGATCGCAGTCTGGGTGTCGTCCTGGAGGCGCTTGCCGGATATCCCTGATGCACTGAACCAGCGAATTGTCGGTGACGTTGACGTTCTGCCAGACGTTGTCGATCAGTTCCGCTTTTGGAATCAGGCGTCCTGGATTTTGCACCAGGTAGACCAGCACATCGAAGGATTTTGGCCGCAACGGCAACACGGCGCCGTCACAGCGCAAGCAAGCCGATCGGCGATCGACGACAAATCGCCCGAAACGATAGCTCCTGGTCTCCGCCAGATCGGACAGGAAATGCCGCCTATTTTTGGGTTGTCGCAGACTACCCTAGACCATTTCATCGGAATTTCACCGGTCCTTCACGACGTTACGCCGGGGATATGCGAGCTCTGTGGGCAAGCCCCGGACAGCCGAGGGGCAAGTCACCCACGGAGGATCCTGCCCATGAAGTCCGTATCGAGGATTTCCTGGCGACATTGCTCACTGAGCAGCTTCGCCGTGGCGCTGTTGGCCGACGCCTGCGCGCGGTGACGTCATCATGGACTGGAACGCCAAGGCGGACGCCATCGCCATCGAAAAGCAGACTTCCGAACGCCCCCAACGCACGCGGCCAGGCGATGCTCCATGTCGCGATGTTCGAGGCGGTCAACGCCATCGACAGGCGATACGCACCTTACAGGCTCAACCTCGTGGCGGACCGTGGCACTTCACGCGAAGCGGCTGCGGCGACCGCGGCGCTATGACGTTCTGGTGGCGCTTTATCCCGACCAGAAGCCCGACCTCGATGCGATGCTTGCGGCGTCGCTGGCCGGAATTGCCGAGTCCGACGCGAAATCGAAGGGACTCGAACTCGGCAGGAAGGCCGCCGCCGGGATCATCGCGCTGCGCGCCGATGACGGCAGCAACGCGCCGGAGAGCTATCGTCCTGCCACCGACCCCGGGCGTCTACGTGCCGACCGCGCATTCCGATCGAGTCGACCAGCTTCAGAGATGACGCCTTGGGCCATGAGCACCGGCTCGCAATTCCGCCCGGCGCCCGCCTCCGGCACTCAACTCGGAAGTCTGGACCCGGGACCTGAATGAAATTCGTGAGAGTCGGCAGCCGCATACCAGCACCAGGCGCACGGCGGAGCAGACGACGATCGGCTCGCTTCTGGTTCTTCGACCGGACCCCGCACCTACAATCCCATCGTCAGGCAGGTCGCGCTGGCCAGGAAGATGGATATCGAGGACTGCGCCCGTCTGTATCGCGCTCAGTTCCATCGCGGGCGTCGATGCCTTCATCGCGGTCTTCGACGGCAAATATACCCTACAATCTCTGGCGGCCCGTGACGGCCATCCGCAATGCCGACCTTACGTCCAATGCCGGCGACGCCGCGCGAGGCGTCCTGGCTGCCGCTCGGCGTTACCCCGATGCATCCGAATATCCGTGCGCGCACTGCATCGTCGCGGCCGCCGATTTCCACGGTTCTGCAAACGGTCGCCGGCGACGAGGTCGATGCGAGATCACGCTGACGAGCCGACTGCTCCCGGCGTCACGCGCAAATGGACGCGCCTGCAGGACTACAGCGACGAGGTTTCGAACGCCCGCATTTACGCCGGCTTCCACTACCGCTTCTCCACCGAGGTCGGAAAGAGACATGGGAAAGAAAATCGGGCAGTTGACGGTGCAACACAGTTGCGCAGCAGCCGTTGCCTCCGCGCAGCCGAAACCCTGACGTGCGGAAAGCTTTTGCGTATCGGAGGCGTTTCTCTGCGGTGAACGCTGCAAAGACGCGCTAATTTGGCGCATCTTGCAGCGACGGCTTTATCGGTACTCGCAACGCCGGCAAATAGTCGCCGCGGTTATAGGCCGCCATGCCGTCTTCCCAGGGCCCGCGAAGGCGCCCGGAATGCCTCAAGATTTGCGCGGCCACGACCAGACCGCCGAGATTCATTTGCTTTTTCATGCGCCGCCCCGCCCTCAGGTTTCGACGGAAAGCTTGTCTAACCGGTCGATATCGGCAATGCCACGACGGAAATCGTCCCAAACCTCCGCGGATGCCCCCGAATGAGGTTGAGGCGCTTCCGAAATTGGTTAGTAATTTCGCGCGCCGTCTGATGCGTTCGGGGATCGGAAATGACCTATTGTTGCGGAGTGCTGGTGCGGGACGGTCTGGTCATGATCGCGGACACCCGCACCAATGCCGGCCTCGACAACGTCTCGACCTTCCGCAAGCTCCATATCTTCAGCAAGCCCGGCGACCGCATCATGGCGATCGCCAGCGCCGGCAATCTGGCGATCAGCCAGTCGGTGCTGTCGACGCTGACCGAAGGGCTTGAAGATCCGCACACCGGCGAGCTCGAAACCCTGATGAACGCGCCGACCATGTTCCAGGCGGCGCAGCGCATCGGCCGGGCGATCCGCGCGGTCCACGCCACCGAAGGCGACGGCGCTGCAGTCCGGAAGACGTCACTTTCGACGTGTCGTTCCTGTTCGGCGGCCAGATCAAGGGCTCGCGGATGCGGCTGTTCATGGTCTACACCGCCGGCAATTTCATCGAATGCACCACCGACACGCCCTATTTGCAGATCGGCGAGCACAAATACGGCAAGCCGGTGCTCGACCGCGCCATGCACTACGACGTCGAACTGTATGAAGCGCTCGAAGACCAGCCTGATCTCGATGGATCTCGACGATGCGCTCCAACCTCGGCGTCGGCCTGCCGATCGACGTGCTGGTGGTGCGCGCGCGATGCCTGCGAGGCCGATCTCAACCACCGCATCGAGGCGGGCGAGCCCTATTTCCACGATCTGCGCTCGCGCTGGTCGGCAGCGCTGCGCGCGGCGCACCAGAATATTCCAAGACCACCCTACAAGACCGAAACAGAAACAAAAACGTAAAAAGGCGAGGAAACAAATGGCCGAGGCAGCAAACAAGATCGCAGTCGTGACCGGTGCAGGCACCGGCGTCGGACGCGCGGCATCGCTGGCGCTGATGAACGCCGGCTTCACCGTGGTGCTCGCCGGGCGGCGCATGGAGATGCTGGAAGAGACCAAGAAGCTCGGCGACAATGTCGGCAAGAGCCTGTGCGTTTCCGCCGACATGACCGACCCCGGCTCGATCGCGGCGCTGTTCGCCAAGGTGATGGACACCTATGGCCGGCTCGACGTGCTCTTCAACAATGCCGGCATGGGCGCGCCGCCGGTGAATTTCGAGGATCTCAGCCTCGAGCAGTGGCAGGCGGTGGTGAACACCAACCTCACCGGGCCGTTCCTGTGCACCCAGCACGCGTTCCGCATCATGAAGGACCAGACCCCGCGCGGCGGCCGCATCATCAACAACGGCTCGATCTCGGCGCACGCGCCGCGGCCGTTCTCCGCGGCCTACACCTCGACCAAGCACGCCATCACCGGCCTGACCAAGGCGACCAACCTCGACGGCCGCATGTACGACATCGCGGTCGGCCAGGTCGACATCGGCAATGCCGCGACGCCCGATGACCGACCGCATGGTCGACCGGCGTGCTGCAGCCCGACGGCCGCAAGATTCCGGAGCCGCGCATGGACGCCAAGGCGGTCGGCGACGCCGTCGCCTACATGGCAAGCCTGCCGCTCGACGCCAACGTGCTGTTCATGACGGTCATGGCCAGCAAGATGCCGTTCGTGGGACGGGGCTAGCTAGTTCGCCGAAAAGCCAGACCTCATGGTGAGCGAGGCGCTTCGTTAGCGCCGTCTCGAACCATGGAGGTGATGGCCCATCCTTCGAGACGCCGCGCAACAGCGCGGTCCTCAGGATGAGGTGAGGACATGGATGTCGACGCGCCCCTACTCCAGCTGCTCCACGTCGCGCAGCGTCGGAAACAGCTTCATCCACAACAGCGCGATCGCGATGGTGCCGACGCCGCCGAGCACGGCGGCCGGCATCGCGCCGAACAGCGCCGCGGTGACGCCGCTTTCGAACTGGCCGAGCTGGTTGGAGGCGTTGATGAACAGGAAGTTCACCGCGCCGACGCGGCCGCGCATCTCGTCGGGCGTCGCGAGCTGCACCAGCGAGAAGCGGATCACCACGCTGACGGTGTCGGCCGCGCCGAGGATCGCCAGCGCCAGCACCGACAGCCACATCCAGTGCGAGAGCGCGAACACCACGGTCGCCGCGCCGAACACGATCACGGCCTGGAACATCCGCACGCCGACGCGGCGGTTGATGGTATGGCGCGCCAGGACGGCGGTCATCAGCAGCGCGCCGACCGCGGGCGCGGCGCGCAGGATGCCGAGGCCGAGCGGGCCGGTCTCGCAGAATATCGCGCGCATAGATCGGCAGCAGCGCGGTGGCGCCGCCGAGCAGCACCGCGAACAGATCGAGCGAGATCGTGCCCGAGAATGGCCGGATTGTTGCGGACGAACCGGACGCCGGCGAACAGATCGTCCGGCGTTGCGGAATCCGCTGACGGCGGCCGGCTTGCGTGCAGGCGGATGCGCGCCGCGTCAGAATCGCGCCCGACAGCCAGAACACGACCATGATGCCGTAGGGCAGGCTGGGCGCGACGGCATAAGCCAGACCGCCAAGCGCGGGCCCGGTGATGGTGGCGATCTGCGCCGAGCCGCTGGACGATCGCGGTCGCGCGTTGCAGCGAGCCCTGCGGAGCGATCAGCGGCAGCAGCGCCGCCGCCGCCGGGCTCTCGAACGCGCCGGCCGATTCCGAGCACGCCTGTGGCGATGAAGATCTGCAATCACCGTCAGCGCAGCCCGCATAGGCGCCCCACGCCAGAAACAGCGCCGTCAGCGCCTCGGCGAGCTGGCAAAGCTGCACGACGCGCTTGCGCTCGAAGCGGTCGGCGGCGTGGCCCGCCACGAAAACCAGCAGCGCTGTGGGCAGAAACTGAACCAGCCCGACCATGCCGAGATCGAACGCGCTGCCGGTCAGATCGTAGATCTGCCAGCCGATCGCAACGCGCCGCGATCTGGCTGGAGAACCGCGAGAAAGCTTCGTGTCGAGACAGAAAGAGCAGAAACGATCGGTGCCTGAGCAGAGCGCCGGAGTCCGCTGATATCATGGACGATACGGTCAACGGCTTCGCCCGGTTTTCTAATTGCCGAGCAGTTGCCCGCCCACGTCGGTTGTTGACCGCGTGGCTGACCCCTGACCGCTTGTCAATGGCCGGCGTTCGAACGGCTCCCGTACGCATGGCATTGCGCTTTGCACGCGCGCCGCTGCCATAATCGTCCGAGGCGCGGGGGAATCATGCTGCAACTGCAATCGGCGTTCGGCGTGTTCGCGCTTGCTGGCGATCGCGTGGGCGCTCGGCGAAAACCGCCGCGCGGTGTCGCTGGCGGCAGGCGGCCATCGGCCTTGCCGTCACCGTTGTCACCGCGCTGGTGCTGATCAAACTGCCGTTGGTCGCGCAGGCGCCTTCGGCGCCATCAACGACGCCGTCGACGCGATCTCGGCGGCGTCCCGCGCCGGCACCTCCTTCGTGTTCGGCTATCTCGGCGGCGGCGCGCTGCCCTTCGATCTCAAGGCGCCCGGCGCGGATTTCATCCTGGCGTTTCAGGCGCTGCCGATCGTGCTGGTGATGAGCGTGCTGACCACGCTGCTGTTCTACTGGCGCATCCTGCCGCCGGTCGTGCGCGGCATGGCGTGGCTCCTGGAGCGCACGCTCGGCGTCGGCGGCGCGGTCGGGCTGTCCGACCGCCGCCAACATCTTTCTCGGCATGGTCGGAAGCGCCGTTGTTCATCCGGCCCTATCTGGCGCAGCTCACGCGCAGCGAACTGTTCCTGGTGATGACCGGCGGCATGGCGGGCATCGCCGGCACCGTGCTGGTGCTCTACGCCACGCCTGCTGGCGCCGCTGATCCCGGATGCCGCGGCGCATTTCGTCGATTGCCTCGGTGCTCGGCGCACCCGCGGCGATCCTGATCAGCCTGATCATGGTGCCGGAGACCGACGGCAAGCACACCGGCGGCACGCTGAGGTCCCAGGTCGCCGCTGCGGCCGAGGTCGCACCGACCTCGCACGCGCCTCCAGCACCATGGACGCGATCGTCAAGGGCACCACGGCAGGACTTGAACTGCTGCTCAACATCATCGCCATGCTGCTGGTGCTGGTCGCGCTGGTGCTATCTCGCCAACGCGATCCTCGGGCTGTTGCCCGATATCGGCGGCGCGGCGATTTCGCTGCAGCGGATGCTCGGCTATCGTCATGGCGCCGGTGTGCTGGCTGATGGGCCTCGCCCTGGCCGCAGGCGATCACGGCGGGCAGCCTGATGGGCACCAAGACCGTGCTCAACGAGCTGATCGCCTATGTCGACTTGTCGAAGCTCGGTCGCCGACGCGCTCGACCCGCGCTCGCGGCTGATCATGCTCTATGCGATGTGCGGCTTTGCCAATTTCGGCAGCCTCGGCATCATGATCGGCGGCCTCGGCACCATGGCGCCGCAGCGCCGCGACGAGATCAATGCGCTGGGCTTGAAGTCGATCGTGTCGGGCACGCTGACGACGTGCCTGATGGGCGCGATCGTCGGGGTGTTGAGTTGAACGCTACCGTGCATTACCGGGATGCCGCTTGGCCGCAGGCATCCGCATCTTCCTTCTTGAGTCGTGGATCTGGATGGCCGATGCGCACTGCGGATCGACGCGTCCCGGAAGGCATGCCCGGACGACAGTTTGTACGGCCGTTGGTGGCCTCACGCCGCGAGTTCGACCGTCTTGAACTCCGCCGGCAAAATCACTTCGAGCAGTTCGACGTCGTCGGAATAATCCATGATGAGATGCTTGATCCGGGCGGCTGGGTCCATGCGCTGCCCCTCTTTCATCAGCGTCTCGCCCTGCCCTTCCATGTAGGTTTTGACCCAGCCCTTCAGCACATAGACCATCTGGAATTCGACGTCGTGAAAGTGAAGCTTTGAAACCTCGGCCGGATTGCACGGCCCGATCAGCCGGATCGACGTGCGCCTGCGCCAGGCCGTGGCTGGCCTCGGCAATGCCGAGATCGCGGTATTGCGCATAGGTACGCAGGCCATCGGCCTTGAAATCCTCTTCGCGATGATGGCTGATGGCGATGCGCTGCCTCGGACCGCGTGGCGCGGCTTTGACGGCCGGCAGCGTACGCGGGCCTTGGTCTTGCGCGCGGTGGATCTTGCGCGACTGTGATTTCGCTGGCGGTCTTGCGCGCGGGCGATTTTTTCAACGCGGCGGTCTTCGCCGCAGTGCGCGATGTCGGCTTCTGCCTGGCCATTGAGTGCTCTCCTTTTCCGAATAGTCGGGAAGGGTTAGCATAGTTTGCGCTTCGGAGGGTGGGCTAAGCGAAGCCGTAGCCCACCGCGATACAACGCCGATTGCGTCTGGCAGTCGTCAGGCACGGCGCGAAGCGCGCCTTTGCCCACCCTACAAACGCTACCCAGTCGGACTCAATGCAGCCGGAACACGCCGTCGACGCGCGCGCAGTTCGGCCGGCTTGATCAGCTTGAAGTGCGCCACCGTCACCGAGAACAACGGTCCCTCCAGCGACTTTCTTCCCAGAAGCTGAGGAAATCCTTCAGCGCCGGAAATTTCGGGAAACAGATCGTAGTTCTGCCAGACGTAGGTTTGCAGCAGCGAGGGTGATCCGGCATGCGATACGAGAATTTGCGCCGTCGTCAGCCCGTAGCCCAACACCTGCTTCCGAAATCCTCGGAAACCCCAACCCGCGAGACCATGCTCACCTCCATTGCTGGAGCGCATTTCACGAGGTGGCTGCCGACCGGGAGCCACCCCGGCGGAGATGCGCTCACATGAGACAAATGTGACGCACGATACCAACCCATCACAAGCCTAAATGTTTAACGTTCTGTTGAAAAATCTCGCGTTAGTCAGCAGCTACCGCACGTGCTAATACGGGCGTTTCGGGGCTCGGTTCCGACGAATTAATGATGCTGAACGAAATTGGCAGGCGTCATATTTGAGTGCCAAATTTTCTGCTAGAAGCCCTTGTTCCCCGACCAAGTCTGACTATGTCCCACCCAGCTGCGCTGGCACTCGCTGGCGTAGACTGCCAATTCCAAAACTCGACAACAACTTCAAAAGCTTAGGAGGACTGCATGAAATTCCGTCCGCTTCACGACCGCGTCGTGGTCAAGCGCATCGATGCCGAAGAGAAGACCGCAGGCGGCATCATCATTCCGGACAGTGCCAAGGAAAAGCCCTCGCAGGGCGAAATCACGGCGGTCGGTCCGGGCGGCCGTGACGAAGCCGGCAAGCTGATCCCGATCGATCTCAAGGTCGGCGACCGCGTGCTGTTCGGCAAGTGGTCGGGCACCGAGGTCAAGCTCGACGGCCAGGAGCTGCTGATCATGAAGGAGAGCGACATCATGGGCGTTCTCACCGATCTTCCCGCCGCCAAGAAGAAGGCCGCGTAAGCGCCTTAGCCCGTTCCCTCATCCTGAGGAGCCGGCGCAGCCGGCGTCTCGAAGGATGAGGCCCGCAATCCAACATCTCATCCCTCGAGAGCCCGCCCAGTCGCGCGGCTCTTTGGGATCTGACCAGTTCAAAACGGAGATCAATTATGTCAGCCAAAGAAGTCAAATTCGGCGTCGATGCCCGCGACACGCATGCTGCGCGGCGTCGAAATTCTCAACAACGCGGTGAAGGTGACGCTCGGCCCCAAGGGCCGCAACGTCGTGCTCGACAAGTCGTTCGGCGCACCCCGCATCACCAAGGACGGCGTCACCGTCGCCAAGGAAATCGAGCTTGAGGACAAGTTCGAGAACATGGGCGCCCAGATGGTGCGCGAAGTCGGCCTCCAAGGCGGCCGACGCTGCCGGCGACGGCACCACCACCGCGACCGTGCTGGCCGCGGCGATCGTCCGCGAAGGCGCCAAGTCGGTTGCCGCCGGCATGAACCCGATGGATCTCAAGCGCGGTATCGACCTGGCGGTGGAAGCCGTGGTCGCCGACCTCGTCAAGAACTCCAAGAAGGTCACCTCGAACGAGGAAATCGCCCAGGTCGGCACCATCTCCTCCAACGGCGACGCCGAAATCGGCAAGTTCCTCGCCGACGCCATGAAGAAGGTCGGCAACGAGGGCGTCATCACGGTTGAAGAAGCCAAGTCGCTCGAGACCGAGCTCGAGGTCGTCGAAGGCATGCAGTTCGACCGCGGCTACATCTCGCCCTACTTCGTCACCAACGCCGACAAGATGCGCGTTGAAATGGAAGATGCCTACGTCCTGATCAACGAAAAGAAGCTATCTCAGTTGAATGAATTGCTTCCGCTGCTGGAAGCCGTGGTGCAGAGCGGCAAGCCGCTTGTGATTATCGCGGAAGACGTCGAAGGCGAAGCTCTCGCCACCCTCGTCGTCAACCGTCTGCGTGGCGGCCTCAAGGTCGCCGCCGTCAAGGCTCCGGGCTTCGGCGATCGCCGCAAGGCCATGCTGCAGGACATCGCGGTTCTGACCGGCGGTCAGGCGATCTCGGAAGATCTCGGCATCAAGATGGAGAACGTCACGCTCGCCATGCTCGGTCGCGCCAAGAAGGTGATGATCGACAAGGAGAACACCACCATCGTCAGCGGCGCCGGCAAGAAGGCCGACATCGAGGCGCGCGTCAACCAGATCAAGGCGCAGATCGAGGAAACCACCTCGGACTACGACCGTGAGAAGCTGCAGGAGCGTCTGGCCAAGCTCGCGGGCGGCGTCGCGGTGATCCGCGTCGGCGGCGCGACCGAAGTCGAGGTCAAGGAGCGCAAGGATCGCGTTGATGACGCGATGCATGCGACCCGTGCGGCGGTTGAAGAAGGCATCGTGCCGGGCGGCGGCGTCGCCCTGCTGCGTGCCTCCGAGCACCTCAAGGGGCTTCGCACCAAGAACGACGACCAGAAGACCGGCGTCGAGATCGTGCGCAAGGCGCTGTCCTATCCGGCCCGCCAGATCGCGATCAATGCGGGCGAAGACGGCTCCGTGATCGTCGGCAAGATCCTCGAGAAGGATCAGTACTGCCTACGGCTTCGACTCGCAGACCGGCGAATACGTCAACCTGGTCGCCAAGGGCATCATCGACCCGACCAAGGTGGTTCGCGTGGCGATCCAGAACGCAGCTTCGGTTGCGGCGCTGCTGATCACCACCGAAGCCATGGTGGCCGAAGTGCCGAAGAAGAACGCCGGCGGCGGCGGCATGCCTGCGGGCGGCGGCGGCATGGGCGGCATGGGTGGTATGACTTCTGATCCAACGCGTTCAGCAAGCTCAACAATGCAGAAAGGCCCGGCAGCGATGCCGGGTTTTTATTTGAACGAGCGTTGATCGCAGACCATTCAATCATTTCAGGGCGCTTCGCGCGAGCTTGGAATCCATAACCCGACCTTCGTTAGCCCGCTCGCAAGCAGATAGATCTGAAGGCCATCGCGGGCACAGGGTTATGGATTCCGAGGCTCGGCGCTTCGCGCCGCCCGAATGACGAGAACGATGAGTTGAGATCCGATGGCTTCGCTGATCAACGGCCGCGGCGGGCGCCGGCCAAAAGCGTGATCGTGAGGTCCCCGCTCAGTCCAGCCGCTTGAGACCACGGCGGGCGCTTGATCTCGCCCGTTCTTCGCTGGGCGTTCAGGAACTGACGTTGTAGTCGCGCCGAGACAGAAACGCAGCCGTTGCTGGATCGCCGTTGGGGCCGGGCATGTAGGTATGGGCGAGCAGACCGCTCCGTCCGTAGATCGCTTCGTCGCCGCCGACGGGTATGAGCCGCAACGCGCCGGAACGCCATGGAACAGCGCCTCCCGCGGCTCCAGGTCGTAGACGTGCGGCGGCGTCAGGGCTGACATCTTGACGTGCGACGAATTTGGGATCGTCGAGTTTGGAGCCGAGACCGGAATGGGCCTCGAGTTTGGTGCCGTCAGGGCATATCAACCGTACCGCGCGGAATATCGCTAGACCGCGGTCGACCGATCGTAGGGCACCGATCCGCCCAGGCGCTGTTTTGGGTCGGTCAATGGTGCCGGTGGCGCTGGCGTCGGCGGACGCATAAGCCAGCGTCGCTCCGGACGACTTCAACTGCCAAACAGCTTGTCGAAGATCGTGGGTTTCCCTTTTCCGCGACGGCCGCCAGCACGGCCTCGCTTTGGCGCTCTGCGTCATCTCGCGGATCAGAGAACACGCAGTGTTTTTCGCAGGTCCAGCGGCAGGTCCAGCGTCGGCGGGGCGCGGCACCGGCAGCCGCGCCATCTGGGCGACCTGACGATCCGGTGATGGCGGCGAATAGAGCGGCGACCTGGCGGTCCGCCGGCGGCGAAACCAGCTGCGGCCTCGGGGCTTCGCCTTGCGGTGACGGGCTGCGAACCGATCATTGAACACGTCAGCGATGGGCCCAGCGTTAAATTTACCCGTGCGGAACTCAGCGGCGCGGGCGCGGACAGAGCAGCAAAAGCGACTCGTCAAAGGCCGGTGCGGCGCTCGGGACGGCAGGCGCCGGCGACCGCTTGATGACAGCCACATCAAAGTTGCCGACAATCGCGGCCGGATAAACACTCGCTCGAAAACGTTGGCATAGACGGTCCGGGCACAACCCAGCATCAGGCAGGCGACGAAGGCGCCGCCGACCATCGTCGTCGGGGTTGGTTCTCCGGGATGAATTTCTTTGGTTGTGTGCCCCGAAATCTTGACGCGCGCCAGTACCGTAACTCATTCGCCCTGCATCCAGGGCCGAACTCCACCTTGTTCCCCTGCAGGCCGCATTCGATCGTGTGCACCTCACCGGCACGTTCGAACACAAACCTGCGTGCAATGCCCCGTGGTATCATTAGTCCCAGAACGCATTTCGCAGAGGAGCGGGCGTCATTAAGGCGGTTTTAGTTAAAATGCGGGTCGAGTGTGGGCAGATCTGAGGCACGTCGAAATACGGAAGGGCGCCCGGCGCGCGGCGCTCCCCGAGAATGGCCGATTCAGGCCGTAAATACAAGTGTTTTCGGTAATTCAGCTTCGGATACCAGTCCGTCCCCGCCCTGCCGGCGTGCACGTCGAGGATGGTCAGAGCGGCATCAGATCGGGCGCGCCACGGGGATCCTGCCTCAGGATCGGCTGATGCGCCGTTCATTTCGCCGCCCCAAAAATGCCTGATTTTCCCTGGCGCCGGGTGAAGACATTGAACGCCGCGTCGTCGCCGCCGTCCTTGGTCAGCGCATGATAGTCGCGGCTGAACTCGCCGGAGATGTCCGAGAACAGCGGCAGATAATGCCAGCCGCGCTCGCTTACTTGAAGGCTACGCAGCCGCTGGATCGGTGACCGCGCCACCACCGCAAGCGCGACCCGCTGCTGGAACATCAGCACCTCGCCGTCCCAGGCCGATAACGGCGACGTGCACATCGGGCACGGCCGTTCACGCTGCGGGCCGGACATGTAGTTGTAGACAACGAGCGTATCCTTGTCGCCGAACAGGTCGGCGAAAGACGCCGGTCCTGTTTTCGCCCTCGAGGCGTAATTCTTTTTGACCTCGCCGCCCGGCGGCAGCGTGCCGGCGCTGCTCGGCCACGCGCTCGATGTGGCGGCGAAGCTCGATCTCCTCGGCCAACAGCGCTTCTCGGGCGCGGCGATATTCGGCGCTCTCGTTGGGAAAGCGAACGCCACTGGCGCGCGCGAGCTCAGCGGCGGGTTTCGAGGTGGAACTGCTCAGGGTTTTGGGTTGGAACTGGCCATGGCATGACCTCGCTTCGGTGGATTTCGAATGGGCTCCGTTGGACCACAAGACGTTCCAGCAGAGCGCCGATCCGACATAGTGGCGGATTATTTTTGCAGTGCCGCTTCATACCCATTCGATGTCATCATCCGCGAAAGCGAATCATCCAGTATTCAGAACAACGGTGATGGTCGAGAAGCCGCAGCGTACTGGATACCCGCTTTCCGCAGGTATGACGGCGTCATTATAGATGCGCGCTCAGCGCTCGGGAGAGCGAAACGCACCACCCCGCCCGCCCCCTACTCCAGTTCCGGCGGCGGAGAGCGGTCCAAGCACCTGCGCCCCTTGGCGCCTTCGAGCAGATCGAGCGCGTAGGTTTCGATCGTCAAGCGGCCCGCGCTTGCGCGTGAGCTCCGCCGACTCTTTCGACCCGCGCGAACATGTCCCTTCAGATACGGCCGGTCGCCGGGCCGCGCCTCGTCGACATAACAGCAGCTTGCCGGCGAGCAGCGCCGGATCCGGCTCGGGCATGTTGACCCAGCGGATGCGCTGGCGTTGGCTGCACCACGCAGGTGCCCTTCGGCAGATAGAAGGCGAGCCAGCCGGTGGTGCCGTAATCCGGCGCCAGCACGCAAGCCGCGCCGACGCGCGCCCGCACCGCTTCGATCTCGCCGGCCAGTTCGCGCCAGCCGACGCCGACGCTGCGCACGGTGGCGTCGCGGCGATAGCCCGAGCAGCGCGCCGGTATTGGCCTGCACGATCAACAGCGCAAACATCGCGATGCCGGTCGGCGCCGCCCAGCGCAGGCAGAAATCGACGATACGCTGCTGGCGCGGCTCCCATCGCGCGAGAGTGGGCGGCGACGGCGGCCGCGATCGCGAACGCCGGATAGACCGGCGCGAACCAGTTGGCCTCGACGCGGGCGTGCAGCGAATGCCAGATGAAATACGCAACGATGGTCCAGAACATCGCGCTGATCAGCACGCGCGCGGCCGAGCGCGCCGGCATGGCGCTTGAACAGCGCGTAAAGCCCCATCGCGCCGAGGATGCACACCAGCGGCGTCGCGAACGCGATCTGGGTCGGGATCAGTTCGGCGATGAAGGCCGGCCTGAAATCCTCGATCCGCGGCGCGGCCGATCTGCTTGATGAAGGAGACCCAGTGGTGATCGGCGTTCCACAGAATGACCGGCGAAAACACCGCCAACGCGACGAGCGCCGCCGAGATAGAGCCAGGGCGAGATCAGCCAGCGCCGCAGCTTTGGAACGCTCACCAGCCAGATCAGAATCGCCGGGCCGAAAAACAGCGCGTGTATTTCGACAGCAACGCCGCGCCGACGGCGGCGCCGACCGCGAGCCACCACGCGCCGCGCCCGGTCTCCAGTACCTTCGCCAGCGAAAAACAGAACGAAGCTGGAGGCCACCAGCAGCGGCGCGATCCGGCGTGACGATCAGGGTGCCGACCGCCGCCATCAGCGTGACGTTCGAGCAGGATCGTCGCGGTCGCCGCCACCCGCCTGCCGCCGAACAGGATCGCGGCGGTGCGATACACCGCCCAGCTCATCGGCAGCGCCAGCAGGATCGACACCAGCCGCACGCCGAGCTCGGTGTCGCCGGCGATCATGGTGCCGAGCCGGATCACCACGGCGACCGCCGGGCGGATGATCGTAATAGCCGCCGGCGAGATGCTTCGACCACATCCAGTAATAGGCTTCGTCGAAGGTCAGCGGCGTCAGGCGGCGGCGACCAGCCGCAGCGCCACCAGCGCCAAGATCGTCAGAGCGCCGTGTTGCGGACGAGCCGCGCCTCGTTCGGATTCATCTGACACGTTCATCGCTTGCGCCAGACGAACAGTCCGGACATCGCGTAATTCCATACCACGCCCATCAGCGCGCCCGCCGCACCGGCCAGCCACCAGATCGGCTCCTGATCGTAGACCGAGAACGCGACGCCGACATTGGCGAACAGGCCCGACGCTGCACACGAGGTAAAACAGCAACAGGCCGCGCAGGATCGCAAAACCCTTCAGCCGCTGGTCGCGATAGGTGAGAAAATTGTTCAGGATGAAATTGCTGGTCATGGCGACCAGCGCGCCGCAGCCTGCGCTTCCGGAAACGGCGCATTGAACACTTCGAGCGCGACGAACAGCGCGCGCGAGATGCACGAACAGGCCGATCGAGCCGACCATCGCAAACAGCAGGAAGCGCAGCGACACCACGTCGTGGGTCAGTTTCGCCAGCACCAGGCCCAGGAAATCCAGCGCCACCATCGGGATCGAGCTTGCTCTCGCCGTGCAGCCGCGAGCCGAAGGTGAAGGAATTTCCTTCGACCTGCGCAGCTCGCCGCGCGCGGTGGCGACGATATCGAGCAGGATCTTGAAGCCCTGGGTGGAGAGCTGCGGCGCCAATTGCTCGAAGCGGTCCCGGCGGATCATGAAGAAGCCGCTCATGGGATCGGCGATCTTGACCCGCAGCACGCGCTTTGGCGACTTCGGTGGCAAGCGCGCTGACGCCGGCCCGCTGCTCGTTGAAACTGTCGGCGCTGCCGCCTGCGACATAGCGGCTGCCGACCACGAGATCGGCCTCGCCGCCTTGCAGCAGCGCCAGCATCTTCGGGCAGCTGCGTCTCGTCGTGCTGCAGGTCGGCGTCGATCACAGCGGCGCATGGCGCGCTCGACGCCAGAATCCCCTCGATGCAGGCGCCGGACAGGCCGCGCCGTCCGATCCGCCGGATGCAGCGGACGCGGGATCCTGCCGCGCCAGGCCGCGCACCACGTCCCAGGTGCCGTCGGGGGAATTGTCGTCGACGAAGACGACTTCCCAGGCGACGCCCGTCGAGCGCCGCTCTCCAGCCGCCGGAACAGCGTGGTGACGTTGTCGCGCTCGTTGAAGGTGGGGACGACGACCGAAAGCTGAGGCAAACCAGCGGCCTGCGGCGGGTTCTTCGGGCCCGGTCTGATGGCTTCATTCATGCGGCCAGCGTATATCCGCAGCGCTCCGGCGAAGCCAAGGCGCAGTGCCCAGCAGCGGTGGATTACGCGAGAAGCGGGAAAACGGGCCGAAACAGGCCCCAAAATGCCAACGACCACGAACAGCAGGGCGCGCGTACATCCGGCGCAGCCGAGCTATTCAGTGGTCGTCCCAGCGCCGGAGCTATGAAGCATCGACGTCGCCGTTAAAAGCAACATAGGGATGATTTGGGTGTTTCGCAAGGGGCAAGCGAGCAAGTGAGCGCAGGGACACCGGTTCAGCAGAATTTTTAATCAGCCTGTGTTGAAATCGAAGAATAATTTGGGCCTCCCCATGCCTCCGCCCTATGTCGCAACCATCTTCGGGATTCTGGGCCTGATCGCGCTCCGGGCGATCCGGAACAATATCAGGTCGGGTACGGCCACGAGCCGCAGCTGGACTTGCACCATCTACGCTAACCCGATTCGATTTTGCACTGATCGTTTCCAACCAGGGCCGCTTTCGTCGGCCTTGCATTTGCTGAAATATTGCATGCCTTCGGGCTGGTCGGCGATCCCATCGCCAACATCAAACACGCGCTGCCTTTCCTCGCCTGATCGTTGACCTTGTGCGCGGCAGCGACACGCATTCGGAAGAACCATTGGTGCTCTTCGGGGGGCATGGAGACCGGCCAGCGAAGGTAATGCCTGGTCGAACGCGGTTCGAACAATCCGCGCCACGGCGTCCATATCTTCAAGCTTGAGCTGCCTCAACATCCGATTGATCGGTTCGTGCTCTCAATTACTTAGGCGCGAATGTGCAGAATATGGCTCACTCGGGCTATTGTCGTGTTATTCTTGATGGATGCCCGGCCCATTGGCGGCATATCAGTACCGCAGCGGCGGAGTTCGAATTCTTGATGCCACCACGAGCGCCACGCAGAAACAAGTCAGAGCCGCGATTTCTGCGCAAGCTAGGCGGACTCTCGCGTCCAGGCAGCGGAAACAACGGAGATTCGAAAGATGTCGGGCCCAAACCAGAACAAGCCGGGCGGAAAAAGCACGGCAAGAAAAGCCGTAAGCCGGATCAACCGCAGAAGCGCACCGAAGCCGGAGCCACTCCAGAGCGCGAAGCCAGGCAGCTCACTGCAGAGCAGCGAAGCCGGAGCCGAAGTCGCGGAAACGCCAAGCCGGAGCCGCTGCAGAGCAGACCCGGCGGAGCCGCCGCAGAGCAAGCAGCCGGAGCCGCTGCGGAGCCAGACAGCCGGAGCCGCTGCAGGCCAAGCAGCCGGAGCCGCTGCAGAGCCAGCAAGCCAGGGCCGCTGCAGAGCAAGCAGCAGGAACCTTACCGCTACCGAGCCGCTCGCCGAACCACTTTCTGGAAACAAGCAGCCGGAGCCGCTTCCTGCAAACGCAAGCAGCCGGAGCCGCTGCAAAGTACAAGCAGCCAGATACAAGCTGCAGAGACCAAGCAGCCAGAGCCGCTGCAGAGCAAGCAGCCAAGAGCCGCTGCAGAGCAAGCAGCCAGAACCGCTGCAAGAGCAAGCGGCCGGAGCCGCTTTGCAGACCAAGCAGCCGGACAGCCGCTCCGGGGCCAGAAGCCGCTGGCGGTCGGCGCCGCCCTTGCGGCGGCAGAACTGCCTGCTCCGGTCGACTTTCAAACGCTCCGCGACGCAGCCTGCGGCAACTACACCAAAAAGTCTTTTGAAGACACCAAAGGCCTTTTGTGGAGAAGCTCTCGGGCGTGCGGTCAGCTCGAAGAAGGCCGATTGAGATCCAGACCGAATTCGCCATGGCAGGCTTACGAGACCTTCGAATCACCCGGGGTCGCAGAAGATCGCCAGAACTCTACAGCGAGTCTTGCCAAGCAGAGCCTAAAGCCTTTCGAGGGGCCTGGTCGCCGAGAAGAGCCGGCTTCGGCGCGCTAAATCTGGCGGCGCTTGCCGAAGCAGCCAACATGTTTCGGTGCAGGCTGGAGTATGAAGACGAGGCTCCGAGTTTCCGGAACCACGCTACTGCGTTGTTGCACTGCTCCGAATTTCCAACGGGGCCGGTCGAACAACGTGAATAGCTACTTCGGCGCCGCCTTGTGCTATGACGAAGGTCGTCACGATATCCTTTTGCGCCAATGCGATGGCGATTGTTCGCCGTCGTCATGTGGCGCCAGATCAACGCTCGGGAACTGCATCGCCAGGTAATCCACCAGCGTCACCCGAAAATTCTGCCGCTCGGACGGACACACGCTCGCGATATGCTGCGTGAAATCCGGTTCCGGCATGCGCCTTGTTCGCTGTCCGGGCATATTCCGCGCGCAGGCAATTCCAGTATAGGTCGCGTCACGACATGCCTAACCGGTGTGCGTCCTCGGTGTCATCGGCGCAGCCACTGGACGTCGTCATCGCCAACGCTGCCACAATAACCATTCGCATCGTGTTCTCCTTTTTCTTGATCCTAGCTCGAACGCGCGGCCTGGATTCAGTGCTGGCGCCCCGTTTCGGCGAACTGGCCAATCACGATTGGTTTTGACTAGGCTGACGTGCCGCGACAAAGTTCCTCCGCCCGCACAAGAGTCCGCCGGTGACCAAGACCCCCAAGACCGCATCCAGCATCCGGGAAATATCTACATCGGCATCGGCGGCTGGACCTTCGAGCCGTGGCGCGGGGTGTTTTATCCGGAGAAGCTCACGCAGGCGAAGGAGCTGTCATATGCCGCCTCGAAGCTGACCTCGATCGAGATCAACGGCACCTATTACGGCTCGCAGAAGCCGGAGAGTTTTCGCAAATGGGCGCGCGAGGTGCCGGACGGCTTTGTGTTCTCGTTGAAGGGGCCGCGCTTCGCCACCAACCGCCGCGTGCTGGCGGAGGCCGGCGATTCCGTGAAACGGTTTTATGATTCCGGCGTGCTGGAACTCGGCGACCGGCTGGGTCCGGTGCTCTGGCAATTCGCGCCGACCAAGAAATTCGACGAGGCCGATTTCGGCAAGTTCCTCGAACTGCTGCCGCGCAAACTCGACGGGCGCGCGCTGCGTCATGTGGTCGAGGTGCGGCATGACAGTTTCTGCGTGCCGGATTTCATCGCGCTGCTGCGGAAGTTCGAAACGCCTGTGGTGTTCGCCGAGCACGGCAAATATCCGGCGATCGCCGACGTCGTCAGCGACTTCGTCTATGCGCGGCTGCAGAAGGGCAATGACGAACTCAAGACCTGCTATCCGCCGAAGCAGCTCGACGCCTGGGCAAAGCGGTTTCAGGCCTGGGCCGACGGCGGCGAGCCGGACGATCTGCCGCGCGTCGATGCCGTCAAGCCGAAGAAGGCGCCGCGCGACGTCTTCGCCTATGTGATCCACGAGGGCAAGGTGCGCGCGCCCGCCGGCGCGATGGAACTGATCGAGCGCGTGACGTAGCGATGATGCGCTCCTCGTCAGTCCAGCTTGATGCCCGGCCTCGCGGATCAGTTTGGTCCAGCTCTCGTGTTCGGACGCGACGAAGGCATCGAGCTTGTCGTCCGGCAGATCCCACACTTCGCCGCCGCTCTTCTCGAAGCGCTCCTTCGAGGTCGGGCAACGAGGCGCGGATATCCCGGCGCAGCCTTGCGAGCACCTCCGGCGGCGTTTTGGCGGGTGCGAAGATTCCGAGCCAGGAATCGACATCGAGACCGGGCACGCCGGCTTCCGACAGGGTACAGCGCGTCGAGGCGCAAGCGGACTGCGCCTGGACGACAGCTTCCGGCGATGCCCTTTTGCCTGGCGACACAGCGCGGATGGCGGCAGCGGAGCACCGCGGCCCGGCTCTTCCAACATAATCCGAGCGGTTATGGAAATCATTCAGGACTGACGTAGCCTTAGAGGGGATGACATCACCAACGCCGGGACGCTGACATGGCACGCAGGAAGCTCTTCACCATCGGCTATGTACCGACAGACCCCGCCAAGGCCGTGCTCGACGAACGGGCGAGCGCGCCGGAGTGTCAAGCTGCTGGTGGACGTGCGCGCCGTCGCCGCCTCGCGCCGGCCCGGCTTTTCCAAGAACCAACTCGCCGCCGGGCTCGACGAGCGCGGCATTTCATACCTGCATCTGCGCGGGCTAGGCACGCCGAAGGACGGCCGCGACGCCGCGCGCAGCGGCCAATTCGATGCGCTGCACAAGATCTATGCAAAGCATCTGAAGAACGCCGCAGGCAAGGAAGAACTCGACGAGCTGTCGGCGCTGGTCAGAAATCGGGCCGGTCTGCATTCTCTGTTACGAGCGCGATCACGCTGCATGCCACCGGCAATGGATCGCCGAAATCATCGAAGACCGCGACGGCGTGAAGGTCAGAATCTGGTCGCGCCGCAGGTGTGAGCCGTCATTCCGGGGCGACGCGAAGCGTCGAGCCAGGATCTCGGATTCCGGGTCTGGTGCTGACGCACCATCCCGGAATGACGAATCGACGCGTCCCCCCTCGCCTCCCCGGCCAGCCGAAACGTTCCTTCCATCATCTGCACGCAAGCGCCGCCAGACATGCGCGGACATGACAACGCCGTTGCGCTTTGCAGGACGCGCGGTCAGCCAGCAGGCTCGGCCGCCCCATGTCGAGCGCCCTGCCCCGATGCGCAGCTTTCAGCTCGCCATCCCGCTCGCCCGACAAGTCGGCGAGCAGCGCGGCGGCTGCCGCCGTGGCGCTGCCGGTGGCGCGGGTCTTCCGGAAAGGCCGCTCGATCCCGGGTGAAACATCCGCGCCTGCAGGTCGCAGGCCTCGGCGGTGGCGACATCGCGGGTATAGAGATAGACCGCGTCGCTGCCGTCGCAGGGAAGCGTGCGGGCGAATGCGTCCGCGTCGGGCCTGGCCCGCCGCAGCGCGTCGCGCGAGGCCGACTTCGCCACCAGAAACGGCAGCCCGGCCGAAACGATCTGCGGCGGATGCCGGTCGTGTTCCGGATATCCGCCGCCGATAGCGACGACGCAGGCGGCGGCCTGCTCGGCGGTGAACGTTGTGCAGACTTCTTGAAGCCTTGCGGCGCGGTGAGCTCGGCACCGACCACGCCTGCCGCCGCTCGATCAGGATTTCGACCGGCACGAGGCCGGCTTTCTCCTCAAACAACAGCCGCGCCGGCGGCTTTGGCGGCCTGCGTCGCCAGCACGAAGGCGGTGCCGACATTGGGATGGCCCGCGAACGGGATCTCCGGCGCGGACCGTGAAGATGCGAACCTGCGCGTCATGCGCGGGGTCTTGCGGCGGCAACACGAAGGTCGTCTCGGAATAATTGAACTCGGACGCAATGGCCTGCATCTGCGCGGTCGACAGTCCGCCGGCATCCGAGCATCACCGCCAGCGGATTGCCGCCGAAGGCGCGGTCGGTGAAAACGTCGACGGTGATATAGCGCCGCTGCATCTGATTCTACGCCATCTTCTATCCCAGCTGCCACACCGTCATCGGCCGGTCATAGCCCCTGATCGCGACCTCGCCGAGCGGCACCGCATCGCTGCCAGTCCTCACCCAGCGCGTCGCGAACCGCCGCCGAGATCAGCAATCTGCGAATTGAATTCCTTGTTGAGCGCCTCCAGCCGCGACGGCGAAATTCACGGTGTCGCCGATCACGGTGTATTCCTTGCGCCGCGGCGAGCCGATATTGCCGGCGACCACCTCGCCGAAATGAATGCCGATGCCGATGCGCAGCGGCCAGCTGACGTCGCCTGGTTGACGCGCTCATTGGCGTCCAGCATTTCGCGCGCCGCGTGCGACCGCGCGGTGCGCGGCATCGGCCGCCTCGAAGCGGCGCGCCGAACAGCGCCAGAAATCCGTCGCCCAGAAACTTGTTCACGATGCCGCCATGGCGGTCGAGGATATCGACCAGCACCGCGAACGCACCGTCGAGCCGGTCGACCACCTCCTGCGGCGAACGCGAGCGCGCGCCGGCGGTGAAACTGCGGAAATCGACGAACATGACGGCGACCGCGGCGGATGTCGCTGGTCGGTGCTCGACGCCCTCGGCCATCAGCCGCTCCGACCACCTGCGGCGAAACGTGCTGGCCGAACAGATTGGTGATGCGGTCGCGCGCGGTCGCAGCCAGAATGCTGGCCTCGAACTGGCGGCGCAGTTGCATGCCCACCGCGCCCGCCAGCATGCCGCAGACCAGAATGACGAGGCCGCGGACGAGGTGAAATGCGACGTCAGGCGCTGGGTCGCCGGCGAATTGCGCCGGACGATAGAACATCGCCATCGCGAACAGCTCGCGCCGCGGCGACAAAGCCGGTGAAGGTCGAAGCCAGAAATCCAGCCGCAGCGTGGAGAAGAATGATGAAGATGAAATAGACCAGCGGCACCACGAAGGCCAAGCGCCTGCGCCGGCCCCATCGCCCTCATTTGCAGGTACAGCGCAACGGTGGGCAGCGCTGGTTTCGATCAGAGGCGCCGAGATAGCGACGCGCATACGGCACGTCGCGACCCTGCCGCCAGCCGCTGGCCGATCAGCCGAAGTACCAACAGCTCGAACACGGCGAACAGAAGATAGGCCGAACACAGCGGCAGGACCGGGCAGATGGCCATGCCAGATCCGCTCGACTGCCGTCGGGCGAGATCGCATAGGCCAGCGGATCAGATCGCCAGCAGCAGCGTGATGGTGACAAGTATCACCTTGACCCGCAGCAGTTCGGTCAGCAGGATTTCGCGGGTCAGCGCCCGCTCGAAATCGGCCGATACCGCCGACCTTGCGCTTGCTCGCCCTTTATTGCCCCTGGCCATCGACGCTCGCCCAGATCAATCTGCACCGCACGCTCCGGAATGACCTGAGTGTGCTGCACCTCAATCGAGCGTGCGGCGGAAGCGCATCACCGCGATCGTCATCGCCATCAGCATCAGTGCCATCAGCGCAATCGTGTCGTATTGCAGGTTCGGCAGCGTCGCGCCCTTCAGCATGATGGCGCGGACGATGCGCACGTAATGCGTCAGCGGCAGGCCCTCGCCGATATATTGCGCCCAGACCGGCATGCCGGCGAACGGAAACATGAAGCCCGACAGCAGAATGCTCGGCAGGAAGAACATCATCGACATCTGCATCGCCTGCAGCTGGTTCTGCGCGATGGTCGAGAAGGTGTAGCCGATCGCCAGATTGGTGGTGATGAACAGCGTCGACAGCAGCGCCAGCAGCGACAGGCTGCCGTAGCACCGGCACGCCGAACAGCAAGCACGCCGATGCCGATGATCAGCGTCGCCTGGATGAAGCCGACCAGCACGTAGGGAACGATCTTGCCGAGCATCACCTCGACCGGCTTGATCGGCATCGACAGCAGGCTCTCCATGGTGCCGCGCTCGATCTCGCGCGTCACCGACAGCGCGGTGAAGATCAGCATGGTCATGGTCAGGATGGTGCCGACCAGGCCCGGCACGATATTGAGCCGCGACGACGCCGCCGGGTTGTAGCGGGCATGGGCGCGGATCTCGAACGGCAGTCGACGGCGGATCGCCGGTGTGCAGGTCGTGCGCCAACGCGGTCTGCACCACCGATGCCGAGCGCACCGAGCGCCGAGCCGGCCGCGACCGGATCGGTCGCGTCGGCCGCGACCAGCAGCGCCGGATGATCGCCGCGCCGCACCGCGCGCTCGAAGCCGCGCGGGATCTCGACGCCGAACAGCACCTTGCCCGACTGCAGGAGATTGTCGAACTCGGCGACGTCGTGCACTTCGCGGGTGAAGCGGAAATAGGCGGTGTTCTCCAGCGCCTTGAGGATCGAGCGTGCGAGGTCGCTGTCCTCCTGCAGCAGCACCGCGGTCGGCAGATTGCGCGGCGTGGTGTTGATGGCAAAGCCGAACAGCAACAGCTGCATGACCGGGATCATCACGATCATCGCGAACGACACGCGGTCGCGCCGGAGCTGGATGAATTCCTTGACCACCATCGCATAGCTGCGCCGCCAGAAGCCGAACGCGCGGCTCCCTGGATGTCGCGGCTGTGGTCGGGTGTGCTGATCGCGCTCATTGGAAATTATCCTTCGAGCGGGTCATCAGGTCGATGAACACGTCCTCCAGCGACGGCTCGCCGTGCTGCCAGTGCCATCCGTGGCCGTCGCGATAGGGCGCGATGGTGGCCTCAAGCGCGGCCTTGTCGCGGCCGGAGACATGCAGGCTGGTGCCGAACGGCGCCACCATGTCGATGCCGGGCTTGCCGGTGAGTTCGTCGGCGAGCCTATTGAGGATCGTCGCCGGTGACCGTCTAGGTCGACAGCGCCGACTTCGCGATCACCTCGTCCACGGTGCCGTGCGCCAGCAGATGGCCGTAGGCGATATAGGCGATCTCGTGACAGCGCTCGGCCTCGTCCATGTAATGGGTCGAGACCAGCACGGTCAGCCCTTCGGCCGCGAGCGCGTGGATCTCGTTCCAGAAATCGCGCCGCGCTTTGGGATCGACGCCGGCGGTCGGCTCGTCCAGCAGCAGCAATTGCGGATTGGGCAGCGTGCAGGCGCCGAGCGCCAGCCGCTGCTTCCAGCCGCCGGAGAGTTCGCCGGCGAGCTGCTCCTCGCGGCCGCTGAGGCCGATGCCGCTTGATCATGTCGCGCGCGGCGCCTCGCGCATCGCGCATGCCGTAGAGCCGTGCGACGAATTCCAGATTCTCGCGCACCGACAAGTCCTGGTACAGGCTGAAGCGTTGCGTCATGTAGCCGACCTGGCGCTTGATCTTGTCGGCGTCGCGGCGGATGTCGTAGCCGAGGCAGGTGCCCTCGCCGCGGTCGGGCGTCAGCAGAGCCGCAGAGCATGCGGATGGTCGTGGTCTTGCCGGAGCCGTTGGGGCCGAGGAAGCCGTAGATGGTGCCGCGCTTCACCTGCATCGACAGGTCATGCACGACCTCGCGGCCGCTGAACGACTTCGACAGGCCCGTCGACGTCGATCGCGATGTCGGTGGCGGATGACGAGCGCCGCGGTCATCGCTTGTCCGCCACCGGTGTCTGGCGCGTTGAGAAACACGCTGATCGGCTGGCCGACGCGCAGGCTATCCGGCCTGGCGTCGGCCGCGCCTGGATCAGGTAGACGAGCTTGTTGCGCTCATCGAGGCTGTAGATCACCGGCGGGGTGTATTCGGCCGATGGTCGCGATGAAATAGATCTTCGCGGTGAGATCGGCCGCGCAATTGTCGCAGGTCACGCTTCACCTCGTCGCCGATCGCAAGCTTCGGCAGATCCGGTCTCCGGCACGAAGAAGCGCACCTTCATGTTGCCGGGCGGCATGATCGACAGCACCGGCCGCTGCGCCGGCACCATCTCGCCCTCGCGGAAATAGATCTGCTGAATGGTGCCGCTGACCGGCGCAAAGCCGCTGCGCCGCGCCAGCCGCGTCTGCGAGGTGTTGACGCGCGCCTCGGCCACGCGCAGCGCCGACACCGCGAGAGTCGAGATTGGCCTGCGTGCCGGAGCCGGTCTTGCTCAGCGACGCCGCGCGGTCATAGGTCTGCTGCGCATTGGCGAGCGTAGCGTTGTTCTGGTTGAGATCGGCCTTCTGCAGATCGTCATCGACCGAATAAAGCGGCACGCCGGCCTTGACCTCGTCGCCCTCGCGCACATTGAGCTTGGTCACGCGCCCGCATCTCGTCGGGGCTGACGAAGATCATGTCGGCCTCGACCCAGCCCTGAAAGCCGGGATCCCTGCGCTCGTTGCAGCCGGCGAGCACCGCCGCCAGCGCCAGCGCCGCGAGAATGTCGCTAACGTCATTCGCGACGAGGTCATGTCGTCCTCCGTTCGCCAAAAATCAGATCGAGATGGACGCGAAACATCTCGATCGCATCCAGCGGCGCGTGTCTGCTGAACAGGCTCTGCCAGATCACCGCGATCATCGCCGGCGCCACCAGGATCTGCGGAAAGCGCGCCAGGTTCTTCTGCTGGATTTCGCCGCGCGCGATGCCGAGCTCGATCAAGGCGCGCATGCCGGCGAGACCTCTGCGAAACCACTTCGCGGTAGTAGAAGTCGGCGATAGCCGGAAACCGCGGCCCCTCGGCGACGATCAGGCGCACGATGTCGCCGCGCCGCGTGGTCGCGACCTCCTGGATGAAGGTTTTGGCAAAGCCCTCGACCATGTCGCGCACCGATGCCGCCGATGGCGGCGGCGGCGCTGCCAGGCGGCCGATCAGCGGCACGATGCGCGGTCCGGATCAGTTCCTCGAACATCGACTTCCTTGTCCTTGAAGTGCAGATAGATCGTGCCCTTGGCGACGCCGGCCCGCCTGGCGACGTCGTCGAGCCGCGTCGCGCAAAACCCCGCAGATGAACTCGTCCATCGCCGCCTCGATATGGCCTGGCCGCCGCTCGGCCGCGCGCTCGGCGCGGTTGATCTTCCGAGGGCAGGCTTTGGCGAGACCCTTGGGGTCGCTCGCACGCGCTGCCCGCTCGGCACGACGCCGGGCGGGCCTGGGATTGCGGGATGTCCTGGTCCGGTTCTTTGTCATCTTTCGTACATGACTGACTAGTCAGTCATAGTCAATAACGGGCGCAGCAACAGGCCGTCACATCGACGTGACCGGTAATTCGGTAGGGATTCTACCTAGCGCGCTGGGGCCTCGGACAGCGACAGCAGATTGCCGTCAGGGTCCTTCAGCCAGGCGATGCGGGCGCCCGACGGCGATTGCCAGATGCCTGCGGCGTCCTTGCCGCATCGGCGGGAAGCGCTCGAATTTGCCGCCGCGGGCGGCGATGCCGGGCGACCACTTTGTCGATGCCGGTGACCGACCAGCCGAGCAGTGTGCGGCTGGGGATTCAGCCGAGGCACCTTCTGCAGCCGCAACTCGATGCCCAGCACGCTGTAAACGACGGCGAAGGGATCATCCGGCATAGCGAAGGCCAAGCACGCCTTCATAGGAACCCGCGGGCGCGTGCCGCATCCGTCGTCGCCAGAAACGCCACCAGGCCGCAATCACCGAGCATATTCTCCCGCAACTTTCGCGCGCTCGAAAACTAGCTGTGAAACTTCAGCCCGTCGACGATCTTGTCGATCACCTTGCGCTCGGCGCATGGCAAGGCCTACAGATTGAGCTCGGCGCGGTTCACCGCTCACCACCTCGCGGTTGGCGGCGTCATGCGTGGTCCTGAACATGTCCTCGGTATAGACGCGCAGGCTTCACGTTCCTGCGCCAGTGCCCGCTCGAGCGCGCGCGACAACGTGCGCGCTGATCAGCGCCATAGATCAGGATCGGCTGGCCGATCAGCAGCGACAGGTATTTCGTCCCTGGAGCCGTCCCTCATAGGGCGCGCCGATGCATTCGGGAAATTTTGCGCAAACACCTGAAGTGAGGAAGCGCCGCGACGTTGAGTTTTTGCCAGGCTTCCAGGTCGGCCCGGATCACGACGGCGATCTTGGTGTCGAACCGCATGACTGCTCCGTCTCATCTTTTCCCGGACGCGGCGCTTGCCGCATTTCCGGATGCGGCACTTGCCGCGAATCGTTGCAGGGCACCTATGCAACAGGCTCAGGCCCATCCGACAAAAGCCCGGAATGGTTTCGAAGATATGTCAGCGAATATTGTCCCCACACTATCGATGGAATGCCGCTTCTCGAAAGGAAAACAAGGGGTGATCGCATGACGACACAAGGCATCGCCATGTCGGTCTCGTCGTCCTGCTTTTTCCGATGGGTTATTTCCGTTGGCATCACCGGCCTTTTCTGTTTGTGAAGCTCGACGTCCCGCAGGTCGCCCAGCTGCTGCGCGGCCTTTTCAATGCCCATTTTCTGATACGATGAGCATTGCCGGTGTCATCGGGACAGTCGCCCTTGCCCTGGCTGGTCGGCTGGTTCTTGCTATCGGCATCGGCTTGATCGCGGCTTTGGCGCTCTGGGGACGCTGCCGGTTCTTGCGCCACTGGGATGCCCAGTGGAATGCCAGGGATGCCGGCGATGAGCGTGGTGCGACGGCTGCGCCGAATGCATTGGGGCGGCATGCTGGGTAATGCGCTCCAGCTTGCCGCTATCGTGGCCTGCATTCCCTATGTGCGCCGACTTTGATCAGGCTGTGACCGCCGGCGCTTGAGGCGCCGCGGAATGCCGGGACTATCCCACGACTATCCCTTGGCGTCGCAGGCCCGGGCGCGGATCACGCATTCCTTGCCGCCGAATTCGTAGCATTTCTGCGTGGCCGCGTTGAGCGAGCTGGAAATCCTCGGTTTTACCGGCATAGCCGTGGGCGCCGCAGGGGTTGGCCATGTCGACCGCCAGCGCCGCGCAGGCGCGCTTCATGGTCACCGCGGTGCAATCGCCCTTGCACTGCTTCAGCGCCGCGCGCGGCGCGTCGGCCTCGCCGCTATAGTCATGGGCCTGGCCGTAGGCGCCGCATTTGCCGACCGCGAACGCGCCCGCCGCCCGGGTTTCACGTGACCAGGCGCGAGAGCGCATAACCAGCAGGGTCAGCGCAAGAACGAGCAGCGCCCTCCGTTGGGCCTTTGGCGGTCGAAACGATCAAAATCCCCTCCCCGAGGCGTAATCGCGAAAATCTAACCCGGGGAGTTTCGACTTGGTGAACGGAGGTTGAAAATCGAGTTGTGCGTCGGACGGGCTACACCCCGTTGCGCCTCTTCCAGCGCCTGCGGCGTGTCGATATCGAGAAACGCGCCGTGGCCCTCGACCGGAACTTCCGCCACCGCCTCGGCTGTGCCTTGCGATCAGATGGCGGGCGCCGATATCGCCGTCGAGCGTCATCAATTCGTTGAAGAAGCGGCGCGACCACAGCACCGGATTGCCGCGCCGGCCCTCGCTGACCGGCACCGCGATCAGATGGCCGCGATCGGGCGCAAAGGCCTCGATCAGCCGGTCGATCAGGTGCGCTCGAGATCAGCGGCATGTCGCCGAGACAGATCACCGCGCCGTCGGCGTCGTCAGGCACCGCCGCGATGCCGGCCTTGACCGAGCTGCGCGAGACCGCCGGCGAAATCCGGATTGCGCACGAATTTCACCTTCAGGCCCTGCAACGCCTGCTCGACCTGCTCGGCCTGATGGCCGGTGACGACGATCACCGTCTGGCCTTCGAGGCCAGCGCCTGCTCGGCCACGATCCGCACCAGCGTCTTGCCGTCGAGTTCGGCCAGCAGCTTGTTGGGACCGCCCATCCGGGTCGAGCGCCCGGCCGCGAGCACGATCGCGGCGACATTGCGGTTGCCGTCGGTGTCGGCGACTGTCGCGCGGCTGCGGCCGGCGTGACGATTTCCATCAACAGGCCGCCGACGCCCATGCCGGTGAGGTCGGCGCGCGTGACCTTGAGGCCGGCGAGCAGCCGCATCAGCACCCAGTCAAAGCCGTTCTCGACCGGCGAGCGCGCAGCCCGGGCGCGCCCAGCACCGGCACGCCGCCGGCGCTGCCGATCAGCAGCAGGTTGCCGGGATCGACCGGCATGCCGAAATGCTCGATGGCGCCGCCGATGCTCGGTGATCGCCGCCGGGATCACGTCGCGCCGGTCGGCGATCGCGGACGCGCCGAACACGATCACGAGTTCGGCGCCGAGCGCCGAGCAATTCCTTGATCGCGGCCGCCAGCGCCGTCTCCTCATGCGGCACCCGCCGCTCGGCGATGATGGTGGCGCCCGCCGGCGCCAGCCGCTCCGCCGTGACCCGCAAGGTCTTCTCGATCACCTTTCGGCGCCAGCCCCGGCAGCAAGGTCGAGACGACGCCGACGCGCTTGATGGTGTAGGGCGCGATCCGCAGCGCGCCTTGGCCGCGGCGACCGCGCGTCGCGCAACTTCGCCTCGACGCCGAACGGAATGAGCTTGACGGTCGCGATCATCTCGCCTTCGACCACCGGCTTGAAGGCGGCAAGCGTCGCGAAGGTGATGGCTTCATCGACGCCGTTGATGCGGTCGACCGCGGCGCGGTCGACCACCAGCACGCCGGCCCTGCGCCGCGAACAGGTTGGAGCGGCCGGTAAAGGCGCGCTCGACATTGACGCCGTCGCCGGCGACGGCCTGCGCGATGCTGGCCGCGGCGACGTCTTCGGAGACGTCGCCGTCCTCGAGCCGCACCACGACGATTTCCTTGACGCCGGCCTTGGTCGAGCGCCTCGACCTCGGCAGGGCCGATCGTGGTGCCCTTCTTCAGCACCAGCGATCCCTGGCGCAGCGTGTGGACGGTGACGCCGCCGATCGCGTCGGCCGGACTGGCAGGGCCGAACTTCATGCCGCTCGCTTCTCTTTCTTTCGGCATGCACGCAGCTGCGCGGTGATCTCGGCCATGATCGGCGACCGCGATCTCGGACGGCGACACCGCGCCGATGGCAAGCCCGGATCGGCGCGTGAATGCGCGCGATGTCGCTATCCGACGCGCCTTGCGCCTTCAGCCGTTCGCCGCGCTTGGCGTGGGTCTTTCGCGAGCCGAGCGCGCCGATATAGAAGCAGTCGCGCTCGAAACGCGTGCAGCAGCGCCGGATCGTCGATCTTGGGATCATGCGTCAGCGCGACGAACGCCGTGTAGTGATCGATATTGAGCGGCGGCAGCGCCACGTCGGGCCATTCCGCGATCAGCGGCACGTCGGGAAACCGCTCGGGGCTGGCGAACGCGGTGCGCGGATCGACCACCGTCACGTCGTAGTCGAGCGAGCGCGCCAGCGGCGCCAGCGCCTGGCTGATATGGACCGCGCCGACGATGACGAGCTTCGCGGTCGGCGCGTAGACATTGAGAAACAGCTTTTGCCGCCGGCCCTCGATCGTGCCGCTCTTGCCCATGCGCAATTGCTTTGCCAGTTCGGCGCGCGAGGATCGGTGGCGATGTCGTTCGGCCTTCACCAGCCGCTGCTCGCCATTGGCGGTATCGGTGACCACGATCACCGGCGCCGCGCGGCGCGCTCGGCATTGAGCTCGCTGAGCGTCTCGAGTTTCACGACTAGCCCACCTTCTCGACGAAGACGCTGGATGGTGCCGCCGCAGGACAGGCCGACATTCCAGGCGGTCTCGTCGGCGACGCCGAATTCGAGCATCTTTGGCTGGCCGCTGGCGATCACGTCGAGCGCCTCGGTGACGACAGCGCCCTCGACGCAGCCGCCGGACACCGAGCCCAGAAACGTGCCGTCGTCGTTGATGACGAGGCTCGAGCCGGCCGGCCGCGGCGCCGAGCCCCAGGTCTCGACCACGGTCGCGAGCGCCACGCCATGGCCGGCCTTCTGCCAGTCCTCGGCGGCCTTCAGAATGTCTTCGTCGCGATTGAGCATGGCAAGCCTCTTTCAAGCTGCTGAGCGGATCAGGCTGCGGTGATGCGGCGGGCGGCGCTGCCGAGAGCGCGCGATCAGCCCCTCGATCGAACTCAAATTATGCACCGGGCGGAATTCGTCAACGTGCGGCAGCATCATTTTGATGCCCTGCGCCTTGGCCTCGAAGCCGCCATAGCGCAGCAGCGGGTTGAGCCAGATCAGGCGGCGGCAAGACCTGTGCAGCCGGTCCATCTCGAACGCCAGCCTGTGCGTCGGCCTCGCGCTCCAGCCCGTCGGAGATCAGCAGCACGATGGCGCCCTGCCCGAGCACCCGCCGGCCCCACAATTTGTTGAAGCTGTGCAGCGAGGTGGCGATCCGGGTGCCGCCGGCCCAGTCCTCCACCGACGACGAACAGCTCGCCAGCGCCTCGTCGGGATCGCGCGCCCGCAACGCCCGCGTCACATTGGTCAGCCGCGTGCCGAACAGGAACACCGAGACGCGCTTGCGGGCATCGGTGATGGCATGCAGGAAATGCAGGAACAGCCGGGTATATTCGCTCATCGAGCCGGAGATATCGAGCAGCGCCACGATCGGCGCCGGCTTGTCGATCCGGCCCGAGTCTGCGGATATCGATGATCTCGCCGCCGGTGCGCAAGGAGCCGCGCAGCGTGCGGCGCATGTCGAGCCGCAGGCCGCGTGCGTCGGGCTGATAGCGGCGGGTGCGCAGCTCGGCCTGCGGCAAGCTTCATGCTGCGCGATGGCGCGTGTGACCTCGGCGATCTCGGCCGCGCTCATCTGCGCAAAATCCTTCTTCTGCAGCACTCTCCTTGTCGGAGACCGACAGCCGCAGTTCCTGCTCCTGGGCCTGCGGCGCCTCCTCGCGCATCGTCGGGCTGCGCCAGCGCCTCCTGCACGCGGCGCGACGCCGGCGGCGGCTTCTTCCTGGCGTGATCCGGCAGCGGCACCGGATCCAGCATGTGCTTCCAGTCCTCGGCGGCGCGGAAGAACAGGTCGAAGGCCTGCGCGAAGATCAGCGCATGCTCGTGCCGCTTGACGAAGATCGCCTCCAGCGTGGCGTAGACGTCGGCGCGGTTGCCGATCTCGATCACCTGCAGCGCATTCAGGGCGTCGATGACCGCGCCCGGCCCGACCGGGAATGCCGGCGGCGCGCAACGCGCGGGCAAAGCCGATGACGTTGTCGGCCATTTGGCCGGTCGGCGGATTGAGGTGATCGATGGTGGTCATGGTCAGATTACCTTGCCATTCCGGGCACGCGAAGCGTGAACCAGATCCGCAGGCACATCGAGATCTCGCGTTGCGACAGACGTTGCGCGCCCGGAATGACGAGGCTAATTCTCGCTCGTCGCTTCCTTCAAAACCTTCTGCAGCGTGTCGCCCTGCATCCGCGCGATGTCGTCCTGGTATTTCAACAGCGCGCCGAGCGTGTCGCCGACCACTTGCGGCGTCAGCGAACGGGCGTCGAGCTCGGTCAGCGCGGTGGCCCAGTCGATGGTCTCGGCGACGCCCGGCGACTTGTAGAAATCCTGGTCGCGCAGCGCCTGCACGAAGCGGACGACCTGCTGCGACAGCTTTGCGGAAATATCCGGCACGCGCGACTTGACGATCGCAAGCTCGCGCTCGGCGCTCGGGATAATCCACCCAGTGATAGAGACAGCGGCGCTTCAGCGCGTCGTGGATTTCGCGGGTGCGGTTCGAGGTGATGATGACGATCGGCGGCTGCGGCGCCTTGACGGTGCCGAATTCGGGGATCGTCACCTGGAAGTCGCGAGAGGATTTCCAGAAGATACGCCTCGAACGCCTCGTCGGCGCGGTCGAGTTCGTCGATCAGCAGCACCGGCGCGCCGGCCACATCCGGCTCCAGCGCCTGCAACAGCGGGCGCTTGATCAGAAAGCGCTCGGCGAAAATGTCCGACGACAATTGCTCGCGATCGGTGTCGCCGGCGGCTTCCGCGAGCCGGATCGCGATCATCTGCGCGGCGCTGTTCCACTCATAGACCGCGGAGGCGACGTCGAGGCCTTCGTAGCATTGCAGGCGGATCAGCTTGCGCCCGAGCGCCGCCGACAGCACCTTTGCGATCTCGGTCTTGCCGACGCCGGCCTCGCCTTCGAGGAACAGCGGCCGGCCCATCCGCAGCGACGAGATAGGTCACCGTCGCCAGCGAACGCTCGGCGAGATAGCCGCGCGAGGTCAGCAGCTCGAGCATCGCATCGACGGATTTGGGCAGCGCCGATGCACTCATGGCAAAGCCAGTCTTGATGAGTCAGGAATTCGGCAAACGTCACGCTTTGGCGGTCGCGGCTTCGACGGCGCGGCGCGTCAGCACGCCGATCAGATGCGCGCGATATTCGGCGCTGCCATGCAGATCGCTGTTCAGCCCTCCGGCCGAGACCGAGATGCCGTCGAGCACCTTGTGCGAGAAACGCTTCTTCAGCGCTTCCTCGAACGCGGTGGCGCGGAACACGCCGTCCGAGCCGGCGCCGGTGACGGCGACGCGCACGTCCGACGGACGCTTGGCGACGAACACGCCGACCAGCGCGTAACGCGAGGCCTGGTTGCGGAACTTGATATAGGCCGCCTTCTTCGGCAGCGGGAACATCACCTTGGTGATGATCTCGTCGCTCTCGAGCGCGGTCGTGAACAGGCCCTGGAAGAACTCTTCGGCCTTCAGGCGGCGCTTGTTGGTGACGATGGTGGCGCCGAGCGCCAGCACGGCCGCGGGATAATCCGCGGTCGGATCGTTGTTGGCGAGCGAGCCGCCGATGGTGCCCTTGTGGCGCACCGCGGGATCGCCGATCATGGCCGGCGAGTTCGGCCAGCGCCGGGATGGCCTCGCCGACGATAGCCGAAGTCGCGACGTCGGCGTGCTTGGCGGTGGCGCCGATCACCAGCGAACGGCCCTTCATCTCGATCGCGTCGAGGCCTTCGATATGGGAGAGATCGACCAGATGCGGCGGGCTGGCGAGCCGCTGCTTCATGACCGGCACCAGCGTGTGGCCGCCGGCGATCACCTTGGCGTCTTCGTTCTTCACCAGGAGATTGGCGGCCTGCCGCACGGTCGCCGGACGATGATATTTGAATTCGTACATGAGAACTTCCTGATCGCGGTCGCGATGAATTCGATAGCGTCGATTAAGCGAGATCGGATTTCGCCATCGCCTTGGCGCCGGCGGCGATCGACGCAACGATGTTCTGATAGCCGGTGCAGCGGCACAGATTGCCTTCGAGCTCTTCGCGAATGACGTGGTCCGAGAGGTCGTGGCCCTTGCGGTGGACCAGATCGACCGCGGTCATGATCATGCCGGGCGTGCAGAAGCCGCACTGCAGGCCGTGATGCTCGCGGAAGGCTTCCTGCATCGGATGCAGCGGCGCGCCGTCGGCGGCCAGGCCCTCGATGGTCTTGACCTCGTGGCCGTCGGCCATGACCGCCAGCGTGGTGCAGGATTTCACCGCCTTGCCGTCGAGATGCACGACGCAGGCGCCGCATTGCGAGGTGTCGCAGCCGACATGGGTGCCCGTCAGCCGCAGGTTTTCGCGCAGAAACTGGACCAGGAGGGTACGGGGGTCGACATTGGCGTTTACGGGATTGCCGTTCACGATCAGGGAAATCTTGGCCATCAGCACTCTCTTGAGCTGCACCGCCGCATATCGGCCGCGCAGGCGTTTAAAATCATTCCAAGGCCATAATATGGGCCATCCCGGCAATGAGCAACCTCGGAGTCACTCGCCTGGGGCATGGCCTGATATGACTTGATGGGACTTCTGGCAGCGACTAGCTCGCGGCAGAGCCATCAGCCTTGCACCGCCTTGGCGAAATTGGCGAAGAACTCGTCGGCCAGTTTCTTGGCCGCACCGTTGATCAGGCGCTGGCCGAGCTGGGCCAGCTTGCCGCCGATCTGCGCCTCGACATTATAGCTCAGCAGGGTGCCGCCATCCTTTTCGGCCAGCGCCACGGTGGCGCCGCCCTTGGCGAAGCCGGCGACGCCGCCCTCGCCTTCGCCTGAGATCTTGTAGCCGTTGGGCGGGTCGAGATCGCTCAGCGTGACCTTGCCCTTGAAGCGGGCGGAGACCGGCCCGACCTTCATTTTGGCGGTGGCGCGGAAGCCGTTGTCCTCGGTCTTTTCCAGCTCCTCGCAGCCGGGGATGCAGGCCTTCGAGCACTTCCGGATCGTTCAATTTGGCCCACACGGCCTCGCGCGGCGCCGCAAGCTGGACTTCGCCGTTCATCGTCATGGCCATGGGACTGCCTCCTGGATCGCTTCAACCTGATCTCCCCCAAGTAAAGCACGCGCCGGCCCAAAAGGAAGGCCGCCCGGGACGATGAGCGATGCATATTCGCAGCTGCAGCAGGCGCAAACCGCGCGAGGGGCATTGGCAGCGGCAGGCGGTAATGGTTAGGTCGCGCGCAGATGAGCACGTCCCTCTCCCCCTGCTTGCCCCGATGCTGTCGAGCGCTGCGATGCGCGCGATATGCGACGATGTCGCATGCCTGCAGAACATGCTGGATTTCGAGGCCGCGCTGGCGCGCGCCGAAGCCGCGCTCGGGGTGATTCCGGCTGAGCGCGGCGGGCCCGATCACGAACGCCTGCCGGGCCGAATCATTCGATCCTCGCCGCGCTGGCCGACGCCGCGACCCGGTCCGGCAATCTTGCGATCCCGCTCGTCAAGGCGCTGACCGCCAACGTCGCCAAGGCGGACGCCGAGGCCGCGCGCTACGTCCATTGGGGCGCGACCAGCCAGGACGTGATCGATACCGGCGACCATGCTCGGCCTTGCGCGCCGGCGATCGATGCGCTGCTCGCCGACATCGACCGCGCCATCGCGGGCTTCGCCAGACTGGCGCGCACAGCACCGCCACACCGCCGTGGTCGCCCGCACCTGGCTGCAGCATGCGCTGCCGATGCCGTTCGGGCTCAAGCTCGCCGAATATGCCGCGGCCTTGCACCGCTCGCGCAAGCGGCTGCAGCGCTTGCGCAGCGAGACGCTGGCGCTGCAGTTCGGCGGCGCCGCCGGCACGCTCGCCGCCCTCGGCGACAAGGGATTGCGCGGTCGCGGAACAAGCTGGCGCAGGAACTCGAACTGCCGCTGCCCGACGCGCCCTGGCACACCCATCGCGACCGCATCGCGGAGGCGGCCTCCGTATTCGCCATCCTCGCCGGCACCTGCGGCAAGATCGCCCGCGACGTTTCGCTGATGATGCAGACCGACGTCGGCGAAGCGTTCGAGCCGTCGGGCGAAGGCCGCGGCGGCTCCTCCACCATGCCGCACAAGCGCAACCCGGTGGCGGCCGCCAGCGCGCTGGCCGCAGCCACCATGGCGCCCAATCTCGCGGCGACGATCTTTGCCGCCCAGGTGCAGGATCACGAGCGCAGCGCCGGTCCCTGGCACGCGGAATGGCCGACCTTGCCGACGCTGCTGCTGGTCACCTCGGGCGCGCTCGCCGCGATCGTCGATATCGCCGAAGGACTGGAAGTCGATGCCGCGCGCATGCGCGTCAATCTCGACGCGACCGGCGGGCTGATCATGGCGGAAGCGGTGACGATGGCGCTCGCCGAAAAGATCGGCAAGAGCGACGCGCATCATCTGATCGAGGCGGCGAGCAAGAAGGCGGTCGCCGAGAAGAAACATCTGCGCGACGTGCTGACGGCGGATGCAAAGATCACCGCGCAGCTCAGCGCCGACAGAATCGCAGAACTGTTCGAGCCGATGGCCTATCAGGGCGCCTCGCAAGCCCTGATCGACCGCCTGCTCGCTTCGCTGGACGAATGGTTGATGTCATTGCCGGGCTTGACCCGGCAATCCATCACCTTGAATAGAGTCTTCTTGTCTTGATGGATGCGCGGGGTCAAGCCCGCGCATGACGAGAAGCAGCCTAAATGCCGATGATCGACGCCGACGGGTGCCTGCTCAACGTATCCGTCGAAGGCCGCGACGGCGGACCGACGCTGATGCTGTCGAATTCGCTGGGCTCTGACCATGCAGATGTGGAGCCGCAGATGAAGGCGCTGACGCAGGTGTTCCGCGTCATCCGCTACGACCGGCGCGGCCACGGCAAATCCGAGCGTGCCGCCCGGGCCCTATTCGATGGAGCGTTTCGGCCGCGACGTGCTGGCGATCCTCGACGACCTCAACATCGCCAAGGCCGCATTGGTGCGGCCTGTCGATGGGCGGCATGGTCGGGCAATGGCTGGGCGCCAACGCGCCCGAGCAGGTTCGGCAAGATCATCCTCGCCAACACCGCCTGCCACTATCCGGACCCGACCAACTGGCACAACCGCATCAAGGCGGTGAAGGAAGGCGGCATCGCCGCCGTCGCCGACACCGTGATCGCGGGCTGGCTGACCGCGGATTTTCGCGAGCGCGAGCCGCAGATCGCCGGCCAACATGAAGGCGATGCTGCTGGCCATCGCCGGTGCGAGGGCTATCTCGCCTGCTGCGAGGCGCTCGTCGCACGCTCGACCAGCGCGAGCTGCTGCCGAAGATCAAAAGCCCGACGCTGGTGATCGCCGGCCGCCACGACATGGCGACGCCGGTCGCGGCCGGCGAATTCATCCGCAGCCGGATTCCCGGCGCCAGCATGACGATCCTCGATGCCGCGCATATTTCCAATGTCGAGCAGCCGCACGCCTTCACCGACGCGGTGGTCGGCTTCCTGACGCAACGCTAGACAACGCCATTGTCGAGGAGCAGGCGAAGCGAAGCAATCCATCTCACAACGCGGACGAGATGGATTGCTTCGTCGCTTCGCCCTCGCAATGACGGGAGGAGATACCAATGGACGACGACACAACGCCGCGACGACGGCATGGCGCAGCGCCGAAAAGTGCTCGGCAATGAATGGGTCGACAAGTCGATCGCCAACCGCAACGCGTTCAACACCGATTTCAGGACCTGATCACCCGCTATGCCTGGGGCGATATCTGGACCCGGCCGCATTTCGACCACCGCACCCGCCGCGTGCTCGTGATCGGCACCATGGTGGCGCTCGGCCAGTGGGATGAATTCCGCCTGCACGTGCGCGCAGCGCTGCTGAAGGCGGCTTCACGCCCGACGACATCAAGGAAATCCTGCTGCAGCAGGCGATCTATTGCGGCGTGCCGGCGGCCAACCACGCCGTCAAGGAAGCCGACGCGATCGTCGCCGAACTGGGTTTGCTGAAGGGCTAGCTCGACCGGGCGTCGCTGACCTGCATCAACGTCTGCAGCCTCGCGCGCCGGCAGCAAGCGTTACGCGCATCGCTCGACCCGGTGCACCCGACGCGGATCTGTCAGAAGCTTCCGCGCCGGGCGCATCGCATGCAGTGATGAGTCTGCGCCAGTCTGCCCCAGTAGCAGACGAGATATGGATATGGCTGTCGTCGTCACGCGCCTGAAGCGTGGGGTCGTCGGTCACCGCGCCAGCCTGCGGATACCGCAGCGCGGGTCGGTGAACAGCGCGAATTCGGGTATGGATCAACGACGCAATCAGAATCGCCGCCAGGCCGGCAGCACGTGCGGCGCAAGCGCTCAGCGGCCAGGCGAGGCCCAGACGTGCACGCCAGCCCGGCCAGTCGCGGGTGATCGCTGATCGAACGGCGGCCTTGAGAGCGACAATCGCCTCGCGTCGGTCGTCCAGGCCAGAAAGGGCAACCGGCGACCCAGGAAGATCAGCGCCACCGGCTGCATCATGGTCGCGCGCTGTGTCATCCTGGTGCGCCGCCGGCAGGCGACGCACGGCCTCAGTGAGCTGCATCACGCCAGTCTTGGCCATGCTCGCCGCATGGTCCCGATGGGTTGAGGCCCGCGAGCCGCTCCCAAGCGGCGACTTGAGCACGGCGTCGCGACCGTAACGCACTGTTGAACTGTGAGCGGCAGTTCTGAACGCATGTTGTTCTGTCGCTGTTGAAAAATGCCTCAGCCCGGGTGCGCGCGAGGCCGCCACCACAAGAAAAGCCCTGCCTTTCCGGCAGGGCGCTGCCTCCCACTCGCATCAGCCAGTCCAGCTCAGCGGTCCTGATTGGGATTGGGTTTCTCACCCTGACGGCTCGGATCCTGCTGCTGCTGGCCGGGCTTTGGCCGCCGCCCTGCTGCTGCTGACCGGGCTTCTGACCCGGGTTCTGGTTCTGCTGGCCCGGGTTCTGGTTCTGGATTAGTCATCGAGCGATCTCCGTTGTTGATGCGCAGCCGGGGTCAACGGAGAGCCCATGGGCGTTGGTTGCGAGGGAACAACGGTTCCGCCGCGATCATTCACGCGGCAATAGGCGTGGCCGGACCATGAAGCTGGAACCAGCCGCCGCAAAACTAGCTCTGTACAAGCTCGTTTAAGCCGCACCCGGCGCCGTTGCCGCCCCCGGTTCCCGCTGCTAGAAAAACGACGACGCGTCGTCATGGGCTGCCGGAGCTCTCGCCCGCGTCGCCGTCCCCATAGCGTTTTCGAGCGAAGCGGGTACCGGTTCGCGTGAAGAAAACGCGTCAAACGGAAAACCAGAGCCTGTTCAGTCCTGAACAGGCTCAAGGCAGCACATGGATTATTTCGCCCAGCAACTGATCAACGGCCTCGTGCTCGGCTCGATCTACGGCCTGATCGCCATCGGCTACACGATGGTCTACGGCATCATCGGCATGATCAATTTCGCCCATGGCGATGTGTTCATGGTCGGCGGCTTCATCGCGCTGATCGCGTTCCTGATCCTGGTCTCGTTCGGCCTCGACCGCGATCGCTGCATCCTGTTGATCGTGCTGCTGGTCGTCGATGGCGTTCACCGCGCTCTATGGCTGGACCGTCGAGCGCATCGCCTACCGGCCGCTGCGCGCATTCGTTCCGCCTCGCGCCGCTGATCTCGGCGATCGGCATGTCGATCTCGTGCTGACCAACTATTCGCAGGTCGCGCAGGGCGCGCGCGTCAAGCCGGTGCCGCCGATCGATCACCGGCGGCTACACGCTGCATGCAGGCGCGGACGGCTTCGACGTGCAGCTCTCCAACATCCAGATCATCGTCGTCGTCACCACGCGTCGTGCTGATGGCGGCTGTTCACCTGGATCGTGTCGAAGACCGCGGCTCGGCCGCGACATGCGCGCCTGCGAGCAGGACTCAGACGATGGCGTCGCTGGTCGGCGTCGACGTCGACCGCACGATCTCGCATGACCTTCGTGATCGGCGCCGCGCTCGCCGCGGTCGCCGGCATCATGTACCTGCTCTATTACGGCGTGGTCGATTTCTTCATCGGCTTCGTCGCCGGCGTCAAGGCGTTCACCGCCGCGGTGCTCGGCGGCATCGGCTCGCTGCCCGGCGCGATGCTCGGCGGCCTGCTGATCGGCCTGATCGAGACGTTGTGGTCGGCCTACTTCTCGATCGAATACAAGGACGTCGCCGCGTTCTCGATCCTGATCGTCGTCCTGATCTTCCTTCCGACCGGCCTGCTCGGCCGGCCCGAAGTCGAAAAAGTCTGACGGCGGCAGCGTGAGCGCACCCCGCCGTCCCAAACCTCGCGCGCTCCGGGCGTAGCCTTCATCCTCAAGAAAGCGCTGATCAGCGCGCTGGTCGCGCTGGTGCTGTTTTCGCTGATGATCGGCGTACGCACCGAAGCAGGCCCCGAGGGACATCTGATCTACTGGACGCGCTTCGGTGACCTCGCCGCGATGGTTGCGACGCGTGTTCGGCGGCAGCATCGTCATCGAGATTGCTGCGGCAAATGGTGGGGACCGGTGCGGCACGATCCGCGTGGGTGCCACCTGCGGTGCAAGGAACGCTTTCGCTTGCCGGAAGCCTGAT
>ERZ1370068.10220-contig-8938_pt1 | contig 50689 bp, 51 predicted proteins | sample MGYA00561227_ERZ1370068 | MGnify/ENA primary metagenome ERZ1370068 (study PRJEB38410, sample SAMEA6850437) | metagenome | study: Metagenomic assessment of the ecological functions of the soil: analysis of the soil microbiota associated with the... | reverse complement strand
ATATCGATGTGCTTCGTTCAGTTACGTATTGCTAGCAACTGGTCGATGGACCTTCCCGGCGTCGATCAGGTGATTTCACTTCAGTACTCCGAGCTACGCCGTCCGCCACCCGGCTCACGTCTGCTGGCTCAACCACACGATGCGGGAGTACTACGACTTGTGGCCGCGCCTTCGCGGCTTCGATCTCGGCCCGGGCGCGGATGAAGGAGCGCGTCCGCCGATCGCTCATCCACGCAGCCGACTGGTGGCTGCTGCGGCGCCGTGCCGGCCGGGTGGTCGCGCAGTCACGAACCATCCAGCGCCGGCTGCTCGACGATCTGGGTATCCGCGCCGACGTGCTCTGGCCGCCGCCTCCGCCGCGCGTGCGTATCGATGCGAGGCGTACGGCGACTACATCTTCGCGGTGTCCCGCCTGACGCGCACCAAGCGGCTCGATCTTCTGATCCGCGCGCTCGCCGAGCCGGTTGCCGGAGCACGTCCGCGCCGTGATCGCCGGCGAAGGGGAGTGCCTTGCGGATCTCAGGCGATGGCATCGAACCTGAGGCGTCGGCAGCCGGGTGCAGTTCGCCGGCCGTCTTGACGAGGAAACGCTGACCCTTCACCTCGGCCGGTGCCGCGCCGTCTGCTTCGCGCCCGTTCGCGAGGACTACGGCTTCGTTACGACCGAAGCGTTTGCCTCGGGCAAGGCCGTGGTGACGTGCGCCGACAGCGGCGGCCCGACCGAGCTCGTGCGCGATGGCGAGACGGGGCTTGTCACGCGAGCCGACGCCCGGCTGACCTGGCGACGGCGCTCGCGCCGCATGACGGACGATCGGGGCCTGGCCGAACGGCTCGGACGCGGGCGCCGCCGCGCAGGTGGCGGCCATGGCGTGGCCCGACGCCGTGAAGCGGCTGGTCATCGTGTAGCTCGCACCTCGGCGCATTTCAGCACCCTGCTAGAATCAGGCGATGGCGTATCGAAGCGAGATCGAGTCGCGGCTTGCCAAACGGACGACCAAGGCCATCGCCGACTACCAGATGATCGAGGACGGCGATCGCGTCATGGTCGGGCTCTCCGGCGGGAAGGATAGCTGGGCGCTGCTGCAGATGCTCGACGTCCTGCGCCAGCGCGCGCCGATCCGGTTCTCGCTCGTCGCCGTCAACGTCGACTCCGGCTACAAGGACTACAAGCACGACGTCATCGCGCGCACGTGCGAGGCGCGCGGCTGGGAATACCGCATCGAGCACACCGGCATCGGCGAGATCATCGAGGACATCCTCGACGCCGACGCAGACGCCGTGCTCGCTGTGCGCGCGGCTGCGGCGCGGCGTGCTCTACCGGATCGCGAACGAGGTCGGCGCGACGAAGATCGCGCTCGGCCACCACGCCGACGACTTCATCGAGACGCTGCTGCTCAACCTGTTCTTCGCCGGCGCGCTCAAGGCGATGCCGGCCAAGCTCGTGCTCCGACAACGGCGCGCACGTGGTCATCCGGCCGCTCGTCTACGTCGGCGAAGACGAGGCGCGCGCGTATGCGAAGGAGTGCGAGCTGCCGATCATCGGCTGCTGCTGTCCGGCGTGCGGCGACCTCGAGCCTGCAGCGGCAGCGCATCAAGCGCCTGCTGATGGATCTCGAGCGCGAGCATCCGGGCGTCAAGCAGTCGATGCTCAAGGCGCTCGGCAACGTCGCGCCGCGCCATCTGCTCGACAGGCGGCTCAACCCGCCGGCCGACCTTCGCGCGGAGGTCGGCCGAAGCCTTCGCTGGCATCGCCGCTGCGACTGCGTCCCGTTCTGACCTGAGGCCCGATGACCTCTCGCGGTGTCCATAACGGCCGTCCTGCTTCTCCTCTGCGCGCGCGCCGCCATCGGCGCAGCAGCGACCGCTGGCGACCGAAGACGCCGAGACCATCGGCGCGGGCCGCGTTCTGATCGAAGGCGGCGTGGATTACGGGCACGACGTCGAGCTACACCGTGTCCGGTCTGACGGGCAATCTCACGCGAATCCCCGCGCTGGGCGTGAGCGTCGGCCTCAGCTCCATCGCCGAGATTCAGTTCGACGGCAGCTCTGTACAACCACCTGGCCATCACGAGCACGAAGCCGGCGCCGCTCTCGTCGCTGCTGACGGTCACCGGCGACTCGACCCACGACGTCAGCGATATCGTCGTCGGCACGAAAATCCGCGTCGGTGCCGGAGGGCGATGCCAGGCCGGCGTTCGGAGTTCGCTTCGCCACCAAGCTGCCCAACGCAAGAACGAGACCGGCCTCGGCCTCGACACGACGGACTTCTACGCGTCGCTGCTCGTCGCCAAGACCATCCGGTCCGTTCGCCTCGTGGGCAACATCGGCAGCGGCATCCTCGGCGACCCGACCAACGGTCAGCGCCAGAACGACGTGCTCACCTATGGCGTTCTCGCTGGCGCGCGCGGTGACGCAGGCCGCCGGAAATCGTCGGCGAGGTCAACGGCCGCGTGAACCTTCGCAGCGACGGGCCCGCTGCCGGGAAGCGAAAGCCGGAGCCTGCTCAGAGTTCGGCGGCCGGTTCACGCATGGGCCGGTGCGGTGGGACGCCGCGGTCGTTGTTTGGACTCACCGATATCGACCCGTCGTTCGGGTTCACCGCCGGCATCACGCTACGTGTTCAACGCGTTCACGGTGCCATGACATAGCGAGGGCGATTAATAACACGGCGATCCTGAGATCGCGAAAACTGCTAGAATCTCAGAGCGACGACACTACGTCCGCTAGCATCGTCGCTCATGCAGGCTGCGATCTCTGCAGTAATCTACCGCGTAGCGCACTGCACGCTCTAACCGGCAGTGAATAGAATCGTCGAACTCGGCGATCTCCTGTCACCGTTCGCTCCGACGTCCACCCAACGTTCCGCGCGACGACCGTCGCCGCACTGCGTAGGTTCCGTCGTCGCTGGGACACTCCACGCGCCAAGCAGGCGTGCAGCGCCGCAGCACGTCGGCCAGGGTCACCACCATCTCATCCCGGGCCGCGTCGACGAGATCGACCATCCGCTTGAATGGACAGTGGCGTGACGTCGGTCGCGCAGGGGACAGCCGGCCGTGTCCAAGCTTCTGCCCGGAGACATCCGCGTCGATGCGCGTTGTGCGACAGCTCGACGCGGTGGTGCACTTCGTCCGCCGACGGTAATCAGGCCGTCGGGTCCGTTCTGATGCGCTCGTGTCGAGCGCAGCCTGACACGGCCCGCACCGGCCCCAGCTGCCGCCGAACCGGAGGCCGCGGTGGACGAGCGTGACATCCGACAATGTCAGCGCGGCCGAAGGAAATGCCTGATTGATCTCGTCGATGAACGCCGCCACATCAGGCCCGGTCCCCGATGCCTCCGGCCGAGTCGGCTCCAGTCGTCCGGCCTCCCATGTCCCGAACAGCAGCACGGTTTCTCCACGGCACCTGGAACAGATTCCGCCCCGACTCGACCGCCCGCCCACGGCCACAGCCGCCCGCGTCGCGGCGTGTCACCAGATTCATGGCTTTCACAAGCGGAATCGCCGTATGGCCGGTCGCGCCGAGCCAGACGTTGACGCCGGCGCGCCGCGGCATTCGACCGTGACACCGCGCGGCGATCCGAGCGTGCCGGCCGGTCGGGCCGTCGGCTGGCGCGGAGCCCGAGACCTGAGCGCCGTCTCGCAGTGGCGCCGTCAGCCGCGCACGTAGTTCGACCAGCACCGCGCCGCGAAGCGCAGCTGCGGCCGCGAAGCTGAGCGTCAGGCGATCGGACTCCGATGCTGACGTGATGTCGCCACATGGCCGCGCCGGTCAATGGCCCGGCGCATCGAGGTTTGGAAAACGCCGGACGGTCTCGGCGCGCGACAGCACCTGTGCCGCCCGGGCACCTCGCAGGCTCGCCGGAAACGCCCGGTTCCCGGTCGAAGGCGCACGAAGCGATCGAGCACGCGAAGCCCGCGCGCATCGCGTTCATTCGCGCGCGTAGAGAGAGCGCGTGAGAGGCAGAACTGAACGGCTGAAGACGGAACCGCGTCGGGCGCGATTCGCGCGAAGGTCCGGCGCTCGCGCACGGATTCGCGGGCCCGCCCGATATCCAGCGTCTGAAGATACCGGAGGCCGCCGTGAATCGTGCGGAGATGGTTGAACGACGCGCCGCTGCCGAAGTCGCCGCGATCGACGAGCGCCACCGACAGACCACGCTGCGCGCAGTCGTAGGCGATCGTCAGGCCGTAGATGCCGCCGCCGACGACGAGCACGTCGAACGTCCGCGCGGTGAGGCGGCCCGAATCCCTGGTCATCGCATCCTGATCATCGTCATCCACGAGCCATGGCCACCCGCGATAGTATAGTGGCCTGCCGGTGGCTAACGCCTCGACCGTTGCAGCATCCACGATCGATCGCGTCCGCGAGTACTGGAACCAGCCACATTCACGATCCTCGAGATCACGACGCACCCGGTCGGCTCGCGTGGTTTTTTCGACGACCTCGACCAGTACCACTTCGAGAAACTGCACCATCTGCTGCGGCTCGTCGACTTCGACGGCTATCGCGGACGCCGCGTGCTCGAAGTCGGCTGCGGCGCCGGCGTCGATCTCGCGCGCTTCGCGAAAGGGGGCGCGGACGTCGTCGGCGTCGATCTCGCCTCGTCGGCGCATCGACCTGGCGCGGGCAAATTTCGAGCAGCAGGGGCTGGCCGGCGACTTTCGCGTCGCCGACGGAGAAGCCCTGCCGTTTCCGAAGACGCCGTTCGACCTCGTGTGTCGCGCACGGTGTCGTGCAATACACGAGCCGATCCGCAACGGCTCGTCGATGAATGCCGGCGCGTGCTGAAGCCGGGCGGCGAGGCGGTCTTCCAGGTGTACAACCGCATCTCGTGGCTCAACGCCCTGTCCAAGCTGATGAAGGTCGGGCTCGAGCACGATGATGCGCCGGTGCTACTCGAAGCTCAGCATCGCGGAATTCCGATCGCTCGTCTCCGGCTTCCGCGAAGTCCGCATCGTGCCGGAGCGGTTTCCGTGCGCTCGCGGCTTCATGGCGGCTGGAAGGGTGCCGATCTACAACGGCTTGTTCGTCGGGACGTTCAACGCGCTGCCGAAGTCGCTCGTGCAGCGCTTCGGGTGGCACCTGCTGGCGTTCTGCCGCAAGTGACCGACGTGATGCCACGATGATTCGATTCGCGAAGGCGCACGCGTACGGCAACGACTTCCTCTACGTCGACCAGGCACGCGGTCGCGGGCGTGGCAGCTGCCGCGCGCTGGCGCGGCATGTGCGACCGCCACGCCGGCGTCGGCGCCGACGGCCTCATCGTCTACGACCGGACCTCCCAGGGCGCACGCATGCGGCTGTTCAACGCGGACGGGGGCCGCGCGGAAGTGTCGGGCAACGGCGTTCGCGGGCTCGCCGCGCTGGCTGCTCCACGCGAGCGACCAGGTTGCGAGCACGTCACGATCGAAACGCGAGGCGGGTGACAAGGAAGTCGTCCAGGCTCGAACGCGCGGCGAGCCGGCAGACGTTCCGAACCGAGATGGGGCTGCCATCAGACCTGCGCCAGGTGACGCTGCAGGCGGATGGCGCCGGAGGCCGTGGACGCCGTCGTCCTGAACTTCGGAAACCCTCAATGCGTGCTGCTCGGTCCTGCCGTCCGACGAACGGTTTCGCCGTGTGGGCAGCGCCCTCGAGCGACACCTCGATGTTTCCCGACCGGACGAACGTCGAGTTTGCGTTCGTCGAACGTCCGGACCTCGTCAGGATTGTCATCTGGGAGCGCGGCGTGGGTCCCACGACGTCATCCGGCACGGGCTCGTGCGCCGCGCTGGTGGCCGCCGCGGCGTTCGGCGGAGCCGCGCGCGACGCGACGGTCGTCGCTCCGGGCGGACCGCAGCGGGTCGAATGGCGCGGGCCGGCGTCTACCTGACCGGGTGGGCCGAGGTGCTGTGCGAAGGCGAGTGGCTGCTCGCCTGACGTGGCACTTTCTTCGGGGCCGACGTCTGCAGACCGCGTCATTTTCCCTCTCCCCAGTCCGGTTCGCTCGCACGGTCACGGGCCGCGCCGCTGCGCCGCTTCTTGCACGTGACCGCGCGGGGTTCGGGTTGACCGTGCAAGTGCGATGAGGGAACTGGCGCTCAACGACCGTCCGCGGGAGAAGCTGCTCGCGCACGGCGCCGCGGCGCTGGGCGACAACGAGCTGGTGGCGCTCGTGCTCGGAAGCGGACGCCGTCATCTCGGACGCCCTGGCCGTGGCCAACGAACTGCTGGCGGCGCGCGGCGGCGTGCACGGGCTGTCGCGATCGAGCGCCGGCGATCTGGCGCGGGCGCCGGGCATCGGTCCGGCAAAGGCCGCGCAGCTGCTGGCGGCGGTCGAACTGGGCCGGCGGACGCTGACGCACGCGCCGCGCACGCGCGTGCAGCTGCTGACGCCGCGCGACACGGCGGCGTACTTGATGCCGGCGTTCGGGGGCCGGCCGGTCGAACAGTTCGGCATCGTGCTGCTCGACACGAAGTACCGCGTGCTGAGGACGACGGTGCTGGCGATCGGCACGCTGAATACGACGGTGGTCGCAGCCGCGCGACGTGTTTCGGGAAGCGGCGCTCGGCGTCGGCCGCCGCCGATCGTCGCCTTCCACAATCATCCCTCCGGCGATCCCAGCCCGAGCCCAGACGATGTGGAGCTGACGCGGCGGCTGGCGGCGGCGGGCGTGCTGATGGGAATCGATCTGGTGGACCACGTCATCCTGGGCGACGCGCGCATGCTGCAGCTTCAAGGAGATGGGACGGCTGTGAGCCGCGCTGCTGTATTTCGACTGCTTCTCCGGCATCTCGGGCGACATGGTGCTCGGCGCGCTGCTCGACGCCGGCCTGCCGTTCGACGAGCTGAAGCGCGCGCTCGGCAGCCTCGCGGTCGTCGGGATATCACGTGCACGCCGACCGCGTCCTGCGCGCCGGCGTCTCGGCGACCAAGTTCACGGTTCACGATCACGATCACGGCCACGACGCTCACGAGCACGACGCAGACGACCATGCCCATCGACCACGGTCACGTCACACGCCACGCGCCATCCGCACCGGAGCCTGCCTGAGATCTTCGCGCTGATCGACAAGTCGGCGCTGTCCGACGCGGGACGCGACCGCGCCAAGGCGCTGTTTCAGCGGCTGGCGGAGGCCGAAGCGGCGATCCACCAGATGCCGGTCGAGCAGGTGCACCTGCACGAGGTCGGCGCCCTCGACTCGATCATCGACATCGTCGGCGCGGTGTTCGCGCTCGAGTGGTTCGGCGCGGACCGCATCGTCTGCCTCGCCGCTCAACGTCGGCGGCGGCATGGTGCAGTCGGCGCACGGCGCTGTTTCCCGTGCCGGCGCCGGCGACGGTGAAGCTGCTCGGCGAGCGCGCCCGATCTACAGCGGCGCCGTGCAGAAGGAGCTGGTCACGCCGACCGGCGCGCTGATCGTGACGTCGTACGCCGTCGTCGTTCGGCCCGCTGCCGGCGATGACGGTCGAGCACGTCGGCTACGGCGCCGGCGACCACGACTTCCCGGCGACGCCGAACGTGCTGCGCGTGCTGCGTCGGGCGCAGCGCGCCGACCGCGCCTGAGCGGCAGCCGAGCGCGTCGTCGTCATCGAATGCGAAATCGACGACATGAACCCGCAGCTGTTCGGCGTCGCGATGGATCGGCTGTATGCCGGCGGGCGCGCTCGAGGTGTTCTACGTCGCCGGTGCAGATGAAGAAGAACCGGCCGGGCACGCTGCTGACGGTCGTCGCGCCGCCCGAGCGCGCGCGAGGCGCTGTCCGACATCATCTTTCAGCGAGACGACGACGATCGGCCTGCGCTATTCGGAGGTCGAGCGCGAGTGCCTGCAGCGCGAGATCGTGAGCGTCGAGACGCCGCGTCGGCGCCGTCCGGATCAAGCTGGCATGGCGCGACGGCCGCCTCGTCAACGCCGTGCCCGAGTTCGAGGACTGCGCGGCGCTGGCCGCGGCGCAGCAGCTGTCCGTCAAGGAAGTGCAGGCGCTGCGCGGCGAAGGCCTACGGCAGCGACGACCGCGGAGCCGATCGTGAGCCGCTTCTACATCACGACGCCGATCTACTACATCAACGCGGAGCCGCACCTCGGCCACGCGTACTCGACGATGGTGGCGGACGCGGTCGCGCGCGCGCATCGGCTGATGGGCGACGACGTGTTCTTTCTCGACCGGCACCGACGAGCACGGCCAGAAGGTCGAGCGGGCGGCGCAGAAGGCCGGCGTGCCGACGCCGGCGTTCGCGGACGTCACGTCGCAGAAGTTCCGCGACCTGCTCGCCGCTGCTGAACATCTCGAACGACGATTTCATCCGGACGACCGAGCCGCGGCACTATCCGCGCCGCGCAGGAGCTCTGGCGGCGCGTGCAGGAGCGCGGGCTACATCTACAAGGGCAAGTACGAGGGCTGGTACTGCACGGTCGACGAGGTGTTCGTGCCCGAAACGCAGCTCGTCGACGGCCAGCTGTCCGACCTGCGGCAACGCGCGTCGAGCGGATCGCGGAGGAGAGCTACTTCTTCAAGCTGTCGGCGTTTCAGGAGCCGCTGCTCGAGCTACTACGCGCAGCATCCCGACTTCGTCACGCCGCCGAGCCGGCGCAACGAGATCGTCGTCGTTCCTCGAAGGCGGCCTCGCAGGACCTGAGCGTCAGCCGGACGTCGTTCAAGTGGGGCATTCCGGTCCCGGACGATCCGGCGCACGTGATGTACGTCTGGTTCGACGCGCTGACGAACTACATGACGGCGGTCGGCTATCGGCGGCGCCGTCCGGCGCCGGCACGTTCGAGAAGTACTGGCCGGCCGACGTGCATCTGATCGGCAAGGAAATCGTCCGGCAGCACGGCGATCTACTGGCCGGCGTTCCTGATGGCGGCCGGACTCGCCGCTCCCGCGCAGCTCGTCAGCCACGGCTGGTGGCTGATGGACGGCGCGAAGATGTCGAAGTCGCTCGGCAACGTCGTCCGGCCGCGCGGACTACGTCGAGCGGTTCGGCGCTCGACGCGCTCCGATACTTCGTCATGCGCGAGATGGTGTTCGGCCAGGACGCCGACTTCACCGACGAGACGATTCTGGCGCGCTACAACGCCGACCTGGCCAACGATCTCGGCAACCTGGTCAGCCGCGCGACGACGATGATTCACCGGTATTGCGACGGCGTCGTCCCGCGGCCGCGCGAACCGCTGCTGGCGCGAGCCCGGAGCGCGAGCTGCGGCGCGGCGGTCGACGCGCTCGTCGGCCGCGTCAAGGCGCCGTGTCGAGTCGTTCCAGTTCAGCCAGGCGCTGCGCGAGATCTGGGAGGTGATCGGCGCGACGAACCGGTACATCGTGACGCGCGAGCCATGGGGGCTCGCGAAGGACGCCGGCGAGACGCGCCGAGCTCGACACGGCGCTGTACGTCGCCGCCGATGCGGTTGCGCGTCGTTGCGGAGCTGCGTGCGCCCGTTCATGCCGGGCACGCGGCGAGCGCATGCTGCGAGATGGTGGGCGTCGCGCCGTCTCCGCAGTCCTGGATGGCGCTGCAGGCCGGCGCGCTCGCGCCGGGCACGCCGGCTCGGCAACACGCAGCCGTTGTTTCCACGCATCGAACACTCCGTGGAGGAGTTGAGAACCATGTCATCCGACCGACGCAGCCCGAGCACCCAGCTGTCCAGCGACCCCGGCGCCTGCCGCGCCAGCTGCCACGAGCACCCGCGACATCCGCGCACGTCGTCTGCGGCGGCCCGCGGCCGGAGCCGGCGCGCATCGCGCATCGACGACTTCATGAAGGTCGAGCTGCGCGTCGCGAAGGTGCTGGCGGCCGAGCGCGTGCCGAAGTCGAACAAGCTGCTGAAGCTGCACGTGGACGTCGGCACGGAGCAGCGGACGCTGGTCGCCGGCATCGCCGAGGCCTACGAGCCGGAGGCGCATCGTCGGCCGCACGGTGGTCATCGTGTTCAACCTGAAGCCGGCGAAGCTGATGGGCATCGAGTCGAACGGGATGGTGCTCGCGGCCAGCCCGAGGGCGGCAAGCCGACGCTCGTCGGCTTCGACGAGCCGCCGGCGCCGGGGACCGAGGGTCCGGTAGATGCGGCGGCCGGCATCGGCGCGGCGGTGGCTCGCCGCGCTCGCGGTCGCGATGGCCATCGGGCCGGCGCATCTGCGGGCCGACGACGAGCGATGGCGACGCAGGCCGCCACGGCGCGACGGCTGGCGGCCATTCGGAGTCAGCCGCTGCTGCTCGAAGCGTTCCTTCGCGAGATGCCGAAGGGCGGCGATCTCCACAACCACCTGTCCGGATCGATCTACGCCGAGAGCTACATCCGCTGGGCGGCCGAGGACGACCTGTGTCGTCGTCGACGGCCACGTTCACGCTCGTCGGCGGCGCGTGCGACGCCGGCGGCGGGCCGGCCGCCGGCGACGGCCGTGCTGCAGGACTCGACGCTCTACAACGCCAGCCATCGACGCGCTGGTCGATGCGCAACTGGCCGGCGGACCGAACGGCCACGATCACTTCTTCGCGGCGCTTCGGCAAGTTCAGCGCGCGACCGTCAGTCGCCTGCGGCGACATGCTGGCCGGAGATCACCGTCGCGGGCGGCGTCCGGAGCAACGTCAGCTACCTCGAGCTGATGCTGACGCCCGACGGCGGCGCGGCGACGCGTCTTGGCCGTGAGGCCGGATGGAACGCAGGACCTCGCCCTGATGCGGACGACGTCTGCTCGGGGCGGGCTGGAGCGAAGTCGCTCACGCCAGACCAGGCAGCGGCTCGACGCGGCTGAGGCGCGGCGGAACGAGCTGCTGCGCTGCGGCACGCCTCGCGCCGATCCGGGCTGCCGCGTCACGGTCCGTTACATCTCCCAGGTCCTGCGCGCGTTTCCGCCCGAAGCAGGTGTTTGCGCAGATGCTGGCGGGCTTCGAGCTGGCGATGGCCGAGCCGCGTCGTGCGGCGTCAACCTCGTGCAGCCTGAAGACGACCCCGTCGCCGTCCGCGATTTCTCGCTGCAGCTGTCGATGCTCGATTTCCTGCACGGGTTACATCCCACCGTGCGATCGCGCTGCACGCCGGGCGAGCTCGTGCAGGGACTGGTGCCGCCCGAGACGCTGCGCTTCCACGTCCGCGACTCGATCCGCCGCGGCCACGCGCAGTTCGCATCGGCCACGGCGACGGACATCATGCACGAAGACGACCCGATTGCGCTGCTGCGCGAGATGGCCGCGAAGAAGGATCCTGGTCGAGGTCGCTCTGACGCAGCGCGGATCTGATTCTCGGCGTGCAGGGCACGCGCACCCGCTGGCGCATGTTCCTCCAGCACGGCGTTCCCGGTGGCGCTGGCGACCGACGACCTCGGCGTTTCGCGGTCGAGCCACACCCGCGAGTGGGTGAAGGCCGTCGCAGGAACAGAAGCTCGATTACCTGACGCTGAAACGGCTGGCGCGAAACTCGATCGAATACGCGTTCGCCGACGCGGCGACCAAGGCGCGGCTGAAGCAGGAGCTCGACGAACGCGTTCCGTCAGTTCGAGCAGCGGCAGGCTCGGTGACGCGCGGCGGCGGCGCCGGCGGCGCTCCGTGATCGACAGCCACTGCCACCTGGCCGGACGAGGTCTTCGCCGCCGGATCTCGAGGCCGTCGTCGCGCGGGCGCAGGACGCGGGCCTCGAGCGCGCGCTGGTCATCCTGGCGGCTGGCGACGAACGGAGGCCGCGCAGGCCGCGACGTGTCGAGAGCGCTCTGGCCCGACGTGCGGTTTGCGATCGGCGTGCATCCGCATCACCGCCGCACGCAGTTCGCCGACGCCCGGCGCGCGCCGCGGACGGTCGTCCGGCGACCAGTGTCGCGGCGACGTCCGCGCGCCCGCGCGATCGGCGAGATCGGCCTCGACTACCACTACGACTTCTCGCCGCGCGACGTGCAGCATGCAGGTGTTTCGCGCGCAGGTTCGGCTCGCGCGCGAGCTGCAGCTGCCGGTCGTGATCCACACGCGCGAGGCGGACGACGACACGCGTGGCGATCCTGCAGCGAGGAAGGGGCGGGGACGTGCGCGGCGTGCTGCACTGCTTCACCGGCGACCAGCGCGCTGGCGCGCGCGGGCCTCGACCTCGGGCTTCTACGTCTCGCTGGCCGGCATCATCACGTTTCCGAAGGCCGGCGAGCTTCGCGCGAGACCGCGCCGGATCGTGCCGCTCGATCGGCTGCTGACCGAGACCGACAGCCCGTTTCTGGCGCCGGTGCCGTACCGCGGCAAGCGCAACGAGCCGGCGCTCGTCGCGCGCGCGTGGCCGACGACGCTCGGCAGCAGTCCACGGCCGTCGAGGCCGAGGACTCGCCGCGCGGCACGGCGGCGAACTTCCACACGCCTGTTCCGGCCGTGATAAAGTCCTGACCGTGAACCGCTGTGGAAAAATCGTCGCCTGCCCTGTCGCAGATCTTCGAGCCGATTCGCGCCGACCTCGAGCAGGTCGATCGCGAATTCGCGCGCCACGTCCAGTCGCAGGTCGAGCTGATCCCGAAGATCGGCCAGTACATCCAGACGAGCGGCGGCAAGCGCGTGCGCCCGGCCGTGCTGCTGATGGCGGCGCGGCTGAGCGGCTACACGGGCGACCGCGCCGTGCTCTACGCCGCCGTCGTCGAGTTCATCCACACCGCGACGCTCGTCCACGACGACATCATCGACGACTCCGAGCTGCGGCGCGGCCGGCTGGCCGTGCACTCGCGGTGGGGCAACGACATCACCGTGCTGCTCGGCGACTACCTCTACATCAAGTCGATGGCGATGGCGCTCACGCACGACACGCTCGACATCGTCCGGCTGCTGTGCGACGTCACGCTGCGGATGATCGAGGGCGAGCTGTACCAGCTCACCAAGAACGGCGACGCCGACATCACCGAGGACGAGCACTTCGACATCATCCGCCGCAAGACCGCGTACCTGTTCGGCGGCTGCGCGCAGATCGGCGGCATGCTCGGCAAGGTCGCGACGCGAGCAGCGAGCAGGCGCTGCGCGAGTACGGCTTCAACCTCGGCATCGCGTTCCAGCTCGTCGACGACCTGCTCGACTTCACCGGCGACGCCGAGGCGCTCGGCAAGCCGATCGGCAGCGACCTGCGCGAAGGCAAGGTCACGCTGCCGCTCATCCACCTGCTCGCAGCAGGCGAGCGACGGCCGGCGTCGCGCGATCGTGCGCGACATCATCGCCGTCGCGCGCCGTCGACGACGGAGCAGTGGAGCGAGCTGCTGCGCGGCCTGAAGGAGCACGCGCTCGATCGACTACGCGCTACCGGCGGGCCGTCGAGTTCGCCGAGCGCGCCAAGAAGCCGCTCTACGCGTTTCCGCCCAGCGCCGAGCGCGACGCGCTGCTGGCGCTGCCCGACTACGTCCTGTCCCGCGATCGCTGAGCCACGCCGGCGCACCGTGCGCCTGAAGCACGCCGCCCGACACGAGCTCCGCGACGCCGATCCGCCACCACGAAGAGCGCTACTACGTCCACAGCGCGCCCGAGATCTCCGACGAGGAGTTCGACCGCCTGCTGCACGAGCTCGAGCGGCTCGAGGCCGAGCATCCCGATCTCGTCACGCCCGATTCGCCGACGCAGCGCGTCGGCGGGCGTGCCGTCGAAGGCTTCGCGACCGTCGAGCACATGCGTGCCGATGCTCAGCCTCGACAACGCCTACAACGAGGACGAGCTGCGCGCGTTCGACGAGCGCGTCCGCAAGGGCGCGGGCTCGGCGACGCAGCCGGTCGCCTACGTCGCCGAGATGAAGATCGACGGCCTGAGCATCGCGCTGACCTACGAGGACGGGCGGCTGGTCCGCGGCGCGACGCGCGGCGACGGCGTCGCGCGGCGAGGACGTGACGGCCAACGTCCGCACGATCCGCGCGATTCCGCTGTCGCTGCGGGACGGCCCGCGCGGGCCGCATCGAAGTGCGCGGCGAGGTCTACCTGCCGCGCGCGGCGTTCGAGCGGATCAACCGCGAGCGCGAGGAGGCCGGCGAGCCGCTGTTCGCGAACCCGCGCAACGCCGCCGCGGGCACGATGCGGAACCTCGAGCCCGGCGCTCGTCGCGAAGCGCGGGCTCGGCGCGTTCACCTATCAGACTCGTCGCGCGATGCGAGATCCGCGCAGCCGAGCCACAGCGAGACGCTGACGCGCGATGCGCGCGATGGGGCCTGCCGGTCGAGCCGCACTGGCAGCGCTGCGACGGCATCGACGAGCGTCGATCGCGTTCTGCCAGCGAGTGGGCCGACAAGCGCCGGACGCTCGAGCTTCGACACCGACGGCGTCGTCATCAAGGTCGACGACCTCGCGCTGCGCGAGCAGGCTCGGCGCGACGGCGAAGTTTCCGCGCTGGGCGACGGCGTTCAAGTTTCCCGCGCAGCAGGCGCAACACGAAGCTCGCTGCGGATCGCCGTCAACGTCGGCCGCACCGGCGCCGTGACGCCGTACGCGCGTGCTCGAGCCGGTGTTTCTGGCCGGCTCGACGATCTCGATGGCGACGCTGCACAACGCCGAGGACGTCGCGCGCAAGGACCTCCGCGAGGGCGACACGCGTCGTCATCGAGAAGGGCGGCGACGTCATCCCGAAGGTCGTCGCGCCGATCCTCGGCCTGCGGCCGCGCCGACGCCGAGCCGTGGGTGATGCCGACGACGTGCCCGGTGTGCGGCAGCGCGCTGCACCGCGACGAGGAAGAGGTCGTCTGGCGCTGCGAGAACACGTCGTGCCCGGCGCGGCTGCGCCGCAGCCTCGAGCACTTCGCGTCGCGCTCGGCGATGAACATCGAAGGGCTCGGCGAGTCGCTCGTCGATCAGCTGCATCGAGCAGGGCCTCGTGCACGACTTCGCCGACCTCTATCACCTGACGCGCCGACAGCTCGAGAACCTCGTCGTCACGCCGCGCGAGCCGCAGTCGGAACGCGCCGTGCCGCGCAAGCTCGGCAAGGTCGGCCGCAACGTCGTCGAGCAGATCGAGCGCAGCAAGGCGAACGACCTGTCGCGGCTGATCTACGCGCTCGGCATCCGCCACGTCGGCGAGAAGGCGGCCGCGACGCTGGCGCGGCATTTCCGGACGATGGACCGGCTGCTGGAGGCGCCGATCGAAGCGCTGCAGACGGTCCCGGAGATCGGGCCGGTCGTCGCCGCCTCGGTCCGGGCGTTCGCCGACGGAGCCGCGCAATCGGGCGCTCGATCGCGCAGGCTGACAGCAGGCCGGCGTCAACATGACGAGCCAGGCGCCCGAGCCCGACCGATCGAGCCGGGACCGCTGGCCGGCAAGGTCGTTCGTCCTGACCGGCACGCTGGCGTCGATGATCGCGCGAGGAGGCGACCGCAGCGCTCGAGCGGCTCGGGCGCGCGGGTCGCCGGGTCGGTCAGCAAGAAGACGAGCTACGTCGTCGCCGGCGAGCGACGCCGGCAGCAAGCTGGAGAAGGCGCGGCAGCTCGGCGTCGAAACGCTGGATGAGGAGGCGCTTCCGGGCTCTTATAATGGAAGACGGCTAGATGTCGCGCCGCTTCACGCTCGTCACGCTCGCGCTCACCGCCGTCGTCGCGTTTCTCGTCGGCGCCATCTTCGCCGGCGGCGTCACGCGGCTCGGCCGTCGTCGCCGGATCGCCGGCCGCGCGAGCGCCGGCACCGGTCCGCGCGAGCGCGTCCGGCCGGCGTCCGGCGTGCCGCTCGCTCGTCAACTTCGCCGACGTCGTCGAGCGCATCAACCCGGCGGTCGTCAACATCGACGCGACGACGCAGCGAGCGCGACGCGCGGCGGCGCCGCGCGCGACGACGCGCCGCCGATCCGCCGGATCCGTTCGACGGTCCGTTCGACTTCGGCGCGACCGCGCGCGGCGACCGACGACGGCCCGCGCCGCGGCGCCGGCAGCGGCTTCATCATCGACGCCGACGGCAGCATCCTGACGAACCACCACGTCATCGATCGCGCCGAGCGCATCACGGTCAAGCTGTCGGACGGCCGGAGCCTGCGCGCGCGCGTCGATCGGCGCCGATCCCGACACCGACATCGCGCTGATCAAGGTCGACGGCGCAGACCGGCCTGCCGGTCGCGCCGCTCGGCGACTCGTCGACGCTGCGGATGGGCGAGTGGGTCTGCGCGATCGGCAACCCGCTCGGCTACGAGCACACCGTCACGGTCGGCGTCGTCAGCTTCCTGGGCCGGAAGCTCTTCGACGCGAGCCTCGACAACTACATCCAGACCGACGCCGCGATCAACTTCGGCAACAGCGGCGGGCCGCTGATCAACGCGCGCGGCGAGGTGATCGGCATCAACGCCGCGATCAGCTCGCGCGCCAGCAGCATCGGCTTCGCCGTGCCGATCAACGGCGCCACGGCGATCCTGCCGCAGCTTCGCGCGCGCGGGCGCGTCAGCCGCGGCTACATCGGCGTCACGCTGCGGGACGTCGACGCCGATCTGCAGCGCTCGCTGAAGCTGCCGGTCAGCCGCGGCGCGCTCGTGCAGGACGTCAGCGACGGATCGCCGGGCGACCGCGCCGGCCTGCGGCCGTACGACATCGATCGTCGCGCTCGACGATCGGCCGATCAGCGAACGACGATCAGCTGATTCGCGAGATCGCCGGCCGCGCGCCGGGCATCGCCGGCGCAGCTGCAGCGTCGTGCGCGACGGCCGCGAGCAGACGCATCACCGTGAAGCTGGCCGAGCGGCCCGGCCGCGAGCGCCGACGAGGCCGCAGCCGGCGCGCCGGCGCCGGCCGATCGCGACCGAGCCGACCAGGACGACCGCTCGCTCGGCTCTGACCGTCCGCGATCTCGATCGGCAGACGCGCCGACCGGCTCGAGCTCCCGAAGGCGATCCACGGCGTGCTCGATCACGCGCGTCGAGCCGATGAGCGCGTCGTTCGACGCGCGGCGTCGAGCGCGGCACCGTGCTGCTCGAGATCAACCGGCAGCCGGTCGAGTCGGCCGCCGACTACCGCCGCCTCGCGCGCGCCGCGCGGCCCGGCGACGTCCTCGACGCTCTACATCTACTTGCCGGATCTCGACCAGCGCGCAGCTCGTGACCGTCGCGCGTCGAGGTATCGCGCTGACGGCCCGGCCGCTTCACGGCATGCCCAAACCACGCATCCTGGTCATCGACGACGAAGCCGGCGATCCGCGACTCGCTGCGGATGACGCTCGAATACGAGGGCTACGAGTTCGTCGGCGCCGCGACCGGCCAGGAAGGGCTCGCGCTGGCCGAGCGCGAGGCGCCGGACCTCGTGCTGCTCGACGTCAAGATGCCGGGCATGGACGGCCTCGAGGTGCTCGACGCGGCTGCGCGCCGATGAACGAGGCGCTGCCGGTCGTCATGATCTCCGGCCACGGCACGACCAGCACCGGCGGTCGAAGCGACCAAGAAGGGCGCGTTCGACTTCATCGAGAAGCCGTTCGCGAGCGACCGACGGCTGCTCGTCACGCATGCAGCAACGCGCTCGAGCAGCGCGCGGCTGCGCGACGAGAACCGGTCGCTCAAGAAGGCGGTCGAAGTCCGCCATCAGATGATCGGCGAGAGCGCGGCGCTGAAGCAGGTGATGGCGGCCGATCGGCCGCGCGGCGCCGACCAACGCGACCGTGCTGATCCAGGGCGAGAGCGGCGTCGGCAAGGAGCTGGTCGCGCGCGACGATCCACCGCAACAGCCTGCGCAGCCGCGAGCGGTTCGTGCAGGTGAACTGCGCGGCGATTCCCGAGGAGCTGATCGAGTCGGAGCTGTTCGGCCACGAGAAGGGCTCGTTCACCGGCGCGACCGAGAAGCAGGTCGGCAAGTTCGAGCAGGCCGATCGCGGCACGATCTTCCTCGACGAAGTCGGCGACATGAGCGCGAAGACGCAGGCCAAGGTGCTGCGCGTGCTGCAGGAAGGCGAGGTCGAGCGGCTCGGCTCGGCGCGGACGATCAAGGTCGACGTCCGCGTGATCGCCGCGACCAACAAGAACCTCGAGGAGGAGATCGAGAAGGGCCACTTCCGCGAGGACCTGTACTTCCGCCTGGCGGTGATCCCGATCCACGTGCCGCCGCTGCGCGAGCGGCCCGAGGACATCCCGCCGCTCGTGCGGCACTTACATCGAGTATTTCAGCCGCGAGAACAACGTGCGGCCCGAAGCGCATCACGCCGGCGGCGCTCGAGGCGCTGCAGCGCTACCGCTGGAAGGGCAACATCCGCGAGCTGCGCAACACCGTCGAGCGGCTGATCATCATGACCGGCGGCGACACCATCGACGTCGCCGATCTGCCCGGACGTCGTCCGCGTCGCCGGGCGCGGCCGGCGGCGGCCGCGCGCGGCGAAGCCGGGCGCGACGGCGACCGGCGAAGGCGCGGCACGCTGCGCGAGTTCAAGGACAACGCCGAGCGCGCGTATCCTGGTCGGCAAGCTGCGCGAGAACGGCTGGAACATCTCGAAGACCGCCGAAGTGATCGGCACGCCGCGCAGCAACCTGTACAAGAAGCTCGAGCAGTACAGATCACCCAGGATACGGACGGCTAGGAAGTCGCGACGGCATGAGAGCGCGGCAAGTCACGGATGCGCTAGATCGATCGTCGCAGCGAGCCAGACGACCGCCGTCCGCCGAAGCGCTCGCAAGGCGCGAAGGCGGAGGAGGAAAGTCCGAACTCCGCAGGGCAGTGCGCCGGGTAACGCCCGGTCAGGGCAACCTGAAGGACAGTGGCACAGAAAATATACCGCCCGCCTACGGCGCTTCGAGCGCTCGGCGGGCAGGCCTCGAAGGCGTACCGCCGCGCCGAAGCCCGAGGGCGAAGGCGAGTAAGGGTGAAAAGGTGCGGTAAGAGCGCACCGCGCCCGTGGCAACACGGGTGGCAGGCAAAACCCCGCACGGAGCAAGACCAAATAGGGAGGCGCCCAGTCCGGCGCGCAAGCGCCGGCAGCTGGACCGGACGGCCCGTCCGAGCTCTCCGGGTAGGTCGCTTGATCCCGCCAGCAATGGCGGGGCTAGAGGAATGGTCGTCGCCACGCCGAAGCCGCCGCAAGGCGCGAGCGGCGGGGAACAGAATTCGGCTTACGGCTCGCTGCGACTCTTTCGTCTGACTTCAGCTTTCGGCTTCAGACTTCAGACTTCGAACTTATGAGAAGACTCCTCCTCGGGCTGCTCGCCGCGTGTCTTGCGGCGCCGCTCATCGCTCGCGCAGACAAGCGCCCGGACAGGTGCGTCCGCGTCCGGCTGAAGGGCGGCAACCCGAGTTTCCGCCGCCGAACATCCGCGAGTACAAGCCGAAGTCGACGCTCGTGGTGCCGCAGCATCCGGTGCCGCGCGCGAAGTTATCCGGTGATCGACATCCACAGCCATCAGCCGACGCCGATTTCGCGCGGACGAGTTCGATCGCGTCATGAAGGGCATGGAGGCGAACAACCTCCAGCGTGCTCGTGAACCTGAGCGGATCCTCCGGCGATCGGCTGCGCCGCGGCGTCGACGGCGCTGCGCGCGAGCAAGTATCAAGGATCGGATGGTCGCTGTTCGCGAACGTCAACTTCAGCGAGCAGCGTCGGACCCGGCTTCGGCGCGAAGGCGGCGAAGCAGCTCGGAGGACGACATCAAGGCCGGCGCGGTCGGGTTGAAGATCTTCAAGGACCTCGGGATGTTCGTGCAGGAAGGCCGACGGCAGCCGCCTGCCGGTCGACGATCCCGGAGCTCGATCCGATCTGGGCGACGTGCGCGCGGCTGAACGTGCCCGTGCTGATCCACGTCGCGGAGCCGCCGGCGTTCTTCGATCCGCTGGACTACACCAACGAGCGATGGCTCGAGCTGGCGCTCTATCGCGGATCGCCGGTCATCAGCAGGGCGTGCGCTTCGAGCAGCTGATGACCGAGCGCAACAACATGATCCAGCAGGCACCCGAACACGAAGTTCATCCTCGCGCACTTCGGGTGGCACGCGAACGACCTGGCGCGGGCCGGCAAGCTGCTCGACGAGAACCCGAACGTCTACTACGACGTCGCCGCCGTGCTGTACGACTTCGGCCGCCAGCCGCGGGCGGCGCACGATTTCTTCGTCAAGTATCAGGATCGGATTCTGTTCGGGAAGGACAGCTACCAGCCGGACGAATACCCGTACTACTGGCGCGTGTTCGAGACCAACGACGAGTATTTCGACTACTACCGCGACTACCACGCGTTCTGGAAGCTGTATGGCATCGGCTTGCCCGACGCGGTGCTGAAGAAGCTCTACTACCAGAACGCGCTCAGGCTGACCCCCGGCCTGCCGCACGCCGGGTTCACGGACTGATACGGAAGCGTCGTTTGCCAAATCGCCGAACGTCAGACGAGCTCATTGTGCCTCGACCCTATCTCGTCACCGGCGGCGCGGGATTCATCGGCTCGCACCTGGCGGAAGAGCTCGTGCGCCGCGGCCACACGCGTCCGCGTCGCCGACAGCCTGATCACCGGCAAGCGCCGCAACCTCGCGCACATGCCCGGCGTGGAGTTCCTCGAAGGCGATCTGGCCGACCTGCGCGTTCGCGCACGCGCGCCGTGGCGGGCATGGACTACGTGCTGCACCAGGCGGCGATTCCGTCGGTGCCGCGGTCGGTCAAGGATCCGATCACGTCGAACCGCGCCAACATCGACGCGCACGCTGAACGTGCTCGTCGCCGCGCGCGACGCCGGCGTCAAGCGCGCTGGTCTACGCCGGCTCGTCGTCGGCCTACGGCGACACGCCGACGCTGCCCAAGCGCGAGGACATGCCGACCGAACCCGCTGTCGCCGTACGCGCTGCAGAAGCTCGTCGGCGGAGCAGTACTGCCAGATGTTCACGCGGCTCTACGGCTTCGAGACGGTGACGATCCGCTACTTCAACGTCTTCGGCCCGCGGCAGGATCCCGGCTCGCCGTACTCGGGCGTCATCTCGCTCTTCGCGACGGCGCTGCTCGACGGGCGGCCAGCCGACGATCTACGGCGACGGCGAGCAGACGCGCGACTTCACCTACGTCGCCAACGTCGTCGACGGCGTGCTGCGCGCGCTGCGAGGCGCCGAAGGCGGCCGGCGAAGTGATCAACGTCGCGACCGGCGGCGCGCATCTCGCTGAACGAGCTGCTGCAGGTGATGAACCGGATCGTCGGCACCGACGCTCGAGGCCGATCTACAAGGAGACGCGCGCGGGCGACGTCAAGGACTCGCAGGCCGACATCACAAAGCCAGAACGCTTCTCGGCTACACGCCGCTCGTCGGGCCTCGAGGACGGGCTGCGCCACCCTTGGAGTGGTGCCGGCACGCAGTCCGGCCCCGCCGCCAGCCGCTGAGCACCCGACGCATGCCCATCTGATGTCGAAGTCGATGGGGATCCCCGGACTCACCCTCCGGGCGCCCAACGAAGCCGACAAGGTCATCAACAACAGCTACCGTCCGCTTCACGAAGATGATCAGGTGCCCGCCATCCCCAAGCCCGGCGATCCGCTGAGCCTGTCGACGAGCACCGGCCAGACGTTCGAGGAGCACGGTCACAGGTCCGGCGACTGGGCGAGGATCGATCGCTCTTCATCGTGTCGTGCAACTACGCCAAGCGATCGATCTCGCCGACGAATACGGCGCTGATCAACGACGCCGAGTGGAAGATGAAACAGTTGATCTAAGCTCGGTCGCCAGCGACCGGGGACGGACCAAAGGACCAGGGCAAGCTGAGACATGAGCCGCGTGTGGCGCCATCGTCGGCCCTGCGCTCTAGCCGTCACGGCGACCTCCACGCTGACCGGCCGTGGACGCTCCTTCCGCGGCGAGCAGCTCACCCTCATCGGCCAGCAGTCACCGGCAACGCTGCAGCGCGTCGCCGTGGATCCTGGCGCAGTTCCGCAGCGTGCTCGGCGGGCTGATCCCGGAACGCGCAGCGCCCGCTCGCGCTGCCGACCCACGTCTACGTCTTCGACACGCGCGAAAGCAACTGCAGCCGTTCCTGCCGGCGCCACGACGGGCGCGTCGCCTCGCTGGGCGGCTACTTCCACCACGACGGCGACGTCAAGCGACATCGCGCTCGCGCTCGAAGGCTACGACGAGGGCGCGCGCCTCGTCTTCCACGAGTACACCACCTGCTGGTGGGCAATGCCGCCAGGATCGATCCCAGTGTGGCTGAACGAGGGGCCGGCCGAGTGCATTACAGCACGCTACGCGCTCGAGCCGGGCGGCACGCGCGCGCCGGTATCGGCCGGCCGATTGACGGCCACGTCGGAGCGAGCTCGCGACGCGCTGCCGCTGCCCGCGCAGCTGATTGCCGTCGACACCGCGTCGGCGCTCTACAACGAAGGCGAGCGCCGCTCCGCTGTTCCACGCCGAGGCATGGGCGCTGACGCACTACCTGATGATCGCAGATGCCGCAACGGTCGGCCGCGATCAATGCCTACGCCACCGCCATCGCGCGCGGCCACCCGCCCGATGACGGCGTTTCGCGAGGCGTTCGGAACGGGGCCGGCTGAGTTCGAGCCGGAGCTGCGGCGCTACGTGCAGCGCTCGACCTTCCGATCGACCGTCTTCGTTCTTCCGCAGCGCGTGCACGCGGTGGCGCCCGATCCCGGCGCCGGCTCTCGGCCGGCGACGCCGGCGCGTGGCTGGGCGACCTGCAGCAGCGTCGCGTCGGACGCCGCGACGAGGCGGCGCCGCGGCATCGAGGCGGCGCGGCAGCGGCGTCGTCCGCGAGCATGCAGCGCCTGCGCGCTCGGCCTGCTGCGGCTCGACCAGGATCGGATCGACGAGGCCTGGCCGGCCTTCGAGCGCGCGGTGGCCGCCGCGCCCGGACGATTTCTTTCGCGCGACTACGCCTACGGCGTGTCGCGCGGCTGACGCCAGGAGGCCGCCGCGGATCGAGCTTCGCGACGCGTCGGCCCGCACCGCCGCGATCGATCGCGCGCGCGAGGCGCTCGAGAGGCCGCGCGCCCTCAACGCCTCCTCCTCGCGACGCTTCTTCGCGTGGCTCGCCTATGCCGCGATGATGGCGGAGCACCGCCTGCCCGAAGCGCGCCGCGCATCGATCGCGCCATCGAGCTGGCGCCCGGACGGGGCTCGACTATCGCCTGCGCGACGCCGACATCTGCGATCCTCGAAGGCCGGATCGCCGCGGCCACGGCTCTCCTCACCGAGCTGGCGAACGTGACGACGGATCGAGGCGGCGGTCGTAGGCGCGGCGCGGCCGCGCTGGCCGCGCTCGCGCAGATGCGCCGCGAGTGAGTGGCCCTGGACGGTCATCCCGCTCACAGCGCGGCAGTCTGAACCGCAGGGCGCGGAAACCGCGCAGAGAACGATGTCTGCGATCTACGCGTCCGTGGTAAGTCGGACACTCACGGCTTCAAACCGGCCGCGCCTCGATGACGAGCAGCGGCGCTCGGTCGGGACGATGCGCGACACGCGAAGCCGCCGCGCGCCAGCAGCGCGCCGAACTCGCCCGGCGTTCCGCTCGCGGCCGCCCGGGCATCACGAGCATCTCGAGATCGATGAACTTGCCGCGAGGCCGGGCTGGTCGCCCGCCGCAGGACCGGACTCGAGGAGAATCAGCCGGCCCTTCGTGCGTCGCCATCGCCGTGGCGGATGTTCTTCAGGATGGTCGACGGCCCGCGCATCGTCCCAGTCGTGGATGATGTGCTTCATGATGAGCGTCGCCGCGCCGGCACGGCCTGTGAAGAAGTCGCCGCGTCGCCGTCGCGCAGCGATCGGCCAGCGCCGGCGCGCCGCGATCTCGCGGCGCCGCGCCGGCGATCGACGTGGTCGACGTCGAACAGGATGCCGCGCATCGCCGGGTAGGCTTGCGCAGCGATCTGCATGAGGATCTCGCCGTGGCCGCCGGCGACGTCGACGAGCGCGTCGATGCCGCTGAGATCGCCTCGGCGCTGACCGCGGCCGGCGCGACCGTGCTGCTGCTTGAGCGCGCTGTCACCGCGCAGTCGTTGAAGACTCGCCGACAACTCGGGCTGGCTGGCGAGAAATTCGAACACACCGGCATGCCGACGACCTTCTTCCGCCGCCGGCTTGTCCCGTCTTCACCGAGTGCAATGATCTCCGCGCAGGTTGCGGTAAGTGGTAAACGGGTCGCCCAGGCCACAGCGCCACCGGTGTGCATGCTGTCGGGCCGTGATCGCGTGCAGGCAGCGCAGATCGGCTTGGCGGGGAAGCCGAGCGCGCAAACTGCGCGGCGAGGTTTCTGGCTTCGAAGACCCCCGACGCTGGCGAGCAAGCACGCGAAGCGACGCGGTGAGGTCGTCCCTCCTGGAGCGCCAGCGGTGGTTCCCGCCAGGCGAGGGCCGCCGCCGTTGTTCGCGCCGCCGGCTGCAGCCGATCGGCGACATCGCTTCACCGCCACACCGCGGATCTGCTGTAACGCGCTCGACGCGATGAACCCCACCAGGTGCGCCGTAAAAGCAATGGCCCCTTGGAAAGATGGTTTGCGCGGCCGTGTCGGCGGTCAGCGCGCTCGTCGTCACACTTAATCGACGATACTTCGCTTCCTGCCTCTTATCGAGTGTTTGAGTGGATGCTCGTTGGAGTTGGAAGGACTGACGCGCCTGTCCGCGGAGACCTGATTTTATCCGCCTTCACGCATCGAATCGAGGCGGACGGCGTCAGCCCGTCTGTCGAACGGTGCGTGCTGGAGCGGGGTGGTCGATCGAGTGGCCGACACCACGCGTGACGGCTCAGCTAGGCCTCGGCCCGCCACTTGCACGCCGAGCGGCGAGGTCCGGATGCTGATGGACAACCATCGAGCCGGGGTCGCGAAGTGATTGAAAGCGGGACGCGCGGGGCCGCGTCGAGGCGGCGGCGCGAGCTGCTGGGGATCGAACCGCTCGAAGCACGCGCGGCGGCTTTGCCGCGAGTCCTGACGCCGGTACGCTGCGGCGCCGCGGCAGCAGCCGCGCGGCACCTCGAGCGGCCTCGACGCCCACGCCGCGCGTGCTGCGCGAGGTCTACACCGCGCTTCGCCGAGGACGTCCGCGCGCGGAGAACCGGCAGCGCCCGCCGCCGAGTGGCTGCTCGACAACTTCCACATCATCTCGGCCGCGCTGCGCGACATCCATCACGACCTGCCGCCGTCGTTCTTCCGGCGGCTGCCGCGCGTCGCCGCCGACGAGTTCGCCGGGCTGCCGCGCATCTACGCGATGGCGCTCGAGCTCGATCCGCATCAGCGCCGGGCGGCTCGACGCCGCAGCGGCTGCAGCGCTTCGTCACGCGCCTTCCAGTCGGTCACGCCGTTGACGATCGGCGAGCTCTGGGCCTGGCCGAGCGCGCTGAAGCTCGCGCTCGTCGAGCACCTGCGCGCGAGCGCCGACGTCCTCGCCGCCGAGCCGCGCGCCACCGTGCTCGCGGCGGATCGGCTGGCCGACGCGCGTCGAAGTACGCCGGCGGCACGCGCGACCGCGTGGCCGGCCGACGTCCATCCGGCGTTCGTCACCCGCCTGCTGCAGCGCGTCGCGCGAGCTCGGCGCGATCGCCGCCGCGCTGCGCCAACGGCTCGACGCCGCGCTGGCGGCGCGCGGCCAGACGGTCGAGGATGCGATCCGCGTCGGAAGGACAGCACCAGGCGGCCGAGCAGGCGGTCGATGGCCAACCTCGATCGGCAGCCTGCGCCTGATCTCGACGTTCGACTGGAGCGAGTTCTTCGAGAGCGTCAGCCTCGTCGAGCAGGTGCTGCAGCGCGATCCGGCCGGCGTCTACGGCCGGATGGACTTCCGCAGCCGCGACCGCTACCGCCATGCCGTCGAGGAGCTGGCGGAGCCGACCGGCGAGGCGCAGCTGCGTGCTCGCGCTGAAGAGCGTCGAGCGCGCCCGGCAGGTCGCCGAGCGGACGCCGGACGCGCGCGACGCGCACGTCGGCTACCACCTGATCGGCGCGGGCGGCCGCGCAGTTCGAGACAGAGCGTCGCCTGGGCAGCCGGACCTGCAGCAGCGCGTCGCGGCGCGCTGTTCTTCGCGCTACGCCACGCCGGGCTATCTCGGCACGATCGCCGCCGGCACCGCGGCTGCTCGTCGCGATCGCCGTCGTCTACGCGCAGCGCGCACGGCTGGCGCGGCGCCGCGCTCGGTCGTGGTCGCGCTGCTGACGCTGGTGCCGGCCAGCGAGCTGGCGATCCAGCTCGCTCCAGCGCGCTCATCAGCTGCCTGATCCCGCCGCGGCGGCTGCCGCGGCTCGAGCTCGACCGCGTGCCCGAGTCGGCGCGGACGATGGTGATCGTGCCGACGCTGCTCGACAGCGTCGAGCGCGTCGCGCGATCTGGTCGCGCACCTCGAGGTGCAGGCGCTCGGCAACCTCGACCCGCACATCCACTTCGCGATCCTCAGCGACTTCCGCGACGCCCCGACCGAGACGCTGCCGCGCGACGCCGAGATTCTCGCGGCGGCGCGCGCGACGGCATCGACGCGCTCAACGCCAAGCACGCGCGACGGACGGCGCCGACCGCTTCTTCCTGTTCCATCGCGCTGCGGCAGTGGAACGAGCAGCGAAGGCCTGTGGATGGGATGGGAGCGCAAGCGCGGCAAGATCGAGGAGTTCAACCGCCTGCTGCGCGGCGCCACCGACACGAGCTTCACCGTGCAGGTCGGCGACCTGTCGATCCTGCCGCAGGTGCGCTACTGCATCACGCTCGACAGCGACACGCGCGCTGCCGCGCGACGCCGCGCGCGCAGCTGATCGGCATCATCACGCACCCGCTGAACCGGCCGACGTTCGATCCGCGCGGCCGGCCGCGTCACCGAGGGCTACGGCATCCTGCAGCCGCGCGTCAGCGTCACGTTCACGAGCGCCGCCGGCTCGCTGTTCGCGCGGCTCTATGCCGGGCCACACCGGCGTCGATCCGTACACGACCGCGGTCTCCGACACCTACCAGGACCTGTTCGGCGAAGGCATCTTCACCGGCAAGGGCCTCTACGACGTCGACGCGTTCACCGCCGCGCTCGAGGACTCGCGTGCCCGAGAACGCGCTGCTGTCGCACGACCTGTTCGAGGGGCTGCACGCGCGCGTCGCGCTCGTCTCGGACGTCGAGCTGGTCGACGACTATCCGTCGAGCGTGCTCGCGCACGCGCGGCGCCAGCACCGCTGGATCCGCGGCGACTGGCAGATCCTGCTGCTGGCTGTTTCCGTTCGTGCCCGACGCGGCACGGGCTGCAAGCGCAACCGCGCTGCCGCTCATCGCGCGCTGGAAGATCCTCGACAACCTGCGCCGCAGCCTCGTGGCGCCCGACGCTGCTCGCGCTGCTCGTCGCCGGCTGGACCGTCGCTGCCCGGGCCCGCACTGGTTCTGGACGATGACGGTGGTCGGCGTCGTCGCCTCGCAGCTCCTGCCGCTGTTCGCGCGGCTGCTCGTCGGACCGCGCCGAGTCGCAGTCGCGTTCCGGTGTTCTCGCGCAACCTGCGGCACGATGCGGCGACCGCGCTGGCGCAGGTCGCTCTCAGCGTGACGTTCCTCGCCTATCCACGCCTTCGACACCGTCGCACGCGATCGGCCTGACGCTCGTGCGCCTCGTGGTCACGAAGCGCCGGCTGCTCGAGTGGGAAACGGCCGCGACCACCGCGGCGCAGCGCCGCCGGCCTCGTCGGCGGACAGCGGCTGCGCCGATTCGTCGATCGACATGGTCGTCGAGCCCGATCATCGCGCGCCGTCGTCGCGCTGGCGATCGTCGGCGCGTCGCCGGCAGCGCGCTCCGCGTCGCGGCGCCGTTCCTGCTGCTGTGGGTCGACCGCGCCGGTCGATCGCCTACTGGCTCAGCATGCCGGTCGGGCCGCGCGTCCGTCCGCTCAGCGACCGCGAGCGGGCGCTGCTGCGCCGGACCGCGCGCAAGACGTGGCGCTACTTCGAGACGTTCGTCACCGAGGCCGACGCCTGGCTGCCGCCCGACAACTATCAGGAGGAGGCGACGAGCCGCGCGCTGGCGCGCCGCACCTCGCCGACCAACATCGGGATGAGCCTGCTGTCGACGCTGGCCGCGCACGACCTCGGCTATCTCTCGACCGACGGCGCTGGTCGAGCGGCTCGACCGCACGCTGACGCACGCTCGAGGGCCTCGAGCGCTACGAGGGACACTTCCTGAACTGGTACGACACGGCGACGCTGGCGCCGCTGCATCCGCGGTACGTCTCGACCGTCGACAGCGGCAACCTGGCCGGCGTCGCTGATCGCGCTCGGCGCAGGGGCTCGCGGCGCTCGACCGACGAGCCGCAGACGCGCGCGCAGCGGCTCGACGGGCTGGCCGACACGCGCCGATCTGCTCGCGCGTCGCCTCGTCGTCGAGCGCGCGGCGCGACGCCGCGTCGCGGCAGGCGATGACCGAGGTCAACCGGCTCGCGCGCGCGATCGCTCGCCGAGCGCCCGAGGCGCGCGTCGGCGGCGATGCCGCGCCGCTCGAGCGCGCTCGCGCGCGAGCTTGCGCACGGCGGCTGGCCGCGATCGACGCGCCTCGGACCGTCGCGATCGCGCGACCGGCGACGTCGCCTTCTGGTGCCGCGCGCGTCGCTGGAGCGGCGTCGCGGCCGTGCACGCGCGCACGCCGGTGCCGCGCCGGACTCGCTGCAGAGCGCTCGGCGCAGCGAGCGTCGCGCTCGCCGACGCGCATGCGGTTCGACTTCCTCTACGACCGCCGCCGGCGCATCTTCTCGATCGGCTACCGCCTCGCCGACGCGGACGGCCCCGGCCGGCTCGACGGCGTCCTTCTACGACCTGCTCGCCTCGGAAGCGCGCCTCGCCAGCTTCGTCGCGATCGCCAAGGGCGACGTGCCGCAGCACCACTGGTTCCACCTCGGGCGCCTGGTCACCAACGTCGACGGCCGCGCCGACGCTGATGTCGTGGGGCGGCACGATGTTCGAGTACCTGATGCCGCAGCTGCTGATGCGCAGCTTCCCGGCACGCTGCTCGACCAGAGCTGCCGCGCCAGCGTCCGGCGGCAGATCGAATACGGCGCGCGAGCGCGGCGTGCCGTGGGGCATCTCGGAGTCGGCCTACGCCTTCACCGATCGCGCGGGCAACTATCAGTACCGCGCGTTCGGCGTGCCCGGGCCTCGGCCTGAAGCGCGGCCTCGCCGACGACCTCGTGGTCGCGCCGTACGCCACCGCGCTCGCCAGCCTCGGTCGATCCGGCGGCCGCGGCGCAGAACCTCGAGCGGCTGACGCGCGACGGGCTCGACGGCCGCTTCGGGTTCTACGAGTCCATCGACTACCAGCCGCGCGAACCGCGACCGACGACGCCGCCGCCGACCGGCGACGCCGGCGGCGGAGATCGTCCGCGCGTTTTTCGCCCATCACCAGGGCATGTCGCTGGTCGCGCTCGCCAACGTCGTCTGCACGACGACGTGTTCGTCGACGCGGTTCCACGCCGATCCGCGGGTCCAGGCGACGGAGCTGCTGCTGCAGGAGCGGGTGCCGCGCGAGGCGATCCTGTCGGAGCCGCGTCCGGCCGAGAGCACGACCGCGCGCGCCGTCGCTGCCGGTGTTCGCGTCGCGGCGGTTCCGCATCGCCGCACACCGCCAGCCCGCACACGCATTTCCTGTCGAACGGCCGCTACACCGCCGCGCTCACGCACGCCGGCGGCGGCTCCAGCACGTGGCGCGGCCTGGCGGTCACGCGGCGGCGCGACGACCGCACCTCCGACGCCGGCGCGCACTTCATCTACCTGCGCGATCCGTGGTCGGGCGACGTCTGGTCGCCCACCTATCAGCCGGTCTGCCGCGAGCCCGGACGCAGTTCGACGCGACCTTCGATCTCGACAAGGTCACGTTCCGGCGCCGCGACGGCGACTTCGAGACGCAGCTGCAGGTCACCGTGTCGCCGGAAGACGACGTCGAGGTGCGCCGGCTGTCGATCACCAACCGCGGCGACCGGCCGCGCGAGATCGAGGTCACCAGCTACGCCGAGATCGTGCTCGCGCGTCCCGAGGACGATCTCGCCCACCCGGCGTTCGGCAAGCTGTTCATCGAGACCGAGTTCGACGCGCAGAGCGCCGGCCTGCTGTTCAGCCGGCGGCCGCGCAGCGCCGACGAGACGCCGACGTGGGCGTTCCACGTGCTCGGCGTCGACGGGCGGCTCGGCGGCGCCGTCGAGTGGGAAACCGATCGCGCGCGATTCCTCGGCCGCGGGCGATCGGCCGGCCAACCCGATGGCGCTCGACGGCCGCGCGCTGTCGGGAACGACCGGCGCGGTGCTCGATCCGGTGGCGGCGCTGCGCGAGCGCGTGCGGCTGGCGCCAGGCGCGTTCGTGCGCGTCACCTTCGCCACCGGCGTCGCGCCCGATCGCGACGCCGGCGCTGGCGCTGGTGCGCAAATATCGCGACGCCAGCGCCGCGGCGCGCGCGCTTCTCGATGGCGTTCACGCACGTGCACATCACGCTGCAGCATCTCGGGCCTGAGCGACGATCACGCCATGCTGTTCGATCGGCTGGCGTCGCGCGTCTTCGGCGTCGGACGCGTCGTGCATCAGCCCGACGATCTCGCCGCGCAACACGCTCGGGCAGTCCGAACCTCTGGGGCTACGGCATCTCCGGCGATCTGCCGATCGTGCTCGTGCGCGTCGCCGACGCCGGCGCGCTCGCCGCTCGTGCGGCAGCTGCTGCACGCGCAGGAATACTGGCGCGTCAAGGATCTGCGCGCCGACGTCGTGATCCTCAACGAGCATCCGGCCGACTATCTCGACGAGGTGCAGGAGCTGCCTCACGACGCTGCGTGCAGGAGCCGCGATGGGCGGGCTGGAAGGACAAGCCCGGCGGGATGTTCCTGCTGCGCTCCGACGGCATGCCGGACGCCGACCGCCATCTGCTGTCGCGCCGTCGCGCGCGTCGTCCTGCGCGGCGATCTCGGCGAGCTGTCGCCGCAGCTCGATCGGCCGGCGCCGTGGCTGTTGCCGGCGCAGATCGTCCGGCTCGACGCCGAGCTGCGCGCCGCCGAGCCGGCGCGCGTGCCCGCGATGCCGGCGCCGCCGCTGGTCATGGAGAACGGGCTCGGCGGCTTCACGCCCGACGGCCGCGAGTACGTCGATCGTGCTCGACGGCGACCGCGAGACGCCGCTGCCCTGGTCGAACGTGCTGGCGAACGCGGAGTTCGGCACGATCGTCAGCAGCGTCGGGAGTCGGCGTTCACCTGGGCCGGGAACAGCCGCGAGAACCGGCTGACGCCGTTCGCCAACGATCCGGTCACCGATCCGACCGGCGAGGCGATCTTCCTCCGCGACGAGGACGACGGGCGCGGTCTGGGGCGCCACGCCCGGCGCCGCTGCCGCGCGCGGCCGACGGCGGCCGCTGGGTGGTGCGGCACGCCGCGGGCGTGACCCGCTATCCAGCCACGCACTGGACGGCCTCGAGCAGGAGCTGACGGTGTGCCGTCGCGCCCGACGATCCGGTGAAGCTGTCGCGTGCTGACGCTGACCAACACGTCGAGCGGACGCGCGGCGGCTGAGCGTGTTCGGCTACGTCGAGTGGGTGCCTCGGTCCGCCGCGCGCCGGCGAACGCCGGTTCGTCGTCACCGAGCTGCGACGAGCCGACCGGCGCGATTCTCGCGCGCAAACGCCTACAACACGCGAGTTCAGCGGATCGCGTCGCCTTCTGGCGCGCCACCGAGCCGCCGCGATCGCTGCACCTGCGATCGCGCCGAGTTCATCGGCCGCAACCGCACGCTGGACGCGCCGGCGGCGCTGTTCCGCGAGCGCCTGGCGGGCCGCGTCGGCGCCGGCCTCGATCCCGTGCGCGGCGCTGCAGGTCGCGATCGAGATCCCGCCGGGTGAATCGCGCCGCGTCGCGTTCGTGCTCGGGCAGGGGCGCGACCGCGCGCACGCGGCTCGACCTCGCCGCACGCTACGGCCGGCTCGCCGCGGTCGACGCGGCGCTCGCGCGCGCCGAAGCGCTTCTGGGACGACACGCTCGGCGCGATGCAGGTGCAGCACGCCGGACGATTCGTTCGATCTGCTGGTGAACCGCTGGCTGCTGTATCAGGCGCTCAGTTGCCGCATCTGGGCGCGCAGCGGACCGTATCAGCCCGGCGGCGCGTTCGGGTTCCGCGATCAGCTGCAGGACGTGCTGGCGCTGCTGTATACGCGGCCGCGATCTCTGCCGCGCCCATCTGCTGCGCGGCCGCGTCGCGCCAGTTCGTCGAGGGCGACGTGCAGCACTGGTGGCATCCGCCGAGCGGGCGCGGCACGCGGACGCGCTGCTCCGACGATCTGCTGTGGCTGCCGTACGTCGTCGCGCGCCTACGTCGACGCGAACCGGCGACGACTCGGTGCTCGACGAGGTGGTGCCGTTCCTCGAGGCGCCGCTGCTCGAGCGGCCGATCAGGACGAGATCTACGGCCTGCCGTCGGTGTCGCCGCGAGACGGCGTCGCTGTTCGAGCACTGCGATCCGCGCCATCGATCGCGTCGATGAAATACGGCGCGCACGGCCTGCCGCTCATCGGGTCGCGGCGACTGGAACGACGGCATGAACCGCGTCGGCCACGCGGGCCGCGGCGAGAGCGTGTGGCTCGGATGGTTCCTCGTCATCGTGCTGAACGAGTTCGCGCGCGCTCTGCGAGCGCGCGAGCGCGACGACCTCGGCGCAGCGCTATCGCGAGCGAGGCGCGGCTGGCTCGACCGGGATGCTGGAGCTGGCCTGGGACGGCGACTGGTATCGGCGCGCCTACTTCGACGACGGCACGCCGCTCGGATCGGCGCAGAACGAGGAGTGCAAGCTCGACTCGCTGACGCAGTCGTGGGCGGTGCTGTCGCAGGCGGCGCAGACCCGCGGCGCGCCGCGCGCGCGATGGACGCGGTGCGCGCGCATCTGGTCCGCCGCGACGCGCAGCTCGTGCTGCTGCTCACGCCGCCCTTCGATCGCATGGCGCACGATCCCGGCTACATCAAGGGCTACCTGCCCGGCGTGCGCGAGAACGGCGGCCAGTACACGCACGCCGCGCTGTGGACGGTGATCGCGCTCGCGCGGCTCGGGCTGGGCGACGAGGCGATGGAACTGTTCCACATGATCAACCCGATCAACCACATGCGCACGCCGGAGGACGTCGAGCGGTACCGCGCCGAGCCGTACGTCGTCGCCGCCGACGTCTACGCGCACCCGATGCATCGTCGGCCGCGGCGGCTGGACGTGGTACACTGGGTCGGCCGGGTGGATGTATCAGGCGGCGATCGAGGCGCTGCTCGGACTGCGCGCGCGGCGACGGCGTCTTCAGCGTCGACTCCGTCGCATCCCAGGCATGTGGCCGGCGCTATTCGATTCGACTGGAAGGTCGGGCGGACGCGGTACCGCATCGCCGGTCGTGCAATCCGGAGCACCGGTGCCGCGGCGTGCGGTCGGCCGAAGTCGACGGCGTCGCCGCCGATCCCGCACGCGATCCCGCTCGTCGACGACGGCAAGACCCACGAAGTCGTGGTGGTCCTCGGCAGGATCAACGCACCCGTGGCACCTGGATGGCCGATCGGCTCCGCCGAACGCGACAGCCGATAGCGGCCTCGTGGCAGTTTTCTGCCTCGGCCGGTGGTGACTTGCAGATTGCAGATTGGTTTGATTGCAGATTGATTGCGGATTGCGGATTTGAACGATTTCAGGCCAAGAATCGCTCGACGACGTGGTGGCATTGCCGATGCAAAACCCGGCCGCCATGAACGAAAAGCCGAAGCCCTCAAGAAGCGGACCAAAGAGGTTTGCGCTCGATATTCTGGAGTTCGTCAGAATACTGCCCAGGACTGACGAGGCGAGGAAATTGGCCGGCAGTTGATCCGGTCGGCAACCGGCGTCGGAGCCAACTACCGCGCCACATGTCGTTCGAGATCGCGAGCGGGTTCGTCGCACGCATCGGCGTTGCACTCGAAGAAGCGGACAGAATCGGCCTTCTGGCTGGAGATCATCACCGAGGCGCGCATCGCGACGGGCAGACGAACGCTTCGAGCTCCTCGACGAGGCCAATCAGCTCAGCGCCATCCTCGCAGCATCGAGCATCACCGCGAGCGAATCCACTCGAGCGCACGGTCGCCGCGACCAGACGCTCAATCTGAAATAAATCTGCAATCTGAAATCAGCAATCTGCAATCTCACGACGCAGTATTTATCCGCAGATCGACCGACTTCGTCGCCTTCGTTGATCGTGACGCTCGTGGCCTTCGAGCGGACGCGCTCCAGAAACTCCGGTTCGTTCCACTGGTCGAATCGACATAGTCAGAGCACGACGATGTAGTATCGCCGGGGGCAGGCCGCCGACTTTGAATCGCCCGTCCTGGTCCGGCCGTCCCGTGCGCAGGTAGCGCGAGTTGGCCGATCCACTTGTCGCGATCCTGCGGGAAGACGACGACCGAGTAGTCCTTCACAGCGCGCGCCGCGGCTGTTGGTGACGAGGCCGGACAGATCGGTGACGCGGTTGGTGAGCTCCAGCTCGATGTCGCTGATGTCTTCGTTCGCCTGAACTCGATCCCCGAGTCGGTGCACGTCGACGCCGCGGTAACGGACGGCGCGGATCGACCAGCCGGGCGTCGGTCCCGGCGAGAGCCTGATGCTTCATCTTGCCGGGACGCGTCTTCAACTCGAAACGTCAGGTCGTCGTTCACCGGCGCCGGCGCGCCGGGCGGGCCCATCATCGGGCTGTCGAACTGCACCGGCTGCGCCATCGCGCGCAGCGTCGCCGGCTTCAGCGCCGCGTGCCGCCGCCGCATCGACGACGACGCGGCCGGACGCGGTCGGACGGCTTGCTGCCGACCAGCCGGATGCCGTTGACATCGTCGCCGCTGATGCTGACCTCGACCGATCGCCGATTCGGTGTCACCCCGCCGCCCATCGTCTGCAGCCGGTAGCCGCCCGGCGCCAGGCCGCTGATCGAAAACGAGCCATCAGCCTTGATCTGCCCGGGCGGCCCGAACATCATCATCATCGAGTCGCCGAGCGGCGCCGCCATCACCATGCCCATCATCGGCCGCCCCTGCGGAATCGACCGCCGTGCCGTTGATGCGCGCGGTGCGCGCTCGGCATCAGCGCCATCGTTCGATGTCGCTCACGATCTGCCCGATGCCGATCGTGATCTTCTGCGCCTCCCGCCATGTTGGTCGTGCCGGGAAAATACGTCGGCGCGTATCCCGACCGATCGTCGGTGTCGCCCATCACCATGCATGCCGCAGCGTCGCCGAGACAGGTAGTAGCTGGCCGGGCGGGATCGCGGACAGCCGGAACTCGCCGATGTCGTTGGTCATCGCCGGACGCCCGGCCGGCACGAGCCGGCGGCCGTCCGTTGAAGGATTCTGATAGCGCTGCGCCATCGACCTGCGCATCGGCGCAGCGGCTCGCCGAACTCGTCGAGGGATGCGGCCGGTGATGACGCCGCCGCGGGGCAGCGAAGTCCACCTTCTCGACCGTCTGCCCGTCGAGGATCTCGAGCGGCTTGCCGGGCCTCGAACGGCCGCACGCTGTCCGTCTGCAGCTCGACGTAGCTGCCCTTGCTCGCCGAGACGGTGTAGCGGCCGGCCGGCAACTCCGCTGAACTCGTAGCGTCCGTCGGCCGTCGGTCGTCGCCATCCGGTTCTCGCGAAGCTCCGGCCGCGAAGATACGCACCTGCGCCTTGCGGAGCGGCTGCCCTGCAGTGTCGGCGGCGACGACGTGGCCGCGGAGCGTCGCCGTGCCCGGCTGTCGCCGGCTGCGCGTTGTCGCGCGGCCGGCATCTGCGGCAGCGAGCATCGCCACGCCCTGCCCGACCGGCATGTCGATGATCAGGCCCTGCGAGTGGCTGTGCGGGAAGCGACCGTCGAGACGAAGGACGAGGCCGACGAGAGACCAGACTCGCGACATAATCACCTCGTCGTGATGAAACACTCGAGCAGTGCAGATTCATGAGTGCGCTTGCGGATTCATGTGTCGGCATGGGCCGGATGGGCGGGACCCTTCCTGCCCGAGCCAGCCCGACGCCGCCCGTAACCCGCCTATCGCGAATCCAGCTTCCGCCCCGCGTCCGAGCTGGTCGAAGTTCAGCAGCGCGTTGAAGACCAGGAAGTAGCTGCCCTCGGTCTCGCCGCGCCAGATCGGGTTGTTCGAAAACGCGACGACGTGCCCCTTGTCGAGCGGGACGTCGACCACCGCCGCGTGCTGCGCGATCTCGCCGCCGTTCTCGACCAGGCCCGACACCAGCAGGTCGCGCGTGTCGGCGTAGCGCAGGATCACGCGCGGCCGCGCGGCCGGCGGGATGACGTTGATGCCGTTGCGCAGCTGCTCGTCGGTGATCGGCACCGCCTGCCACGTGTCGACCTGCGGCTCCTCGCGGCGATGCCTCGACGCCGGTGCGTCCCTGCGGCGCGTCCGGATCGTCGGCCGTGCCGCGTCCCGTCGGCCGGTTCCCGCCATCGTCGGGCCCGAGCCGGCGTCCGCCGCGGCCGCCGAACATGTTCGAGAGGTTGAAGATCGGGCCGTTGTCGCACCAGATGCGCGAGGTTGTCGGTGTAGCCGTAGGCGATCGGGCTGGTGGCGTCGATCGTCTTCGATCGCACGACGCTGCCGACGATGCGCAGGCGCTGGCGCGCGGCGACCGAGAGCCCCGGCGTGAAGCCGGTGGAGACGGCGAGATCGGCGGTGTCCATCACGGTGAGCAGCAGACCGCCCTTGCGCACGAAGTCCTGCAGGTGCGCGACGCCGGTCCAGCCGAGACCGGGACGCATGTCGTCGGTCTGATCCTCGGATCCGAGGTTCGGCGTCTCCGCGGTCTTCTTCCACGGCAGCGCGTTGCCCCACATCGGCATGCCGTTGACGATGCCTTCGGTGCCGCGGCCGACCGGCGGAAAGACGATGACGTCGAACTTCGCGTTGAGGTTGTCGTCGTTCGCGATCTGCTGCGTGCTGATGTAGGTGAACGGCACCTGCGCGCTGTCGAACGCCTGGCGCCACCAGCCTTCGGTCTGCGTGCGTGAGCCAGGTGTGCAGCATGCGCGACGCGCGGCGCGCGCACCGGATGCGTCTTCACCGACGGCGCGGCGCCGATCGCGACGACCTGCAGGCCGAGATCCGTCGCGGCCTTCTGCGATGTCGGCGGCGGCGGCGTTCCTGATGATGAACGAGCCGCGGTTGAATTTCTTGCCGCCGGCGTCGAACGGCTCTTCCGCCGCCTCGAACGACGCGTCCTTGAACTTGTAGCGCAGCGTCGACCAGCGCGATGTCGGCGTTGTGGTTGACGACGAAGCACCGAGCCGGTGCTCGACGACGCCGCCTTTGGCGCGGACTCGCCGCTGACTCTTCTCAACCGGCGCGTCGAGCACCTTGACGTCGGCGACGCGGACCGCCTGCACGTTGAACAGCTCGGGGAACGTCCAGCCGGTGTCGTCGTACGGCGTCCGCTGCGGATCGTTCGGGCTCCAGTACTGGTAGTCCATCAGCGAATCGGCGATGCGGCTGTACGGCTGATCCATGCGGACGATGTACGAGCCGGCGGGGAAGGTGCGGCTCACCGGCGCCGGCGGCGTGTTCGATCCTGCGCTCCTGCCCGTCCTGCCTGTCCTGCCCGTCCTGCCCGCGTCGGCCCACCCGACCCACCGGCCCCACCCGACCCACCTGACCCACCCGCCCGTCCGTCGTCGTCGGGTTCTGCCGCGCGGGGCCGCTCTTGCCCGGCACCATGACCGTGAACGTCCGCCGTCGCGCGCGAGATCTCGACGCCCTGCTTCTGCAGCACGCGCAGCAGGTCGGCCTGCGCGCCCGGGACGCGGATCGTCGGCGGCCAGCACGTACGCGGCCGGTCCCTCGGTCTTCGCCTTCAGGATCGAGCGCTTGCTCTTCAGTGTAGAAGTTGCGCAGGAACAGCTTGCTCGTTCGCCGGCGAAGTAGTGCAGCGACGTCAGCAGCCCGGTCTGCTGGTAGTTGTTGTTGTTGCGCTGCGACCAGATCGTCTTCGGCAGCGGCGGATTCTGCTTGTACCAGGTGCGCGTGCATGTCGTCCGGCTGCAGCGTCCGCTCGACGGTGTCGGCGCCGCCGTTGCCGAAGGTTTCGTAGAGGCGGCTGATGCCGTTGTGCAGCGCGGCGATGAACATCAGGTAGCCGGGCGACCAGGTGTCGAAGTTGCCGTGCGTGAAGACGCCGGGCATGCCGAACTTGGTCATCTCCGAGACGTTGTTCCAGCCGATCATCTGCCACTCGTCGGCGAGGATCGGATCGATCCAGGCGTTGTACGGGCCGTCGCCGACGGTGTTGTCGTAGAGATACGGCACCGACTCGTGCAGGTCGTGCAGCACCTGCGGGTGCCACTGCATGTAGGTGTTGAGCACGTTCTCGGTGAGCTTCGAGCGTCGACGCCCATCGCGTCGCGGTTGTTGTCGTGCGCGACGTACTTGCCCCAGTAGACCAGGCCCGGATAGTTCTGGCCGGGATGCGCGAGGTGCCACTTGTAGACGTCGACCATCTTGTCGCGGCCGTCGACCTCGATCACCGGCGTGATCAGCGTGATCAGGTTGTTGCGGATCGACTTGATGTATTCGTGGTCGTCGACGGCGAGGCGGTAGGCCAGCTCCATCAGCGCCGTCGGCGAGCCGGTTTCCGGCGAGTGGATCGTGCCGGTGATGTAGTAGATCGGCGTCGACGCGTCGACGAGCTGTCTCCGCCTGCGCATCGTCCATGTTGATGGTGCGCGGATCGGCGAGCTTGGCGAGGCGCGCGCGGTTGTCCTCGCAGCTTCGCCATGATCGCGTCCGACGGCGATCGCGACGGCGATCATCTCGCGGCCTTCCTCCGTCTTGCCGATCGAGTACGACCTTCACGCGCCGGGCTCGCCTTCTCGAGCATGCGCATGTACTGGTAGACCTCTTCGGCGTACGGCAGCTTGCCCGGCGCGCCGGCGACGTCGCCGAGCACCGCCTTCGGCGTCGGCACCGTCTTCGAGGCGGGCAGGTAGTCCACGAGCGGCGAGCGTGAAGAACGGCTCGGTCGTGTATTCCTTGATCTTCTTCGTGTACTCGTCGTCGATCGGAATCTTCGGATCGCGGACGAACGGCTGGCGGCTGCTGCGCGGCGAGACGGGGACTGCAGGCGCACGCGCCGGCGACAACGCGAGCGACCAGCGCCACGTGACTGCTTCATGGAAGCCTCACTGCGAGTAATGTCCGTGCGATCTTACACGTGACGAGTCCGCCTGGCGGACGATCCGAAGAGGCGTGATGCTACGCACAGGAGTCCGATGCGCCGAAATCCTGTCGTCGCTGCCGTTGCTGCTCGTCTGCCGGCGTGGCCGCGTCGGCACAGCCGGTCGCCGACGACGCGCGGCGCTGCTGTCAGGGCATCGACGCGAAGCGCGAGAGCTACGCCGCCACCGTCGCGAAGCAGATCTGGGCGTTCGCCGAGGTCGGCTACCAGGAGACAGAAGAGCAGCGCGCTCCTGCAGCAGCAGCTGCGCGCCGCCGGGCTTCCAGGTGACGGCCGGCGTCGCCGACATCCCGACCGCGTTCGTCGCGACCGTTCGGCTCCGGAAAGCCGGTCATCGGCATCGTCGGCGAGTTCGACGCGCTGCCCGGGCTGTCGCAGGAAGCGCAGACCGCGACGCATCACGCGATCGACGCAGAACGCGCGCCGGCCACGGCTGCGGCCACAACCTGCTCGGCACCGGCGCGCTGGCCGCGGCGGTCGCGGTGAAGGAGTGGCTGGCCGCCGGGTCACGCGGGCACGCTTCGCTACTACGGCACGCCGGCCGAGGAAGGCGGCTCGGGCAAGGTCTACATGGTGCGCGCCGGCCTCTTCAAGGACGTCGACGCCGTCGTCGTCGTGGCATCCGGGCGATCGCAACGAGGCGAGCCCGACGAGCTCGACCGCGAACATCACCGGCAAGTTCCGCTTCCACGGCGTCGCGGCGCACGCGGCGGCGGCGCCCGACCGCGGACGCTCGGCGCTCGACGCGGTCGAAGCGATGGACTACATGGTCAACATGATGCGCGAGCACGTGCCGCAGGAGACGCGCATCCACTACATCATCACGCGCGGCGGCGCGGCGCCCGAACGTCGTGCCCGACTTCGCCGAGGCCTACTACTACGCGCGCCAGCCCGAACATGCGCGATCCTCGACGGCATCTGGGAGCGCATCGTCGACGCCGCGAAGGGCGCGGCGCTCGGCACCGGCACGACGATGGATCTCGAGGTCACCGGCGCGGTGTGGAACGTGCTGCCGAACGAGTACCTGAGCGGCGTGATGAACAAGAACCTCGAGCGCGTCGGCGGCTTCACCTACACGCCGGAGGAGCTCGACGTTCGCCGAGGAGCTCCGCAAGACGCTGACCGATCCGCCGGATCGTCGCGATCGGCTCGCAGGAGAAGATCCGGCCGATGCGCGCCGGCGCCGTCGGCAGCGCGTCGACCGATCTCGCCGACGTCAGCTGGAACGTGCCGACGGTGTCGATGACCGGCGCGACGTTCGTGCCGGGCGTGCCGGCGCACAGCTGGCAGGCGACGCGCGTGCGCCGGCGGCACGATCGGCGTGAAGGGGATGATGGTCGCCGCGAAGTCGATGGCGCTGCACGACGCTCGACCTCTTCACCGATCCGGTCGCACATCCAGAAGGCGAAGGCAGAATTCGACCGAAGCGCGGTCCGGCTTCGTGTACAAAACGCGCTCTCGCGGATCGGAAGCCCGCGCTCGACTACCGGAAGTGAGCGCGTGCAGCATGCGTGATCAGCGCACCGTCGAGGTTTCTCCGAAAGTGAGCCGGCGCCGACGGATTGCAACGGATCGCGGGACGACGCAGCGTGCGCGCGTCAGGCCCCAGCTGGCCGGGTCAGTCAAGGCGCTCGTCTTCGACGTCTTCGGCACCGTCGTCGACTGGCGCATCGTCGGTCGCGCGCGAAGTCGAGGCGCTGGCGAAGCGGAAAGGCGTCACGCGTCGACGGCGCGAAGTTCGCCGACGCCTGGCGCGCCGGCTACGGCCCGAGCATGAACCGCGTGCGCAGCCGGCGAGCTGCCGTGGACGAAGCTCGATGCGCTGCACCGGATGACGCTCGACCGGATCCTGGTCGACTTCAAGCTCGACCGGCCTGACGGAGGCGGAGAAGGACGCGCTCAACCGCGCCTGGCATCGGCTGCGGCCGTGGCCGGACGCGGTCGCCGGGCCTGACGCGGCTGAAGAAGAAGTTCATCATCGCGCCGCTGTCGAACGGCAACATCTCGCTGATGACCGACCTGGCGAAGCACTCCGGGCCTGCCGTGGGACTGCATCCTCGGCGCCGAGCTGGTGCGTCACTACAAGCCGGATCGCGAGGTCTACCAGTCGGCCGCGGACATCCTCGACCTGCAGCCCGCCGACGTGATGATGGTGGCGGCGCACCTGGGCGATCTGCGCGCGGCGAAGGCGGTCGGGCTGCAGACGGCGTTCGTCGCGCGGCCGCTCGAATACGGGCCCGACGGGAAGCCCGATCTGAAGGGCGACGCGTCGGTGGATCTGTCGGCGAAGGACTTCAACGACCTCGCCCGCCAGCTGCGTGACCGCCGGCGATTAGCCGCTTGCAGGATCGGCGACCGATCGCGGGCTGAAAGCCCCGCGATACGCTACGCGACGCCGCTGTCAGCTCGCGGATGTTCCTGATCCGCTCGACCGACTCGATCAGATCGAGCGCGCGCCGGGTCGCGATCTCGGCCGGCAGCGACAAGGCTGGCGCAGTCGGTGAACTTCTCGTGCAGCTCCTCGCGCGTGAACGGCCGCTCGGGGCCGCCGCGATAGCGATCGTCGGACGCCTGCGACGAGCGTCCGGCCGTCCGCCAGATCGACCTCGACGACGCTGCGAATCTTGTCGAAGCCGCTGCGCCTCGATCGTCGGATCGAAGACGGTCGTCGACGCGCGGCATCATCTGCTGCACCGGCGCGCTCGACGACGAACTCGTCGGTGAACTCGCGGATGCCGGCCTTGCGCCGCAGCAGCGATGCTCGCCATCAGGAACGGCAGGCAGAACTTCGCCTCGAGCTCGGTCTTCGCGGTCTTGTAGCGCAGCGGCTCGAGGATGTTCGAGCCGGCGCGCACGCGCACGCGCCTTGATCTGCTCCGGCTTGACGTCGTGCTCGATCACCAGCTTCAGCATCGCGTCCATGCGTCGGATGGCTCGAGCGAGCCGCACGGGTACGGCTTGACCGAGACGCCCGGGTTGACGATCGAGTAGCGGCTTGCCGAGCACGCGGAATCGAGGCGATCGAGATCGGCGCCGCCGCCGAGCACCTGGAAGAAGCCCCACTGGCCGTCGAGCGCCGTCGTCGCCGCCGGTGAAGCCCCGCGACGCCAGCTCGGCGGCGACGACGCCGTTCTCGGCGGCGCGGCCGGCGTGCAGCGGCTTGGTCATCGATCCGAAGTTGACGCGGATGCCGCTCGCACATGCTCGACGGCGATGCCGAGCATGTGCGCGGTCTGCGCGGCGTCAGGCTTCAGCAGCTTGCGCGGCCGCGGCCGCCGCGCCGAAGGTGCCGATCGTGCCGGTGCGTGTGGAAGCCGCGGTGGTAGTGATCGGGGTCGATCGCCTCGGCGATCTTGCACTCGACTTCGAAGCCGATCAGAAACGCCTCGAGAAACGCCGCGCCCGGACGCGCGCTGCCGCTCGGCCACGCGCCAGCGCGGCGGCCAGCGCCGGCACGGTCGGATGCGTCAGCAGGCCGAAGGTGCGATCGGGCGTCGTCGACAGCTGCGTGTCGTCGTAGTCCATCGCGTGGCCGCTCGCGCCGTTGGCGAGCGCGGCGTGCGCGGCGGTCGCGGACATCGCTCCGTGGCCGAACACCGTCGAATCGCGGACGCCGCCGCACGATGCCGGCGCGCTCGCGGACAAATCGCGCTGCCCCGGCACGCACGTCGCGCGCCCGCCAAAGGCACGACAACCAGAATCCGTCGATGAGGCGGCGCGCTTTGGCTTCGGCAGACGACGGGATCGGGGCTGGTGGCGAAGGTGGTGCGCCCGATGAACGGCAGAGACGGCGGCCGACGCGCCTGAAGGGAACGATTCTCGGAGCCGCTTGATCGCGCGCGTCCGCACGCACGCGGCCCGCGGGCACACCTGTCAGCACTCCCGGAGTAGAACCGCCGGCCATCAGACGGATGAATTCTGACGCGTCATGACAGGATTCCTATTTCCTAATCCCACGTCCCGAGTCCCCACCAACCTAATCCCTAATCCTAATCCTAATCCCTAATCGCTTCCGCAGAGTCGCCTGAGGATTCGTGTGCGCGGCGTTCGCCCCGGCACGCGCGTTCAGCTCCAGGTGGTTCACGGGGTGGGTTCCGAGATCCGCACAAATAGAGGCTGGCGAATCGGCGTCTCGTAGCGCGCCCAGCCGAGGAGCGGGCGCGTGACGAACCACTGATCGAGCGCGAGCTCGCCGTGAAAGATGTGTCCGCCGGTCAGGCCCGTAGGTCCGCTCGAGATCGAGCGGCGTGATCACCGTGCGGGCGACGATCGAGGACTCGAAGCCTGGCGCGCATAGCGTCGATCGTCCGCGTCGCGGCGGCCGCGAGGCGATCGCGTTCGGCGTCCCAATTCGTCCCGCGCAGATGATACGGCGCGTACTGCACATACGCCGAGACGCACGTGCCGGCCATGCGGGCGCGAGCGCCGGGATCGGCAATCGATGGGATCGTCAGCTCGATCCACGGGCTCGTCTGCGAAGGCCGCCGTATTTCGCCGCGTCGAACGCGCGCTCGATGCCGTCGATGTCGCGCGCCAGGCGGATGCGTCCCGACAACGCATGCCGCGCTGCCGCGCCGTGCAGCGCCGTCGACGCCGGCGAAAGCGCGGCAGCGACGACACCGCGTAGTTGATCTTCGCGAGCGTGCCGTGCGTGCGGATGTTCTGGATGCGGCGGACGATCTCAGGCTCGAGGTGCATGCGGATCCAGCAGGCCGAGCAGCGTTCGTTTCGGATCGGCGTTCGACACGACGCGCGCGCGCGGCGATCGTGTCGCCGGATGCGAGCGTCACGCCCGTCGCGACGCCGTCGGCCGCTTCGATCCTCGCGACCTCCGCGCCGGTTCTGATCTCAACGCCGGCCTGCGCGCGCGGATGCAGCGAGCGCGTCGGCCAGACGCGCCGGGTCCGCCGGCGACGAACCAGCCGCTGGCCACCGGATGTCCTGCGCCGCGCGCCGAGCATCAGCAGCACGGCGGCGCTGCCCGCGGACCACGGTCCGAGGAACGATCCGAGGACGCCGCCGGCCGCGATGGTCGCGCGCAGCGGCTCGCTCTCGAACCACTCGCTCGCCAGGTCCGCGAGCCGCCATCGGCATCCACCGCAGCAGGCGGTAGGCGTCGGCCTTGCCGAGCGCTCGGAACGCGCGTCCCGTTTTCAGCAGCTCGATGACGTCGCCGGCGGTGGGACTGTCGATCGAGGGCGGCAGCGTGCGACGCCACCGCGCGCAGCACGCGCGCTGATCTTGCGCGAAGCTGCTCAGGAAGCGCGGGTACTGCTCCGCGTCCTTCGCGGAAAACGCGATCGGATCGCTTGCGCTCGCGCGCGCCGCGTCGTGCCACAGGATCAGCGCGCGCGCCGTCGATCGTCGGCGCGCAGGCATCGGCCGCCGGGCGGATGATCGCGCAGGCCGTGGCGCTCGAGGCCGAGCGCGCGCACGATCGCCGGATCGATCGCTGCCGCGTGCGCCAGCGTCGGGCACCGGAAACCCGGGTGCGATCTCGTCCGTCCGCGCGCAGCCGCCGACGCGGTCGCTGCGCTCGAGGACCAGCACCTTCAGCCCCGACCTGGGCGAGCAAGCGTCGCGGTCACCAGACCGTTCACGCCGCCGCCGATGACGAGGACATCGCGTCGTGCGACGATCAGCGCTTTCGTGCCTCGAGAATCACGAAGCGCCGCGTTGCGTCCCGGTGCGCCCATGATGCCGCCGCCGGGATGCGTCGCCGAGCCGCACATCCACGAGGTTCTGGATCGGCGTCGTGTACTGCGCCCAGCCCGGGCACCGGGCGCAGCGAAGAACAGCTGCTCGAGCGTCAGCTCGCCCTGGAAGATGTTGCCCTCCGTCAGCCCGAAGTCGCGCTCGAGGTCGAGCGGCGTCAGCACCTGCCGGTGCAGGATGATGTCGCGGATGTTCGGCGCGTACTCGCGCGATCGTGTCGATCACCGTGTCGCCGAACGCCTCGCGCTGCGTCGTCCCAGCGTGCCCGTCGCCAGCTGTACGGCGCGTACTGCACGAAGCACGACAGGATGTGCTTGCCGGGCGGCGCCACCGACGGATCGGTCAGCGTCGGGATCACCATGTCGATGTACGGCCGCCGCGAGAACTCGCCGTACTTCGCCTGGTCGTAGGCGCGCTCCATGTAGTCGACGCTCGGCGAGATCGAGATCGCGCCGCGCAGGTGCGGCCCCGCGCCGGGCAGGCAGGTGAAGTCCGGCAGCGCGTCGAGCGCCAGGTTCACCTTGCCGGACGAGCCGCGGAACTTGTAGCGCGCGGACGTCCTCGACGAAGTCGGCCGGCAGCTCGCTCGTCGTCCGATGAACTTCAGGAACGTCAGGTTGCGGATCGACGCTCGACAGCACGACGTCGGCGCGACAGCTCGTCGCCGTTCGCGAGCACGACGCCGGCGGCCTGCGCCGTTCTTCACGCGTGATCCGCGCGACCGGCGCCTCGGTGCGGATCTCGACGCCGGCCTCGCGCGCCGCGCGCGGCGATCGCGTTCGAGATCGCGCCGGTGCCGCCGCGCGCGAAGCCCCACGAGCGGAACGCGCCGTCGATCTCGCCCATGTAGTGGTGCAGCAGCACGTAGGCCGTGCCCGGCGATCGCACGCCGAGAAACGTCCCGATGATCCCCGACGCCGACATCGTCGCCTTGAGCACGTCGGTCTCGAACCACTGATCGAGGAAATCGACCGCGCTCATCGTCATCAGCTGGACCTGGTTGTAGCTGATCGCTGTCGGCGAGGCCGCGGAAGCGCCGTGCCGAGGAACAGCAGCTCCATCAGGCTCGCGCGGATCGAGCGACATCGGATCGGGCGGCGTCATGTTCGAGGATCGGCTTGACGAACCGCGCCATCTCGACCATCGCCTTGCCGTACTCGTCGTAGCGCCTCGGCGTCGAGCTTCGAGTGGCGCGCGATCTCGCGGCGCGTCTTGCGCGTGATCGTTCACGCGCCACAGGTAGTCGCCGTTCGGCATCGGCGTGAACGTGCCGTCGAGCGGCAGGATCTCGAGGCCGTGGCGCGGCAGATCGAGGTCGCGGATGATCTCCGGCCGCAGCAGCGATACGACGTAAGAACAGACGGAGAACCTGAAGCCCGGAAAGATTTCCTCGGTCACGGCCGCGCCACCGACGACGTGGCGCCGCTCGAGGACGAGGACCTTACGCCCGGCGCGCGGCGAGATAAGCGGCGGCGGTCAGGCCGTTGTGGCCGCCGCCGATCACGATCGCGTGCATTCTCATCGCGGATCGCGGACTGCGTACTCACGAGCTCTGAGAACCGTCCGCACGAGGCCGCACGACCGCGAGCATATGGTATTTGTATGGTCCTTCACGCGCCGCGTTCGGAGCAGAGTCTGCGGCTCGACCTCCAGACAGTCCGCTGAACTCGGCCGGCACGGCGTCCGACCGTTTCCGCACGCGGCGACAATCTCGGCACGATCCATGGCGACGCGCGGCGCGACTCCCCGGTAATACCGCCGCTTCAGCGCGGGCTGCAGCACCAGGCATTCGCGAAGGCCGAACTCGTCGCCCCGTTCACGCCGGCGATCCCAGAGCCGTCGTGGTTTCGGACCTTCTCGCCGACCGTAGTTGTCGACATCCTCGCCGACAGTGTGTACATCGTTGCGATTTCGCGTGCCGATCGCCTGAAGTAGTTCCGCGACGAGCGCCCGGCGACCGTCCTGTTCTTCGTTTCGCGCTCTTCCACGACGCGCGTGTCGACGGCCGTCGACGTGCTTGCATCGCGTCCTGCATCTGCGCCGATCGCGAGCCGCTTCGGGCGCCCGATCGTCAACGTCGCCTGATGGCCGGGCTCGAGTATAGCCGTCGCTTGCGGCTCGTCGACGCGCAGACCTCGCCTGACGTCGAACCGTCAAAGCTGCGACGTCCACGCGTCGTCGCCCGCCGCGCTGCTGGCGCGCCGTGCGCTCTGTCGTCGCCGATGCACGGCGCTCCATGGTCACTGGCGATCGACGCCGTCGACGCAGCTGCGCTTCAATGGCGCCGGATGCCTACGTGACATGCGCCTCCGGGTCATAATCCCGGAATGCCGATCGGCACCGCCGTCCACGCGCGCACGTTCGCGCTCGCCGAAAGCCTGAACTATCGCGAGTGGTCGGGCTACTACGCGGTCAGCGCGTACGAGGCGCACCACGAGCACGAGTACAACGCGATCCGCAACGCGTCGGCGCTCGATCGACGTCTCGCCGCTGTTCAGAGTACCGGTCATCGGCGGCCGCGACGCGGTCAGGCTGGTCGATCGCGTCATCACGCGCGACGCCTTCAAGCTCGCCGTCGGCCAGGTCTACTACACGCCGTGGTGCGACGAGCACGGCAAGGTCATCGACGACGGGACGGTGACGCGGCTGTCGGAGGACACGTTCCGCTGGACCGCGGCCGATCCGAGCCTGCGCTGGTTCACGCAGAACGCGATCGGCCTCGACGTCGCGATCGAGGACATCTCCGAGCAGGTCGCCGCGCTCGCGCTGCAGGGGCCGACGTCCGGCCGGCTGCTGGCGCGCGGTCGCCGACGCCGACATCCGCGGCCTGAAATACTTCCGCATGACGCGCGGCACGATCGCCGGCGTGCCGGTCGACATCTCGCGCACCGGCTACACCGGCGATCTCGGCTACGAGATCTGGATGCCGTGGGATCGCGCGGTCGACGGTCTGGGACGCGCTGATGACCGGCGGACGCGCCGTTCGACATCCACGCCGGCCGGCATGCTCGCGCTCGACGTCGCGCGCGTCGAGGCCGGGCCTGCTGCTCATCGACGTCGACTTCAACAGCAGCAAGAAGGCGCTGATCGAGTCGCAGAAATACACGCCGTTCGAGATGGGCCTCGGCCGGCTCGTGCAGCTCGACGCGCGGCCGTTCGTCGGCCGGCAGGCGCTCGCTCGACGAGCAGCGCCGCGGGCCGGCGCGGCAGATCGTCGGGCTCGAGATCAGCTGGCCGGCCGTCGAGCAGCTGTACGACGACGCTCGGCCTGCGCGCCGCAGATCGCCGCCACCGCGTCGCGCGTCGCCGGTGCCGGTCTACCGGAACGGCCGCCAGGTCGGCCGCGCGACGACCGACGACGTGGTCGCCGGTGCTGAAGAAGCTGATCGCGCTGGCGACGGTGTCGGCGCCGCATTTCGCCGAGGGCACGGCGCTCGAGTTCGAGGTCGACGGTCGAAGCGGTGCGCCACCGCGTGCCGGCGACGGTGGTCAAGACGCCGTTTCTTCAACCCGCCACGGAAGACAGCGAATGATCTGCGTAAGTTAACCACGAAGACACACTCGAAGATCTCAAACAACGAGTTCTTCCGTGCCGTGCCTTCGTGGCCAGCTTTTTCGCCGAGCGCCGACGTGATTCTGAGGCGCTCAGCGTGCCTGGAGTTACTGCGCGCGTCCATGAACGGATAGCGGTAATCGCGTCGGCGGGTTGAAGTTCTCCTTGATCGTCCGCGCGCTGACCCAGCGCGACGAGGTTCAGCTTCGACCCGGCCTTGTCGTTCGTGCCCGACGCGCGCGCGCCGCCGAACGGCTGCTGGCCGACGACCGCGCCGGTCGGCTTGTCGTTGATGTAGAAGTTGCCGGCCGCGTGGCGCAGCGCCGACGTCGGCGTCGACGATCGCCCGCCGATCCTGCGCGAACACCGCGCCCGGTCAGCGCGTACGGCGACGTCGAGTCCACCATCTTCAGCGTCTCCTCCCACTTCGCATCGTCGTAGACGTGCGCGGTGACGACCGGTCCGAAGATCTCCTCGCACAGCAGCCGGTAGCCGGGATCGTCGGTTTCGACCAGCGTCGGGCTGATGAAGTAGCCCGTGCTGCCGTCGACCTTGCCGCCGGCGACGATCGTCGCGTTGCTGCGCGCGTGCTCGATGTAGCTCGCTGATCTTGTCGAAGGCGCGCTTGTCGATCACCGCGCCCATGAAGTTGCGGAAGTCGCTGGACGTCGCCCATCTTGATGTCGTCGATCATCGCGACCGCGCGATCGCGCACGTCGTTCCAGATCGACTTCGGCACGTAGACGCGGCTCGCCGCCGAGCACTTCTGGCCCTGGAACTCGAACCCGCCGCGCACGATCGCGACGGCGAGCGCGTCGACGTCGGCCGACGGATGGGCGACGATGAAGTCCTTGCCGCCGGTTTCGCCGACGATGCGCGGATAGGAGCGGTAGGTGGACATCGAGGCGCCGATCGTCTTCCACATGTCGTTGAAGACCTCGGTGCTGCCGGTGAAGTGCACGCCGGCGAGATCGCGGTGCGAGAGCAGCACCTTCGAGATCATCGCGGCGTCGCCGGCGACGAAGTTGATCACGCCGGGCGGCATGCCGGCCGCCTCGTACAGCTTCATCAGGTAGTAGCGCCGAGAGCATCGCGCTCGACGCCGGCTTCCAGACGACCGTGTTGCCCATCAGCGCCGGCGCGGTCGGCGAGGTTGCGCGCCGATCGACGTGAAGTTGAACGGCGTCACCGCGTAGACGAACCCTTCGAGGCCGCGGTACTCGAGCTGATTCCACATCGTGTGGTCGCTGAGCGGCTGTTCGTCGAGCAGCTCCTGCGCCGTAGTGCGCGTTGAAGCGCCAGAAGTCGATCGAGCTCGCACGGCGGCGTCGATCTCGGCCTGGAACGCCGTCTTCGACTGCCCGAGCATCGTCGCGGCGTTGATCGTGTCGCGCCACGTCGTCGTCAGCAGCTCGGCGGCCTTGAGGATGACGGCGGCGCGATCGTCGAACGACCAGCTGGCCCACTCCGTCGCGGGCCGCGCGCGGCGGCCTCGATCGCCTGCGGCGACGTGCTGTCTCGGTCGCCTTGTGGTACGTCGCCGAGCACGTGCTGGTGATCGTGCGGCATCACCGACGTCGCCGTGTCGCCGGTGCTGACTTCCTTGCCGCCGATGATGAGCGGCATGTCGATCGTTCTCGGCCGCCATCGTCTTCGAGGCGCGCCTTGAGCGACGCGCGCTCGGGCGAGCCCGGCGCGTACGAGCGGATCGGTTCGTTGACCGGCAGCGGCACGCGGCGGTGGCCGTTGAAGGTTGTAATGGATGACGGCATAGCCTTTCGAGTTTACCCCGTGGTAGCGTTTCCACGCCATGCGCATCGCCTTGATCCAGCAACACGCGACTCCTGACAAATCCGAGAACGTCGCACGCGGGTTGCGCGTGCGAGGCGGCGGCGCGCGGCGGCGCGCGCGTGGTCGCGTTTGCCGAGCTCGCGCTTCGAGCCGTTCTATCCGCAGCATCCGGCGGGTCCGGCGTCCCGGGCGGATGCCCGAACTGGTGCCCGGCCCGATCACCGACGCGTTCGCCGCTCCGCGCCCGCGAGCTCGGCGTCGTCGCGCGTGCCGCAACCTGTTCGAGCGCGACGGCGACCAGACCTACGACTCAGCCCGCCGCCGGTCAGATGCTGATGATGGCGCGCTGCTCGGGCTGCACGCGCACATCCACAATCACCGGAGGAGCCGCGCGCTTTCACGAGAGACCGGAGCATTACTCGCCGGGATGACACCGGCGCGCCCAGTGTATCGCACAAAGGTTGCCGGCGCTGATCGGGGTCGCGATTTGCCAGCGACCGCCAATATCCGGGAGCATACGCGCGCGCTGGGCGATCGGCGGCGCGGACCTCGTGGTCGTCCCGCAGGCGGGACCCGTCGGCGAGTGGCCGGAGCGATTACGAAGAGCAATACGTAACTGAACGAAGCATGC
>ERZ1370068.8949-contig-7764_pt1 | contig 50702 bp, 73 predicted proteins | sample MGYA00561227_ERZ1370068 | MGnify/ENA primary metagenome ERZ1370068 (study PRJEB38410, sample SAMEA6850437) | metagenome | study: Metagenomic assessment of the ecological functions of the soil: analysis of the soil microbiota associated with the... | reverse complement strand
TGTACTTCGTTCAGTTACATGTTGCTCCCAGATCCCTATCATGTGATGAGTATGGTTTGGGATTGCAATCTCATTATTTCCGAATACTCTCTCCATTTGAAACCAAAATTCCACACTTTGACTTTTGAAGATTCTATAAGGCAGGCTGGTATGAAATCGATTGTGTCTTGATGAAGATGATTCTGTCATGTTGTACCATCGTCACATATAATTTTATAAAGAATCTCCATCAAAGATATCCTTTGACCAGATCAGTAGTGCCCTTCAATTCCATTCCAGCTTGAATTTTCTATTCAAATGTGAGCGCTTGACTGGTTGTCCCCAACTCACAAGTAGATTAAAAACAGGTTGATAACTTCTTTTATAAAAATTTTAGATATGAACTCTCAACTAATGATAAAGGAAAAGAAATAAAAAATGAATTTTTTATTTTCCTGATCTGAAGCCATTATACTTTGCATATAAGATCTTTTGCTCAATAATGCCCTCTCTTCCACTGAGATCGTTAGTTGATTCTGCTCAGTTCGTGACCTTTCTTTTACCCAAAAACATTCCTTGCATAAATGTTTCTTCGACCTCTCCCGTATTATTACAGCGGTGGCATCCTTGCCACTCAGTTACACTGGAATTTAATTTTTGTATTAACTAACCCATAATAAAAACGGCTCCAAACTAAAATTATCTACTTTATTATTACGAGTATCAATAAAGTTATCAACAGCACATTGCTGACGAGATTCTTATTTCTCCCTCCTTTTAAATTCAATGAGAAAAACACAAAGTCTTTTTGATTTTTCCATAGTTCAAAATAGTCGCCAATACTGTTATCTCATCTTAATTGAACTGTCTCGTTATTCTCTTTACTTCATCAATAGCTGCACTTTTGTGCTCGAAGGAAAATTCTCGCTGAAAAAATTACTTCCCAACCTAGTGCGGTAAATTTAACCCAAATCGGCTGTCCCTCCACGTCCCTTGCCGTTCATGTCATCGTTTTGCAAGATTTGAAACCCAGTGAATGGAGAAAGCTCGCAGTGTCAGTGTTTGTGATAATAGTGCCAGTCATTTTTGTTGTATTAGTTACACCTTTTGAAATCACCAGGGATCTGTTTCTAGTTTTCAAATTTCCTAGAATTTGGAGTTTAAAAAAAGACTCGATGAGAGAAAAAATTGCTGGTTTCAAGTACTGTTTTAAGCCAAATGCATTCAAATGGGACTAGTTGGTGGAAATTCTTTAAAGTTTCTTTTCATTTTACAGTTTGGCTACAATTCACCAAAATAATCCCCCTTCTCTCAACGATTGTTTACAAAATATTTTTGAAGACAGGAGGCGCTGAACTTCAATTAAGAACGCTGTTGTCTATAATTGAAAAATTTGAGCATGAAGGATTTATTCTAAAAATCGGACAAGGGCCAAGGATCCAACCTGCGATTCCCACACTTATGTGGCTCAACATTCACAGAAGTTACTTAGAGTACGGTGCTTTATGATTTTCACTTCAAGTTTGCTTCAGTAAGGAAAATTTTTTGAAATCTATTACCGTCAGTATTGAAAAAGAAATGATGACTGAATATCGGAACCTGCGTAGTTGATTCTCATCGAATATTGACGCAAACGGTATTGTGTAAGTCGATGAATAATATTAAAATATATATGATCTACCGCAACGGCAATTAATAAAACCTACTTTCTATTTGAGTTCCTTCAGATGGAAAAGGACATTGCTTTAAATGAAATGAACTACTATAATTATTCGATTGTGTAAGATTTGAAATTCAATATGGTCGTGTGTTGGATGAAATTTTAACAATGGGTTATCCGCCTATCCCAGGATTTGATGCAATAAGTATTTCTGATTTGTCCCATATGGCGCAGCAATTAAGTCTCTGAAGGAAGAATCATTGCTGAGAGGAGAATTCCTTATTTGATCATGAAAATTATTTTCTCATAAACACCCAAGGTCAAGATTGGTAACAATTGGTGGGCCAATAATCAGCAATTTGGGATACGCAATAAGAATGTTAGTTAATATTTCGGTAGATTCAAGATGATCAAAACAAACTTTTAGTCGTCTTGCATATGGGATTAGCCATGAGTAGGCAAATCACCAATTCCCTTTTTTCTAACGTCAATTTGAACAATGAAAGGTGAAGAAAACTCACCAGCATAATAAACGGATTTGCGACTTAAAGCCTACTAACGAATCGAAATATTAATTTTCTGTTTTCTGTAAAACTATGGGACAACTCAACGGACAACCAAAAATAATGAGGGCCCACAATGTGCGATTCACGCGGAAAAAATTTAAAAATTAGTGGTCCGTCCAGAATCGAACTGGAATATCAAGTTCAAGGACTTGCATTTTATCCATTGTACTACGAGGCCAAACTTATCATCCAAGCCTTGCGTACTATCCCCGTCCGACTGGCGTCAGCCGGGCGGAGCATTGTACTACGGGACCAATCGGGCAAAACTACAGGAAAAAATTTTGGGACAGGTCAGGTATCCAACTGCAACTCTGTTTTTCTTGATGTCAATTTTTTTCGAGCCAGAGCGAAAAATAACCCAGGCAAGAGCCAAACAAAACCGGCGATCACATCCGATGCATAATGATAGCGCAACACTATCCGGCTGATGCCAATAGAGATCGAAAATAAAATGAGTAGCACCGATAATATCCATTTCCAGGTCTTGTGCAGTCTCTCCTTTCCAGACAAGATAAACAAGCACACTGCAAAAGATAAATGAACTCAGTGCATGCCCGCTGGGGAAACTGAAATTATCAAGTGTCCTGATCAATGGAAGATCGGGTCTTTTGCGATGAAAAAATTCTTTTAATCCAAACATTAGTGCAGAGCTGGTAACAGCAATGATGGCTATGTTGATCCCATCGGTTTTTCTTCCGCTGAGAAACAAGATGGTCAATAAAATAATGTACGCAGAGATGGAAAAATACGAAGCCCCAAAAAAGTAAGTATCCTGTTGATCGTTATAAACCCGGGACTACTGAAACCTGCAAAAAAATGGAATGCTTTCTCATCAAACGCTGTTTCATTTTCTCCAACTATTTCATGAGCCAGGTAACCAAAGACAAAAAGAGAAATGATGAATAATAATGAAACCAGCAAGGTCTTTAGTTCAATTTCAGTAATAAGTCCGCGAATGAACTTTTTCATTACACATATTAATTCACTTCCTTATCTAATCAAAAATATTGCCTTATTGAGCTGATCATTGAAGTTTAAAACTCGCTTCCTTTACATTTTGTGAATTTCCGCCAATAAATAGTTTGAAATCGCCCGGCTCATAAATGTATTTCAGTTCGGCATTATAAAACCTGAGCTTATTCACGTCAATGGTAAAACTCACCTGTTTACTTTCTCCCTTCTTTAAAAAATTTTTTGAAATCCTTTCAATTCTTTTACGGGTCGTACCACGGAACCAACCAGGTCCTGTGTATATAATTGCACAGTTTCTTCCCCGTCGTAGTTTCCCGTGTTTGAAACAGTGACCGTTGCTTTTTATCGGTTGATTGGCTCTTAGTACTGAACCGCTCAATACAATATTGCTGTAATCAAAATTTGTATAGCTCAATCCGAAACCAAACGGAAATTTTGGATAAATGGAAAGATCAATATAGGCCGACCGGTAAAACCGATCGCTGTCACTTGTTGCGGGACGACCGGTGTTGTAATAACTATAGTAAATGGGAATTTGTCCTTCTGTTCTCGGAAAACTGATCGGCAATTTTGCTGAAGGGTTATAGTCACCGAACAAAACATCAGCAATAGCGTCACCTGCCTCTGTTCCCAGCCACCAGGTGTATAAAATAGCAGGAACATGATCTGCCGTCCAGTTAAATATCAGTGGTCTTCCTGCATTGATCAATACAACAACAGGTTTACCTGTTGCGTAAATGGCTTTCACTAATTCTTCCTGCATGCCGGGCAAGTGAAGATTGCTCCTGCTCTTTGCCTCACCGCTCCAATCACTTGCTTCACCAACACTCATGATCACAACATCCGGCTTGTTTTGCAATTTCGATCGCTTCTGCAAAACCTGCCTGTGAGCTGTCATTGATCTCGCAGCCTTTGCATACAACAGCTTTGCACCTGGGCCTATTTTATTTTGTATGCCCTGCCATTGAGTGACGATCCGCGATAGAATCATCTGGCCATTGATATGACCAGAAACCAAGATTATCTCTTACTGCCTTTATAAATGGACCGATCAATGCAATTGTCTTTACCTGTTTGCTCAAAGGCAATACATGATCCTCATTCTTTAGCAACACAATACTTTTTTCGGCTACCATTTTTTCTGCCTTCAGATTTTCAGCATTGTTCCATTGCTGTTGTTCCTTTCCTTATTGCAAAATTTAAAAGGATCATCAAACAAACCCATTTCAAATTTTTTACGAAGAATTCTTCGAACTGCATCATCGATCAACTCCATTTTTACTTTTCCTTCTTTCACCAGCTTTGATAAATTATTGATATAGCTACGGCTTTCCATATCCATATCACTACCCGCAGTTACAGCTTCCAGTGCAGCTTCATAATTATCTTTTGCATAACCATGATTGATCATTTCTCCGACCGATCCCCAATCACTTACCACAAAACCTTTGAAGTTCCATTTGCCTTTCAGAATATCTCTTTGCAAATATTTATTTCCTGTAGCAGGTATTCCATTCAGGTCATTGAATGAATTCATGAAAGTGGCTGCACCGGCATCTGCAGCAGCTTTGAACGGAGGCAAATAAATTTCCCACAATGTTCTTTCACTCATGTCAACCGAGTTATAATCGCGGCCACCAATCGCCGCGCCGTAAGCCGCAAAATGTTTAGCGCAGGCCATCAGGGCATCTGTATTTCCCAAACCATTTCCCTGGAAGCCCCTCACTCTTGCTGCAGCGATCACCGATCCCAGGTAAGGATCTTCGCCAGCGCCTTCCATCACTCTTCCCCATCGCGGGTCACGGGCAATGTCCACCATGGGCGCAAATGTCCAGTGCACACCGGCTGCAGCGGCTTCAGTGGCAGCGATTCTTGCCGATAATTTGATAGCTGAAGTGTCCCAGCTTGATGCTTCTGCCAATGGTATCGGAAAGATCGTTCTGTATCCATGAATGATATCCTGTCCAAACAGCAGCGGAATTTTCAATCTCGATTCCATGGCTATCTCCTGCAATTGTCTTGTATGCTCGACGCCGGTAACATTCAGCATCGAACCCAGCATCCCTTTCCTGATTTGATTTTGTTTGTCACCATCTTTTGTTATTGGGCCGGTTGCTTCCCAATCACCATTGTATTGATTCATCTGCCCGATCTTTTCTTCCAGAGTCATCAATTTCAAAACCGAATCCACCTTCTGGTCAATTGTTTTTCGTTGCGCAGTACAAACAAAAAGATGAAATAGCGATGAGAGTTGCAAATGGTTTTGAGAATTTTTCATTTTAATTTTACTTTATGTAGCAGCTATGTTCTACTATTAAGCTTTGTTGTGTCACTCACTTGACTTCATGTAATTCTTCATCAGCAAGTTCCAAAATCTGAGGAAGTTTACTGAAAGGATCTTATGATTTTCCTTTGTAGGAAGGTTTTGCAATAGGTTCAGTTACTTCCCAATGATGACACGCAGCAACCTTATACTATTTTGTTTTATCCTGGTCATTAGTTCATGTGCCAGTAAGGAGACTGATAAAGTGAATCCAGCTACTAAAATGGATTTCAAGCCTCAACTCTATTGTTGTCAACAATTCTGGTTCCCTCTATCATTTATCGAATCGGGCCTTGTGGCCTACAACAGCACATGGATACCACCATTGCCAAGCTCGAAAATGTCCTTGTGACCGAAGTTAGTGGGCGTTCATTCCCGAGAAGGCTGTTTATTCAACTTAATTATAGTCACAAGTTGAATCACGCTTGGTATCTTGTCTACTTCACAGTCTTTGTATTCGTGGTCCGTTGTGGTCTTGGTGACCATTTGGTTCAAAGATCACAAAGAGGCACTTATGTTCACCCTTCACCCGCTGGGTAACATTAGCTGGCTTATCAAATAGAAATAACTCACCGAACTGTAATCATCAATCCGATAAAAATTTACCCAACCTTCAGGGAAATTGTCGTCATTTAATGAAGGCGGTTTTTCCATTTCAAATAATCTTACAAAACCATCGTTTTTGGCTACGGTCTGACAGGTTGCAGCTTTACTCCTTTTTTAAAAAGTTCCTTGTACTTCCTTTGTTATACCTCCACCAATTTGCTGGATGGTTACACGAATATCTTTATTGAAATAGATCGCATCCGGTACATGCCAGCGATAAAAATTATATTCCCTTGTAGAATCACTGGCAATAGTGCAACCCTGGTAGCGATTGACAAATTTTCCCAGGCCCCATGCGCTTCCCAAATAATCTTCCGAGCCAGTGCCATTGATAGTGGGATATTTTGTATCACCATCTAAATACATCTTCACTTCACCTTCGCCCCACCATGTCTTGCCATAAGATGAATCAACATTCAGCCCGACACTTACTCCCAAAAATCTTCCTCTTCCGTTTACTTTCGGCAGCATTTCAAAATCGTCTCCTAAATTGCCACTCCATTTTCTTGCCCAGTAAGCATGAAAATACAAAGCATCTGCGGGAAGAGGCGTCATCAAAAAATCCACATCATAAAAAAGCATACAGGTTTCTTTTTCCTTCATTGGTCAACGTGATTCTTGCATGTTTGCGGAATGGCATGGGTATATAACAATTGAACGAACGGCCTTCACCGCTGGAAAAAACTCTGATTGAAAAGGTGCGTCCTTGCCCAGATTAAAAACAAAAAATCTCCCATAGGAACATCTACGGCGGGTTTTGTTTCGCCATCCCAAAACATTTTTAGATGCAGGCTGCGTAATATGATCGGCGAGCGGTTGACAGTTAGCCAAATTCTTTGAATGATCCCCTGTCCGTTTATATCCAGCAAGGTTTTTGTTTCCCCTTCTTTGATTGTCTCAAATGCATTTCCCTTTGCGGTTTTATTGGTCTTACCACCATTGCCCTTCACGCCATTTGGGTTTTCAAGCTACTTACACGACTCTCCGCATTCTTTGGCATTTGAAATATCTGTTGCGCAGATGTTATTTGTAAGGAAAGAAATGTACTTAAGGCAAAGAACTATTCTCATAGCTTTGAAGTAACGTTCTGACGACTAAGTCCCTATGATTGTTAATAGAAATTGGGCGTTGCCTGTGCCTCGCACGTCTCCCTCAGGAGAGGATATGAGAGGAGCCTTCACCCAAGTCACTTTTGCTGATTTCACATCCCTTGAGTTACCTCCCGCCATGATCACAAATTCACCAGGTTCCCAATCATATTTCAGATCGCTATTGTAGAATTTCAGATCATTGGTAGTGATATTAAAGGTTACCGTTTTTGTTTCACCGGCTTTGAGATGCTATTTTCTGAAAACCTTTTAATTCTTTTACCGGTCTTGTAATGCTTCCCACCACGTCACGGATATACAATTGAACCACTTCTTTGCCATCGCGATTTCCTGAATTTGTTACGGTAACACTTGCTGTCAGTGTTTGATTTCCTTTTAATGAAGTGCTGCTCAGCTTCAGATCACCATAAGTAAAATTTGTGTAGCTCAGGCCATATCCAAAAGGATAAACAGGATCGTTGGAAACATCAAGATAATTCGAACGGAATTTCTGGAACCATTTACCTTCAGCAAGCGGACGGCCGGTGTTTTTATGATTGTAATACATCGGCACCTGTCCTACATTCTGCGGCCAGGTGGTTGTCAACTTTCCGGAAGGATTCACATCACCGAACAATACATCTGAGATAGCATACCGGCTTCACTTCCTCCAAACCATACATTCAATATCGCAGGTACGTTTGCATTTTCCCATTTAATAGCTAACGGGCGACCGGTGAACAACACAAGTACAACCGGCTTTCCTGTTTTCAGTAATGCAGCCAGTAATTCTTTTGTGTTTGTGGGATTTCAATATTACTGCGACTACTGCTCTCACCAGTCATTTCTGCGGACTCACCCAGGGCGGCAATCACGACATCAGATTGTGATGCGATATTCAACGCTTCCTGTAACAATTGTTCTTTTGTTCTTCCATCACGGTTGAATGATTTACCAAACATGCCTGCTCTTTGCTCGAATACACTATCGTCATCAAGGAAAGAGCCTTTTGCATATAACAGTTTCACTTTGTTGCCGACAGTTTCATTTAGCCCCTGCAATACTGAAATGGCTTTTGAAAAATCTGCAGCCACACTCCAGGTGCCGGGCATGTTTTCCTTTGCGTCTGCCAGTGGACCGATCAGGGCAATAGTTCCGCTCTTCTTTAGCGGTAAAATATTGTTTTGATTTTTCAGCAATACAAAACAATCTGCAGCAATTTCTCTTGCCGCTTTGCGGTTTGCATCAGTATATACTTCCGAGGCTGCTCTTTTTCATCGCAATAGCGGTAGGGATCGTCGAACAATCCTAGCTTATATTTTGCTTCAAGTATACGTCTGCATGCATCATCAATTTGTTTTTGGGTAACTTTCTTTTCCTGCAAAGATTTTTCAGGGTTGTCAAAAATCCTTCACCGACCATATCCATATCGATACCCGCATTCAGAGCCAAAGCAGAAACGGTTTGCAGATCACCCATCCCATGGTCCGATCATTTCATTGATACGCAGTGTAGTCTGTAACTACAAAACCTTTAAAACCCCATTGCTTTCTGAGCACATCGGTCATCAAAAATTTGTTGGCCGATGCAGGTATGCCATCTACTTCGTTGAATGAACTGCATAACACTTCCGACTCCAGCATCAACTGCACCTTTATATGGAGGCAGATATTCATTATACATTCTCACCCGGCTCATATCAGTTGTGTTATAATCACGACCGGCTTCAGCTGCACCATACAGAGCGTAGTGCTTGACACAGGCCATGATGGTGTTATTTTTTTAAGATCATCACCCTGGTAACCTTTTACCATAGCTTTTGCAATTTGATAACCGAGATAAGGGTCTTCACCATTACCCTCTGCAATGCGTCCCCAGCGGGGATCGCGGGCAATGTCAACCATCGGAGAAAATGTCCAGCAAATGCCGTCAGCACTCGCTTCGGTGGCAGCGATCCTGGCGCTTTGTTCTATTTTTGCATATCCCAACTGCACGATAATGCAAGCGGAATTGGAAAAACGGTTTGATATCCATGGATCACGTCCATTCCGAAGATCAATGGAATTTTTAAGCGACTTTGCTTCGACCGCTACTTTCTGCACATCATCGGATCTTTGAAACGGCTTTAATATTAAATAAGCCGCCCACTTTCCCTTCGCTGATCTTTTTCCAATGTCAGAATTACCTGCCTGCCGCCTGTGGTGATGTCACCAGCACCCGGTAAATTCAATTGCCCAATTTTTTCATCCAGGGTCATTTTGTTCATCAATGCATCAACAAAGGTTTTCATCCGATCGGATCGCATCTTGTGAAACCTGTGCTTTGACAGTGATTGATGCAATAACAAATACTACAGGCAGTAGTCGTTGTAAGCGTTTCATGTGATGTTTTTTATCTCAATAAATGAGGTTGCATCTCCTTTTTCCAAATAGAATAGCCTTTGGCATTCATGTGTAAATTATCCTCGACATAAATTTCTTTGATAGGTGTTCCGTTGGGTCCGAGCATTTTGTGATATACATCAAGGAAGACAGTGTTCTTCTTTTTAGCAAGAAAACTTTCTATCTGGTTATTTGCTGCAATCATTTTCTCCCGCAGCTGCCACCGGCTCGGGCTTGGTTTTATTGAAATGTAGACAAACGGGATGTTGGAGAATCTTTTCCTGATATCAGTAAACAACTTTTTAAACCTGTCAAAAACCATCTTTGCTGTAACTGTAGTCAGAAGCCGCCAGGTCATTCTCTCCGCAATACATCACTATTATGCTTCGGTTTATATTTAAAGATCACGTCATTCTCATATCTTATTACGTCAGGTAGTGATGAACCGCCAAAACCGCGATTGATAATGGTGTAACCGGGAAAATAATTTTGAACATCTGTCCATTTGGTAAATGAAGAGCTGCCAACAAATAGAATGGCATGTTGTGGTGGCATCTGGATACTGTCCTGGTGTTTGAAGGCCTGTATATCATCCCAAAAAGGAATATCCTGCTTGCGCATACAGAACATTTGCAAACAATAAAGAAGAAGAATAAATTTATTTTCATTTTGTCTTTTAGGACCTCACCTTATCCTCTCCAAAGAGATGGAATCAGACTTGCTCTGTGCTCAATTAAATCGGTCAACCTCCAGGCATTTCAACACGATGAACATTCAGTCTTAAGCAAACTCCATTGCTCCCTTTGGGGATGGGGACCTATTTGACCTCCATGACCTTTGACCTTTCAGAAACTCCATTTTCATTTACCGCCTCGATTGAAAAATAATATGTTCTTAATTTATCCATGCCCTTGAACCAATATTCATTATTGTCATATACCATGATGCAATTGTATAACTTATCCGGCGCAGTGCCATAATAAATGTTGCAGGCGTATGCATTATTCACCAGGTCTCCATTTTATCCAGCCAGCTTCGTTTGTCTTTTTCTGTTCTTAAAACAATAAAATCTTTTACATCACCTGGCTTTGCTCCATTGCCATTTCCAAATACACGAAGACCACTGATAGCAAATTTGCCGGTAGGCATATGAATGTTCTCCAGTTTTATGAACCTTGCCTGTACAGGTTTTCCAGCTCAACATACTCATGCGGCACATCTGTTTTGTTATTGCTTTTATCAATAAGCGTATTCCATTTTTCCCATCAACAGAATAATACAATTTATACTGATGATACTGACCATTGACTTTACCAAGACGATTACTATCGACATCCTGGTCAGCATAATTTATTCTGAATAGCATTCACCGTTGAAACGGTTCCAAGGTCAGATTGGATCCATTCTCCTTTATTACTTGTTGCTGCACTCCAATATGTTTTCAGATCTTCATCATTTGCATTGTTAGCAGCATAACTTCCTAAGGTTGATGAAACAGTAATGGGCTTTTTATAATTTAATAACATCCATCCTGTAAAGCCCGGCCCCTTCGGTTCCCCCAAAGGGAGGCCTGCTGCACTGACCTCGCTTTCGAGTTGTAACTACTATTATCATTATTTTGATTAAGCGAGGGCTGTGTGGATCCTCCCGCCGGGAGTTAGAGGGCGGAAGATAGTGAGGATAATCGCCAAATGCAGTATTGCTCACATCACATCGTCCTTATCAAAACCAGTGGGCCATATCCCCAATCTTCTTTCAAAATTATTTTTTACCGACAACATGATTGTGCTGATGTGCCAGTAGTTCCCATAATTATCCTGGTATGTTGATCCATGTCCTGCGCCTCTTGCAAATCCTCCAAGCTTCATACTTAGCGGGTCTGACTGAGGAAAAATTTCGATCCCATCAAATAATGGCCTGCTTCCTACCACTACACCATCTGCATATCCGCTGAATTCAGTTCCGGCGCACCATACTGAAAATAGTATTTACCATTGTGCTTTGTCATCCACGATCCTTCAATAAAAGGGTCTAAGAAAGTATTGTCCATGTGTTCACCAAATCGCTGCCAGCCATAGCGCCAGTCTTGCAACAAATACATTGGCATTCTTGTTCCAATTGGTTGAAATGTTTTCCTGTTCAATTCAACACCGTAAGTAGGGATAAGTATTGCTGCTGCCATTGTACATGTACAATCTTCCGTCATCATCTGTAAAAATGCCGGGTCCCATCCACCGATATCAAATGAATCAACCAATGGTTTCCATTCATTAGCCTTCGGATTTGTGCTCATCCAGATCGAAAACGTCCTGGTATAGGTAGAGACCAAACACGATCATAGTATCGCCAATGATCCCAACTGCCAGGAGCGCATAGTTCATCATAGGTCCCGGTATTCCATGGACGCAGGAATTTTCTTGAATTGAAATTCCAGTGCAGCATATCATTGCTCCACCAATAGCCCCATTGGTTGGTAGAAAATAAATAATAGTCTCCTTTATAGTTTACAATGACAGGGTCGGCAGTAGCACGATGCCTTCCCGATTCTGTGAAATTTGGAATGGGAGTATATCCATAATCGATATTAATAGGATTACAATACGTGGCTTCTTTGCCCCTGAAAGTGGAATTTGGGAAAACGCTGTTTGAATGATGTAATAAACAAACGAGTTAGCAAAGCAAGTGTCTGCCATTCTTTTGTTTAATAGAAAATCAGAATCCTGAATCAGCGCCAAGCGTCGTCGAAGCATAAAGTTGCAATCGAGTTCGACTGACCATATGTTGCGCGATGCAAAAACTATTTGTCCTGATAATCCTTTAAGTTCATTAAATCAGTGCATGGTTCTAAAGGTTTCCTTTTTTCAATTCTCCCACTGCGTGATCAACGGCTCTTGCCGTAAATGCCATGTATAAAATCGACGGGCTTTGATTGCCAGTGCTCGTCATGCAGGCGCCATCTGTCACAAAAACATTTTTACATTGATGCAGTTGGTTCCATTCATTGAGCAATGAAGTTTTTGGATCACGACCCATTCTTACTCCGCCCATTTCATGGATATCCAAACCAGGTGCCCAGTCGTTTACAAAACTGTGAATATTCTTAAATCCTGCAGCCTCCATCATGGTCTGGCCCTGCTCCAAAAATCTTTTATCATCTTTTGATCATTATCATCATAATCCACTGAAGTTATCAATAAAGGAATTCCCCATTGATCTTTTTATCCTTGCTTAATCTTACATGATTGGTTTCCCTGGGAATTGTTTCGCCCTGCATGTACATATATGCGCCCCAGCCACCCGGTTCGCTTAAGGCATCTTTAAATTCGCCACCGATCGTTGGTTCAATTTCCCTGTCACTTATCTTCTCCCTGTAAGCTCCGGAGAAAATTACATACCCGCCCAGGAAATCAGTATCCTGTTTGCGTATGTTTCTGAAGTTGGGCATGATGCATTCAGCAGGCTTTGATACCTTATAATATTTATCCCTGTATCCATCGATCTGTCCGCCCATACTTGCCCTGTAATTGTGATGACAAATATATTTTCCAAGCAAACCATTGTCATTGCCCAGGCCGTTCGGAAAGCGATTGGATGTTGAATTCAGCAAGATCAGATTTGTGTTAAGAGCAGATGCATTGACAAAAATGATCTTTGCGAAATATTCTGTTGCTTGTTTTGTGTTGGCATCGATCACTCTTACACCGGCAGCTTTTTGTTTTTTCTCGTCATAGATTATAGAATGCACTACTGAAAAGGCTGTACCGTCAGGTTACCCGTTGCCTTTGCCCAGGGCAAGGTGGAAGTAACAGAACTAAAATAGCCACCAAAGGGACAGCCTCTCATGCATTGATTCCTGTTAAGGCACTGGCGGTTCTGTTGCTTTTGAATTTCATTTGGCTCTGTTACCTGCGCCCATCGACCCGAGACATAATGTCGTTTGAACTTTTCCCATATCACATCCTTTAAATGTTGCTCCACGCAATTCAGTTCATATGCTGGTAAAAATTCCCCGTCGGGCATTGATTCAATTCCATCTTTACTGCCGCATACACCAATAAATCTTTCAACATGGCTATACCACGGCGCCATGTCATTGTAACGCACGGGCCAATCAACTGGCATAACCATAACGCAGCGGAGCAGTGAAATCAAATTCACTCCATCGTGCACAGGCACGCCCCCAGATGAGCGACTTGCCGCCTACCTGGTAACCACGTATCCATTCAAATGGCTTTTCCTGTATGTATGGATGGTCTTTGTCTTTTATGAAAAAATGTTGAGTACTCTCTTCATAGCCTGCCGCCTTACTTATGAATGGGTTTTCTTCCAGTTGTTTTTGTGATCTGCCCGCGATGACGAAACTCCCAGACGGGAGTATTCATGGTAGGATAGTCTTTGATATGCTCAATATTTCTTCCCCGCTCCAGCACCAATGTCTTCAACCCTTTCTCACAAAGTTCTTTCGCAGCCCAGCCGCCGCTGATGCCGCTTCCAATAACAATTGCATCATAGCTATGCTGCCAATTCCTTTTGTATTGGTATTTACCTGTGTTATACCTGGCATAATCAATCGCTTTTATTTTTAAAGATCACACTATCTACAACTAAAAGATCCAGGACCCGTAAAAAAGAAAATAAAGCCGATCACTACAAATAAAAAGGATACTGATCCTCGTACCATATTTTACCATGACCAACAAAGAAAGCAATATAACCTAATGTACAAATAAGAATGATACAGGCGATCCTTGTAAACAAACCCAAGCACTAATAATACCCACTTAGTAACTCAGCAACCTTACCACCATAAACAAAGAACTTTGCCGATGAAGAGTCTTTGAACATATCCCATTTAAAATATTCATTCATTACGGGTGTATCAAACATTTCACAACCATGATAAATGAGAAAGCCGCCAACAATAATCCTTATTAATGCAAGCCCGTTGCCCCGCCAAAGAGGTAATGGTGAAAAAATCGCTTCATGACAGATATTAATTGCTGCTGAATCTTTCTCCTCCTTTCAAAACTTTATAAGGTTGATCCAGTTTTTCAGCTTCCTTTATGAAATCATTTATATTGGCTGTGTTAAATGTGAACATATCATAATGACAGGGAATGACCAGCTTTGCCCCTATGAGCTTACCCAATTTTGCCGCCTCCTGGCAATTTAAATTTCCTGCCACTTTTCTCGAAGGATCATTTCCATTGATTGGCAATATTGCTACATCTACGGCAAATGGTTTTAGCAGATCAACCATTTCATCAAACCAAAGCGTGTCGCCACTATGATAGATCTTATATTTTCCGAATTCAATGATATAGCCCATGAATTTGCAATTACCATTTTCATCTCTCTCGATCTCGTTATGTTTTGCAGGCATCCCGGAAAATGTAAATTCATCCACAGTTGCCGATCGGCCTCTCATTCAATCCAATTAGAAATTCTTTTTGCATTTCACTCTTTCAGCAACAAAGTCCCTGTTGGCTTCAGGGATGATAAATTTTATACCGTGATTATTTTTCAAAACAGGTATTAGCGTTTCAGCATCCAAATGATCGGTGTGATTATGACTGGAAGTAACGATCGAAATATTTTCCAGTAATTCCGGGTCCATTACGCGTTCACTCATCCGGACATGGGGCTTGTCTGTGGCTGCATATTTTTGTCAGCGAATCCGACAAATAGGGGTCTATCAAAACTCTTTTTCCTTTCCATTGTAATAGATAGCCACTCTGTCCCAGCCACCAGAGGTGAAAATTTTTTGATCGCTGAAGAGATCATCCATTTCATTGATTAATTCTTCGTTTTTTTAATGCTTGTATCATTCTTCAAAGCTTAAATCTCAAATCTGAAAACAAGAACCAAATAAATTAAAAAATTTACTCTCAGCATTTTTAAGTATTGCGGTAAAAATCAAAACAAATTCTTTAACCTCCTGCCTCAAGTAGTTTCTTTCATCTTCCATTTCCTTTGAACCATCTGTAATTACAAAGGCGAAGCCAATATGACGATTCTTTTTGACTCTCTTCTGCAGGTTTTTATTTTCATTTTAAAATCTATATCTCCAATGGTTTCATTCGCTTCAAATGTAATTTGCCCCCGGAGAACTTCCTGCTCTTATTAATTGCGGCAGATAACTTTAGAATTCGCGACATTTTTGGGTAATTTCAAACAAAAATTTCTGACCCTCTCTGCAAACAAAGCCGTTCAGTTCTTCCAAATCGTATTTTTAGTTTGATCAGTCAATCAAAAACTATTTTTGTAATTTTTAATTGGGTCTTATTTGGTTCTTGCTATTTGATTTTTGGTTCTTTTTACCTTAAGCTTTCTCTTACTTTCTTTGCTCCTCTTCACCATATTGATCAGTTTTTGTCTCGATGCCCACCTGGCCGTTTGACTTAATCCGCAGTCAGGTGCTACTGATAGTTTTTCGGCAGGTACATATTTCAAACATTTATTGATCCTTTCCACTACATCATCTACTGATTCGATATAATAATTTTTCACATCAATGATACCCACTGCTACGTCCATCTTTTCAGCAAATGGCTTTAGCAACTCTATTTCTGCAAATTCACGATTCGCCATTTCGATATGAATTTCATTTACGGTCATATCTAAAAATCTGGCAGCATTGGTTTAATGCTTCTGTATCCAACTGGTCGTCCTTTAAAATTTCCAAAACATAAGTGTGTGCTCAGGTTGCACTTACCAACTACTGGCTTAACTGTACGATTAAAAATATCTACGAATCTTTTGTATCCTCTTTGTACGCATAACAACTCATAGAAGGTTCATCAACTGTTATTTCCGTACAACCTGCCGTTACCAATGCTTCCAGTTCACTGCGCACCATTGGCAACAGTGCTTCGGTGATGGCATAACGGTCTTTGTATTTTTCATTTTGGCAATAATCTTCCGCTGAGTGTATAAGGACCGGGGACACTTGCTTTCAAGACAGGGCCGGCAGGTGCTAGTTTTTTAATCGCAAAAATTCTTTTACGGCGCCTAAACCATTGGGTGCCTTCAGATTCACCAACAATGTTATGCTTACCGCGCTGATCGTGTGCCGGCGGTCCAAATTTTCTTGTTTCGGTTTCGTTGTTTTGGATCCCGTTTATAAAACCGTAGAACGATAAATTGAAATCGAGTCTTGTTTGTTCACCATCTGTTATTACGTCGAGACCTGCAGTTACCTGGTCATGAATAGCGGCGATCACTGCATCTTCGATCATTTCTTCGATATCTGCTGCGCCAAATTTGTCAAGATTATGCGATGCAAACTCAAGCCATCCCGGAAACGGATAGCTGCCTACTACAGTTGTTCGATGGTATTGATGACATATCTAATGTTATTTGACCAGCCTCTCATCCCTCTCAATAGAGGAGTTATGGAGTGCTCGTTACTGTTTCCAGAAACTGATTATAAACTACCTCATCAGCTAAACTATTTCAACTCATCAATCATCTCGTCACCTTCGGACTGTGCGTGGGTGGCCTCCTGTTAGGGACAGGCTCTTACTCCAGCATTTTTATACAATTCAGCAAGTCTCCGCGCATGTTCATCATAGAGCTGCTTCAAAAGTTGTTTGGCTTTTCAGCATTGATAACTGAAGAAGCTGTTAATCACTTTAGGCGGCTGCCCTGCTGCTGTCAGCAATCTTGCCACCTCAGCCTTTATACTATTGACTATGATTATTCCTCCTACAGATGAACCGGGAGATACAGGTGTGTCCAATCCATCAATATGGATCATTGAATCACCCACCGGTGCGCCAGTATCTAAAACGATATCAGCAAAATCAGAAAGTTTTTTACCGTCAGCTCTTTTGCTTGTGCTTTTGCTGAATGCTGTTTTGTGATCAATGCAACCACCTTTATTTTTCTGCTGAAAAAGTTCAGCCATTTCAACGGGAACTATATTGCATCCGCTCGAGGAAATGATAAACGCTGTGTCGTTTTTCACTCAAACCAAAATTCCTTAAAATTCTTTCTGCAAAACCGGGAACATTTTCCAGGTACATTGCCTGGCGTTGTCCATTTGCACCGACGACATTGTTATGATATGTCAGTGATAGCTCGACAATGGGATTAAACCCCGGGAAAGAACCATAGCGTGGCCACATCTCTTCCACCATTACCCTGCTATGTCCCGTTCCAAATACATGTACCATCCTTCCGGCTACAATAGTTTTTGCAAACAATCCGGCTGCCTTTTCTAATTCCTTTTTTGTCCCCTGATCGTTTGAACTATCCCCTCACACTTCTGCAAATAATCATCTATGACTTCCATTGTTGTACTTTTTATTGACACACTTTATTCATCGCAAAGCTCGCCGCACCAATGGTACCTGCAAGATCACCATAAACGGCTTTTACTATTTCCACTTTATTACCACCAGCTCTCCACTCAAATTCTGCAAGGTATTTATTAAGAGGTTCAAACAAAAACAGAACCTGCTTCCGCAATTCCTCCACCAAGGACAATTACCTGGGGAGAGAGAATATTCGTAATTGACGCGATGCCGATCGCCAGTTGTCTTACTGATCTTAACCAAATCTTCTCTTGCAAATGTGTCTCCGTTACTGAATGAGATGAGCATATCATGCGTGGAAGAAAACCTGCCGTTACTTCTTTTTCTATAGTACAATTGCCAATACAATCTTCAAGGCTTCCCGGTATGCCCGTCACATCGCGATCTCCATTTTCATCGATCACCATGTGTCCAAAATGGCCTGCCTTATTAAAAGCTCCCTGGTAAGGTTTTCCATCTATCAATATAGCACCTCCACTCCCGTGCCACAGCGTTAACATCACCACATGCTGTTTATTTTTTGCCGCACCAGACGTGGCTTCGGCGATGAGAGCTGCAACGGCGTCATTCAACACATAAGTAGGCGTTCTGTAAAAATTCACTCCATGAAAAATTTTCTAAACCCTGCATGCGGCCCGGCATATACGCGATCGTTTTATTGTCGTCGGAAGGCAAGCCTGGGGCGGAGATACCGATCACGCTATTGTTGCCGTTTATTTTTCCCATTAGGTCATTCACGGTATCCGCAACAGCGTGCTTCCAAACAGCATCGTCTCCGTCGAAAGTGGGCGTGTATAATCTGTGCAGTATGTTTCCATCCGCATCCAGCGCGGTTCCCTTGATGCGGGTGCCGCCTAAATCTATTCCAATTGCAAACCCTAAATCCCTGGAGGGACTTTTAGAGTTTGAATTTTGAGATTGTTTCACTTCCTTGAAAGTTTTAAAATCATAAGCTTATTCTATTTGTCCTTAAAACTCATGAAGGTGGCTTGATTAAGCCCCTTTAGGGGTTTGGGGTTTGTCCTTCAGATATGCTCCAGCCCCCATCAACAGCAACTACCTGCCCTGTTGTGAATTTTGATTGGTCACTCATAAAATAGATAGCGAGTCCATTCATGTCTTCGGGCTCGCTGATCCTCCCGCTATCCAAAGGTTGTTTCGTTTTTATGAATGATAAAATGTTTTCGTCATTAGCTGCTCTTTGCGCCATCGGTGTTTCAACCAATCCCGGTGCAATCACATTTACACGAATATTATTCTTTGCATAATAAGCTGCTATCGCTTTGCTAAAACCAATAATGGCTGATTTCGCCGCTGCATAGGCATGCGTTGAAAAATATAATGGGGATGGTGAAAAACCCAGCACGGATCCCATATTCAAAATGGTCCCCGGCTTTTTCAATTCCAAAAATTTTTCTAACGGCTGCCTGGTTGGAGAGCATCAGGGAAGTAAGATTTAATTCCAACGTTTTATTCCAGCCATCCAGTGATAACTCGTGCAAAGGTCCGTCGCCCATTCTTCTGCCGCTGCCACCCGCAACATGATACAATCCGTCAAAGTCGCCAAATTCTTTCATGCAGAGATCAATTGCATTCACTGCTGTCTCGATCTTCCTTGCATCCGCTTTGACGGCTTGCCCATTTTTTCCCAATTCAGCCTTTGCCTGCTCAACATTTTCTTCGTTTCTTCCGGCCACAATAACCTTTGCTCCCTGCTTCAATAAATGCTTTTGCTGCAGATAAACCAATACCTGTCGTACCCCCGATGATAACAATATTTTTATTTTTAGTAATTGCATTGACCTCATTTAAATAGCTCATGCTTACTTAAGGATGTGGGCTTAAACCAATGGCCACGGGAATTTTGATTTCAGCATGACTTTCTTCCCTGTTGCGGAAGATTCCCTGGTTGCTTCGATCACCTCCAGTACATGCAAAGCATGTTCAGCGTTGATCTTTGGCTCAACATGATTGACCAATGCTTCTGAAATCACAGTTGCACCCTGCTGCCATACATAAGTTCCCGGATCTTCTACGTATCGTACCGGTGGTTCAGTATCAGATGTGGCCAGGTCCACTCCAAACGGTGCCCAATCATAACCAACGAGACCCATATTACCTCCTCTTCCCCAGATGGTAATGGTATGGCTGTTTTGTCCTTTGCCTTCGTGGCCATAAGGATCGAAATAATTAAATCCGCATTGTACATGCGATAGCACTCCATTGCCATGATCCATTACTACATGGGCGTTATCCTCTGCTTCAACTTTTACTTTTCCTTTATCATCAACAGTTCGTTCAGGCGTTACTATACTTGTCATAGCGATCACTGCTTTTGCAGGTCCAAGCAATCCCGTCAATGAAGCAAGATTATATACGCCAAGATCAGGCAAGCTGCCACCACCTTTTTCATAAAAGAAAGCAGACCATGTGGGACCAAGATGTCCATAATGTGCATGGGCACAGGCTACCTTTCCAAGTTTTCCTTCCTGTATGGTTTTGCTCATGAAGGCAAATTGCGGACTATTTACAACAGCAGGTGCTCCCCACATTCTTAAATTTTTACTTTTGCGAGATCAAGCAACTCCCTGCCTGCAGCATAGGTATTAGCCATCGGCTTTTCACTCCACACATGTTTGCCTGCATTCAATGCCTGCCTGTTCAAATGTTCATGTTCCTGCATATCTGTTGTTGTAACCATCAGGTCAAATGGCACGCCCGCAAGCATTTTGTCAATATGAGGATAGGTGGCTGCGTTGACCTTGTATTGTTTTATTTTGCCCCAATGCCCGGTCGTATTTAATATCGCAAAGACTTACGATCTCAATCAAAGGAGATGTCTGCAAATGCGGAATGTAGCGATTGCTTACACTACCACAACCAATAAGAGCAATTTTTAATTTATTATCAGGCCTTGTCATTGCCAGGCTTTCCAATGAAGAAAGCAATACAGCAGCACCGGCCATCGCTGTGCGCTGCAAAATTCCTGGCGAGTTATATTGTTAGCCATAAATTTTATTTTTAGAAGTTAAAAAATTGTTATTCATTTTCTTATTTGAAATAAGGACTTGTAAATCCAAGTTTTTTCAGGCCATTCTGTATCTCCGGGATGTTCATAAATAATTTCCATATCAACCCGGTCCGGTAATTTTCTATCATCACTACAATTGGTCCCTGGTCTATTGCGAGGTGTGTTTTAGCATACCAATTCTTTTCTCACTAAAGCCATCTACAAAACCAGTAATCACTCCATATCTTATCGCCCAGATCATAATAAAAATGTTTCAACGCCTGCATACTATATTGAGGTGTATAGGAAATGCAGATAAAGTGGCGCAGTCGGCTGTATCATCTCAAAATCTTCTTCAGGACAATGCGCTACATATACCTTTGTAACTATCACCTGCGGTAAGTCCCCAGCAGTTTTCGCCATATCCTTTATAATGTTTTGGATTCTCAATACACCATTGCCTGTTGATAAGTGTATGATTAGTGTTTTGCTCCAGGTAATTGGTATGCCAATCAGCGTAAGCCGTGCGCGGATCAATACCCAGGAAGGTATATTGAGAAATAAATAAAGGTCCGCCGTATTCAAAGCCCAATGGCAGCTTAATTCCATAATATATTTTATCATTTTTATAATTGGTGCTGTTTACAAAGCCATTAAAATAAACAGATGGTTCAATGCTATGATACGGCGATGCTGCCGCCATAATATAAGTGATCAAGCCTTCATTCCATCCCTTGATAGGAAAGTTCATATCAAAATCGTTATTGGGACTCCAGTGCCAGTATAATTTTTCGTTGCCACCGGCGGTATGCCATTTAAAATTTGCCGTCTCCCATAGCTGTGTAATTCGAAGTCGCAAATATTTTTCTGTTTCATTCTCTGCGTTAAAATACTCTCTTGCACATAAAAATCCCATTAGCAAATATGCGGTTTCCAGAACATCAGCTCCATCATCCAATCTTCCAAAAGGAATTGCTTTTGCCTGTTGCACCATTCATGAAATGCGGGTAAATGCCATGATAACTATCGGCCAAGCAATAAAAATTAATCATTTTTACCAATCTCTTTGCAGCCGTGTCCCTTCCGATCCACCACGGTTCACAGCAACGATAGTTGCCATAATTCCCATTCCCGTTCCCGCCACTAGCGCATGCTTCCGGTCCGTATGTATTGTTACTAATGTTGGGTTGATTGTACGCTTCATTGATCCAATCCCAATAGTATTGTCCGTTTACGGTATTATCTCGTTCCCGTGACAGACCACTTACAGGATGTGCAAAATGCCAGAAGTACCGAAACGTTTGACGTTGCACTATTTCTAATAAAGCGGTATCGGGCAAATTCTTAATTATGCCGACGGGTGCAATGCTGTCGCGGATATGTTGCTGCTATGTTTTTTTATTTTTTGGGCAGCAATCGTTTAGAATACTGCTAGCCAATAAAAAATGAGACGAAAAATTTTTTTCAATCCTATTACCTGATCCATTTACTTCGTGAAACCTAATTTCTTTAATCCATTTTGGAATGTCCGGAATATTCATAAACAATTTCCAGATCAAGCCACTGCGATAATTTTCTATCATTACTATGATTGGTCCCTGGTCAATCGCTAAATGAGATTTTGCATACCAGTTAGTGATGAATACTAAACCCATCTACAAAACCATATTTGCTCCAGATCTTATCACCAAGATCATAATAAAAATGACGTAATGCTTCCATGCTTTCCTTTGGAGTATAGGGCATGGAAGAAATTGCCGCGGTAGGTTGTATCACGCCCAGGTCCGTGTCGGGGCAATGAGCCACATAACCTTTATAACTATCGCCGGCGGTTAATCCCCAGCAATTTTCAGCATAGCCTTTAAATTTTTTGGGTTCTCAATGCAATAGGCTCTATTGATGAGTGTATGATTTTTTACCTGCTCGAAATAATCAATGCCAAGTGAATCTTTTAATCCATTGGGATCAATGCCCTGGAAAGTATATTGTTCAAAAAATAAGGGTCCTCCTTTGTCATAGTTGCCCAATGGCAATTCATATCCGTAATAAGTTTTACCATTTTTAAAGCCGTTGCTTCCTACCCAGCTTCCATTATACACATCTTTTGAAATTGGATGACTGGGTGAAGATGCCGCCATGATATAAGTGATCAGGCATTCATTCCACCCCCAGATGGGGAAATTCATGTCAAATCCATTATTAGGACTCCAATGCCAGTACAATTTATTTTCGCCCTTAGTATGCCAGTTCCAGTTGGCTGCTCCCCACATCTGGTCTACCCTTTTCCGCAAGTATACTTCACGGGGGTCATTGCTTTTTAAAATATTCTCTGGCGCAAAGAAAACCCATCAGCAGGTATGATGTTTCAACGAGATCAGCGCCATCATCCAACCTGTCAAATTTTATCGTCTTGCCTGTTCTTCCATCCATGAAGTGAGGATAGATCCCATGAAAGCAATCTGCATTGATCAAAAATCGGCGATCTTGATCAACCTTCTCACCGCTGTATCTCTGCCGATCCATTTTCTTTCAACTGCAATGACAGTGCTCATGATACCAAAGCCGGTACCACCTATCGCGCAGGCATCAGGGCCAAATTTTGTTTTACTGAAATTGGGTTCGTCCCAGGCTTCATTGATATAATCCCAGTAATGTTCTGCAAGCACTGTATTACTTCTTTCAAGAGCGAGACCACTCACAGGATGTGCATCATGCCAGAAAAACGAAAAGTTTGTCGCTCCACCACTTCCAGTAAAGCCGAGTCAGAAAGATTTTTAATGATGCCAACGGGAGCAATCGAGTTAGGGAAACCTGTTGATTTATTTTTCTGGGCGGATGATATTGCGCTGCACGAAATCGCAATCACTACTACTATAGTACGACGAAACATGTTGGTTATTTTTCAAACGATCAAAGTTCTTATTTCTTAACAACTATCCACCTGTTCAAAAATTATAGGGTGCTTCAATTACTATTTTATAAAAATCAGAAGGCAATTGTTTTACATCTATTCGTTGCTTTTCCATTCTGCAACAGGAACTTCAGCCACTAATTTATAATCATCCTTGCCACCTGTTTTAAAATTGTTGGTAGTTGCCAGCCATATTTTTGCGTTCCTCGTCCGGCCCGGTCATCGGGCGGGCTTTATTGATCACATTCCACTTTATTTCTATTGCATCATTCATCAGATTGGCTTTTGCATCGGTTGCTGAGAAAGTTTTCCTGTCAATGGTATCCCATCTATTTCCATTCAGGCTTGTCTTTGGGAATATCTAACATTCAAAAATGAAGCCAGTGATGGCATGATATCAACAATAGCCGGCTGTTCTTTTTTAAATCTTTCATTTAGCCCTTTTGCATTGGTCACGATCCATGTTGTTCTCTCCCGCTGGCTTTGACCTCCATGATGATATCCATTATTCTCCGCGGCCATGATCAGTGGTAATGTAGATCACCCAGTCTTCATTAAAATTTCTTTCACGATACTGAATAGCTTCCCATATTCTCTGTATTTGTTTATCCATCATTATTACCGCATCATCAAATATTTTACTATTGCCATGGCGGTGTCCCATCTCGTCAGTATATTCTAAATATACCCAGGTAAGATCAGGGGCAAATTTTTTGATGTATGATGCAGCAGTGTCTGTAACCGCTTCATCGATGGGATGATAAAAATATCCTGCAGTGTCATGTGCATAACGGATGGTGTCCAACTCCAAACCGTCCAAATAATAATCAGGTTGTAAGATTGCCCGCTTCCTTTACCTCGCTACCTACCAGTTTGGTCCTGTTATCAAGCCAGGTTGAAAAAACTGCGGTTTTCTTTTGAGGATATTGCGTTTTAAGAAACCGGAAGATATTCCAGTAAGAGTAATTAGGTGCTGCAATATCATTATCCCATACGTTATGTTTATTTACCCATGTACCGGTGAGCAGGCTGTTATAACCCACCGCAGAAATTGTTGGTGTTTGCGAATAGCCATCTTTTTCACCCACCAACATAGGCTCTTGCATATCCACCTTCTTTGCTGATGGCATCCAACGCCGGTGTATTGACTCTTTCGATTACATCGGCTGGTATGCCATCAGCGATAACAAAAATTGCTTTATGTGCTTTTGCGCGAGAAAGGCCTTTGAACAGAAAAGAACTAATGAAAATGTAAGTATTCGCTTCATGTTGTAAAATCTATTTCCTCAAAACTATCTCACGTATATTAACTACAAATGAATGTTCTGTTACTGTATGAGCCACATAACACCATTTACGTCGTCGCTGCCGCCATACTGGCTTTGTAATGAAGTTGACAGATTTGACGCGGTTATAATCATATTCAGTTTGCGGATATAGCCATCTTTTAGGGACCATCATATTGTTATAAGTCCCGGGTCCCACATTCAAAGTTGGTATCCCCGTTCTTCTTTGTTCGAAAATGCTTCATATCCACCATTCATAAACAAAGCAATATATTTCTGAACAGCAATTTGATCAAGCGCCGTTCCTGCACTAAAAGCTACGTCCGGCCCTGCGAGATAAGTTGCAATATCGGCGTCATCGATTCCATAAAACTTCATGGACGCCGTTATGCCGTTTTCATAATGTTCTTGCGCAGTTCCGGCACCGGTGATCCATCCCCGGCTAATCGCTTCTGCGATCAGCAGTTCCTGTTCTGCGTACCCGATAAATATCCACGGCTCGTTGATCTTATCGTCATGATAACGCAATTTTATCCTCGATGCGTTTGATGAAGCCGTTTGTTGATCAGTCAATGTTTGCCCACCGTCGACTCCTTCATAGTTGGCGAAAATTCCTGCGTCCATTCCCGGTATTGGTTCTGCCATAGCGAACAAGCGCGGGTCGCTTCGATCTTTTAAAATTTTTACAAACCCTTTTTCCATACTTACCGCCGTGGCAAGTGAAAGATATCCGAAATCAGGATAATAATTATTCTGAGCACTCGTATTAAATACCAATTGCGCATTATCGTGCATTGCCTGTGAATAAAGGATATTTGCCAGGATCACTGATGATATTTTGAAATTGGGTTTTAATATTCAAATTGGTATTGGCTTCCTTCTTACTAAGGTGGATCAACAACCTTAACTTAAGGGCATTCGCAGCTTTTTTCCATTGGCTGGCAACACCTCCGTAGATAATATCTCCTTTTATTTCTCCTTTGCTATCATCCAGTAAATTGTTAGCATCTTCCAACTCCTGCAATATTCCCTTGTAAACAGATTCCTGGTCGTCATATTTTGGTTTGAAATTTCCTGACAATCCCTGCATGGCTTCCGAATAAGGAATATCACCAAACTGCTCGGTTATCTGGCTGAATAGTAAGGCACGAAAGAATTTCGTCAGGCCACGATATTGTGCCTGGCCGGTTTGCGCGGCAAAGAATCCATTTGCATCACCTGGCGTAATACGTTGTAATTATCGTAACTGCCGTCTCTCCAGCTATAATCCTGGCTTGAATTCCCTCTTTCGTAATAAGTAAGGTGCCGGTCTGAAAAAGAGGCTGAGGTATTATCGTAATAAAAAACACTGTAACAAATGCCGGTCAGCAACAAGCCGGGTGTTGTCGTGGACGGTTGATTGGGGTTGGTTTGAAAATCATCATATTTTTTACACGAGGTGAATAACGAAATGATTAGAGCTACCCCAACAATATATTTATATGTTATTAACTGTTTCATAATAATATTTTTGAGGAGACCATTATTTAAATTTCAGGTTGAGGTTTATACCAATGTTTCTGTACGTAGGCTCGGCAAGAGTAGTATTACTGAATACCCATCAGGGTCCATAAACGGAACATCAGTGAATAACAATAAATTTCTCCCTGTAACAGAAATGCTAGCTGATGAAAAGGAGTTTTTTTTAATAGTTTCTGTTCAAAATTATAAGAAAGCACCACTTCTCTTAATTTCACAAATGATCTCTTATACATATTGGCACCGGGAACTCCATTTACATAAGTAGCGAAGATCCAGTCTATATAATTTACCGCAGTCGTATTGGTAGCGAATTTCCTATCGTCAGAAATGATCTTTCCCTGTACATCATATTGAGCACTTCCTGATGTAACGACTACTCCTGGGCCGACCCATGTTTTATTGCCGGCATAGGCATCATCCCTGTATGAATTAGCCGTTCCGGGATGCATTCCTCCTTCATATAATTTTTGTTCCAGTCCATTGTACATAATACCACCAATGCGACCATCAAAAGAAAAGCTCAGGCCAAAATTTTTATAAGCAACACTATTTGTGATGCCGAAAATATAATCGGGATCCTCGTGCCCGATATTCACGACATGGTCAATAAACTGTGGGAAACCATTTGAACCATATACAATTTGTCCATCCGGGCTCCGTTCCCAATCCCAGCTCGCGAAATACATCTGTTCTTTCACCTACTTTTATAGCATCGCGGATGCTATCACCATTATAGTATTCCTTTACCCATTCATGAACCTGGCTATAGTTGAACGTTATATCCCATTTTATATCTTTCGTCCTAACGGAGTTCCTGTCAGCACCAATTCAATCCCTTTTCGGTTTATCTTATCGCCATTCACCAATTGAAAATTAAAACCGGAGGCCGTGGACACCGGCGCAGAGATCGCAAAATCTTTATCGATATAAGTAAAATAAGTGAAAGTCAACACCGAGGCGGTTTTTCAAAAATCTTAGCTCGGTTCCATATTCCTGTGAAATCGTGGTATTGGGTTTTATACCAGGTTGGACCAACGTGCCCGGAAGATTGTTTGACGCCATTTGTTCCGTTCCATCGAGGACCTGTATTATATACAGGCAACGTACCATACCAGTTGCTTATAAATATTATTCGGTCACCAGGATCTGCATTATATTATCGGTAGAATACCCTGGACCATGATCGCCCTGAGCTTTGCAAAAGAAATAAATTCGGGAAGCTTTGAACATGGTGGATGGGATCATACCCAGCGAAGCAGAAGGGATAGAAGTAAGAATTGTTTGGTTTTTGCAAGAGTAGTTGTCCATCATTCCTTCCAGTTACACTCAGGTAGACCATTTTTTTGTAATCAACATCCAAATAACCAAAAGCACTGTTGACTTTTCTTTGTGCAAGGCGATCGATAGCTGACTCACAACGCCTATGCTATTTTCAAGACTATAATCCTTTGGAACAAACAATCCTGCTGGTTTGTGATTGACAAATAGCTATTGGAATTATACCTGCTGCTTGCACCCGACTGAAAGTGTGCCATTAAAATCCGTTAAGAAATGTCTTTTGTAAGTAAGCAACGCATCAGTTACGATTTGAAAATTACTTTGTCTTCTCTCACTAGTAGTTGCCATCAAGATTCGCCATTGCCATAATACACATAGCTCTTTGGTGTTTGTAACGTGGACAATGACACCATTGGTGATAATACCGCTGCGTACAAAAAACGACAGATCCTTTTGTGATATCATACGTAGCGTTTGCCTGCGCCGGTGACTACGTTATTGTCATAACCATTCAAGGCTTCATGAGCCAAATACCATGGATTATTATACCAGGTATAGTTATAGTTAAACTGTTGAACGTCTTTCACGCCATAAGGAACGAATACCGGAACCGTCTGTTCGGCCGCCACCAGGCTTCCAGTAATCTTTCAGATCACGTATGTCCACATCCGGCCCCATCCACAGAAAGAATATTGTAGAAAAAATTATTGGCCCCATAACCGGTCTGTGGAAAATTGGGTGTGTACTGCTTGTTATAAGAAACGACGGATTCTATTCTGAATTTATCACTTACTTTCAGACTTCCTGCCAAAGATTGACCGTAGTAGAATTGAGATGAGTGTTAGGTACCTGGCCTTTCTGATACATATGCGTAACGGAAATACGGTAATCAGCATTTTCATTTTTACCAGCCACCGAAACACTATTCGTCGTCATCAATTCATTGTCCAGAAAATTCTTAAGATTATCTTTTCCTCTTGTATATAGCTGGCAATGGCTTGTAGTGACTTTGATCAGTGTAACCCTGCTGTGTAAAGTCATAAAAAGTATTGGGATCGTAAGGACTGTTGTATTGAGGATATTCGTCATAGCCACTTGGATTGCTGCTGTTTTTTACATTTAATTTCGGTCCCCATACGTAACCATAATCATCATACCAGCCGCCGCCGCCTTTGCCATTGACAAATGCAAAGTATCCGCTCCAACCCATTCCATATTCATGCTGTGTTTCAGGAACACGTAAAAAACCAGTCTGGAATTGTGTAGTCGAGTTGAAACTTACTTCAACACCTCTGCCGCCACTTTTCCCTTTTTCGTGGTGATCATGATAGCCCCGTTGATACCCAGGGAACCATACAGAGCAGCAGCTGCAGTTCCTTTCAAAACATTTACACTTTCAATATCATTTGGATTCAGGCTCCAGAAATCAAAATTGTCCTTATCGGTAGGAACGCCATCTATCACTACCAATGTTTCCTTTCCTCTTAATAATATCTCAGGGTTCTCAAATAAATTGGTTTTGCAAGTATGTTCAGACCTGCTACTTTTCCAATTAAGTTCTCAGCCACATTGGGCTCCGGCGCTTTTTCCAATGCAGCACCTTTTACTTCCTGTGTAGCATAGGATACTTTTGTTTTTCTTTCTTGATACCTAAAGCTGTTACCACCACTTCGACAGCGACCTGGTCCTGGCGCAGCAGCGTTATTTCCATTTCGCGACCAGCCACTATTGCGATTTCCTGGGTCTGGAAACCAATATAAGGAGATCACCAAGAACCGACTCATTGTTTTTGACAGTAATGGTAAATTCGCCACGTGACCCCGCTATTACGCGGTTGTTGGTTCCTTTTTCCGCCACGGTGGCGCCGGCAAGCAGATTACCCTCCTCATCTCTTACAGACCCTCTGACCGTAATATCTTTTTTATGAAAGCCGGCCGGTGAATGATCACTTGGGTTGTTACCGGCGAATGCAAAATTTTGCACACTGAGGAGAAAGAAGCCATGCAATTCCTCCCTTTTAAAACAAACAATCGTTTTTTCATATAGCAGTTTTTAATCGTTTTGATAATTCAGGTTGCAGCACTAATGGATAACTACCTGTCTATAGAGTTATAAAAGCAATCGTGTTAGAAAGTCAAAACTAAGCGCAGCTAGAAAAGTAAACTACCATTTTGCCCGAGGAAATCTGTACTTTTTTAGCAAAACGGTGGGAATATTGAGTAATTTAAAAGCATAAAATCATTGAGTTTATGAAGCCGGCATTGGAACATTTGCCAAAGGAGAAAGACAATTCTTTTGTAGTGAAATTCTTTGATTATAACTATTATCCTACGCCATGGCACTATCATCCCGAATATGAGATCGTGATGGTGACAGAAAGTACCGGTAAGCGATTTATCGGGGATCATATTTCTGATTTTCACCCAGGCAATCTCGCTTTTCTGGGTCCCAACATCCCTCACACATACCGCAACGATGAGAAGTATTATGAGGAGAAGATGCGCACCTGCAAGGCAAAATCGATCGTCATTCATTTTACAGAGTCTTCACTTGGAAATGATTTTTAGAATTACCTGAGGCAAAACCCTTACATAAACTTTTTGAAGAATCATTACACGGGCTGGATATTTTTGGCGAAACACATGATAGCATCAGTAAAAAACTATATGCTATTGTGAAATTATCAGGACTTAAAACGATGGCTTTGTCTTGTTGATATCTTACTGGAATTATCAGAATCAAAAACTTTATCACCCATTACAAAGATCAACTCATATTGGTTACAATGAGAAGGAATCTAAACGTTTGTGCAGTGTGTTTGACTGGATCACCAGCAATTTTGAAAAAGATATAAAGCTGGCTGAAGCTGCTCAAATTGCTCAAATGAACGAAAATGCTTTCTCCCGCTTCTTCTCTTTGAGAACAAGAAAAACATTTTCAGGGTTTGTACAGGAACTGCGTTTGCAGAAAGCAGCTAAACTTTTGGTGGAAAATGATATGACGATTACTGAAGTATGTTATGAATGCGGATATAATAATGTTTCAATTTTAACCGGCAGTTTTTAAATCACTACCAGATGAATCCCATGAGGTATAAAAAATGTTTTTGAGCAAACTGCTGATGAACTCTGCGATTTATCTCGACTGATTTCACGGACGAGCACAGATTTTTGGAAGGTCACATCAGTGAATATCTGTGTCAATCTGTGAGGCCTCAAAAGTTATCTTATCAAAGCAGTCGTTCCTCCAACTTGTCGTATCAGTTTGTGAGACGTTTGTAAAAAGAATTATGAAGGTGAATAAACAAATATTTGCGATCGATCTCAATAGCACTTGCATCTTTTATTTCAGCCATGGGGACTTGATAAAACCTATATTTTTAATCCGTTCTGTACTTCGGGACAACTCATAAACAAATTCCACAATAAGCCACTCCTGTAATTTTCAATCATCACTACAATCGGACCCTGGTCAATTGCCAAATATCTTTTAGGATACCAGTTATCGGTTTCACTAAAAGCATCATAAAACCCATAACTTGCCCCAGATCTTATCCTTCACATCACTATACCAGTATCCGCATTGCTTGTAAAGAATATTCAGGTGCATAATGGTAATGATGACAAGGCTGCGGTTGGAGAAATTACTCCGAGGTCGTTCCTTTCGTCAGGAGCATGAGCAGCATATCCTTTTACCGGAATAGCTTGCGGTAAGGCCCCCAGCTATCATTTCCATATCCTTTAAATTTTTTGGATTGTCAACACACCATTGATGATTGATCAATGTTTGATTTTTGTTTTCTTCCCAGTAATCAGCATACTGATCTTTCAATCCTCTTGGATCAAGGCCGAGATAGGAATAATGAGCCCAGAATAAAGGTCCCCCGTGCGGTGGATTACCCTGGTGCCGGAGATGCAATGTATACCCTCCATACGATTCATCACCTTTTATCTTTCCGTTTTCTGCCCAGCCTTCATGATATACTTCTGCCGGAACTCCATGTGTGGGCGATGATGCTGCAGAGCACATATAGAATGAGGCACTCGTTATAACCATGAACAGGAAAATTCATTTCCCAATTATAATCCGGACTCCAGTGCCAGTATAAAACATTTTGTCCCCATTGGGGTGGGACAGATACCAATCATATTCCACTTCTCTCCAGAGTTTATCGATCCTGTTTGCTAATTCTTTTCTTTGTTATTTCCGTCCTTAAAGAACTGTCTCTGCACAGAGCAGTCCCTGGATCATGTAAGAGGTCTCCACAAGATCGCCTCCATTGTCTTTCTTACCGAAAGGTTTTACTTTTCCTGTTTCACCATTTAACCAATGAGACCATGCGCCGTGAAACCGGTCGGCTGTTTCGAGGGAAATGAACGATCTTTTCTAACTGCTCTCGCCCCTGGTCCCTGCCGATAAAATTTCTATGGATCGCCGCAAGGATAGCCATCACGCCAAAACCACTACCGCCACTCGTTACGACCTTTTCATCATAATATGGATCATCATGGTCTTCATGAAAAGCTTCCCTGCCCATTCCACTTACAGGTTCTGCACCATCATAGAAATATTGAAAGGTTTGCTTTTCCACAATATCAAGTAAGAGCAGAATCGGAAATAGTTTTGACGCTGAAGCAGGAGCAGGCTTTTCGTCTTTGTTCTTATTTTTTTGTAATGCAGGCAATGCTGATCACTACGACCATTACCGGTATAAGAAATTTCAATTTCGTCATAGTTTTATAAATAAGGTTCACTGAAACCCAAGAGTTGTGTGCCGTTCAACTTTATACCAGTGCTACTAAATTTGCAGGCGGCGAAGAATCATCACCTGATTTTTTATCACAACTTCAGAGAACAATCAGTAATAAAATAGCTGCACAATTCCAGCGACTCATTTTCTAAGGGTTTAAATTTTTCTTTATTCGACCACAAGTGTGCTCATTGAGTGAGGAAGACTGGTTGCTTCAACAGCTTTTTTACCTATATACATTCTGTATGGAAATTTTTGACCTGTAGGATTCATGATCACTACTGAAAGTTTTCCGTCCTGGTTTTTAAAAGCTGTAGTGAGTAACTGAACCCTGTTTGAAGAACTGATAATTCTTTTCGCACCGGGTTTAATGAATTTAGAAAAATGACCTATGTAATAAAAGGAGTTCATGTAATGCAACGTACCTTCTTTTGTCTTTGCATGGACAGGAGCGAAGCAAAAATTACCTACATGATTAGGTCCGCCTGTTTCATCCAGCAGGATATTCCAATCCGTCCATGCCACTGCTCCATTGTTAAAATCATTGACCATGTTCTCACCATAATTGTTCACCCGATTTCCAGTCATTAAAGGTGTTGCCAGCTAAAGGAAATTTCCATTGCAGCCTTCCGTGAACATCAGATTCTTTGCCCGGAAAAGTTTCAGACACCAGTTGCACATTATTCAAATTGTATGTCCGCCATTCCAGTTCTTCATACCAGTGGAAACCTATTCCCCATAAATATTTTGCTGCATCGGGATCATTTAACAGCGATGAAGCTCTTTGATACAAAAGATCACGGTTATGATCCCAGGCAATTAATTTTTATCACTTAAATTATTTTTTGAAGCGTGGGGCCAAGATTGTTTTTAATAAAATTTCTTTCTTCATCTGCTGTGTACATGCAGCTTTCCCATGTTTGCTTTGCCATCGGTTCATTCTGAACGGTCAAGCCCCAGACAGGAATGCCTTCTTTTTCATAAGCCTGGATAAACTTCACATAATAATTCGCCCATGAATCATAAAACTCGGGCTTCAATTTACCACCATGCAGCATGTCATTATTGTCCTTCATCCAGGCCGGCGGACTCCAGGGACTTACAAATAAATTCAATTTGCCTCCTGCTGCTTCCATCGCTTTTTGATCAGTGGAATTTTTATACTTCTCATCATGCGCCACGTTGAATGATTTTAATTCTTTATCACCATCAGTCACATAAGTGTACATATCGCTCGAAAAATCGCAACTGTTGATATTCGTTCTCCCGATCGTATAACCAATACCTTTATCCTTATCGTAATAGGCCTGTAATACTTCTTTTGCTTATCGGCAGGAGAGCTTTGCAAAGAGTTTCAGCCGCTGCATCGGTCAGTGCACCACCTACGCCAAGAAAAGTCTGAAATGTATGCGAAGGATCAATAAAAATACTTGGCTGTGTTTCTAAAGGCTGAGTCAAAATCAGCAAATGATAATGTGTCTATTGGCGATAGCCTGTATTCAGTGCTATCAGCAGTAGTATAAACGATTACTTTCTTTCCGTCAATGCTAAAAGAAGTATCTGTATTTGTCGTGGTTGATTCATTGCTACTTTATTTTCTGAGCAAGCAGCAAAACAGAAAAAGGCAAGCCAGGTAAATGAATTTATTCATCGCAAAAGGGTTTTAAGATGAACTGATATATATATCTTATAATAGTACTGCAGTTAAATGGACGAGTTCAGTCTCACGTTTCACTTTGGCCAAAAAATTATTGCCAAACATAGGTACCCACCGCTCCTGCCGCTAAACTCGGTTGTTGCCCATTGCCCGTTAAACCGGATGTTGAAATTTGCTTCTATTGTTCCATCGTTTTCAACTATCAAAACTTTTTACCATCCGGTGTTTGAAATGCTGCATTGTATAAGTTACCCACAATATTGCTGGCAATGCGAACGGAACCTGGCGGCAACAAATTTGGAGGCATGTGCAACAATATAATAAGAAACATTCCTGCTGATCGCGCCACCCAACGTTACAGCTCCCTTGCATTCCGTACATCCCCCTGGTGTATGAGGATTATAACTACCATCGCTGGCTAAATTCCATTCCAATGCTACCTTGCCCCAGTTCCTCATTGTACCGATGATTACATTTTTTACGATGCCACTTCAGATTGCCATCAAAACTTTCATTGGCTCCCGTCCATTGCTCAGTGAAGTAAAGATTTTTATCAGGAAAGGCATTATGAACTGTTGACAATGCACTGATGTCACCCGCGTATAAATGAAAGGCTGAGCCATCTACAAACGGTTTGGCAGCCGCATCATTTAATATCTCCATTGGATAATCAGGCCTGTCGCAATTGTGATCATACACAAATTATTTTAGTGCTGATACCTGCAGCCTGGAAGGCGGGACCAAGATTATTCTTTATAAAATCAGCCTGCTTGTTGCGCTGTCATCACCATGCTTGGATTATTGCCACCATACAACGGTTCATTTTGCGGAGTAATAGCATGTGATAGTAATTCCATTTGCCTGCATTTGCTGGATATATTTTACAAAATAGCGGGCATAAGCATCGTAATACTGCGTCAGCAAGCTTCCACCAATAGAATTTCCATTGTCCTTCATCCATAGTGGCGGACTCCACGGTGAACCAAGGATCTTTATATTGGGATTGATCGCCAAAATTTGTTTAATAACGGGAATAAGGTCGATCGTATCCTGCGAAAGACTGAAATGATCAAGATTGACATCAGTTTGCCCTGCCGGCATATCATCATAACTAAATACAGAAGCATTCAGGTCAGAGGAACCAATACTTATGCGCAGGTAACTAACTGCGTATGGAATTTTCTCCTGTTCCAAAGAATTCCCGCAGTAAGGAATTTCTGTCTGCAGCACCAAGTTGATTGATCAAATAAGCACTTCCTCCCGTTAATGCATATCCAAACCCATCAATCGCCTGGAAGGTTTGAGTTGAGTCCACATCAATATTTTGATAGGGATTACTTATTGTACCAAATTTTATATCAGCTTGTTTTTGCAGCAACGCTGACTGATCCCCTTTGTGATCCACGAAGAAATACTGGCGCCGGAAGTATTATTATTGTTATTGTTATTATTGTCAGTAGTATCTGCGCCTTTATTTTTAGAGCAATTTGACTGCACCGACAATAACCCCGCCAGTAAAAAACTTGATATTAAAAAATTGAAACGCATAAAAGCAATATAAATGGAAAAAATATTTTTATAATTTGGGTTTTAAAAAGATCAGCGAATTATTATTCCTTGCTAAGATCAGCAACCTGGTGTTTCCTCGTATACCTTAACCATTTTGCATCTCTTGCTTCACCATTTACACCAGCAAGATCGGCTAGTTTATTGAATCCTTTACTGCCGGCATCAAATGAAAATACAGTGGGTTGTAAAGCGTCATATCTTCCTTCATAGGGGATGACACCGAAAAAATTACCTGCTGCTAAAAATGATCTTGCCTTGTTATCATAGCTGGCAAAACTCATTATCGGTGCCATTTGCAAACTCTCGGAAGATCTTCCCTTCTAAAATTTCCTTTTCCATCATTTAAGAAACAGGACGAACTCAGTTGTTTCAGCTTTCAATTCAATATAATCCTTGAAAGATCATAGAACATATATTGAACTGTTTTTCCTGCCACATCGCTATAATGCAAATAATACCTTTTTAGCACAGGCAAAGGTCGTTCTAATTCATCCTTTGCCAAAAATGGATATTCTTTCCCATCGATCGTATAGCACATGACCTGCTCGACAGAACCATTCTTATCAAAATCTTTACATATAATTTGCAAGGTCCATTTCTTACCCGCCCATAATTTTGAATTATGACCCCAGTACCGGCTTGAGGATATCTGTCGTATCCGTCACCATTTACATCAGCGGTATAAATAGTCTGCCAGAGTCCCGTGGATCGTGGAACATCAGACTCACGTAAATTTTCCTTTAGTTATTCATATAAACTTTCATGGGCATCCACTCACCTGTTACTACCAGGTCAGGCCATCCGGTCTTTATTCAAGATCCGCAAATGAAGATGAAGTAACTATTCCTATATCTTTTAAGTAGGATCACACGACTCATCAGCCTGCTTAAAATGTCCCTTGCCGTCATTTAAAAAGATAAGAAGATTGCGGGTAACCAAATTTGGTCGCATCTAGCAAGATCCGCCAACAAACAGATCACTATCTCCATCATGATCTACGTCCGCAACTGAAACACGTGATTTGTTAGTCAGTATCGCGTGTATCTGCCTCAACGGCTTCACGAAAAGTGACCATGACCATTGTTCATATGCACAGCCTGTCAGACAATCTTGGGTCATGATCAGCAAATTGGTTTCCGCCTCTTACCACATACAGATCAACATAGCCGTCATTATTGGCATCAAAAAAACAGCATCCACATCTTCACTGGCAGCGCCCTTGTTAAACACAGCTGTATCTGATTCTATAGAATTTTCCTTCTTTTGTTTGTACCATCAAAACACCTGGTTGCTCCGATGCGTCCACAAACATAGAAATCATCGAAGTCCGTCATTGTTCACATCACCTACGGCTACCCTGGGGCCCTCTTGTACTTTCCAGGTGCGAATAAGATATTGCTTATTATAGTCGAGGAAATCATTCTCCTTATGTTTCCAGAGTGCGGTTGACCCGGCTGCTGATATCTTCAAATATTCTTTCTTCTTAGGGAAGAAAAAGTATTGTAGTCAAATAAACCTGATGCGTCTTTGCTGAGACAGTTAGTGGTCTATTTGCTGAGGAATGTTTTTGAGTAGCTGGAATTTTTGATCAGGCCAAACTATAAGTACGCTGTCCAATAACAGAAAGAGTATCCAGCCCAAAATGCAATTTTGTATCCGAGGATGACTCGAAACCTCTTGTTAACATTAACTCCTGGTATTGCAAACCATTTTTTGTAAACAGGTACGCCTTGCTCCCGACGCCGAACTTATTCATTCCTTCGCCTTTAAATGAAATGGAAACATTACTCTTCTGCCAGGTGCGTTGTTCTTGAGGATGACTGAGCGGAGCATTCAAAGAGTTTACAACGATGTCGAGATTACCATCATTATCAAGGTCTGCATACGAGAGCGCCATTATAATATCCTTTCATTTTGCCGGTTCCCCATTCGTTGCTCAGGTCCTTGAATGAAAATTTTCCATCACCCTTAAATAAGAAGGGATGCGAAGCTCCGTCGGGCATCGCGTCTATAGCTGGTATTGTCATACTTGTCCGTCTGATCCATTCCTTTATTTTTTCAGATCAGATACAAACCGGACATAGTCGAGATCCACCGGGCGTTTGACAATGCCGCTTCGATATGAACAGGTCTTTTTCCCATCATTATCAAAGTCGGCAAAAAGAGGTGACCAACTCCAATCGGTGGCGGAGACACCGCTCATTAACCGGTTTCGCTGAAGCTGGTACCATTTCCATCATTTGTTTGCAAGCAATTTCTTGAATATTGATATTGGTATCCATACTGATCTCAAGCTTTGCACTTATAAACGTCCAGGGTTTTCATCGCTACCATAGGTCTTCAATGTTTTTTCATCGGGAGGCAGCATATCAACCGTAATCACATCTGGCTGGCCATCGTTGTTATAATCCGCTATATCATTTCCCATGCTGAAGCGGCTGTAATGCTCGTAAAATGTTCATCGCCGCTTTCAGTGAACGTTCCATTCCCATTGTTTACATAGTAGTAATCATTTTCGTGAAAGTCACTTTCCAACGTAAGATGTCATCCCATCCATCGTTATTCAGGATCTGCAACTAGCCAATCCCAAGTCCATATCCAAGATTGCCTTTGATAGATACCCGCTTGTTTAGACACATCTGTAAATTCCTCGTTGTATTCGAGATCATTTCAAGGTATAACTGCTGCCTGGATAATGAATCATATTTTCTCCTGTTACTTGTGTCAACAATATTGGCATGGGGATGGTGAGACTGGTTAAGAATATAACAATCAAGGTCACCGTCGCGATCACTAATCGAAAAAGCAGTTTGCGTAGTGAATCCCGAAAAGTCTAAACCGTATTCTTTGCTTTTATCAGTGAAAGTGCCGTTGCCATTATTTATAAAAGTTCATTGTGCCCGGTCAACCCATACCTGTTACTCGCTGCGCTGACATAGATATCTAAAAAACCATCCCCGTTTACATCAGCCATCGTTACACCCGTGCACCAATCGGCTGTTCCCGCCACACCGGCTTTGTCTGTTATGTCTTCCAGATTCAAAATTGCCACTGTTCAGATATAGTTTATTGTGCCCTATCCTATGCGCAGTAAAATAAATATCCACGGCAGCCCATCATTATTTTATATCGCTGTTTTGCTTTTTCCTCGCCGTTATAATAATAGGAGTAATACGGAGATGATATTTAATTAACTCAGACAAATTGTTTTTTGAAAATTTATTTCATTGCCAGGAAGACCAGCGGGTAAGCAAATGGCGAATCAGCAGGAAGAAAAGAAACTAAAGAAACAATGGAGACACAGGCCATGATGACTGCTTGATGGTCACTTTCAGCATAAGACATCAAGCAAAGCTAAAAGAAACAAATACTATTATAATGAAGCCACATTGTGTGTTATTGCCCGGATTATAAATTGCGAAACCGATCTTTCCCAGAATTGCTGCGGTTTATTAATACACCACACAATTACCGACTTAGTTTCATTCACGAGCTGACTATAAAAGTAAAGGTTCTGCGCTTCGATAAAACAGAGGCAGAATAGATCAAATAATAGTTTAATAGTCAGTTTTGTTGTTGCACCAATTTCTGACTTATCGACTTTGAACAGCGGGTATTGGATAGCCTGAGCTGCTGGCCACGTCCAGCCCCAGATTACCGCAACCAGTAGCGGGTATCGATGTTGTCAAGAACTAGTTCATGTCTCACCCGATTAACTAAGGCCTTTAAAAACCATTTGTTCTTGTAATTTGCAGTTCAAACTCCACGGTCGTGGTGGTTATTACCGGCACGGCATTACCTTGTTTGCCACACATCTTCTTGCCCACGCCCACCAGACTCAGGTTGTCAAGCCTTTTAGCAGACATTATCGAAACCACACACTCCGTTCATTTGCAGCTCTGAAATCATGAACAGCAATCAGCAACGCTAGCGGGAAGTCATTTAACAAGTGAAACCCAGATGATGCCTATAGGCAGCGGGCAGGATCTGCCTTACTTTTTTGTTTTAATACAAGGCCCAGTTCGTTTGCTCAATGTTGGCGAAAATCGCCAAAACCAGAGGCGTGACACCATCGACAGCTCCGGTTAATGGCACAGCAATGTTTACCATCCTTCCCGCCCAGGTCGTTGGGTTATAGCGGTATCTACCAGCCTTCAGCTTGCTTGGTCAGCTGACCAGATCCCATTGGCATGCTGATTCTGACGCCAATCATTGCTCGGCTGGCGACGAGGTCATTGCATTCTCAAAAATTCTAGTTTTCGAAATGAATACACCACTGTTTTTGCCAGGCATTCTCCCACATAAATAGATGCCATAGCCAGGCTGCGGCAGGCCCAGTAGGAGTTGTGCCTCATCATTTCCATAGGGCCTGGCCCCCAGTTCTGCCACCAACCTCCTGTGCTGTTTTATAGAGAGTGTGGCAGAACAATCACCTCAGAGAATGGTGTTATTGATTCTAGCCTCAAGGAAGATATTGAGCCGCAAGGTCGAGATCACTGTCGTAAGGGCGTATACCTGGTCTGTTGCCTTTGGTACATTCGCATCGCTTGGATCATTCACTTTAAAATCGGTGTTGGGAACCTCACCGTAATCACGCATATCGAGTATGCATAAGCATAATGACGCTTCAGCTTGACCATACTGGCGGGATCATTGGAAAAAGCGAATTCATCATGGATGATCCACTGGCCTGGATAATAAAGGCCATGTGATCTGTCCAAAGACTATTTATGAGACCAGTGATCCTTGGCATACAAAAATTTATCAACGATGTCTTGCTGATCTCCTCCGTCAGGCATCAGTACTATTGACATCATCATCGGCCCTGGCAGCCATGCATGGTCAGAAATGGCAATTGCGTCATGCCCCAGTTTTGCAGCGAGGCGTGCAATCCAAAAACCTGCACCCACTCCTCCCTGGTTGACATCGCCCGTCAACGGCTGGCCAGGTGGCTTTCTGTCCAGGAATTTCTTCACATCCTAACTGCAAACCAGTTTACAGGAAGCCACGCAGGATCAGAATAGACATTTTCTTCATAGCTTCACTAGTAAAGAGATATTTTGCTTTTTAAAATTTGCATTAATACCAAACGTGTAAATGGCCGGAACCGGGTAGGATCCGTTGTCTCACACCGAATTGAGTAGACACTACCCCCAAACTCGGGAGTATAACCAAATTATGTTTGAATGTTTTTAAATTTTGCGCGCTAACAAAAGTCGAAGGGGTTTGATATGTGCCTTACCGACCGTGCTTGCAGCAAAATTATGTCTCCAAACTCAAATTTCTTATTCTCAGGTAACTGCCATTTTCAATCATATAGGTTGAAGCAGGTAAACCGACATCATAAACACGCGGCTCAAAATTTGAAGTTCCCGGACCATGCCACCTGTTTAACCTCGCCTCGCGGTAGTTCAGAGGTAGCATAACCCGCGCCATTTCCTGACTTCTAAAGATGTCATCTCCTGAAACACCCCTGGAAATCGATTCCAAAGTCAAAGCCCTTATAAGTTGCTCCAATGGAGGAAACCATACACTAAATTTCGGGAGTGGGGTTACTTATCACTATTCTGTCGGCATCAGTGATCACCTTATCGCCATTAACATCCTTGTATTTTAAGATCTTCCCGGACTCACGGCGTACCGTTTGGTGGTGAGTTGGCAATATCGGCGGAATCCTGATAAACACCTTCCACAACATATCCACAAAATGAACCGATCGGATCGCCGACCTGCGTGCGGCTCGGCCCATCGTAAATTGGAGCATCAAGATATATTTTCTTCACATCGTTTTTAAGAGTTGCGAGGTTGCCGCTCAATGTGTATGCAAAGTCCTTTACCGATCCTGTCATTCCAGCTAAGAGTTAACTCAAAACCACTGTTCGATATTTCGCCGCGCATTTAGTTATACCAGGCTTGGTACCACCAACGCCCGCGTAGCTTTTGTGAGTAAATTCTTAGGTGAGTTTACTGTAATAGTTTGCATCTCCATTCAGTCGATTATTCAAAAGTGGCAAATTCGACTCCAACTTCATAGGACGTGATCGACTCCCATTGCAGGTTCGGATCAGCAATAAATGATGGAGTGTACCCGGGAATGGGTTGTCCACCGTTAGGACCAAATACCGCAGAGGTCGGAGCGGCAGAGTATTGGGTAGAACGGATAATGTATTGAAGTATATTGATTACCTAACACCCTGCAGAAGCCTTCACTTTAAAGAAGTCAAATATACTTTTGGCTGTTCATGAAGTCTTCCATTGGATACTTCCCAGGCGGCGCCTACTGCCCAGGAAGTTCTGATATTGATTGTCAGTTGAAATGTCTGATGAGCCATCTCTTCCTAGAATGACGGCATTCAACAAATACTTCTGTTTGGTAGTTATACAATGCACCTCGCTAAAAATGACACCGTAGTTTGTTGCCATTGATACGGCAGGTAGTTTTGAAAGACATCTTTGAGCCGGATTCACTACGACTATGCTGCTGGGATCGACAAATACTCTATTGTCTACATACCAGAATCTTTTATCATTGGGAGTGGCAAAGCTGAGTCCGGTCGTAAATTGGCTACCACTTTCACATTCACCTCACTGTAATTGTTAAATATTGTGGAGAACCCTCCAAGGACAGTCAAACCATGATCGCCAGAACTTCTTCTTGTACAGTGAGAAGATAATCTTGTTGGTATTTTGTGTTTTTTAATATTTGGACATCTGCCATGTCTTGGCCGCATCGCTTGACAGTGCAGTATGTCTCGTTTATTAGCAATGTTAAGGCCTTCTGAGTACCATATGGGCCCCACCACTCATCTGTAAGCCCAGGAATCGCCATACAAAGGTTGTCCCTGAACCATTGAATTTCTCGAAGCACGGCTTCAAAGCACGCCCAGCAGCTGTATAGCCTTGACCAGAAGCCAGACGTGCCTGCGTTTCCTCTACCTACAGCCGTAATGGAACCGATTATGATCATGACGGCGCGACCTTGATTGCTATATTCTTAATCAATCTCACCACATCCTTATGCCCATTATTGTTATTTGAAGCAGGAGAAGAGAAAATATGATTCATTATCCATGGCTGACGACGGTGCCTGCGAATGATCAGGCCACACCGACTTTGGAAAATTTTTGGTGTATCTGGCAACCGGGCATTATCGAAGTAAACACCTGGATATGGACTGGCTGCTGACCGCAGATCTGAATAACGATGGATGGGATGACATCTATGTTAAGGATTTTTCGCGAAAATGATTACTACTGTAAACAATGGATAAATTTACGAAATGGTGCCATATTTTCGGCATTACGGCGTTCAGCATGAAATGATATAGCTGATTATAACAACGTTGGCCAGTTAGATGTTGTTACGGTTGATATGTTGCCTCCTGATGAAAAAAGCATTGAGGACCTATGAGTAGCGATAACCGGACGTTTATGGGTAAGCTTGAGATCAGTGTGGATACAATATCAATATTCGAAATTGTTTCCACCAAATAATGGGAATGGTGTTAGCTTCAGTGAGCAGTTGTGAGCGTTTCTCCCTGCGATTGGAGTTGGTCACCTCTGCCGATTTTGATGCGGAAAAGACCTGTTTGTCTTAAGCTGGATTGTCAAACGCTGGTGGTCTGATTATGTCCGTTTGTATCGTCTGCAAAATAAAGGGATGGATGCGGCGGATAAGTGTGATATGCCACTGTTAACGCGTGCCCGACGGGTTTCGCATCTCTTCTTGTTAAGGGATGATTTTCGTTCATGGGTCTGAGTGATGATTGGGGTGCATGTTGGGGATATTGTATTGCTTTGTATATGTGCCCTTGAAATGATGGTAATCTCGACGTCGTTGTCAACTCTTTGAATGTCCTCAGTCATTCAAAAACAATGCGCCTAAAAGGCTAATGTTTCATTTCATTCCAGAGGCGAGGAATGAATAAGTTTGGCGTTGGGAGCCGTCTTTGTTTAAATGGTTTATTGGAGTTATGTTGACTGAGTTTTGAATTTATCCATACCTAATTCATGGTTGGATTCTCTTTCTATTGACATTGTATTCTTATGGTTTGTGATCAAAATTGGCCTTTAGGAGCATTCCGCCATGAAATACAGCCTAACTGTTCGGAAAAACAGTATCAGTTTATTGGCTACGTCTTTTTCTTCCCTCAAAAGAATTGTTTGAGAATCGGCAGCGGATCAACTGCACTTTGGCAGCGGGAGAGTGTTTTCTGGTTTTGTAACAGCAGTATCTTCTTCCCCTGAAGCTCGAGGCCCCAGGGTAGCCTGGGTGATGAACAATTACGGCCTGGATGATTTTTATGTTTGTGTGGGTATCGGAGCACCGGGTGTTTTAATGAAACAAAGAAGGAAGGTTTGTAGGTCAGATACAGCTGTGTTTATCAGGCGCTGCCGGTGAAGATGTTGATGCTGTTGCGCGAAAATGACGGGTATGTTGATTTGTATGGTAGAGGCGGTAATGTTCTGACCATGATCAAGATTGTGTCTGGCTGTTCCATGAACCATGCTGCTTAGTCTCTTTTCGGCGTTGGCGAGTACCTGGATCCTGATTAGCCAATCCTGTTTGGGTTGCAGGACGTGATCGTGATGGCGATATTGATCTGTTTGTTGCGGTCTTGCCGATGCGACCAGTTTTGGTTACCGCAATCTTGTATCTTTTTAAATGATGGTGAGGTCATTTTAGCAGGCTGATGGTCTGTGATGCGTTTAAGTGTGGAATCGTTACTTCATCTTTTTTTGCGGATCTGAATAAAGACTGGATATGCCTGATGGTAGTAACAGGTGGTGGTTATGAAAGTTTATATGAATAATAAAGAGAAATTTACGGGGTCTGATCCACGATACGGACTGGCAGACTATTTTTACTGCTGATGTAAATGGTGATGGATACGAGGATATCTTAAGCAATTGGGGGCATAATTCGTTGTAAATGTGGTTTTACGGTTTTGCGTAAGATTTTGATAAGTCTGGTTGTGTTGAGCAGGTCATGTGCTATCGATCGATGGGGAAGAGTATCCATTTTTGCAAGATGAATTAGGCGACCTTTGCCTGTGTTAAAAAATATTATTTAGTGATGTGGCGGGGAAAAACAGTTCAATATATTTCTATGATCTTTCAGGATTCTATTAGTTAAGCAAGAGCACATAGTTCATCTTTTTTTTAAATGATGGAAAAATTTTAGAAGGAAGATCTTTGAGAGTTTGCAAATGGTTCTAATTAATGAGTTTTTCGCTATGATGACCAGGCAAGATCATTTTTGGCAGCAGGTACACGTGTCATCCCTATGAGGGAAGATATGAGTCTTTGTCCCCACTGTTTTTTCATTTGATGCCGGCAGTAAAGGATTCAATAAACTGACAGCAGCGATCTGCGCACGGTAGTCAATGGTGACAGACAAGAGGTCTGCAAGAATGGATTAAGGTATACCGAAACACCCAGGCTGCTGATTCCATTTGAGCCAGCGAATAATATTTGTTCGCTGATCTTTTTTTAAAGACCCAAATTATAAAAAAATATTGCACCCATTCCTCTGTCTGCTTTGTATTGCGTTCAATTTTTTTAATATTCATTAGTTGGTTTTACTGGCGGGGTTCTATTTGTCCCGATTTGCAGTCAGATTGCTCTAAAAATAGAGGTGCAGAAACTACTAACAAATATACAATAATAACACTTCCGCGCGTCACAGTACGCTCTTCCTGGATCCCAAAGGGGATCAGATTCAGCGTTACCTGCAAAAACTAAGCTGACATAAAATTTGATAGTAAATAAGCGATCCCTATCAAAATGTTGATGTGGACTCAACTCAAGCCTTCCAGGCGATCGTGATGGAGTTTGGATATATCATGTTGACGGGGGAGGGGAAGCGCTTATCACGATCGATCGACTCGGTGCTGCAGATAGCGATTCCTTACTGCGGGAATTCTTTGGCACAGGAGAAAACTCCATAGCGGTAAGTTACCTGCGCATCAGCATCGGTGCCTCTGACCTGAGTATCGCTTCCGTATTCAGCTATGATGATATGCCCGCAGGGCCAAACTGATGTCAATCTTGATAACTTTAGCTCTTTCCAGGATCACGCTGGACTTGGTCCCGTTGTTAAACAAATTCTGACCATCAATCCCAATATAAAGATCCTTGGATTCACCATGGAGCGCGCCACTATGGATGAAGGAACAATGGAAATTCTATTGGTGGAAGTTTGCCGACCCAGTATTATGATGCCTATGCCCGCTATTTTGTAAAATACATCCAGCAAATGCAGGCAAATGGGATCACTATCACTGCCTATCACTCCACAAAATGAACCGTTGCATGGTGGCAATAATCCAAGTATGATTATGACGGCACAACAGCAGGCTGAATTTATCAAGAATAATCTTGGTCCTGCCTTCGGGCTGCCAGGGATCACCACCAAAATAATTTTGTATGATCACAATTGCGACGGGCCTGATTATCCAATGGCGATCTTAAATGATGCGGCTGCCAAACCTTTTGTAGACGGCTCCGGCTTTCCATTTATACGCGGGTGACATCAGTGCATTATCAACGGTTCACAATGCCTTTCCCGATAAAATCTTTACTTCACCTGAGCAATGGACAGGAGCCAAGGAAAGTTTTGATGGCAATCTGAGAAGTATCGTATAAAAATGGCAATCATTGGTACGGTGAGAACTGAGGAGTAAGGTGGCATTGGAATGGAATTTAGCCAATGATGGTAATTATAGTCCTCATACACAGGGAGGATGTGTACGGAATGCAAGGAGCTGTAACGTTGGGTGGCGCGATCAACAGGAATGTTTCTTATTATATTGTTGCGCATGCCTCCAAATTTGTCGCACCAGGTTCGGTTCGCATTGCCAGCAATATTGTTGGTAACACCACAATGCAGCATTTCAAACACCGGATGGAAAAAAGTTTTGATAGTTGAAAACGATGGAACGATGAAGAAGCAAATTTCAACATCCGGTTCAACGGGCAATGGGCAACAACGAGTTTAGCGGCAGGAGCGGTGGGCACTACGTTTGGCAATGATTTTTTCGTCAAACGTGAATAGGTGGAGCTGAACTCTTCCATTTAACTTCACGTTGTCACGATTATCGGAAGACTATTTAACTTTAACAATATAATTCAGTCCATCTTAAAGACGCCCTTTTGCGATGAACAAATTGACTTGCCTGGCTTGCCTTTTCTATTTAGCTGCTTGTTCAGAAAATAAAGTAGCCAATGAATCAACCACGACAAATACAGATACTTCTTTTAGCATTGACGGAAAGAAAGTAATCGTTTATACTACTGCTGATAGCACTGAATACAGGCTATCGCCAATAGACACATTATCATTTGCTGATTTTGATCAGCCTTTAGAAACACAGCCAAGTATTTTTATTGATCCTTCGCATACATTTCAGACTTTTCTTGGCGTAGGTGGTGCACTGACCGATGCAGCGGCTGAAACCTTTGCAAAGCTCTCTGCCGATAAGCAAAAGAAGTATTACAGGCCTATTACGATAAGGATAAAGGATATCGGTTATACGATCAGGAGAACGAATATCAACAGTTGCGATTTTTCGAGCGATATGTACACTTATGTGACTGATGGTGATAAAGAATTAAAATCATTCAACCTGGCGCATGATGAGAAGTATAAAAATTCCGCTGATCAAAAAGCGATGGAAGCAGCAGGAGGCAAACTGGATTTATTTGTGAGTCCGTGGGTCCGCCGGCCTGGATGAAGGGACAATAATGACATGCTGCATGGCGAAAAGTAGAATTGAAACCCGAGTTTATGAGTCATGGGCCAATTATTATGTGAAGTTTATCCAGGCTTATGAAAAAGAAGGCATTCCTGTCTGGGGTTTGACCGTTCAGAATGAACCGATGGCAAAGCAAACATGGGAAAGCTGCATGTACACAGCAGATGAAGAAAAAATTTTATTAAAAACAATCTTGGCCCTGCCCTTCAAAAATAATTTAAGTGATAAAAATTAATTGCCTGGGATCATAACCGTGATCTTTTGTATCAAAGAGCTTCACTCGCTGTTGAATGACCCCGATGCAGCAAAATATTTATGGGGAATAGGCTTTCACTGGTATGAAGAATGGAATGGAGGACATACAATATAATAATGTGCAACTCGTATCTGAAACTTTCCGGGAAAAAATCTGATGTTTACAGAGAGGCTGCAATTTCCCGTTTAGCTGGCAAACCTTTAAATAACTGGAAATGCGGGTGAGAATTATGGCGAGAACATGATCCATGATTTTAACAATGGAGCAGTGGCGATGGACGGATTGGAATATCCTGCTGGATGAAACAGGTGGACCTAATCATGTAGGTAATTTTTGCTTCGCTCCTGTCCATGCAAAGACAAAGAAGGTACGTTGCATTACATGAACTCCTTTTATTACATAGGTCATTTTTCTAAATTCATTAAACCCGGTGCGAAAAGAATTATCAGTTCTTCAAACAGGGTTCAGTTACTCACCACAGCTTTAAAAGCCAGGACGGAAAACTTTCAGTAGTGATCATGAATCCTACAGGTCAGAAATTTCCATACAGGAGTGTATATAGGTGAAAAAGCTGTTGAAGCAACCAGTCTTCCTCACTCAATGAGCACACTGGTGGTCGAATAATGAAAATTTAAACCTTAGAAAGTGGTCGCTGGATTGTGCAGCTATCTTATTACTGATTGTTCTCTGAAGTTGTGATAAAATCAGGTGATGATTCTTCGCCGCCTGCAAATTTAGTAGCACTGGTATAAAGTTGAACAGCACACAGCTCTTGGGTTTCCAGTGAACCTTATTTATAAAAACTATGACGAAATTGAAATTTCTTATGCCGGTAATGGTCGTAGTGATCAGCATTGCCTGCATTACAAAAAATAAGAGCAAGAGACGAAAAGCCTGCTCCTGCTTCGGCGATCAAAAAACTATTTCCGATTCTGCCCCTTGCTTGATATTGTGGCGAAACAAACGCTTTCAATAAACTCTATGATGAAGATTGCAGAACAACTGCGAGGTGGAATGGGCCGGGCAAAGAGCTTTTTCGCCATGAATGACCATGATCGATCCATATTCATGATGAGACAAGCTGGTAACGAGCGGCGGCGGTGGTTTTGGCGTGATGGCTATTGCCCGCGGCCATCCATAGAAATTTTTATCGGCGGGACCAGGGGGCGAGAGCAGATAGAAAAAAATTGTTCATTTCCTCGAGACAGCCGACCGGTTTCACGGCATGATCGTGATTAATGTTGGCTGGGAAAATGCGCTCTTTCGTGAAAAAGACAATGGGGTGATAGAGCTGCCATGATCAGGGACTGCTGTGCAGGACAATTTTTTAAGGACAGGAAATAACGAAAATTAGCAGAGCAGGATCCGATCAAGCTTTCTGGAAAAGAAGTGGAATATGATTGGTATGCTGATTCTATCCCCAAGCAGGGGGACCAAGAGCATTTTGCCTTCTTTGCTGGGTCGGATTATGACTAGCAAATGAATTTTTCCCTGTTCGCCCGGACATAATGGTACACTTATTTCCTTATTGCTCGCCTGTCATCTCCGCGGAGTTCGGCAGTTTTATCAGCTCGGGGCTGGAGCAGAAAAATGGAAAGATAAAGGTGATGAATCATCGGAGAGAGCCGCCATTACTCTCGACACCAGGGTAATCCACGCAGGGACGCATACGAGCAAGTTATTTGCTTTACTTGGGCGCGTCGGGGATTGAAAGACAGTACGCAGTGCATTGGAAGAAAACAAAAACCAAACACTAATCAATCATCAATGATTGCATTGACAATCCGAAAAATTTAAAGGATATGGAAGTGAGGCTGAAAAGGACTTACTGCAAGCTGTGTAAGGAGGATATGCTACTTGTGCTCTAGAGAGGAATGACACTCGGGTAATTTCTCCAACCACGACGCGTCATCATTACCGCCTCACCCCTGATATTCGCTACCCCTGAAGCTATCACCGGCATTAATTTATGTGATGTGAAGGATAAGACTCTGGGGCAAGTATTTTGGATTTATGATGCTTTTTAATTGAAGCCGATAACTGGTATCCTAAGTATTTGGCAATTGACCGGGATTCGTTGTCATTGATGATTGGTTGGGGGGTAGCTTATTAATGGAATTTGTTTATAGTTGTCTGAGGTACAGAGTGGATTAAATTAGGTTTACAAGCTGCTGGCTGAAATAAAAGAATTATCTGAAGTACTATTGAGATCAATCCCCACATAAATATTGTTTATTCACCTTTACCTGTTCTTTTACAAACATCTGAAACTGAAACAATGAAATTGAAGGGGAACAGCAATCTTTATAAGATAATGGCTTCTTGCACACGATTTTTTTTTTTTTTGCTGGAAACTATGGTTTTATTAGGTAGATAATCCCAATGATGGCGTTGATGGAATAAACATGCACAGAGCCACGGTTGCACCTCTTATTTCATGATTTCTTCTTGCCACCGCTGTGGTTCAGCTCTGGCCCAGTGATTCACACGCTGTGTATGGATTCTGAATTCTTGAGACCCGTTATTATGCTCATGATTCCTACGCTGCCTTTTGTTGTTACAAGGGGTTGCTGCTTTCACCCCGAAGCTTTGATTTCACCTTTGCAAGCCTGAATGTTTTTCTTCCTCAAGAGAAGAAACGGGAGAAGACGGTATTTTCGTTCATTTGAACAATTCCGAGCTTCAGCCAGCTTTATATCTTTTCCTTGCTGGTGATCCAGTCAAACACACTGCACAGGCGTTTAGATTCCCTTTTCATTGTAACCGATATGAGTTATCTGTGTAATGGGCTGACAAATTTTTTGATTCCGATAATT
>ERZ1370068.5343-contig-4367_pt1 | contig 50718 bp, 80 predicted proteins | sample MGYA00561227_ERZ1370068 | MGnify/ENA primary metagenome ERZ1370068 (study PRJEB38410, sample SAMEA6850437) | metagenome | study: Metagenomic assessment of the ecological functions of the soil: analysis of the soil microbiota associated with the... | reverse complement strand
ATGTACTTCGTTCAGTTACGTATTGCTTAGTCGCCGCCCGTGCAGAAAGAAGATTTCTGAAGGGGCTCGAGCGAATAAGGCGGTCGCCGGGTCTCGACGACTTGGTCGTATTGCTGGATCACGATCGGATGGATCTTGAGATAAATTCACATCGTCGAATATCAGCCCGTTCAGTTTTGCCACTGACTCAGCGACGTTAGTTCCGACGAGCCGGTATCTGTAGCGGCGCGAGGTCGTGAGACACGTCGATCAGCCATTAGGTTGGGCAGATGGGCGGGCGCGATTTGCAGCGGATCGACGCCTTTGCGAGACGGCATCGAACGTTCGCCGCGGAGGGACGCCCAATAGTCGTAGACCTGGATTGATCGGGGTCGCTCAGTCCTCCGCGGAAATCAGCCGCGCTATTGAAATTTCAGGTGGTGCAGAGCAGCGCCGCGTGGCCGGCATTCGGGCGGCTTGCGCGATCAAGGCCTCGAGCGCGCGGGTAAAACCGAATAGGCGAGCTTCTGAAGCAAACCGGCTGCTCCGCTCCTGTGCTCTTTGGACGATCGGTTCTAAGAGACCGGTCATCAGAATGACATTGGCGCTGGATCGCAGTTTGCGGATCTCGAAGAAACTGTCGACACCGTTCGCGTAGCGGGCATCCGCACATCCATGACCGTGACGTCGTATTGCGCCGTTCGGTGGCAGTCGACGGCTTCCTGCCGATGCGGAGGCGATTGTGACTTCGTGTCCGTTTGTCTCGACGAAGTGTGCCAAGCTCTTCGCCAGTTCCGGTCGTCATCGACGATCAGAACGCGCTTCATTTTTTCTCCGCGATCACCCTCATGCTCTGTTCCCACGGTAGGGTATCACGGCATCGATGCACGGGCATATGTCGGAAACTAGCCAAATTGTATCTTTTGTAATTGTGATCCGTCCCCGCCGTGATCAATCCTGCTAGGGCCAGAGGCACTCGCCAGATCTTCGTCAAGGTGACCTACCAGCCTGGCGGTCTCTACGAGGTCAACGCACACGATCTTCCAAGTATTCGTTAGGTCCGCCTGGACCGCCAGCTGAGAGCCATCATTACTGTCTTGCATGCCAAAACAGCTCGTTGGGTGCCTCTGCGCTCATCGCGATCGGCATCGATCGCATTGTCCTGCATTGCAATCGGCCGGCGCGATCCCGGCGGCGCGCAAAACAGCGCCACAGAAGCAAAATCATTACCCTGTCTCCCCACATCCGTACCCCACCGATTTTGCAGTCGGGTCTGTTACAGGTGGGGCGAGTACTGAGCACCGACGCCGTGCAATGCTTCCGGTACGACGTCAAATGTCTCGATTTGCTCCTCTCAAACAGAGAAGCGTGCCGACCAGCTGCTAGACGAGACCGGCATGGCCGAGACAGTACCGAATCCCGACCACCGATCGAGCGGCTACAAGCAGTTAAAACCCGGCCGGATGGCGAGGAAGGTCGCTGGGGCGGCCCCCTCAATTTAACTTCCCGCAAACATTCCCGCAAACAAAGGCGCGTCGTACCTTGGCAACCCATTATCCTTGCCGTGAATGCGCCGCTGTCGGGTGATGCCGCGCGCACCTGACGGTACCGCCACGTGCCGGCACTATGCGTTGCTACTATCTGGATTCTGCCGATCGCGTTGCATCAACCGATGTGATCCACGTGCAACACTGACGCCCCAAGCGCAAGGCCGTGCAGACGTTCTGCTCATCGCCTCCGGATATCCCGGAATAGAGATTTGGGATCGCGACCGGATGGTGTCGCGCGCCGAACCGATCCTACCGCCGCTGGCCTGATCGAGGCGGACGTCTGGGCCGGCCGCCATGCTGCTCGTGAAGCGCTACGGCAACGACGCCCGAATTACAGCAGCATCTCCCAGCAGCAGGAGCGCAGCGCATCACCGTGCGAAGCAATAACACCATTCACTCCAAGCGCGCCGACGAGGCGGTGTCCACAACACCGATGAACGGCGTACAGGGGCAAGCAGCCGATCAGCCAGGGGTGTTCCTTCGCGAAGCTGGCAGGTTGGGAGTACGCACCTTACACCTATTCCGGCTGGGCGCAGCGAGGTTCGCCCGCTCAAATTTGACACGACTTTCACGGCCTTGGTGGATTCTCTCTCAAATCACTGGCCGTTCCCCCGTGTCCCCAACACGGGGTCCACGTGGAAGCTTTAACCGCATCAGCCAACCCAGGACCACCAAGGAGAGCCCGCCCTACCCGCATTGGGCGGGGGCTCTTGGGCTGGTGCTGGCCCGCATACGCATCCGGTCGTGCGTGCAGGGGGCGGTCCGCTACTCCTTGTGGCTTGGCCGCGAAGGTCAAGGCATTGGCGCCGCGTCGATCAAGCCGACATCGGTGCATGCACTGCAATTCACTTACTATATCGCGCCGATTCTCTGGGGGCTTTGGGGCCGAAAATCGAGTGTCCGGAAGCAGCCGGCCGGAACTGGCACATGTGTAGTCCCCTGGTTCCAGCCGGTTTCGACCACGATCATCGCGCGCAAGCTGACGCGCTCGCCCTGTGACGATTTGCCTGGCTGGACACTGACGTTGGCGACGCAGAATTAGTACAGCTGTCGGCTCCGGGCCTCTTTACCAAGCGAGATACTCGCGCCCCCTCGGCGGGGCTTTTCTTCTCGTGGCCGAAGATGACAACGCTTTGGCCGCATCCATCAGTCCGGTGTCGCTGCAAGGGCTGCTCGTTCGGCATTACAAGAGGCGCGAAATCGTTCGGGAGCTTCTCGGAGGCGTTATCGTCCGGGAAGTAGGCCGGCCGAAACCGCTGCCTGTGTGCGAGTGCCCGGTTTTCGGCCGGTCTTCAACAGGCCGTCGGTGCGGGCCGCATGCTTGGGGCGGAGGCGGGATGCGGTACTACATACAACGGGGGACGGAGGAAATCTGGTTGAGCGCCAGATCCCCACGAGTCAAGTGGGGGCCGCTTGCTAGCAAGCAAGGCCGTACGCCACGCGGGGCGAGGCTGTGCGAGCCATATCCCGACTCAAGATATCCGATAGGAACGAGGCTGAAACTCCAGATTGTCGCTGCGGACTGATCCACAGCAGACCTCGCAGCCCCAGCGGCTGGGTATCCCTGCCGGCCTCGACCGCTGGCCGCGCCTTGTGGCTGCCCCGGCCGCGAAGGTCAACGTTAGCTACGGCCGCTTCGGTCAAACCGAAGCCGAGTGCAAGTGCTGCCCGTCCACCACTATATGGCGCCGGTTCGCTCGAGGGGCTTTCGGAGGCTAAAATGGTCTCCGGAAGTGGGCACGGCCGGAACTGGCGCATGTGTGCAGAGTCACAGTTCCGGCAGTTTCAACAGGAACATCGCTGCGCGAAAGCTGTGCCGCTCGCCGGCGATTGGCGGTATCTGGACACACTGACGGCATTACGACGGCGCCGCAACTGCTAACGCAAAGGGAAGTGTATGGAAATCGAAGTGACCATCAACGACAAGATTCATCGCGGCAACTGCGTGGTCAAAGAGAACGCCCGAGGACAGAAAAGTGGTAGTGGTCAACTACGAGGGCATGGTTTCCGAGAGCACTTGTGCTCGGCCGTGGGAGAGCCTATGCAAACTGCCAAGGGCCTTCTGCTAGCACTGGTCGCCAAAAGGACATCGTGAAATGGCTTATTCTTGCTGCGTCGCCAGGTCCTGCCGAAGCGGGCTCCCCCAGAACGCCCGCGCTCGGTAATCCCGGCGCCGGGGCTTCCCATTTCGCGGTGGTCGCCTCTTTACCTGGCGATGAACGGCGAGATCAGCGCGAACACGAAGGGGACCGCGAACAGCAGCACCACGGTAACAACGATGGTCGCGGACGTCAGACGCGCGAAACTGCGCAACAACATTGCCGCCTCCATGTTCCGTTGATTAACCATGGTGCCCGTATGACGGGTTATTTCCGCGAGCGCTGTGACGTGGCGCACAGCTAGGCGATGATGGCCGTCACACTTGGCGTTGATTCCGCTGCGATCTCGAGCGGCTGCGAGGCGAAGGCGGAGGGGGAGTGCACTAGGTGCTTGAATTTTTCAGCGCAGCTTCAATCAGCGACAAGTGCTCTTTCGAGCGCGTGGTCTCGAAGGTCTGCGAAGCGATCGGTCCGGGGCGGCAGTGCCTCCTTCATCAACTCAAGCTTCAGCGGGCCCCCTCACCCGGCTACCGGATTCGTTGCTTGTTGCCTCCGAGCGCTTCGGTGGCCTCCCGAGAGAAACGCCGCTAGGACCTCCCGCACCGCATCGCTTTCACGGCGCGGTCGACGGGAGTCACGCTCGCGGCGATCAGGTGGAGCGCTCCATGCAGATTCTTCGGTCTGTGTCATGGGCACGCATCTTGGCACGTGCCTGACCGCGCACGAAAGTCACTGGCTCGACGGGTATCAGAGAAGCGGGGCTGCTAAGTGACATGGCCACTTCCGTTATTAGCACAACGCTGACTTCCAGTGCTACCGCCTACCCGTCAGGTCTGCTTACCAAGTCGAGCAGACTGACGGTCGTTGAAGTTTTGACGACCGAGGTCGTACTTTACAACTTGGGACGATCCAGACGTAGAGGGCCTCGCTGAAGCCACCTCAAGTCCATTGCCGCGCTCGCGACCGGCTCAACCGATCGAACACGGGTCGGAGGTCAAAGGCGGATGCAAACGCCGCGAGTTCATCACCTTCGTCGGCGAGCGCAGGCGCAGCAGCCGCGCGACCCAACGATTGGATATCTCCATGCGGCTTCGCGAAACGCAGAACCTCGACGGCGCGCATTCCGCAAGGGGTTTGAGCGAAATGGGCTTCGTCGCCGACCGCCAGGAGGCGCACCGAGACCATATGGAGACAACGCGAGTGAGGTTCCGACGGATGGGCGAAACATTTGACGTTCTCGTGCATGCTTGGCAGCGGCATCGCCGGTTGCCTCATCGGCGGCATGCGCCGCAGCAGATCGTGGCGCGCGAGTCGCCGTGCTGGAGCGCACCTCCCGAAGAGTTCGGAGGAATACCGATGGACCGAGTCCTACTTGCGCATGAAGAGCGAGCACGAGGTCAGTGATGACTTCGAGGAGCTATTGGTTGCCAATGCTGGACACCATATCGACCGAACGTAATTGCCGAAGCGTCACAGCCATACGATCAGTGGTCGGGGGTACGTAAAGGCCGCACGGCCATGCCTGACCCGAACTCGTTTCGACCCTTTCGGCGGGCGCGGGGCCTACGGTGCAGTGGCTTAAGGGTTTTGGCATCCGCTTCGACGCACTGCCCACCTATTTCGTCACAGCCGCAGCGCCGCGTCCTGATGCCGGTCGGCGGCGGGCTGGCAATGATTGAGGCACTACAGTCGCATGCGCGTCAGCATGGCGTTTCTCTGTACTTTCACGCCACAGCGCTTTCGCTCTCAAGACGCGACCCAGATGGATGGCTGAGCGCGGGAGTTGCGGCGGGCGATGCAAAGCCGGGGAGGCGCTCACGGTACGGGCGCGCGCAGTCGTGATCGCGTCCGGTGGATTCGAGGGAAACCCGGAGATGATGGCCAGATACATTGGCCCCACGGCGCCTATCTGCGGCCGGTGGCACGTGGCGGCTACTACAACAGGGAGAGGGCATCCGTCTGGCCCTGGCACCTTGGCGCGGCCCCAGCAGGCGATTTCAGCTCCTTTCATGCAGAACCGCTAGATCCGCGCTCGCCTGCACCAGAAGCTGCTGGTCATGAACTTTCCCCTACGGAATTCTGGTTAATCGGAAGGGTCATCGGTTCACGGACGAGGCGCCAGGACCAGTGGACGTGAACTACGATCACATTTCCCGCGCCATTAAGGACGAACCGGATGGCATCGCATGGGTTGTCTTCGACCAAAGCATCCATGACGTTCCGAACTGGAAAAAGCATTCGCACCGACCAGCCGCCTATTCAGTCGGACAGCATCGCCGGCCTCGCTCGCGGCCTGCGGAATCTGCGTTAGAGGGTTTGGAGAAAACAGTGCTCGCGTAGGCCAACGCGGCCTGCACCGCTGGTGAATTCAATGCGCTACGACCCGATGGCTTGTCCACTTCGCGGCGTCGACCCAGTTAAATCCAACTGGGCTCGCCCCATCGACCGCGGGCCGTACATGGCATTTCCGATCATCGCCGGTATTTGCTTCACCTACGAGGCATCAAAACGAATCCGCAACGCCGAAGCTGATTGATGCCGATGGCCGGCCTGTGCCTGGCCTGTATGCGGCGGGCGAAGCCACAGGCCCTCTACTACCAGGTCTACACAGGCGCCACTTCAGTGCTTCGCGGGCAGTCTTCGGAAAATTGCTGGCGAAAACGCCGCCGCACTACCTCGCTGATGCTGGAGTGCGGCACCATGCGTAGTGGTTCCCCGCCTGATTGGCACAAACCCTGCGCCCTTCGTGCTGCAGACGGGGTGATCGGCGAATAAGCCGGAGCGCCGCATGTCTCTTATGCGGTCAAAAGCACCCAAGAAGGGAGCGTCCGTCAGTAGTCTGCTTTTATCCGAGAAGCTGCCGCGGCCTGGGCATTGGCCGGCGCCCCTGCTCGCAACCCAAACAACCGACGCTTCGCCCTAGCGGCTGAAGAGAGGCGACACCAGGACCGCTCCGAGGACCATCAGGACGCCGAGCACGAGAGGCGGAACTTGGCCTCGGACAGGCGCCGCCTGAGGATGCCGCCAAACCAACTGCCGAGCATGGCAGGGGCAATGCCGGCCACCGAGACAAGCAGCGTGCTCCACGTCAGCAGACCCGCCCGGCTGAGCCCAAGCACCATCACCAGAGAAGACAGCGTGAAGCCGATGTTGACCGCCTGCACGAAGCGATCGGGGTGGAGTTTCAGCGAGAGCATGAACGGCACGAGCGGCATGATCTGCGATCCGGTCAAGCTCATTGACCGTGCCGTTGAGAAGCCCGGACCGGAATCTGCAGCGGGCGTTCCAGACCATCAGGGAGGTGAAGTGCAGGGGCGCCAGATGGCGATGCCGCAATACGCGATGATCACCAGCCCGAGCACGCTGGCGGCAACGTCCTGGTCGATCCACAGCATCAGCGCGAGGCCAAACGCCAGTCCGGGCACGAGGGCGATGTACAGCGGCAGGAAGCGACGCAGAGTTCCGCCGAAGTGGCCGGCCGCGGCCATGACCGTGAGGTTGCTCGCCATCGAGGGAAACAGCACCAGCGGCATGGCCGTATGCAGCCCCACGGCGATGGTCAGCACCGGCAGTGCGCTGGTCGAAGTAACCGAGACCGGTTGCCCCTTTGACGATGCCGGCGACGAGGAAGCCCACCACCACAAGCGCTATCTGGATCAGGTTCACGTATAAAACCATGGCGTGACATCAGATCCGCCAACCTAGCATGTCCGGGATTGTCGGGTCTTGGCACCACGCTGAAGGACACTGTCTCAGTTTGAAATTCTAATAGGTCCCCGCGCGGAAGTTCGGCCGAAGGAGGACATTCTACCCACTAAGGTCGGCAATCCACTTCGATATGTCTCGATAGCGCTCTAAGCGAGCCGGCCGGAATAGAGCTGCCACTCCGCCTCGGAGAAGACATTGAAGATCACGCGGTCGAAGCGCTGGGGGTTGCGGTCGAGCCGATGTGGCGACGGTTGCGAGGGCGATGTCGCAGGCCGGCTCCGGCGGGAAGCCGAAGACGCCGGGTGGAGATGCCGCAGAAGGCGAGGCTGCGGATCTGCGGCAGCTGGGCCGCGAGATCGAGGCAGCTGCCGTAGCAGCGGGCGAGCAGTTTCGCCGCCTCGGGCGAGGGCGCGTCTTCGTGCGCGGCGGGCAGACCGGCCCGACCGTGTGGAGCACGAATCGGCTGGGCAGGTTGTAGGCGCGCGTGATCTTCGCCGTGCCCGCGGGTTCGTCGCCGCCCTGCAGTTGGATGATCGGAGTCGCAGTCGGCGCGCAGGCGCGGGCCTGCCGCGCTGTGGATCGCGTTGTCGATGCAGGGATGAAACGGGCTGAAGCATCCCAGCAGCTCCTCGTTGGCCGCGTTCACGATGGCGTCGGCGGCCAGCGCGATAATGTCGCCCTGCCACAGGCTCGTCCCGGCGGGCGGCGGGATAACGCGTGTTGGGAAAGGCGTCGGCGATCGTGGGCAGCGCCGCCGCATCGGTCTCCCGGCGCCGCTTCCGTTCGTTCTGCAGCAGCCGGTCGAACAGGGCGTGGATCTCGTCGGGCAGGGGCGGGCGGGGCCGCCGGATCGTGGCGAGCGCCTGCAGCCGGCCGGCGCGGCCGCGTAGCCGGCCTTGTTGAGCCGGTGCAGCGATTCTGGGCGCGGACTTGTGCTCGGCCAGGCAAGTGGTCGGCCAACCGGTCGACGATCTGCGACAGACTCGGCAACACGCGCGGGAGGCGGAGGCACGAACGGCGTAATCTCAGGCTCAGGGGCTGGCGATAAGCTTCGAGAGGGCAGTGTCGCTGTGCGTTTGCTTTTGCATCGGCGCGTCGTTCCGGCTGCGCGGCGGGTCAGATGCCGCGATGCCAATCTATAGCATAGCGGCGCGGAACGTCTTTCTCGGCTTCAGGGCCGCCATCGGGAAAGGTCGGATCGGTCCCGACGTTGACAAGGCCGACGGATCGCTGGCTCGATCGCTGCACAGGCAATCCGCATGGTGGAGGATCGCGGGTGAGCTACCACTAGATTTCGCGGCGACCGACGACGCGGAGATTGCCCGGGCCATCGAGGATCTCGACCGGCGCACCCTCTGAGGGCCGTGCGGCGACGAGTTCGAGATTCCCGCAGGAATCATCTCATCTCGATGGCAACTCGCTCGGCGCGTCGCCCGGCCGGTCGCCGAGCGCGTTCGCGCCGTGCTGACGCGCGAATGGAGCCGCGACCTGGTCAGGGCATGGGTCTCGGCCGGATGGATCGACCTGCCGCGCCGGGTCGGGTCGAAGGTCGCATCCCTCATCGGCGCCGCGCCGAGGAGGTGGTCGTCGCGGACTCGACCTCCGTCAACCTCTTCAAATGCATTGTCGCCGCCGCCGACATCAACCGGCCGCGTTCCCTGATCGTGACCGAGCGCGGCGAATTCCCGACCGACGTCTATGTCGCCGAGGGGGTCGAACAGGCGACCGACGGCCGCCTTCGCACCATCGACCGTGCGAACCGGAGGCTCTCGCCGCGAGCATCGACGGCGACACGGCGGCCGTGGTCCTGAGCCATGTGCACTATCGCTCGGCGCTGGTCCGCGACATGGCGGCCCTGACCGCGAAGGCGCACGCGGTCGGCGCGCGCTCACGATCTGGGATCTCAGCCATTCGGCGGGGGCGATCCGCGCTCGACCTCAACGGGGCGGGGAGCCGATTTCGCCGTGGGCTGCGGCTACAAATACCCTGAACGGCGGTCCAGGCGCGCCGGTGCCTTCCTGTTCGCGGCGCGCCGCCACCACGCGGCGATGCGCTCGCCTCTGACCGGCTGGCTCGGGCATGCGGCGCCGTTCGGTTTCGAGGACGGCTATCGGCCGGCGCCCGGCGTCAGCCGCTTCATTTGCGGAACGCCGGGCGTGCTCGGCATGAGCGCGCTGGAAGCGAGCATCGACCTGCTGGGCGGTCTCGACATCGCCGACATCGAGCGCAAGGGACGCCAGCTCGGGCAGCTCTTCATCGCCCTGGTCGAGCGGCGCTGCGCCGGGCTCGGCCTGACCCCGGCGAGTCCGCGCGATCCCGCCGAGCGCGGCTGTCACGTCGCGTTTCGGCACCCGCATGGCTATTCGATCATGCGCGCCTTGATCGAGCGCGGCGTGATCGGCGACTTTCGCGAGCCGGACGCCCTGCGCTTCGGCTTTGCGCCGCTCTACCTGCGGTATCGCGACGTGCAGGATGCGGTAGAAATCCTGCATGATGTGCCGTCCGAACCGGACATGGTAGGATGCGCGCTTTGCCGAGCGCCAAAGCGTGACTTGAGCGGAAGCGAGCAATCGTATGTATGAAGCGCGTGGACAGTTGACGGATCGTTTCGGGCGAGCGTTGGTGTATGCCACCCATGTCCATGGCGGAGCAGGTGCGCAAGAGCACCACCGTGCCCTATGTGGCGCACCTGCTGGCGGTCGCCGCCACGGTTCTGGAATATGGCGGCGACGAGGACATGGCCATCGCGGGGCTACTGCATGATGCGGCCGAGGACCAGGGCGGGGGCGCGCCGGCTCGACGACATCCGCAACCGCTTCCGGTGAGCGCGTCGCCGCGATCGTTCACAGCTTGCTCCGACAGCCTGGTCGAGGCCGGCGAGGCCAAGAGGAATGTGCGGGCGCGCAGGGAGCGCTACCTGCGCCACCTCGAAGCTGCGACGGCGACACGCTGCTGGTTTCGCTTGCCGACACAGGCGCAGCAACGCCCGCTCGATCCTGCGCGACCTCCGCAAGTCCGGGAGATCGGGCGGCGGTGTGGCAGCGCTTCAAGCGCGCGGCTCGAGGACCAGCTGTGGTATTACGGCGCGCTCGCCGCCGCCACCGCCGGCTGCTGCCGGGGCAGCTCGCTGAGGAGCTGGCCGAGATCGTCGAACACATCCGGCGGGAGTAGGCTCGGGCAGCACAGCGCTGACGCCGACTCGGCCGCTCCATTGTTTGACGGAAGCGAAATCCGCCCCTAAATTGCGGCGCGGCAACAAGAAGGATGGCGCATGCCGGCACATGCCGACGGCGGAGTCGGGCGTAGCGGCCGGGATGAGCGCCGATTTCTTCCGACGCGGCGTGAGCTGGTGCTCGGCGGCCTCTGCCTGTGCTGCCTGCCGACGCTCGCGCACGCGGCCGGGTCCTTCACGATGGAAGAGGTCGGGCCCGGCATCTTCATCCGCCGCGGCCCGCATGAGGAGGCGACGCCGGAGAACAACGACGGCATCGCCAATATCGGCTTCATCGTCGGCCGCGACGGCGTGCTCGTCACCGACTCCGGCGGGAGTCTCGCGGATGGTCAATGGCTGCGCGCCGAGATCGCGAAGCGCACGGACAAGCCGATCCGCCATGTGGTCCTGACCCATGGTCACCCCGATCATTGTTTCGGCGCGGCCGCCTTTGCCGCGGACGGGCCGGCCTTCATCGGCCACCACCGGCTTCGCGCGCTGCTCGACGCCCGCGGCGAATTCTATCGGACGCGGCTGGCCGACATTCTCGGGCGCCGACAAGGCCGGCAGCGTGGTCTACCCGACTCAGGAGGTGAAGGACGGCGCCGAGATCGATCTCGGCGACCGCATCCTCCGCTTCACGGCGCATGGCGCAGCGCGCACGACCTCCGACCTCTCGATGCTGGATGCCCGGACCGGCATCCTGTTCCCGGCCGATCTCCTCTTCGTGACGCGCGTTCCGTCTCTCGACGGCAGCCTGCTCGGCTGGCTGAAGGAGGCGGACAAGCTCGCGGCGTTGGGCGCCGCCGCGGGCCGTGCCGGGTCACGGCCCGGCAATCGTGGACTTCGCGCCCGCCCTGGCGGACCTGACGCGCTACCTTTCGACCCTGCGCGACGAAACCCGCAAGGCCGTGGCGGACGGGCGTGCGCGATCGAGGACGCCGCCCAGACGGTCGGCCGAATCCGAGCGCGGCAACTGGGCCTTGTTCGACGACTATAACGGGCGCAACGTCACGGAAGCCTACAAGGAACTCGAATGGGAATAGGCACGGCCATGAAGATCCCTCGCTCGTCCTCGGCCTCATCCTGTCGGCGCCGCTGCTCGGCGGTTCCGCGCTGGCCACCGACGCCAACGACCCCGGCGCGAGGCGCGCTGGCAGGAAGATCAGCGCCTACATCTTCGGCGACCGCAAGGTCGAGACCGACGGACTCTCGCTGATCAAGATCGAGGCGCCGAAGCGGGCCATGGATGCCGCCCTCGTGCCGATCACCCTGACCATGGCCGACAAGGGCAACGTGAAGAGCGTGTACCTGCCTGATCGACGACAACCCGTCACCGTTTGCCGCCCATTTCACCTTCGGCCCCGCCGCCGATCCAGCCGAGCTGAAGCTGCGCGTGCGCATCAACGCCTACACGAACGTTCATGCCGTCGGTCGGAGACCAAGGACGGCAAGCTCTTCCAGACCGTCGCGTTCGTGAAGGCCTCCGGCGGCTGCTCCGCGCCCATGAGGGTGAGCGACGAGAGAGGCGATGAAGGGCATGGGCGACATGAAGATGAAGTTCGCGGGCGACGCGCCAGGGCGGCAGCCCGCTGGCGGCGACGCTGATGGTGCGGCATCCCAACTTCAACGGCATGCAGATGAACCTGACCACGCGCTCGGTCAGGCCGGCCCGCTACATCAACAAGATCATGGTGTCCTACGGCGACGCGGACGTGGTCACGATCGACGGCGACATCTCGATCGCGACGGACCCGGTGTTCAACTTCTCGTTCGTGCCGGCGGGCGCCGGCCCCATCGAAGGTCGTCGTGTCCGATACCGAGGGCGGCCACTGGGAGCAGAGCTTCGCCACGACCGCGCTCAGCAACTGACGGGACCCGCCGCTGTGCATGCGTTTCCCCTCGCGATCGTCGCCAAGGCGCCGCCGTCGCCGTCGTCGCCATCCTCCGCTGTATCCTCAGGCCCGGCCGGCGCGGCCGACGATGTGCCCGAACCAGAAGGGATCTGGACCGGGGCCGATGCACGGCCCCACGCCGAAGACCCTGAAGGGCGCCATCGTCCTGGACATCGCGGGCCTCGACGCCCTGATGGCGCAGCGAGCGCTGTTCCTCGATGTGGGGCCTGCGGACAAGAAGCCGGCCGATTTCCCGAAGGACCTGCCGTGGCTGCCCATTCACCGTACCATTCCCGGCTCGGTCTGGCTGCCGGGCGCGGGGCAGCTCCGCTCGAACAGGCGCGGGAGGATGATGTTCGTACGCGCGGATCGAGGAACTGACGCGGGGGACAAGTCGAGGCCCGTCGTCACCTTCTGCCACCCCGATTGCTGGGGCAGCTGGAACACCGCCAAGCGACCTCGTGCTCAAGGGCTACACGCGCGTGCACTGGTACCCCGACGGCATCGAGGGCTGGCAGATCACGCACGAGACAGCGGCGGTGAAGCCGGACTCATCGTCTGGGATGCTGCGTCGGCGAGCGGGATCCAACCCTGAGGCGGCCGTAGGGGCGCAGCGCGCCCTGGAGCCGCCCCCTCAATACTCGCGACGAACATCTGCTTCATCTCCGCCACGCCGGCGGGGACGGGGTTGCCGCCGGTGGAGGGTCGTCGAAGGCGGCCTGGCTGAGCGTGTCGAGCTTGTCGGTGCCGACGCCGAGGTCGCTTCAGCGTGTGGGGGATGCCGATCTCCTGGCGCAGGGCCAGCACCCAGTCGAGCACGGCCTGGTAGCTGTGCTGCTTCGAGGCCGAGCCAGGCGGCGAGGCGCTGCATCTTCTCCGTCGATGGCCTTGCGGTTGAACTGCATGACGTAGGGCATGACCACGGCGTTGGTGAGGCCGTGGTGGGTGTCGTAGACGCGCGCCGAGCGGATGGCTCAGCGAAGTGGATGGCGCCGAGGCCCTTCTGGAACGCGGTGGCGCCCATGGTGGCGGCGCACAGCATCTGGGCGCGCGCCGTCAGGTTCTTGCCGTCGCTTCACGGCGATGGGAAGCCATTCCTTGATCAGCCGCATGCCCTCGACGGCGACGCCCTCGGCCATCGGATGGTAGAACGGGCGTGCAATAGGCCTCGAAGCAGTGGGCGAGGCGCGTCCATGCCGGTGGCGGCGGTGATCTTCGGCGGCAGGCCGACGGTGAGCGCCGGGATCGGAGATCACGATCGAGGGCTGCACCTTCGGATGGAAGATCAGCTTCTTCTGGTGCGTCTCTCGTTGGTGATGACGGAGACGCGGCCGACCTCCGGAGCCGGTGCCGGCGGTGGTGGGCACGGCGATGATCGGGGCCACGCCGGCGGGATCGACGCGCGCCCAGTTGTCGCCGACGTCCTCGAAATCCCAGATCGGCCGCTTCTGTCCGGTCATGAGGGCGATGGCCTTGCCGGCATCGAGCGCGCTGCCGCCGCCGAAGGCGATGACGCCGTCATGCTTGCCGGCGCGGTAGGCGGCAGGCCGTCATCGACATTCTTGCCGATCGGGATTGCTCCTTGATGTCGCTGAACACGGCGGCGCCGAGGCCGGCGGCCTTGAGCGCGGCAAGCGCGTCCTTGATCATCGGCAGGCCGGCGAGGCCGGAGTCGGTGACGACGAGCGGCCGCTTGATGCCGAGCTCCTGGCAGGCGGCGGGCAGCTCGGCGATGCGGCCCACGCCGAAGCGCACCTTGGTCGGGTAGTTCCAGTTGCCGCGGAGGGAAGAGGCGTCGGTGGTCATGATGTTTTTCCGATTTGGATGTTGGTCCCAGTTCCTCTATTATCACCCCGCGAAAGCGGGTCCAGGGTAGTGACGGAGCGGTTGCCCTGGACCCCCGCTTTCGCGGGGTGACAGTGGAAGAAAGCTTCAGGCTCTAAACCACCGTGCGCAGGTGAAAGGACTTCGGGTCGGGTCAGGAATTCATAGCCGACTCGGCCCAGAGTGCAGCCGCGGCCGGAGTCGCTTCACGCCGACCCAGCCGAGCGCGGGATCGAGATAGTCGCAGCGGTTCATGAACCAGGTGCCGGTGTCGATCGCGGTTGCCGATGTCGAGGCGCGGCCTTCTCGTCCGACGGTCCAGATGGCGGCGGTGAGGCCGAACTCGCTGTCGTTCATGTGGCGGACGGCGTCGCCGTCGCTCTTCACCTTCATGATGCCGGCGACCGGGCCGAAGCATTCCTCCTGCATCACCGCGTTGCCGTTGCTCTCGACCTTGAGGACCTGGGGCGCGACGTAGGCGGTGTCTTTCTTGTCGGCCGCGAAGCGCTTGGCATCGATCAGCGGCTTGGCGCCCTGGCGCGTGGCCTAGGCGATCTGCTTCCGGATCTCGTCGGCGGCCCTGGCGCGCACGACCGGGCCGAGGTTGATCTTGCTGTCGAGCGGATTGCCGAGGCGGTACTGGTTCGGTGAGGTCGACGAAGCCGTCGAGGAATTTCTGGTGGACGTCCTGGTGCACGTAGATGCGCTGGATGCCGCAGCAGGACTGGCCGGAGTTGAACATGGCGCCGTCGACCAGGTTCTCGATGGCGTGCGGCAGGTTGGCGTCGGCGCGGACATAAGCCGGATCGCAGCCGCCGAGCTCGAGGCCGAGGCCGATGAAGCGCTCGGCCGCGGCCTGCACGACGGCATGGCCGGCCGGCACCGAGCCGGTGAAGTTCACGTAGTCGATGCCGTCGGTGCCGATCAGCTTCAGCGTGTCGTCATGCGACATGTGCAGGTGCTGGAACAGGCCCCTCGGGCAGGCCGGCGGCCTTGAAGGCGGCGGCGAAGCGCTCGGCGCAGAGAGGGTCTGGGCGGAGTGCTTGAGAATGACGGCGTTGCCGGCCATGAGCGCCGGCACCACCGCCGTTGACCGCGGTGAGATAGGGATAGTTCCAGGGCGCCACGATGAAGACCACGCCGAGCGGCTCGCGGCGGACGAAGCGGGTGAAGCCGGCGCGCGGGCCGGCATCGACGTCGGCGAGCGCGTCGGGCGCGACCTCGATCATGTAGCGGGCGCGCTCCTCGAAGCCGCGGACCTCGCCGGGCGACTGCGAGATCGGGCGGCCGATCTGGTGGGTCGAGCTCCTCGGCGATCTTGTCCTTGTGGGCGACGAAGTAATCGACGGCCTTGCCGATGATCTGGCCGCGCTCGGCCACCGGCACATGCTTCCAGCCGGCCTGCGCCTTGCGGGCGTGCTCCACCGCCTTCGCGATCTCCGGCCGCGTCGCCAGCTTGCGCTCGACATAGACGCTGCCGTCGATCGGGCTGATGGTCTTCTGCGTTGGCGGCCGGCATGACGTTGATTCCTCCCGATGAGTTGGTTGGACGCCAATCTATTTTGATTGTCATTCCCGCGAAAGCGGGAATCCAGGAGCGACTGCCCGGTCGCTTCGTCCTGGACCCCCGCTTTCGCGGGGGTGACGGCAGAGAAATGTGACGATGACGATCTAAGGCCGCGCCATCAGGCCGCCATCGACGATGAGCTCGGTGCCGGTGATGTAGGAGGCCTTGTCGGAGAGCAGGAACAGGCAGGCGTTGGCGATATCCTGCGTCGCGCCGATGCGGCCGAGCGGGACGGCTTCGGCGACGGCCTTCTTCTGGGCGGGATGGTCGCGCCAGCGGTCCTGCATCGGCGAGTCGACGGGGCCGGGCAGGATGCAGTTGGAGCGGATGCCGTCGCGCGCGAACTGGATGGCGATCGATTTCGAGAGCGCGATCATGCCGGCCTTGGCGGCCTGGTAGGCGTCCTGCGGCCGGTCGTCGCCGCGCAGGCATTGGATCGAGGAGATGTGCACCATGGCGCCGCCGCCGGTCTGCTTCATGAAGGGCACGGCGTGGCGCGTGGTGATGACCATGGACTTGAGGTCGATTTCCATGACCCGGTCCCAGACCATCGAGATCGATATCCACCAGCGACTTGTCGCGGTCGAACCACAGCACGCCCGCGGCGTTGACGACGTAGTCGAGGCGGCCGGTCTCGTGGAAGGCGTGGGCGATGGCCTTGTAGACAGAAGGTCTCCTCGGTGACGTCGCCGATCAGGTAGAGCGCGCGCGATCAACGGGCAGATCGGCCGGCCGCTCCCGCTTGATGTCGATCATGGTGACGCGGGCGCCGCCAGCGAATGAGATCGCGGGCGATGTTCAGGCCCATGCCGCCGCCGGCGCCGGTGACGATCGCGGTCTTGTTGGTGAAGGGCATGTCCCGGCTCCTTGTAGGGGCGACCCGGCAGGTCACCGCTGGACCGCGCGATAGATAGTCGGGCGACCTGCCGGTCGCCCGCTACAGCTTGCCGGTTATCCCCGCTCGAACATCCGCACGCGCTCGTAGTCGGTGACGCGGCGGTCGAATTCCTGCTGCTCCCATTCGCCGGCGTGGAGGTAGTGGTCGATGACGTCGTCGCCGAAGGCACTGCGCAGGATCTTCGACTTGTCGAGCAGCGTCAGGGCGTCGCGCAGGCATTTCGGCACCTCCGGATGTTCTTGCCTTCGTAGGCGTTGCCCTGGAAGGCGGGCTCGAGCTTCAGCTTGTTCTCGATGCCGTGGAGGCCGCGGGCGAGCGCGGCGGCGAAGGCGAGATGAGGGATTCACGTCGGCGCCGGGGACGCGGCATCCCGAGCGCATGCTGTTGGGACCGTCGCCGAGGATGCGGAAGCCGGCGGTGCGGTTGTCGAGCGACCACACTGGCCTTAGTCGGCGCGAAGGTGCCGGCCGAGAAGCGCTTTGTAGGAGTTGATGTAGGGCGCAAAGAAGTAGGCCATGACTCGCGCAGGCCGCAGATCTGGCCGGCCGAGGTAGTGGCAGAACAGCTCGGACATGTGGTTGGGCGCCGCCTTGTCGTAGAACATGGGCTTGCCGTTCTTCGCGCCCCACAGCGACGAGTGCAGGTGGAAGCTGTTGCCGGCCAGGCTGTGGATCGATCTTCGGCCATGAAGGAAACGGCCTTGCCCTGCAGGTGGGCGATCTCCTTGGCGCCGTTCTTGTAGATGGCGATGCGGTCGGCCATCTCCACGGCCTCGGCGTATTTGAGGTTGATCTCCTCCTGGCCCGGGCCCCATTCGCCCCTTCGAGCATTCGACGGGACACGCCGGCGGCATCCATGTTGTTGCGGATGGCGCGGATGAGCGGCTCTTCCTTCGTGCGTCTGCAGGATGACGTAGTCCTCGATGATACCAGCCGGCATGCTTCAGGTTCTTGTAGTCCTTGGCGCGCGCGACTCGTGGGACTCGTCGAACACGAACAGCTCGAGCTCGGCCGCCATCATGACGTCGAAGCCGAGCTTCTTCGCGCGCGCCACCTGCTTCTTCAGGACCTGCCGCGGCGAATGTGGCGGCACTCCTCGCCGTGATGGTCGACGACGTCGCAGATGACGAGGGCGGTGCCCGGCAGCCCAGGGCACGCGGCGCAGCGTCTTCGAGATCGGGCTTCAGCACGAAATCGCCGTAGCCGCGCGCCCAGGACGAGGCCTTGTAGCCGGGCACCGGCTCGATCTCCATGTCGATGGCCAGCAGGTAGTCGCAGGTGTGCGCCTCCTTCACGCCGCTCTCCAGGAAGAAATGCCCGGTGTAGCGCTTGCCCATCAGCCGCCCCTGCACGTCGACCATGCAGATGAGGACGGTGTCGATCTCGCCGGATTTGATCAGGCGTTTCAGCGTATCGAGGTCTGAGATTGGCGGGCGCTGATGGCTCCCTGTGAGGTTGTCGTTATTGCGGTGATCTCGGCCGTACGGTCGGCGTTTGTCGAGGAGTCGGCTGGCGCCAGGCGCTGCAGCGCTTGACGGCATCGCGGAAACGCTTGCGGGCAGCCTCGGAGAGCGGGGTTGCGGAGGTGACGCGGTTGCGCGCGGGGCGGCGGCAGGCGGGGTGTCGAGATCGGCGAGTCCGGCGCCGATGAGCGCCAGCTCGCGCGCAGCCGAGGCCGGTGGAGGTCGGCGCTGCCGGCGACCACCACGGGTTGGCCGAGGGCGCGGCCCAGGAAGTTGCAGAAGTAGCGGTTGTTGCTGAGGCCGCCGTCGATGGAGAGTGGAGCCCTGGAGCGGCGTCGCGCGCGCCATGGCGGCGATCACCTCGGCTGCCAGGCAGCGCCACGCCCTCGAGCAGCGCCTCGCATCATGTCGGTCTTGGTCGTGTCGGCGCCGAGCCGAAGCCATCATGCCGGCGGCACGTTGCGGTCCCAATAGGGGCAGGAGAGGCCGGAAAGGGCGGGCACGAACGCGAGACCGCGTTCGATGGCCGGCGGCGCCGCGAGACAGGTCGATCTCGGCGTAGTCTCTTGAACAGGCCGAGGCCGCGGGCCCAGTTCACCGCCGAGGCGTGCATCGTAGATGCCGCCTCCATGGCGTAGGCGAGGGGCCGCGTCGCCGAGCTTCCACGCGATGGTGCGGATCATGCCGGCGGCGGCATCGGCGGCGACGTTCCGGTCGGCTACCGCGAGGGCGAAGGCGCCGGTGCCGAAGGTGATCTTGGCCTGGCCGCCGTGCGCCGGCAGCCATGGCCGAACAGCGCCGCCTGCTGGTCGACGACGTTGGCAACGATGGGCAGGCGGCCGATCGTGCCGAACGCGCCGGCGGTCGGACGGATCTCCGCCAGCGCCTCGATGGGCACGCCGAAGAGACGGCACAGCTCCGGGTCCCACTGGCCGGTGTCGAAGATTCATCAGGCTGGTGCGCGAGGCCGTGGTGACGTCGGTGGCGTAGACGCCGGCGAGCCGATCGAGGAAGAAGCTGTCGCTGGTGCCGAGCCGGGCTTGCCGCGCTTCAGGCAGCTCGCTTCGCCTCGCGGAACGCTATCGACGATCCAGCGCAGCTTGCTGGCGGAGAAGTAGGGATCGAGCGGCAGGCCGGCGCGGGCCGTGATCAGCTTGGCGGCGCCCTCCGTGCTTCAGCTGCTCGGTGCAGCGGCAGGGTGCGGGCGTCCTGCCAGACGATGGCGTTGCAGACGGGTTCGCCGCTCTCGGCGTCCCAGGCGATGACGGTCTCGCCCTTGGTTGGCGAGGCCGAGGCGGCTGGCATCGCCGGCCAGTTCCAGCAGCTTGCGCAGATGGTCCAGCGAGCTCGAGCGGATCGTGCTCGACCCAGCCTTGTTGCGGATAGATCTGGCGGTGGTCAAAGCCGCCGACGCGCTCGAACTTGCCGGTCGACTCGAGCCGGTAGGCCTTGCTGCCGGTGGTTCCCTGATCGATGGCGAAGACGGCGGGCATGGTTCAGTCCTCGATGAGCTCGACGTGGATGGATTGCGCCGAGCCGGCCGGCGGCAGCCGGTCAGTCGGGGATCGTGATGCGTCGTTCCGGCAGCAGGCGGACGCGGTGGGACCACAGCTCGCGGCCGTCGACGAGCGAGGCGCAGGCGACCGCGGCGCGGCGCGGCTGACCCGCGCTCTTAGCGCGGGGCGGCGGGCCTGCGATTCCCATCTGCGCAGTGAATCGCTGGGGATAGACGCTATTTGAGCGGGGCCGTGTAGGTGACAGGCACGGCGGGAGTCGCTTCTGGCAGTTTGCCCTGCAAGGATAGGATCATATTCGCGGCAACGATGCGGCCCTCGGCCCAGCACAGGCCCGAGGTCTCGACCGGCCGCAGCAGATTGCCGGCGGCGAAGACCTGAAGATCGGAGCAGCGGAAATACTGATCGACGGCGGGACCGCCGGTGCCGGGGTCGAGGGCGATATGGCTGTCCCTGAGGATCGCCGTCTCCGGCTGGAAGCGGCCGGTGAAGACGACGCCGTCGCAGGCGATGGTCTCGCGCCGGCCCGCGCGCTCGATCTCGACGGCTTCGACCTTGTCGCGGCCGCGGATGGCGACGAGCCTGCGCGCGCGTCAGCACCGGCACGCCGAGGACATGGCGCGCGATCCAGTCGCCCGGGTCGGCGGGCGGTGATGCGCTCGCCCTCCTCCAGCATGGCCGCGATTTCGATGCCGGCATGGCGCGCGGTCAGCAGAGCCGAGAAGGACACGAGTTCGGTGCCGACGACGACCGGCGCGGGCGAACGGCTTGGTGTGCTGGAGATAGACGAACTGCTGGAGCGCGCCGGTGGTTGTGACGCCCCAGGGACGCGTGCCCGACACGAGGCGCGCCTGCGCGGCGTCTCCCGCACGCCGGTCGCCAGCATGACGCAACGGCCGGTGACGACCGCGAGCCCGCTGTCGGGGTGGGTCACCTGGATGCGGCCGCCGGGCTCGATGCCGGTGACGGTCGTGCGCGTTCGAATGTCGATGCCGCGCGTCGCCTCGACCAGCCGGCGCGCATAGGCCGGACCGGTCATGGGGAGGGCGAGGAACTGGCCGAGGCCAAACCCGGTGTGGCCGCAATGGCGGGAATGCCGCCGGCCTCGCCCTCGCGTTCCGAGCACGACGACATCGCGGACGCCGCTGACGGCGAGGCGGCGCGCGGCCGACAGGCCGGCGGGTCCGCCGCCGACGATGACGACGTCGTGGACGGTCACGCGGCGCTCCGGATCGGCAGGTCCGGCAGCCGGCCGGCCGCCGAGTTCGGCCACGCGCGCGCTGCAATAGAAGCCCTGGCAGCGGCCCATCATGCAGCGCGTGCGCCGCTTGAGGCCGCCGAGGTCGCCGGCCGGCAACGGGCCCGTGAACGCCGCCTCGATCTCGGCGCGCGTCACGAGCTCGCAATGACAGACGATCTGCGCCGTAGCCGGGTTGTTGGCAGGCGCGCGGCAGATGTTCGGCGAGATTGGGCACCGGCGTCAGAGATCGGCGAGCGGTTGTCGACGAGCCTGCCGAAGCTCTGGGCGTAGAGTCCGGCGACTTGCTGGCGGCGATGCCGAGGGCGCCGGTGAGCCCGGTCGAGCGGATGCCGCCGACGGCGATCCAGTTGCGGTCCGGGCAGGGCCTCGATCTGATAGTCCTTGAACTGCGTCGCCGGGCGCAGGCCGGCATAGGCCGCGGTCACCGTTTCGCCGGCGAGGGCGGGCAGGATGCGACGGCCCTTCTCGATCGAGCGCCGCGAGCTCGGTCCGCATCGACGCCGGCGTCAGCGCGGTCCTCCTGGTCCTCGGCCGTCGGTCCGACCAGCAGGTTGCCGAAGATCGTGCGGCAGACCATGACGCCCTTGGTGCGCTCGCTCGGCACCGGCAGGATCGATGAGCGGATGAGGCGCGCGGCCGGCTTGTCGAAGACGACGAACTGGCCCTTGCGCGGCGCTGATCCGCGAACGGCGAGGGCCGCGCGATCGCCTCGACGAGATCGCCGTAGTTGCCGGCGGCGTTGATGACGACGCGCGCCTCCACGGCGCTCGCCGTTCGTCGCCAGCCGCCAGCGCCCGCCGGCGAGATCGCCGCCCTTGACCTCGGTGTCGCGCCTGACCGCGCCGCCATGGGCGAGGCCCCTGCAGCACGTAGGCCAGCGGCGCCGACCAGGGATACGATGATGTGCTCGCCCGGAATGACGACGCGCGCCGAAGGCGTCAGCGGCAAGATGGCGGCTCGCGGCGCGCAACTCGTCGGCATCGATCGAGATGCAACGTCGGTCAGCGCCGTTGCCGCCGCGCCTGCGCGACGATGCGCGGGCAGTCTCGCCGCTCGGCCTCGCTCCAGGCCACGAGCAGCCCGCCGGTCTCGAGCAGCGGCAGGTTGAGGCTGCTCGTGGATAGCCACATACTCGGCGTGACCGGCGCGGATGCAGGCCAGCTCCTTGCTCTCCGGCGTCGCATCGAAGCCGGTATGCAGCATGGCGCTGTTGCCCTTGCTGGCCCCGGACAGGATGTCGGCGCCTTTCTCGATCAGGAGGCGTGCGGGCGCCGCCGATGCAGAGGCGGCGGAAAATCGGCGCAGCCGACCACGCCGGCGCCGATGATGGCGACGTCATAGCTCATGGCCGATCTATACCGGCACCGCGCATGGCTGTCGAACGGCGGGGCAGGACCGCAAAGAAGCGGGGCGCTACCTTGCGGTAGCGCCCGCGATCTCAATCGCATCGCCGGCGTTAGTGGGCCGCTTCGCCGACGGCCCTTTCTGCGGCCGCAAGTTCGGCCTGCCGCTTGGCGATGAGGTCGCCGATCGGCGGGCCGGGAAGCGCGTGCGCGCCAAGCCGAACCAGAGCGACCGCCATGATCACCAACAGGACTACCGTGTATGTGACCAAGTCGTCGTAGGGCGGCTGCACGCCGCAATAGTAGAGCAACAGGGCACCCAGGACGGAGATGATCGCAAAGGGCTTGGAAGAATGCGCCGAAGCTGGAACGGGCCCTTCTTCGTCCAGCTCTTTCCTTCGGCGAGAAATCCGGCCCCGATCGGCGCTGCGTAGGAGAGGTAAAGGAAGATCGCGCAGCCGGCCGCCAGAGGTCCAGAACTGCGGTGTGTAGAGAGTGGTCAGGAAGGCGAGAAACGCGCCCGATCCAGATCGCATTCACCGGCGTGCGGTGGGCCGGCGCTGACGTGACGCAGCCAATTCGACGCCGGAAATCCGCCGTCGCGAGCGAAGGCGAAGATCATCCGCGACAGGGATGTCAGGCCGGCGAGGGCGCAGAGGAAGTTCGCGATCACGATGCCGATGTAGAGCAGGGCCTTGAGGGACGCCGGTATCGGTACCGCGTTCATGAGCCAGTAGAAGACAGCTGCAGCCCTGCTTGGCGCCTTCCTCAACGTCGGCATCGCCAGCACGAAGGAGCAGATCATGACGTAGCCGAACACGAGCGACCAGAACACGGACCGGATCATCCCCTTCGGCACATTGACCGCCGCCGAGCGCGTTTCCTCCGACGTGTGGGCGGAGGCATCGAAGCCCGTCACCGTATAGGCGGGCAGCAGCAGCCCCAGCAGGAAGGCGATAGAACAGGCTGTCGCTCTGCGGCCAGACGCCGCCGCCGGCATCGCCGGTGTTGTTGGTGAAGGTGAAGAGGCGGCCGATATCGATGCTGGGCGCATAGGCCAGCATGGCAACAGTCAGGACGACGGCGACGACGATGATCAGGTAGCCGCTGAAGTCCGTCAGCAGCGTCGTGGCCCGGATGCCGATGTGATTGAGCAGCGCCTGCGCCCCCAGGATGATGGCGATGGCGAGAGCCTGGACCCAAAAGGCGCTGGTGGCGATCTGTGCCGAGAATGGGTCGTCGAGAACCGGGATGAAATTGGCCGGGTCCCAGCCCAGGATAGTTCTGGCCGATGAGCGGCACGAACAGGAGCTGCCACAAGGCCGACGTCGACCGACGAAACCACGAAGATGAGGCCCAGCATGTTGAACCAGGCGACCGACCAGCCGAAGCCGCGTCCGCCCAGGATCGAAGCCCAGTGGTAGAGGCCGCCGGCGGTCGGATAGGCCGAGGCGATCTGTCCCATCGAGGCGGCGACGATCAGCGAGAAGCCGCAGGAGAGCGGCCAGCCGATGCCGACGGATGCGCCGCCGGCGGCGCTGAACCCGACCTGGAACGACGTGATGCCGCCCGCGATGATGCAGATGATCGAAAATGAAATCGCGAAGTTCGAGAAGCCGCTCATGCGGCGCGACAGCTCCTGGGCATAACCCATGCCGTGAAGCTGTTTCACGTCCTCCTGGTGTTGCTGACTACCGTGATAGCTATCGCTCATGACCGACCCCTGTTTCTCACTGTTGTTGTCGTTCTCGTTGTTGCAGTGGTCGCCTGCGGTTACCACCCGCTTGAAGCGGGCGCCGGATGCCAGAACCGGATTGGCGCGATGTGCGACCCCTGGTGGGACACCATGATGGCCCGCCGGCCCTCATCTTGTAAAGCCGTCTCGGAAACGGGTGTTAACCATCTGGTAAAGTTTCACAATTCTCCGATTCGTAGGTACCGCGACATAGGGCCTTTCGAGGGTGGTTTCGGCGTGGTGAGTCGCGCAGGCCGGATTCCCGTGGCCGCCTTCTTGCCGGGAATGCCTTGACACCCCCGACGGCCGGCGACCACAGATGAACCCGCGACAAACAAGGACGCGGGAGCAGGGCGTGGGCGAGGTCAGGGAATACGACAACTTCGACGCGTTGGGGCTCGCGGGAGCTGGTCAAGCGGCGGGAGGTGAGCGCGGGCGAGTTGCTGGAGACGGCGATCGCGCGCGCGGAGCGCGTCAATCCAGACTCAACGCCATCGTCCACGCCTGCCTACGACCAGGCGCGTGCGGCGATCGCGCGCGGGCTGCCGGACGGTCCGTTCAGCGGCGTGCCGTTCCTGCTCAGGACCTCGGCTGCGAGGCCATCGGCTATCCACCAGCTCGGGCTCGCGCTTCTTCGCGAACTATCAGTGGACGTTCGACGGCGAGATCTGGAATCGCCTGCGCAAGACCGGACTCGTCGCCTTCGCGCGCACGACCTCGCCGGAGCTTGGTATCAGCCCGGCCACCGAGGCGCGGGTCTATGGCGGACCGACGCGCAATCCCTGGAACCTCGACCACACGCCCGGCGGCTCCAGCGGCGGCAGCGGCGCCGCGGTCGCCGCCGGCGTGGTGCCGATGGCCCATGGCAGCGACGGCGGCGGCTCCGTGCGCATTCCCGCCTCCTGCTGCGGCCTCTTCGGCCTGAAGCCGACGCGGAGCGCGGCTGCCGGACGGGCCGGCGTCGGGCGAGGGCTGGGGCGGCATGGCGATCGACGGCGTGCTCTCGCGCTCCGTGCGCGACAGCGCGGTCATGCTGGATGCCTGCCACGGCGCCGACGTGGGCGCGCCCTACGTGGCGCCCGCGTGCCGCGGCCCTATGCCGAGGAGATCAAGACGCCCGCCGCGGCGGCTGAGAGATCGCGTTCTGCAAGACCACGCTGCATGGGCTGCCGATCCACGCCGGAGTGCGCGGCGGCGGTGGAGGCGGCGGCGCGGCTGTGCGGCGAACTGGGCCACGAGCTGGTGGAAGCGAGACCCAGCTTCGATTTCGAGAAGGCGGTGCGGGCCTGGACCAGGTGGTCGCCTGCGGCACCGCGCTGTCCGTGCGCCTGGGCGCCCAGGCACGCGGTGCCGAGCCGGGCTGCCGACGAGATCGAGCCGGCGACGCGCGGCGCGGTCGAATACGCCAAGACCATCGACGGGCCGGACTATCTGCAAATCGATCAACATCGTGCACGCCACCGGCCGGCAGATCGCGCAGTTCTTCGAGAACCACGACATGCTGATCACTGCGACCTTGGCCGAGCCGCCGGCGCGGGTCGGCCGCTTCGCCATGAGCAATCCGGATTTCCTCGACTACCGGCTCGGGCCGAAGGGCATCATCCACTACTCGCCGCTTCACCTCGCATCTTCAACATCACGGGCCAGCCGGCGGCCTCGCTCCCGCTGCATTGGTCGAAAGAGGGACTGCCGGTCGGCGTGCATTTCGCGGCGCGCTTCGGCGACGAGGCCGACGCTGCTGAAGCTCGCCGGCGCAGCTCGAGCAGGCGCAGCCCTGGTTCCGGCAAGCGGCCGGCACTGACGCGGGACTGCCCCACGCGCGCTTGCGGGCTCGCAACGTCATCGGACTCCCGGCCGTCAGGAATTCCTGGCAGAACGCCGGCGAAGGCGGTGGCCATGCGGCGCGGGCGGGCGTCCTTGCGGCGGATCGAGGCCGAGCTGGGTCGGGCGGATCTTCTCGGAGACCGGGCGATAGACGAGGCGCATGCCGTCGAGGGCCTGCTCGCTCACCGGGCGCGAATGCATGACCGGAGTAGCCGTGGCCGTTGGCGACCAGGCCGCGCACCATCTCGAAGGACGGCGTCTCATGGGCCACGCGCGGCTGCAGGCCAAGGCCGTAGAAGATCGATAGGAAGTAGTCGCGACTCTGCGGCAGGCCGAGCAGCACGAGCGGCTCGTCGACCAGTTCGCTGCAGCGACACCGCCGGGCGGCGGGCGAGGCGATGGCGGGCCGGCAGGACCACGTGGAACGGCACCTCGGCCAGCGGCTCGAACGCCAGGTCGGGGCCGAGATTCAGGTCGTAGGTGAGGGCGAGGTCGAAGCGGCCGGCCGCGCAGCGACGCCAGCAGCGCCTCGGTGTGGTCCTCGTGCAGCCGGACGCCGGATGTCCGGGAAACGCGCACGGCGAAGGCGCCGAGCAGGCCGGGCATCAGCAGCGATGCGAAGGTGATGAAGCAGCCGACGTCCAGGTCGCCGGCCAGCGCGTCCGCCAGGCCGCGGGCGCTTTGCTGAGATCGTCGGCATGGGCCAGCAGGCTGCGCGCCTCCAGCAGCAGCGGCGGCCGGCCGGCGTCGGCGACAGGCCCTGGGCGTGATGGCGCAGGACAGCTGCGAGGTCGAAGACGTCCTCGAGATGGGCGATGGCCTCGGAGATCGAGGGCTGCGACGACGTGGATGGCCCGGGCCGCACGCGGTGACGCTGCTACGCTCGGCGGCGGCGGCGAAGTAGCGCAGGTGCTTCAGGGTGAACTGCATCCGGAATTTCCGATCTCTGTGGCTCGACAATTAATATTTCTCCTTTGCCGCGGTCCGCGGTCAAGATGGCGCGTGAGAGGCAGTCGCAGGCGGAGCCGACGGATGATCAGAACGGGCGAGCAGTACCGCGAGTCGCTGCGCGACGGCCGGCAGGTCTGGATCAACGGCGAGAAGGTGAAGGACGTCACCACCCATCCGGCCTTCAAGCCGATCGTCGATGTGCGCGCGCCCGCATCTACGACATGGCGCATGATGCCAAGACCAGCGGACGTCATGGCCTACGTCGACACGGACAGCAACGAGCCCTGCTGCATCGGCTACAAGCTGCCGCACACGCCAGGAGGACTGGCAGGCCAAGCGCGCGCGCCGTCGACGCCGTGATGGACGACATCGGCGGCGTCGTCATCCGCGTCGGCGACGAGACCATCGGCGAGATGTGGTCGCTCTATGACGGCCGCGACGTGCTGCAGCGAGGTCGATCCCGCAGTTCGCCGAGAATATCGAGCACCATCATCTTCGCGGCGCTGCGCTCCGACACCTTCCACGTCTCCGCCAACACCGATCCCAAGGGCGACCGCTCGAAGCGGCCGCAGGACCAGGATCCGGACATGCTGCTGCACCTGGTCAAGGAGACCGACAACGGGCATCATCGTGCGCGGCGCCAAGTACGAGACGGCCGCCGCCTATGCCAACCAGGCCTTCGTGAAGCCGACCATCGCCAATTGGGGCGACGACGAAGCTGTCGGACTACGCGCTCGGATTCATCTGCGACATGGCGGCGCCCGGCGTGAAGCATATCTGCCGCACCGGTTTCGCCGGCCGCGCGCCGGCGCGCGACTATCCGCTCGTCCAACCGCTTCGACGAGGTCGACACGCTCGTCGTCTTCGACGACGTGCTGGTGCCCTGGGAGAACGTGCTGTTCTACCGCCACACGCGCGCGGCCAGCTTCATCCGCGGCACGCTGCACCGCTACAGCGCCTTCGCCTTCGTGCAGCGCATCCAGAAGATCGCCGACATGCTGATCGGCGCGGCGCTGTTCAACGTGCGGCAGACCGGCCTCGACCAGCAGCAGGCGGTGCGCGAGAAGCTGGCGGAGCTGGCGCTGCTACCGCGAGACCATCAACGCCCACCTGACGGCCTCGATCGCGCTGGCGCAGAAGAGCCCCGGCCGGCCTGCTGATGCCGCAACCAGTCGCTGCTCTATACCGGCCGCGTGCAGGCCTGCACGAAGCTGCCGGCGATGATGCATCTGGCGCGCGAGCTCTGCGGCGGGCAGATCTGCGTGACGCCCGACGCCGCGGCGTTCGACGCATCCGGAGACCAAGGCGCTGCTGGAGAAATACTACAGCGTCAACGAGAACTGGGTGGCCGAGGACCGGCGCAAGCTGCTGGCCTTCGCCCGCGATCTGCTGAACTCGGACTATGCCGGACACCGCCTGACGTTCGAGCTGTTCGCGCAGGCGCCGCCCTTCGCGCACCTCAACGCCGTCTACGGCAGCTTCGACTTCACGGAGGCGTTGCGCTTCGTCAAGAAATCGGCGGGCCTGTCCGGATCGCGTGATGCAGAAGAAGTAGGGCGAAGGGAGCCGGGACGATGCTGCGCGACAATTTCCTCGAGGGCATGAGCCGGGCCGCCACCACGGTCAATGTCGTGACCACCGATGGTCCCGGCGGGCGCGCCGGCGTCACCGTGAGCGCGATGTCGTCGGTCTCGGCCGACCGTCCCGCCCTGCTGGTCTGCGTTCACCAGGCCAGCCCGGCCTGCCAGGCGATCAAGCGGAACGGCCGCTTCTGCGTCAATGTGCTGCGCGCCGAGCAGGCGGAGATCTCGGATCGTTTCGCCGGCCGCCTCACAAGTCGGGCGGCGGCGACAAGTTCGCGGGCGCCTCGCTGGCGGCGCCTCGCCACCGGTGCGCTGGCGCTCGACGACGCGCTCGTCGCCTTCGATGCACGGTGATGAAGGCGATCGACTGGGGTACCCACACCGTCTTCATCGCCGACGTCGTCGACATCGAGCTGGCGGAGCCGGGCGTCCGCTGATCTATGCGGGCCGTGCCTATGGTGTGCCGAGGCTGCAGGGCGAGGCTGCCGCGTGACCGGCTGGCACAAGCCTCTGCGAACTGGGAGAGAAGCGATGATGGCACTTTCCGCCGAGCAGATCGCGCAGTTCCGCGAGGAAGGCTATGTGGTGGTGCGCGGGGCGGTGCCGCCGGCGACCATCAAGCGATTGACCGACGAGATCGACGGCTGGATCGAGGAGAGCCGCGGCCACGCCAAGAACTACGGCGAGACCGTCAACGGCAAGGCGCGCTTCGACCTCGAGGCCGGCCACAGCGCCGCCAACCCGCGGCTGCGCCGCGTCGCCAATCCCGTCGACATCTCCGCGGCCTACCGCGAGGTGCTGTGGGACGGCGAGATTCCGGACCTGATGACGCAGCTGATCGGGCCGGACGTGAAGTTCCACCACTGCAAGCTCAACATGAAGCTGCCGGGCATGGGGACCTACGTCGGCTACCACCAGGACCATCCGTTCGATCCGCACACCAACGACGACGTGGCGGTGGCGCTGCTGATGCTCGACGACACCACGCTCGAGAACGGCTGCCTCACCGTGGTGCCCGGCTCCCATCGCGAGCGCTACAGCCACTATCGCGGCGACACGTTCGTCGGCGAGATCGCGGCCGAGCACCATGCCGATTTCGACCGTCGCGCCGTGCCGATCATCGGCAAGGCCGGCGACGTTCTGCCTCGCAGAGCACCTGGATGGTGCATGGCGGCGGACCCAACCGGACGGACCGGCCGCGCCGCATCCTGATCTGCGACTACACGGCGGCGGACGCGTTCTGGCTGATGCCGCCGATCGTGCCGTCGCCGCATTCCGGCCGCATCGTACGCGGCAAGCCGACGCGCATCGCGCGCTTCAGCGCCGGCACCAAGGAGCTGCCCCAGCACTATGCCGACGATTCCTTCTTCGGCGCCCAGGGACAGAAGACCGCCGCACAGTAATCTCTCGACCGGACAACAGGGACCGCATGGCTCACACCCGACTGCGCAAGTTCAGCACCAAGATCAGCTATCCCGAGCAGAGTCTGGACAACGATCTCTGCATGGCCGTGCGCGCCGGCAATCCACATCTTCCTGCGCGGCCAGGTCGGGCAGGATCTGCAGGGCAACATGGTCGGCGTCGGCGATCCCGGGAAACAGGCGCAGCAGGCCATGCGCAACGTCAAGCAGCTGCTGGAGGAAGCCGGCAGCAAGCTGGCGCATATCTGCAAGATCACCGTCTACATCACCGATCGCGCCTATCGCGAGCCGGTCTATCGGGAGATCGGCAAATGGCTGAAGGAGCGTCTATCCCTGCTCGACCGGCCTGATCGTGCAAGGCCTGGCGCGGCCGAGTGGGTGATGGAGATCGATGTCGAGGCGGTCATTCCCGAAGGCGCGGCACCGCGCGCCACGACCGGGCCGGAATGGGCGGACATCCGGCTCAAGAAGGCGAAAGCGGGGAAGCGCCGACGGCAGACGCGCGCCGCCTGACCTGCTATAGAGCGGCGAACCGAAAGAAAGTCAGCGAGACGAGGGCGGCATGACCTTTTCGATCGCCGGGCGATGCGCGCGGACCGGCACGATTCGGCGTGGCCATCACCACGTCCAGCATCGCCGTGGCCAGCCGCTGCCCGTGGGCGCGCGCCGGCGTCGGCGCGGTGGCGACGCAGAACATCACCGATCCGCGGCTCGGCCAGCGCGGGCTCGACCTGATGGCCTCGGGCCTGAGCGCGCCGGCGGCGTTGCAGCGGCTGCTGGCCGAGGCGCACCAGGCGGAATACCGCCAGGTCACGATCATCGACCGCGCCGGCGGGACGGCCACGCCATACTGGCGACAAGACGCGTCGGCACCAATGCGGTCGCCTCCGGCAGCCGACTGCGTCGCGGCCGGCAATCTGCTCAGCAACCGCGACGTGCCCGGCGCCATGGTGCGCAGCTTCGTCACCCACCCGGATATGCATCTGGCCGATCGACTGCTGCTGGCGCTGGAGGCGGGGCAGGTGTCCGGCGGGGAGATGGGGCCGGTGAAATCCGCCGGCTTGCTGGTCGTGCACGAGCAGCCCTGGCCGCTCGTCGACCTGCGCGTCGATGGGACGACGGCAATCCCGTTTCGACCCTGCATCGCCTCTGGGACCGCTTCCAGCCGCAGATGAACGACTACGTCACGCGCGCCCTCGATCCCGGCTCGGCGCCCGCCTTTCGGCGTGCCGGAGATCCTGGACGCGGCCGCCGCGGTGGAGGGAAAGCGACCATAGGCGCGTAGCGTCTTCAGGCGATGGATGGTCTGCCACGCCCGCCATTCCAGGCCGACGATCGGAGTCCAGGTCGGCCAGTTGACCGACCAGCCGCCGTCGTCCTGCTGGGCGTCGACGAGGGGCGTCGAGATGCTTGTCGATCAGACCGTCGTCGAAACCACTGGCGGGCCAACGTCTGGCGGCTCCGGCGCGTAGTCCAGGACGTGGTGGACCTCGCCGGCGGTATGCGGATCCAGCTGCCACGGCCTTTACCCGCAATGCATGGCGTCCGAGCGCGACCGCCGGCCTGCTCCGCTCGCAGGCGATCGGGGCACGTGATCGAGAAACGCGAGCGCGAACCGGATGGCGTAGGGCAGGCCGAGGCTGGCCGGCGCATCGGCCAGGGCGTCGATCGCGGGCCAGCAGAATTCCGTCGCCGGGGCCAGCCAGGGATGGTCGATGCGATGCTTGTGCAGAAGGCCGGCGATGCCTCCGGTCGGCAGCAGCGACGGGTGCGGCTTCCCTTGCCAGGCTCCCACCACGGGGCGTGCGGATAGCGCGGCACGTCCGATAGCATCATCGGCAGGCCGCCGTTCAGGGTGATGGTCGTCAGATAGTCGCAGACACGGCTCGACCATCGGATCATCGAAGGCGGCCAATTCGTCCAGCAGCCGCAAGGCCTGATCCACGGTGGTGGGCTGGCTGACCGGCCCGCGAAAATCGGGCTCCAGTGCTTCGCCGAAGCCGCCGTCGTCATTTCTGGTAGGGACGGAGAGCGGCCAGCACGCGCTCGCGGCTGCCGCCGCGGAACAGGAAGGCGAAGCGCAGGCGCTCGATGAGGCTGGCCGGAAAGCCAGACGAACTTCTCGGCGGCGTCGATCCCGGTGGGGCTGAGTGTTTTCATGGGACGGATATGACGCGTGCCGCGTCCCAGGTCTTGAACAAATCGGCCACTCCAGGCGGCGATCTCGGCCTTGAATCGCTTTGGTGTCAGTCCGCCCAGGCGGCGGACCTCACGCGCGTGAGATGGGCCTGATCAGCATAGCCGCTCGTCGCCGCCAGCTCTGCAAGGCGCGGCTCGGGCGAACCACGGAGCAGCCCAAGAGAACTGCTTGGAAGCGCAGGATCCGGGCGAGAGTCTCGGCCCGTATCCGAACGCGCTCTCGCAGCGCCGCCGCAGCGTGCGCTCGCTGACGTCGAGACTATCGGCCAGGGCGAGAATGCGGAGGGGCGCATCGTCGTTGCGGCGGATGGCGGCGAGAATCGCGGGTGCCGCCCGATCGATGAGGCTCTCCTGCGGGCGGCGCGTGGCCAGGGCCGCGAGCATGACGGCGGCGGAATCGGCGGGGTCTGGCGTACCTGACAGCCGATCGGCCAGCCGCCGCGCCTCCGCGCCCCAGAAATGCTCCAGGGGCAGTCGACCGTTGACGATTTCCGAGGCGGGCACGCCGAGCCAGGGCGGAGCCGCGCCGGGCCGGAAGCGCATTCCACGATCACCGTGCCGGGCGGGAAGGACTCCCGGATCGGTTCCGTGTCGGGGCCTGCGACGTGAAGGCTGTGCTGCCGGTCCAGATGATGTCGATGCAGCCATCGGGGACGACCTGCAGCGACGGTATGGCGGAATTCGGCAGGGCGTGCGTCCACAGGCATGCCAAGGCGCCGCGCCAGCGCGCCGCCCGCCGGCCATTCGCGATAGGCGCCGACGGCCGCGGCCAGGCAGCTCTCGCTATCGATGAGTCCGTTGCGATCGTCCTCGGATTGCAGCATTAGGCCGGCTCGCTCGAAAACTACGCCTCACATTTGGGCGTCGCGGGCGCTCGCGGCAATGGCGACGAGAAACCTCTGGGCACGTCCCGCGCCTCAGCCGATCCTCTTCCAGAGGTCGCTCTCGTCGTCGAGACGGGCCTTTTCGTCGCCGTGGAAATCGCGGCGCGAGACGATGCCGACGACGCGGCCGCGCTCGACGATCGGCAGGTGGCGGTAGCCGCCGTCGTTCATCAGCCGCAGCGCTTCGATCGCCGTTGTCGTCGGCGCAATCGTATCGGGATCGGCGGTCATCACCTCGGCCAGCGTCGTCCGGTCGGGGTCGCGACCCTCGGCGACCACGCGGTTCACCATGTCGCGCTCGGTGAAGATGCCGTCGAGATGGCCGTCCGTGGTCACGAGCACGGCGCCGACGTGGCGCTCGCGCATGGCGAGGGCGGCGCTTGGACCGTCGCCGTGGGCGGCAGTTCCAGCAGCTGCTGATTGTTGACGATATCAGGGACGACTCTGCGCATCGCACCCCCGGTCGGACCGCTGACGGAGCGGTCGAAGGCGCAGCATAGCAGCGCCGAGGTTGCGGCGCGAGGCGGCAGTAGTGCGGTGCGAGAGGAGCTAGAAGCGCTGTTCGTGGCCGAATTCCTCCTCGACGAGGATGATCTCCTCGCCGAGGAAGTCGCGGCGCGACACGATGCCGACCAGGCGGCCCTGGTCGAGGACGGGCAGGTGGCGATAGCCGCGCTCGCTCATTCGGCTCAGGGCCTCGATCGCATAACCGTCGGCCTCGATCGTGTCGGGATTCTTGGTCATGACCTCGACGAGGCGGGTGCCGTTGGGATCGCGGCCGGGCGCCACCACGCGGTGCAGAAGGTCGCGTTCGGTGAAGATGCCCTCGAGCGCACCGTCGCGCGTGACCAGCACGGCGCCGACCTGGCGCTCGCTCATGCGGATGGCGGCTTCCCTGACCGTTGCCGAGCTCGGCAACATGACCAGCTGCTGCTGGCCGATGACATCCGGGACGATCCTGCGTTCCATAAGGGTTCTCCTGGTCAAACGGGGCAGAGATACAGGACGGTCTTGGTTAACGAGTCGCCAAGGACCTCTTCGCCTCGCCCCAGTCTGGACACTAGCGACGCCGCCTTACGGCGCGGTTTCGGTTCCGGCGCCGGCCGCGGTGGGCGCTCACGCCAGCCGCCGCACGACCTCGTCCGCGATGGCCAGACTGGAGCGTCAGCCCCGGCGATTCGATGCCGAAGAGGTTGACCAGGCCGGGATCCCGTGCGTCTCCGGCCCCTGGATGACGGAAATCCTCGGGCGGGCCGCCGGGAGGCTGGAGTTTCGGCCGGATGCCGGTGTAGCCGGGCTCGAGCGCGCCGTCGCGCAAGTCCGGGTAGTAACGGCGGATGGCGGCGGTAGAACAGCTGCGCCCGGCGGGCGTCGACGTCGTAGTCGATGGTGTCGATCCACTGGACGTCCGGCCCGAAACGGGCCCGCCCAGCCAGATCGAGAGTGACGTGCACGCCGAGGCTGGCGCGCATCCGGCAGCGGATAGATCAGGCGGTTGAACGGCGACTTTCCGCTCAGCATGAAATAGTTGCCCTTGGCGAGATGAAGCGGCGGCACGAAGGCCCAGTCGAAGCCGACGAGCCGCTGGGCGCAGGGCGTTGGCGCCGAGGCCGGCGGCAGTTCACCAGCCAGCGGCAGCCGAATCGCGCCGGGGTCGGCCCGGCCACGTCGAGCGTGAAGCCGTCGCTCTCGATCCAGCCGCCCGCGACCGGGCTGTGGAAGGCGATGGCGGCGCCCGCGTCTTCCGCTTCGCCCTGCAGGCTCAGCATCAGGCCATGGCTGTCGATGATGCCGGTCGAGGGCGACAGCAGGGCGGCGACGCAGCGCACCGCCGGCTCGAGGCGACGCGCCTGCGGCGCTCGAGCCATTGCCAGATCGGTCACGCCATTGCCGGTCGCCTTGCTCTGCAGGGCCGCGAGCGTCGCCGACCTGCGAAGCGGCCGCCGCGACGATCAGCTTGCCGATGCGGCGGTGGCCGACGCCGCGCGACTGGCAGTAGTCGATAGAGCCGCTCCGCCCGGCGCACGCACAGCCGCGCCTTCCAGCTGCCGGTCGGATAGTAGATGCCGGCGTGGATGACCTCGCTGTTGCGCGAGCTGGTCTCGCTGCCGATGGTGTCGCCGCGCTCGAGCAGGATGACCTCGCGGCCGCTGCGGGCGCAGGCGCGCGGGCGACGGCCAGCCCGATCACTCCGGCGCCGACGACGACGCATTCGACCGAGTCCATGGCTCAGAGTCCTGCGGCGAGGCCGGGTGCCGTCGCTGCGGCCTGGGCGCCGCGCCGCCGCAGGATCGCTTCGCGGCGCACGATGTAGATGCCGGCGGATACGATGATCGCCGAGCCGGCCAGCACGACCGGCGTCGGGATGTCGCCCCACACGATGAAGCCGAGCAGGCCGGCCCAGACCAGGCCGGAGTAGTCGAGCGGCGCCAGCAGCGAACCTCGCCGTAGCGCATGGCCTGGTTGAGGAAGAACTGCCCGAAGCTGCCGGCGACGCCGGCGAACAGGATCAGCCAGAGATCCTTCCAGTGCGGTGTCACCCACACCCACGGCATCCAGACGCTGAGCGCCAGGATGACGAACAGCGAGTAGTAGAACAGGATCGTGTGGCTGCTCTCGGTCGTGCTGAGCTGCCGCGACGTGACCAGGGTGAGCGCATAGAACAGCGCGGCAGCGAGCGCGAAGAGGGCGCCGGCGCTGATGCCGGCGGCTGAAGGTTGCGCCGCGATGAGCACGCCGAGGAAGCCCGACCACCACCGCCAGCCAGCGCCGCCAGCCCACGCGCTCGCGCAGCAGCGGCACCGAGAGCGCGGTCATGAACAGCGGCGCCGCATAGCCGATGGCGATCGGGTGGTGAGCGGCAGCGCCTGCAGGGCGTAGTAGAACGTCAACATGGTCGCCAGGTTGAACAGCGAGCGCAGGGGCGTGGCCGCCCAGGCGCTGGGTGCGCAGCGTCGCGATGCCGCCCAGGCGCGCCGCCATGGCGACGGCAACACGAAGATGCCGATTCCGTAGCGCATGAAGCCGATCTGCGGCACCGGATAGTCCGCCGTTAACCATTTGATGGCGGCGTCCATGATCGTCAGCGTCGCCGAGGCGGCGAGCATGCAGACGATGCCCTTCGCGGGCGCGTTGCGCGGTGTGCTGGCTGTCGCAGCGGTCATGCGGGTAACCGTAGCGCTTCAGCCGGGAAGCGCCACTGGCTTGCCGCTCTTCAGCGAACGCAGGAACCCGTCGGCGACGGGCACCCGGGCGGTACTGGTCTTGCGAGGCACGGAATTCCCCTGGGATGCGCGGTCCGGTGCGGGCCCGCGGCGCGGTGGCGGCCGGCGGATTCAATACGGATTCCGACCCTGCGTCCAGGGCGGGGGCGACCTGCGCAAAGCCGCTGCTGTGGAAGGGTCGCGATTCCTCTGCTATACTGCGGGCATGCCTCTCGATACCGCCTACTCCGCCTGCCCGCACGACTGCCCGCAGCACCTGCGCGCTCGAGGTCGAGCGGCTCGATTCCGCACGCATCGGCCGGGTGCGCGGCGCGCGCGACAATCCGTACACCGCGGGCGTCGTCTGCGCCAAGGTCGCGCGCTATGCCGAGCGCCAGCACCATCCGCAGCGGCTGGCGCAGCCGCTGCGCCGCATCGGCGCCGAAGGGCGAGGGGATGTCGGCCTTCGCGCCGATCTCCTGGGCGGCGGCGCTCGACGAGACGGCCGAGGCGCTGACGCGGGCCGAACAGCGGCACGGTTCCGAGGCTGTCTGGCCCTATTTCTATGCCGGCACGATGGGGCTGGTGCAGCGCGACGGCATCCACCGCCTGCGCCATGTGAAGCGCTATTCGCGCCAGCTGAGACGATCTGCGTGAGTCTGGCCGATGCCGGCTGGCTGGCGGCATCGGCGCGCGGCGCGGCGTCGACGGGCGCGAGATCGACGAGGCCGAGCTGATCGTCGTCTGGGGCGGCAATCCCGTGTCGACCCAGGTCAACGTGATGACGCACATCGCCCACGCCCGCAAGGAACGCGGCGCGAAGATGGTCGTCATCGATCCCTACCGCACCGGCTCGGCCGAGGCCGCGGACATGCATCTGATGCTGCGGCCCGGGCACCGATGGCGCGCTCGCCTGCGGCGTCATGCATGTGCTGTTCAAGGAAGGCTACGCCGACCGCGCCTATCTGGCGAAATACGCCGACGCGCCGGACGAGCTCGAAGCGCACCTCGCAATCGCGCACGCCCGCAGTGGGCGGAAGGGATCACCGGGCTGCCCGCCCGGCGAGATCGTCGAGTTCGCGCGGCTCTACGGCCAGACCAAGCGCAGCTTCATCCGCGTCGGCTACGGCTTCTCGCGCCTGCGCAACGGCTCGGTCAACGTGCACGCCGTGACATGCCTGCCGACGGTGACCGGCGCCTGGCAATATCGCGGCGGCGGCGCGCTCTACAGCAACGGCGGGCTCTACAAGATCAACGACCGGTTGATCAAGGGTCTCGACGCGCTCGATCCGTCGATCCGCATTCTCGACCAGTCGCCGCATCGGCGCCGTGCTGACCGGCGACAAGCGCGACCTCGGCGACGGGCCGCCGGTGACCGCCCTGTTCATCCAGAACACCAATCCGATGAACGTGTGCCCCGACCTGACGAAGGTGCGCGAGGGCTTCCGGCGCGACGATCTGCTTCGTCTGCGTGCATGAGCAGTTCATGACGGACACCGCCAAGATGGCCGACATCGTGCTGCCGGCGACGACCTTCCTGGAGCATGACGACTTCTACAAGGCCAGCGGCCACACCTTCCTGCAGGTCACGCGCAAGGTCGTGGAGCCGTTCGGCGAGGCGCGCTCGAACCACTGGGTGCTGTGCGAGCTGGCCAAGCGCCTGGGCGCCGACCATCCGGGCTTCCGCATGACCGAGTGGGAGCTGATGGACGCTACGCTCAAGGCCTCGGGCCTGCCCGATGCCGAGACGCTCCATCGCAACCACTGGCACGACTGTTCGCTCAGCTTCGAGTCGATGCATTTCCTCGACGGCTTCGGCCATCCCGACGGCAAGTTCCGCTTCAAGCCGGATTGGAACGGCGCCGGCATGGCCGACGCTCGCCTGCCCGCACTGCCGGATTACGCGCCGATCAACGATACCGTCGACGAGACCTATCCGTTCCGCCTGGTCACGGCGCCGGCGCGCCAGTTCCTCAATACGACCTTCACGGAAACGCCGGGATCGCAGGAGCGCGAGAGTGCGGCCGACGGCGCTCATCCATCCCGACGACTGCGCGCGGCTCGGCATCGCCAAGGACCAGCGCGTGCGGGTCGGCAGCCGGCAGGCCGCGATCGTCGTGCATGCCCGTCCGTTCGACGGCCTGCAGCGCGGCGTGGTCGTGATCGAAAGCATCTGGCCGAACAGCGCCTTCGAGGAGGGCCTCGGCGTCAACGCGCTGGTGAGCGCCGAGCCGGGCCGCCCAAGGGCGGCGGCACGTTCCACGATACGGCGGTCTGGCTGCGGCCGGCGTGAGCCGCGCAGGGCGAAGCGCCACTGGACGTCGAGGTCCGCGCGACACTAGATCAAAGGAGGAGGGAGCGCCGCGACAATGACGGCGCGAGCGAAGCAAGCTGCCCGACAAACCCGCGACCGGCGGCGAGGTCGATGCCTTCCTCCGCCAGCTGGCGGCGCACGCCGGCGGCGCGGCCGGCGTCGGGCCAGCGTGGCCGGCTGTTGTTCGCCCTCGATGCAACGGCGAGCCGGCAGCCGACCTGGGACCGCGCCTGCCATATCCAGGGCGAGATGTTCAGGAGACGGCGGCGCTCGGCGGCCTCGACGTCCAGCTCGCGTTCTATCGCGGCTTCGGCGAGTTCGAGGCGAGCGCCTGGTTCGATCGCGCCGACGATCTGCTGAAGAAGATGACCGCCGTGAGCTGCCTCGGCGGCGAGACGCAGATCGGCAAGGTCCTCAAGCACGCCCTCGCCGAGAGCAAGCGGCAGAAGATCAACGCCGTCGTCTTCGTCGGCGACTGCATGGAGGAAGACATCGATGCGCTCTGCCACAAGGCCGGCGAACTGGGGCTGCTCGGCGTGCCCGTCTTCATCTTCCATGAGGGGCGCGACCGCAAGGCCGGCGAGCGCGTTCCGCCAGATCGCGCGCCTGACGCACGGCGCCTGCTGTCCGTTCGATGCCAACAGCGCGCAGCAGCTGCGCGAACTTCTGAGCGCGGTCGCGGTCTATGCGCGCCGGCGGCCGGCTGGCGCTCGAGGACTACGGCCGGCGCGCCGGCGGCGCGACTCTGCTGCTGGCGCAGCAGGTCGCGAGAGCCTAGCAGGCCGGGAAGCCGCCATGTTCATGGCCTATCTTGCGATCGGATTTCTCATCCTGCTCGGCGTCATCGCCATGCTGCGGGCCTACGCGTCGGCGAACCCGCCACCTTGGCGACGGCGGCCAAGCGCACCGCGCTCGGTTCGGCGGCGCTCGGCGCCGTGCTGCTGCTGTTGCGGGTGCCGCTCGGGATCGTGTTCCTCGCGGTCGGCGTCGGCCCTGCCGCTGGCGCTGCGGTGGAACGCGCTTGTGGCCCGAGTCCGGGGCGCAGCCGGGCCGACCGCGCGGCAAGACCTCGCGCATCGACACGAAATACCTCTCCATGGAGCTGAACCACGAGAGCGGCGTGATCGAAGGCAGAGTGCTGGCCGGCCGTCATCGCGACCGGCGCCTCGCCGAGTTGACGTTCGAGCAGCTGCTGGAGGTGCGGGAGGACTGCCGGGTCGACGATGCCGAGAGCGTGACACTGATGGAGGCCTATCTCGACCGCTTCCAGCGGCGCCGACTGGCGCGGCCGGCAGGCGGGCGGCCAATCATCCGGCAGCGCCGCGCGCCCGCCGAGGCGGCCATGACGCGCGAGGAGGCCTATGAGGTGCTCGGGCTGGCGCCGGGCGCCAGCGATGCCGAGATCCGCGACGCCCATCACCGCCTGATGATCAAGCTCCACCCCGATCACGGCGGCTCCGACTACCTGGCCGCCAAGATCAATCAGGCCGCGCGACCTCCTGCTCGGCGCCTGAAAGAGCCACAGCCGGATCATTTGCCAGTCCGCGCGCCGCTGTGGCAGAAAGGCCGCGATCCACGGGCCGCCGAGCCCATGGGTCGTTCCCCGCACGATGACCCTTCGGTGCCGTCCTGCCGCAGGAGTGCAAGAATGAAGCCGTTGCGCAAGGCGATCTTTCCGGTGGCCGGGCTCGGCACCCGCTTCCTGCCGGCGACCAAGGCGATGCCCGAAGGAGATGCTGCCGGTCGTCGACAAGCCGCTGATCCAGTACGCGGTCGAGGAGGCCAGCGCGGCCGGCATCGAGCAGTTCATCTTCGTCACCGGCCGCGGCAAGAGCGCGATGGAGGACCATTTCGACCTCGCCATCGAGCTGAACGAAACCCTGCGCCGACGCTCCAAGCAGGCCGAGCTGGAGGCGGCGACCGCCATGATCCCGCCGCCCGGCGACATCATCTGCGTGCGCCAGCAGGAGGCGCAGGGCCTGGGACACGCGGTCTGGTGCGCCCGCCACCTCATCGGCGACGAGCCGGTGGCGGTGCTGCTGCCGACGATCTGATCCTGGCGGAGACGCCGTGCCTGCAGCAGATGATGGAGGCGCATGCAGCGCGTCGGCGGCAACATGATCGCGGTCATGGACGTGGCGCCGGAGCACACCTCGCGCTATGGCGTTCTCAGCCCGGGGCGCGAGGACGGGCGGCTGATCGAGGTGAAGGGTCTGGTCGAGAAGCCGAAGCCGGCCGACGCGCCGTCGACGGCTGGCGGTCATCGGTCGCTACATCCTGGAGCCGCGGCTGTTCGCGCATGCTCGATCGCCAGCGACGCTCGGGCGCCGGCGGCGAGATCCAGCTGACCGACGCCATGGCGCGCCTGATCGGCGGCGCGCCGTTCCACGGCTACCGCTTCGCCGGCCGAGCGCTTCGACTGCGGCGACAAGGCCGGCTTCATCGAGGCGACGATCGCGTTCGGCCTCGCGCCATCCCGCGCTCGGCGGCTGCCGTGCGCGACATCGTCGGCCCGCTGACGGCCGCGGAGGACGGACGCCATGAAGATCTAGCCATGATCGGGGCCGGCTATGTCGGCCTGGTGTCCGGCGCCTGCTTCTCCGAGTTCGGCGTCACCGTCACCTGCGTCGACAAGGACGCCGAGAAGATCGCGCGGCTGCAGGGCGGCGAGATGCCGATTTTCGAGCCCGGGCTGGCCGATCTGGTGCGCGCGCAATGCGGCAGGCCGGGCGGCTCGCTTTCACGACCGATCTGCCGGCGGCGGTGGCGGGCGCCGAGGCGGTGTTCATCGCCGTCGGGCACGCCGATCGCGGCGCGGCGACGGTCACGCCGATTTGACCTATGTCTATGCCGCGGCCGCGGCGAGATCGGCCGGGCGCTCACGGGCTATGCGGTGGTGGTGACCAAGTCGACCGTGCCGGTCGGCACCGGCCGCGAGGTCGCCCAGCATCCTGCGCCAGACCCGGCCCGCAGGGCGGGTTCGACGTCGCCTCGAACCCGGAGTTTCTGCGCGAGGGCTCGGCGATCGACGATTTCATGCGCCCCGACCGGGTGGTCATCGGCACCGACAGCGAGCGCGCGCGGGCAGTGATGCGCCAGCTCTACCGGCCGCTCTATCTGATCGAGACGCCGATCCTGTTCACCGGCATCGAGACCGCCGAGCTGATCAAATACGCGGCCAACGCCTTCCTCGCCACCAAGATCACCTTCATCAACGAGATCGCCGATCGTGTGCGAGGCGGTGGGCGGCGACGTCCACGACGTCGCCCGCGGCATCGGCCTCGACGGCCGCATCGGCCGCAAGTTTCTCCATGCCGGGCCGGGCTTTGGCGGCTCGTGCTTTCCCAAGGACACGCAGCGCGCTGGTGCGCACCGCCGCGCGAGGCCGGCGCCCCATGGCGCATCGTCGAGACCGTGGTCGCGGTCAACGAGGCGCGCAAGCGTCGCATGGCCGACAGCGATCATCGCGTCGCCTGCGGCGGCAGCGCTCGCCGGCAAGACGGTGGCCGTGCTCGGCCTGACCTTCAAGCCCGAACACCGACGACATGCGCGACGCCCCGAGCCTGGTCATCCTGCCGCGCGCTGGCAGCATGGCGGGCGCCGCCATCCAGCGCCTTCGACCCCGAAGGCATGGACGAGGCGCGCAAGCTGATGCCCGACCTCGTCTACTGCCAGCGACGCCTATCGAGGCGCATGACGGGCGCCGACGCGCTGGTGCATCCTGACCGAGTGGAACGAGTTCCGCGTCGCTCAATCTGCAGCGCATGCGCGAACGCTTGCGCCAGCCGGTTGTCGTGGATTTGCGCAACGTCTACGGCCCGGCCGACATGCGTCGCGGCCGGCTTCATCTATCACGGCATCGGCCGGCCGAGCGTCGCCGGCCAGGAGCGGAGAGCACGGGAAATGAGCGGACCGCACCGCTTCAACCCGACGGTCCTGCGCGAGTACGACGTCCGCGGCGTCGTCGGCGAAACGCTCTCGAAGGACGACGCCTATGCCGCTCGGGCGCAGCTTCGGCACGGTCGTGCGCCGCGGCAGCGGCAAGACGGCCTGCGTCGGCTATGACGGCCGCCTGACCTCGCCGGAACTGGAGGCGGCGGTGGTGCGCGGGCTCGCCGACTGCGGGCTCGAGGTCTGGCGCGTCGGCCTCGGACCGACGCCCATGCTCTATTTCGCCACGCTCACGCTGAAGGCCGACGCCGGCGTCATGATCACCGGCTCGCACAACCCGCCGACCCACAACGGCTTCAAGATGATGCTGGGCAAGGCGGCGTTCTTCGGCGCGGCCATCCAGGAGCTCGGCAAGATCGCCGCCGCATGGCGCCTACGCGACGCGGCGCGGCCGGCGCAGTTCGCGAGACGGTCGGTGTTCGATTCGTATGTCGAGCGCCTGACGGCCGCGATCGGCGACGGCGCGCCGCACGGGCGTCCGCTGACGGTCGCCTGGGACGCCGGCAACGGCGCCGCCGGCGCGCGCCATGGTGGCGCTGACGGCGCGGCTGCCCGGCCGCCACCATCCTGCTCAACGAGACCATCGACGGCCGCTTCCCCGCCCATCATCCCGACCCGACCGGTGGCCGAGAACTCTGGCGCAGCTGCAGGCCGCTCGTGCGCGAGCACAAATGCGATCTCGGCGTCGCCTTCGACGGCGACGCCGATCGCATCGGCGCCGTCGACGGCAGCGGAGCGCATCGTGCTGGCGCGATCAGATGATGGTGCTGTTCGCCGCGCGGTGCTGGCGCGAGCGCCCGGGCGCCACCATCATCGCCGACGTGAAGTCGAGGCCAGGTGCTGTTCGACGAGATCGCGCGCGCCGGGCGGCAAGCCGCTGATGTGGCAGACCGGCCACTCGCTCATCAAGTCGAAGATGGTCGAGACCGGCGCGCCGCTGGCGGGCGAGTTCGAGCGCGCACATCTTCTTCGCCGACCGCTATTTCGGCTTCGACGACGCCCTCTACGCCGCCGTCCGCCTGCTCGGGCTGGTGGCCCGTGCCGACGCAGAGCCTGGCGCAGATGCGCGGCACGCTGCCCTCGCGTGGTCAACACGCCGGAGCTGCGCAGTCTCCTGCGCCGGAGATGCGCAAGTTCGCGATCGTCGAGGAGATCAGGAGCGCCTGCCGGCAGCCGGCGCCGGAGGTCAACGACATCGACGGCGTGCGGGTGCAGTCGGCCGACGGCTGGTGGCTGCTGCGCGCCTCCAATACAGGACCTGCTGGTGGCGCGGTGCAGAGTCGACGACGCCCGCCGGTCTCGAAAAATTGAAGCGGTCGCTGGCGGAGGCGTTGCAGGCGGCAGGCCCGGATTCGCCGGAGTGGTGATCCCGTCGGCGCCTATTCCGTCAGGATCATCGCCAGCGCGACGTCGGCCTGGAAGACCATGCAGCCGATCGACCTGGCCTTCAGCTGGCGGCAGGCGCTGTGGGCGTTCTCGCTTGGTGAGGCCGACCAGGCGGGGCGCGATAGAGCGTGGTGTTGCCCTTGGACGTCTCCCGTCTGAAGCGACGACCTGGGAGCGTTCTTCAACAGCGAAGGCAACTCGCTTTGCTCGCGCTGACTTGGCGGCGTTCAGGGCGAGTTCGTAGGCGGTGAAGGCGCCGACCCTGGATGCCCCAGCGGCCCCTGGCCGCCGAAGACTTCGTCTTGGTCGTCGCCGGAGCGGCCGTCGGTTCGATGCTGGCGATCCTGCGCCGTGGCTGCCTGCTTGCGTTGAATTGGCGGCCGGCGCCGGGTCCTGCCATCGCGTCCAGCTCGCACTTCCCACCGTCACCGCCTCCGGAGCCGCGGCGGGCGCGCCGAGCGCCGCGAGCGCCACCGGCTTCCCGACTCCGTCATCCCAGCAGGGCCGGGGATCCAACGGTGCCCGGCGCTCGTCTTGGCGGTCTGCCGCGGGCGCGGCTACCGGCGGCTGCGGCAGAGTCGCGCTGGCGACCTGGGTCTTTGGGCTGCGTGGCGGCCAGCGCAAAGCCCTGGTCGAGCAGGCCCATCATCTGGATGTCGCGCTTGTGAGCCGCTGCGCCCGCCCATGACGACGGCGATGATGCGGCGGCCGTTGCGCACTGCCGACGTGGCGACGTTGTAACCGGAGGCGCGGATATAGCCGGTCTTCAGGCCGTCGGCGCCGGCGTAGTTCATCACGACGTGGTTGTGCTGCGAGCGTGTGAGACGCGGCCGCCATAGGTGAAGCTCTCGGTCGCGAAATAGGGATAGAAGCCCGGGAACCGCGTGAGTCCGCGCCCGCGCCAGGATGGCCATGTCGCGGCGAGCGATTGGTGAGCTGGCCTGCATCGGGCAGCCCCGACGCGTTCTGGTACTGGGTCGAGGTCATGCCGAGCTCGCGCGCGCCTTCTTGGTCATCTTTCTGACCGCGAACTGGCTTTCGGTGCCGCCGAGGGCTTCGGCCACCACCACGGCGACGTCGTTGGCCGAGTGCACGATCAGCCCGAGGGATCGCCTTCTCTGGCCGCTGATGCGCTGACCCGGCTGCAGGCCGAGATCGGTGGCCGGCTGGACGTGGCATGACGGGGGGAACGGGCAGCATGTCGTCGAGCTTCACCTGCTTGGCCTCCGATGGCCTCGAACAGCAGGTAGAGCGTCATCGGCTCTTGGTGAGCGAGGCGGGAAGGTGCGGGTGCCGGAGTTGGATTCGTAGAGCACGTTTTGCGCGCTCTCGGCATCGACGACGATAGCCTCAGCCGTCGGTAGCACTCTCTTGACCTTGGACTTGGCTTCCAGCGCCGCCGGGGAGTACCTGAGAGGGCAGCTACAAAGGCGAACAGCACAACCCGCCCAGGATCCGCGGCGCTGCGATCCCCGTCCCTTGGCAGCCGACCCGATACCCCCAGCCAAGCCCATCCGCGGCGCATCCCTGTTCCAGAGTTGAGACATTGCCCAGAAAATGTCTTATTCTGAGTTCACCATAGCACTATGATGATCTTTAAGAACGCATTAACGTCAAGCCTTGGTTAACCGATTCTTCCCGATAATATCGCCACAATTGAACGGACAAGCGAACGGAGTCGACAGAATATGCTTAATTGTGCCTGGCTGACGCCACTTTGGCGAGCGACTTGCATGGGACTCCTGCTCGCCGGCTGCACCTATCGGGGCGATATCGACAATCCGCCGTCCGCGGAGGTCCGTCGTGGTTCAGCTACCTCGACGGAACCGACATCCCGCACCGCTTGCGTCGAGGGCGCGCCACGACAGCTTTTTCGGCTGGTCTACAACGCGGCCGCTACGAGGAACGCGCAGGTGCGCAGCTACGGGAATCACGGCCGATGGCGCCGGCGCGGCCTATCTGACGGCCCGCGCGAAGGGGGCGCACGAACGCCTTCGATGTTTCGCTCGACGACGTGCTGGCAGCCCTGGCGCTGGCAGCGATTCGCCAGACCCGGCTGGCGCCGGCGGAGTTCCAGCAATTCGGCGCGCTGCTGGAGCAGAGCGGGCAGTTCGCTGGCGCGCGCCCGAGGGGCTGCGCCTGTTCTCCGGCGATTTCTACTGGGTCGGCAGCGCCCTGCCGGAACGGAGCATTCCGCTATCATGCCCTGGGCGTTCTCGAGCGATGGCTTCGCTCAATGCACGCTTTGCCGATTTCCCTGTTCAAGCACGATCAAACGGGATTGGCGGTGAATCAGCCGCGCGCGGTTCCGGCCAGCGAATTTCTCGGCCCCGCCCAGGCCGCTCCGGAAGACCAGACGCGAGACGCGCTTCTGGCTGCAAGTGCAAAGACGGCCTCGGCGGCATCCCCAATGCGTTCATCTAGGGCATTGTGCGCGACGATGAGAGCGACTGCCCCACCGCTTGCCGGCGAACCGCCGGTATCCATAGTCACCCGCCGGTGTCTATGGATACCGAGCCTCTCGCCGAAGCAACAACCGGAGCGGGCGCGCAGGATTTACAGTCATGCGAAACCGCCATCGCGCCGTCATCGCGCGGAAATATGCGGCTTAAGGGTCTTTGCTCATAGTGGTTCGATCACATATCATGTTCCCACGCCAAAGAGACTCTGGTCGTGAGAGAAAGCGGTTCATCGGACGATGAGCGATGACGGCTCAGAATCGGCCGTGACGAGACGGCAGACCGGCGTCGTCGTCAAAGAGCAAGCCGAAGACGAAGAAGCCGTCGATGTACAAGGTGCTGCTGCTCAACGACGACTACACGCCGATGGAGTTCGTCGTGCATGTGCTCGAGCGGTTCTTCAGCAAGAGCCGCGCAGGAAGCGACGCAGCATCATGCTGCATGTCCACCGCCGCGGCGTCGGCGTCTGCGGCGTTTACACTTATGAAGTGGCGGAGACGAAAGTGACGCAGGTCATGGATTTCGCGCGGCCGCCACCAGCATCCGCTGCAGTGCACGCTGGAGAAAGAGAGTAGCATCGGCCGATGCTGTCACCCAATCTCGAAAAGATCTCTGCACCGTGCGCTGGCCCACGCCAACGAGCGGCGGCACGACTACGCGACGCTCGAGCATCTGCTGCTGGCGCTGACCGAGGATCCAGGACGCGATCGCGGTGATGCGCGCCTGCAACGTCGATCTCGACCGCCTGCGCCGCGAGCTGATCGACTACGTCGATAACCAGCTGGCAATCTCGTCGCCAACCACAGCGACGAGGCCAAGCCGACCGCCGAGCTTCCAGCGCGTGCTGCAGCGCGCAGCGATCCATGTCCAATCCTCCGGGCGCGAGGAGGTGACGGGCGCCAATATGCTGGTCGCCATCTTCTCCGAGCGCGAGAGCCACGCCGTCTTTTCCTGCAGGAGCAGGAGATGTCGCGCCTCGACGCGGTCAACTACATCAGCCACGGCATCGCCAAGGCGCCCGGGCCGCGTCCGAGACGCGCCGCGTCCAGGGCGCCGAAGGCGGAGGCACGCGGCGAGAAGAGGCCAGAAGACGCGGCCAGCGAGGCGCTCGACGCCTATTGCGTCAACCTCAACAAGAAGGCCGAGGGCGGCAAGATCGATCCGCTGATCGGCCGCGAGGCCGAGGTCGAGCGCACGATCCAGATCCTCTGCCGGCGGACCGAAGAACAACCCGCTCTATGTCGGCGAGCCCGGCGTCGGCAAGACCGCCATCGCCGAGAGGCCTGGCGCGCCGCATCGTGCAGCGGCGACGTGCCGGAGGTGCTGCAGAACGCGACGATCTTCGCGCTCGACATGGGCGCGCTGCTGGCCGGGCACCCGCTATCGCGGCGATTTCGAGGAGCGGCTGAAGGCCGGTGGTCGGCGAGCTCGAGAAGCAGCCCGAGCGCCATCCTGTTCATCGACGAGATCCACACGGTGATCGGCGCCGGCGCCACCAGCGGCGGCGCGATGGATGCCTCCAACCTGCTGAAGCCGGCGCTCGCCGGCGGCGTCATCCGCTGCATCGGCTCGACCACCTACAAGGAATACCGCAACTATTTCGAGAAGGACCGGGCGCTGGTCCGCCGCTTCCAGAAGATCGACGTCAACGAGCCGACGATCGAGGATTCGATCAAGATCCTGCGCGGCCTGAAGCCCTATTACGAGCAGCACCACAAGGTCCGCTACACCGCCGATGCGATCAAGCGCGGCGGTCGAGCTGTCGCAGCGCTACATCAACGACCGCAAGCTGCCGGACAAGGCGATCGACGTGATCGACGAGACCGGCGCGGCGCAGATGCTGCGTGCCCGAGAGCCGACGGCGCAAGACGATCACCGCCGTGAAGGAGGTCGAGGCGTGCGTCGCGACGATGGCGCGCATCCCGCCAAAGAGCGTGTCGCGCGACGATCGCGAGGCTGCTGAAGAACCTGCGAGCGCGATCCTGCAGACGCATGGTGTTCGGCCAGGACACAGGCGATCGAGGCGCTGGTCTCGGCGATCAAGCTGCCCGCGCCGGGCTTGCGCGAGCCGGAGAAGCCGATCGGCTGCTATCTGTTCTCGGGCCCGACCGGCGTCGGCAAGACCGAGGTGGCGCGCCAGCTCGCCCGCACGCCTGGGCGATCGAGATCGACCCGCTTCGACATGTCCGAATACATGGAGCGGCACACGCGTGTCGCGGCCTGATCGGCGCGCCGCCGGGCTATGTCGGCTTCGACCAGGGCGGCCTGCTTGACCGACGCGATCGACCAGCATCCGCACAGCGTGCTGCTGCTCGACGAGATCGAGAAGGCGCATCCCGACCTGTTCAACATCCTGCTGCAGGTCATGGATCACGGCAAGCTGACCGACCACAACGGCAAGATCGGTCGATTTCCGCAACGTCATCCTGATCATGACGACGAATGCCGGCGCCGCCGAGCTGGCCAAGCCGGCGATCGGCTTCGGCCGCGAGTGCCCGCGAGGGCGACGATCAGGAGGCGATCAACCGCATGTTCACGCCGGAGTTCCGCAACCGGCTCGACGCCATCATCGCCTTCGCAACGCTGCCGCCGGAGGTCGATCGGCGCGGGTGGTCGACAAGTTCGTGCTGCAGCTCGAGGCCCAGCTCGCCGACCGCAGCGTGACGATCGAGCTCGAGCGACGCGCGCCCGCGCCTGGCTCGCCGAGAAGGGCTATCGACCCGCTCTACGGCGCGCGGCCGCTGGCCCGCGTGATCCAGGAGTACATCAAGAAGCCGCTGGCCGAAGAGCTGCTGTTCGGCAAGCTCGAGAAGGCGGCCTCGTGCAGTCGACGTGAAGGACGACAAGCTCAGCCTTCAGCTATCCCGACCCGCAGCTGCGCCGCCGGGCGAGCCGAAGCTGCCGGCGCTGGTGGCAGACGTAAGAGCGCAGTTCCTCCGCCGGCTTGCATCCCGTGAGCGGGCGAACGGGCGCGGTTACGCGATCCTACTGCTGCTGCCCGGATAGGTCACATCTGATGTCGGCTCGCGCGAACGCGGGAGCCCGCGCAAGCGCGAACCTTCTAGTTAGGCGGCGATTGCCTGGCTTGTTGCACCTCAGCCGACTTGAGCGCAAGCGCCTGCTCGTTCGGCAGCCAGATCCGGACCGTCGTGCCCTTGCCGACCGTGCTGTCGACCGTCGATCGTGCCGTGATGCATCTCCACGAGCTGCTGCACGATCGGCATGCCCAGGCCGATGCCGGAGGTCTTGGTGGTGAACAGCGGCTCGAAGATGCGCGGCCAGCACGTCGGCGGGCATGCCGGGCCCGGTGTCGATGACCGAGAGCCGCACGCCTGGTCGGCGCTCTCGGTCCGCACGTGATGCGGCGCGCATGGCCTTCCGCCGGCTGCCATTTGCGGATCCATCATCGCCTGGGCGGCGTTGTCGACGAGGTTGACGACGATCTGGCGCAGCTTCTGGCGTCGACCGGTATCTCGTCGCTTGCCCGCAGATCGCGCTCGAAGCTGGTTCCGCTCGGCAGCGCGTGCTCGTCGAGCGTCTCCGAGCCAGGCGGCGATGGCCGTGGGCTCGCGTTCCAGATCCCTTCTTGCGCGGCGAAATTGAGCAGGTCGCGATGATGCTGGCGCAGCGCTCGGTATTACGTCGATGCGATCGAGCGCGCGCTCGACGTTGAGTGCCTTGCCCTGCTGGTCTGCTGGCGGACCAGCTCCATCGAATTGCGGATCGAGGCCAACGGATTGCGCAGCTCGTGTCCACCGTCGCGGCGGTCTGGCCGATGGTCGCCAGCCGCTCGGTCGTCGACAGCTTCTCCATCGCCGCATGCAGGTTCTTTGTTCACGCTTCCCTGAGCTCGACCTCGATCTTGCGGCGCTCCACCAGCTGCGCTCGAGCTGGGCGGTGAAGCGGCGATCGACGAGCGCGGCGGCATTACCGAGCCGAAGATGGCGATGCTGGCGGCGGTGATGCCGAAGGCCAGGCCGTAGGACGACATGCCCGACGCCGCCGTCATCGCGCTCGCCGTCGGTCGGCGTGAATGAGTCGCGGCCATGCCGCGTGTAGTGCATGCCGCCGATGGCGGCGCCCATGACGAAGGCGGCGGCCACCTTGTGCCAGCGCGGCCTCGAGGATTGAAGGCCAGCCAGAGCGCCGCCGTCGCGGCCACCACCGCAATGACGATGGACGCGCCAAACAGCGTCAGGTCGTGGCTGATGCGTTGGCGTCCATCTGCATCGCCGCCATGCCCAGTGTAGTGCATGGTCGCGACGCCGAGGCCGGCTTGAACGCGCCGGCCAATAGGTGCTTCTCCAGCTGGCGTTCCGGCGGCCCGACGATGCAGGGCCGTGCCGGCACGGGATCGCCGCTACCAGCGAGGCGATCGTGGCGCCGACCTGGTAGTCGATCGCGCATGCCCAGGCTGAAGGCCAGCATGGCCACAAGTGCATGACCAGATGCCGCCGCCGAGAGCCACGGCCGCCGCGGCCAGCCAGAGCGCGACCG
>ERZ1370068.9512-contig-8286_pt1 | contig 50724 bp, 51 predicted proteins | sample MGYA00561227_ERZ1370068 | MGnify/ENA primary metagenome ERZ1370068 (study PRJEB38410, sample SAMEA6850437) | metagenome | study: Metagenomic assessment of the ecological functions of the soil: analysis of the soil microbiota associated with the... | reverse complement strand
TTATGCTTCGTTCAGTTACGTATTGCTGTTCGTCGACGGCCAGGTCAAAGGCAGCGCCATCACCTTCCGGATGCAAGCCGAGCGTGAAGAACTGCTTTCGAGGCGGTCCTCGAAAGGGAGACCGCTTGCTCGGCGAAGTTGGTATCCGCAAAGACGGCAAGAGATGGCGGCGGCGCGAAGCTCGAGCCTTTCGTGCGACTGCCGGCGCTTCACCTTCGCTGGCTCGTGGACTGGCGAAATCGCGCCCACGCGGGTTGGCGCCGAGACACCCGAAAAGTCAGCATTCGAATCTTCTCTCACAGCACGGGAGCGGCGGCTTCGTCACCTTGCCCGGCGGCGAAGAAGTTTTCTCGATGGGCGAAATTCGGGACGGCAAGCTCACCTTCGAACTCGCGCGCAAAGGCGAGCGTTTCGAGCTCGGCGCGTCCGGCGATCGGTGGAAGGCTCCGTTCGAATCCCCTCTTTCGATGGGAAGAACGAGACCGCTCGCCACGACCACTTTGCGCGCCACGCCATATGAGTCGCGCAGTTCGCCCAACGAGGGCGCGGCGGTTCAGAGCGTGACGCGAACGGTCTTGACGACCGGCTGCAGCGCGTTGATCTGGTTGCGGACAGGCGGTGAAAGTCGGCGGGAGTCCTGGCGTCGTCGTCACGCCGAGCTCAGAGCAGGCGCTTCTTGATGTCGAGGCTGCGCGAACTCTCGTTGGTGGCTGTGTTGAGGCGTGCGACCACGTCGGCCGGCATTTTCTCGCCCCGAGAGGCGAAGAAGTTGTCCAGCACCAGCTTGCGATGCCGTGGTCCCGACTCACGCCGGGCACGTCAGCATCGGGCAGCGAGCGAGCGAACTCGGCCGAGGTCACCGCCAGCGGCACGATCAGCCGCTCTTGAAGTACGGTGCGGGCGCCGTCACCACGTCGATGCCCACCGGCATCGACTCCCGGCGATCAGGTCGGTCGTCATCGGGGCGCCGCCGCGGTAAGGGCACGTGCGACCATCTTGGTGCCCCAGGAGCGCGCTTCATCAGCTCGCCGTAGATATGGCCGATCGAGGCGCCGGCCCGCCGAGCCGGAGTCAGCCGAGCCGGGCCTTCTTCGCCGCAGTCCTCCGGGTCGGCGAATCGTCTTGAAGCCGGCCGTCGGGTTCGCCATCCACGACGCGCGGCGCCGAGCCGATCGAGGGCGATGTGCGTGAGTAGCCGACCAGCCGGGTCGTAGGGCTGCTTCTCCGGCGCGAACGGGCCGATCGAGATCAGGCGTCGAGTTCGACAGCATCAGCGTGTAGCCGTCGGCCGCGGCCGACTGGGCGACGGCCAGTGCCGCCGACGCTGCCGCCCGCGCGCCCGGGCCGGTTGTCGACGACCACCGCCTGCCCGAGCTTCAGCGCCGAGGCTGCGCGCCGAGCTGCCCGCGCGACGATGTCGCTGGCGCCGCCGGCGGCGAAGGTGACGACGATCCGGATCGGCTTGTCGAGATGAGCGGCCAACGCGGGCCACGCGAGCGCGGCCCAGCCGGCGGCGCCTGCGCAGGGCGCGCGGCAGTTCGGCGAAAGTCCATGGCGGTTCTGGGCGGCAGAGGGAAGCTGCGCTACGCAGCTCCCGCGCCATGCTACCAGGCCTGCCCCAGTGCACGGCGCCGCGGCATATCGCCATACTCGTCGGCCGCGCGCCGCTCCGCGCGTTCGCTTTTCAGACCAGGGTATGACATGTCCCTGCGCATCAACGACACCGCCCCCGACTTCGAGGCCGAGACCACCCAGGGCCAGATCCAGTTCCACGACTGGATCGGCGACCAGCTGGGCGATCCTGTTCTCGCACCCGAAGGACTTCACGCCGGTGTGCACGACCGAGCTCGGCTACATGGCCAAGATCGAGCCCGAGTTCACCAAGCGCAACGCCAAGCTGATCGGCCTGTCGGTCGACCCGGTCGACACGCCACGCCGAGTGGGCGCAAGGACATCGAGGAGACGCAGGGCGCCGACGGTCAAGTACCCGATGATCGGCGACAGCGACCTCGAAGGTCGCCAAGCTCTACAACATGCTGCCGGCCGACGAGGTCGGCACTCCGACGGGCCGCACCGCGGCGACCAACGCCACCGTGCGCTCGGTCTTCGTCGATCGGCCCGGACAAGAAGATCAAGCTGATGCTGACCTACCCGATGACGACCGGCCGCAACTTCGACGAGATCCTGCGCGTGCTCGACTCGATGCAGCTCACCGCCAAGCACAAGGTCGCGACGCCGGTGAACTGGAAGCAGGGCGAGGACGTGATCATCGCCGGCTCGGTCTCCGACGAGGACGCGAAGAAGATGTTCCCCGACGGCTGGAAGGCGCCGCAAGCCCTACCTGCGCATCGTCAGCAGCCGACCTGGGGAACACCAGGGCCGCTCTGGCCCGGCTTCTCGCGGTAGGTGCGGCTCGGCGTGGCCAGGACGCCGGTGGCCGACCTCACTCATGTCCCCGAGGCGGGGGCGCACGCCACCTCTCCTCGCTACTTCGCTGCGCCGTACCCGACATCCTCGCCACGCCACTTCGGTTCCGTTCGAACCAGAGCAGGCACGCCCAGTGTGCAGATCCAGGACGGTGGGCGTTCTGCGCAGCAATGCTGGAAGAAGGCGCCGGCTGTCGGCCGACGCCGGGGGCATGAGCGGGCAAACGCCCGCCGTCCTGATCCGCCTGTCTTCGCAGCGAGTTCAGCGCCGCGGCGGCAGCGCCGGGCGCGCATGAGCACCGGCCGCTGCCGCCGCTACCGGTGCGCGCTGCGGCTTGCCGCGATCCGGCCTCCGCGAGCGCGGTCGGGCAGCGCGACCTCGAGCTGGCGGTCGCGCCCCGCGGCCGCGCCCGGCGGCGCGTTGTCGACCTCGATCTGCGGGATCGGTGCCGTAGTTCTCGACGCCGAAGCCGACGTCGCTGAACCAGAACGAGAACTCCGGCTGCGTCGTCTCGCTGCCGTCGACGAGCTGATGGCGCGGCCAGATGCCGACGACGCCGCCCCAGGTGCGCGTGCCGACCAGCGGGCCGATGCTCCATCAGCTTGAAGCTGTGCGAGAAGATGTCGCCGTCGGAGCCCGCGTGCTCGTTGGTCAGCGCGACGACCGGCCCGGCGACGACTCGTCGGGATACGGCGACGGCCGCATCCAGCGCGCTGAGTCGCATAGCCGATGCGCCTGCGCGCGACCTTCTCGAGCAGCAGCTGCGACACGTGGCCGCCGCGGTTGTAGCGGACGTCGACGATCAGCGCGTCGCGGTCGCACTCGGTGCTGAAGTAGCGGTGGAACTCGGCGAAGCCCGCCGACATCATGTCGGGCAGGTGGAAGTAGCCGACGCGTGCCGTCCGATTGCTCGTGCACCCATGCGCGGTTGCTGCTCGACCCACTCGCGGTAGCGCGCCGGCACTTCGTCGGCGAGCGTCGGTGACGAGCACGCGTGCGCGTCGCGCCGCTGCCCGTCCGCTGCGGCGAGCGTGAGCTCGACCTTCGTGCCCGGCCTGGTGGACGAGCAGCGCCTGCGGCGGCAGCTCGCGCCGACACCGGCTGGCCGTTGACCGCGACGATCCGCTCGCCGACCTGCGCCTCGACGCCGACCGCGTTGAGCGGCGAATCGGCGCTCGCGTCCCACGCGTCGCCGCGCGACGATGCGCGTGATCTCGCAGCCGTCCGTCGTCGGCCGAGCGTCGACGTCGCGCGGCGAGGTGGCCGAGCGCGACCGACGGGCGGCTTGCGGTGGTCGCCGCCCATCTCGTAGGCGTGCGAGGTGCCGAGCTCGCCCTGCATCTCCCAGATCAGGTCGGACAGCTCGCCGCGCGTCGCGACGCGGTCGAGCAGCGGCTCGTAGCGCCGCGCAGACCGCGTCCCAGTCGACGCCCGACATGTCGGGCGACCCAGAACTGGTCGCGCTGCAGCCGCCAGACCTCGCGCAGCATCTGCCGCCATTCGCGCGCGGCTCGACCGACGACGCGGATGCGGTCGAGGTCGATCCAGCCGTTCTTGCGCGACGGCGGGTCTGCTGGCGTCGCGCGGGTCGGCTTGCGTCGCAGCTTGCGGTCGGCGGCGATCGCGCGCAGCCGCTTGCCTTCGCGACAGACCAGCGTCAGCGTGTCGGCGGCGAGCGCGAAGTCGTCGACCTTCTCGAGCGAGCGGTCTCGGCTGCGGCCGCGTCGCGAAGTCGAAGACGCTCGAGCTTGCCCGGCGCTTCCTGTGGCCGCCGCGGCCATGCGCGCCGACGATCGTTCATGCAGGCGTCCAGACGACCTTGCGCGCCGGCGACGCCGGCGATCCGGCCGTAGCGGCCTTCGGCCGACCGGGAACGGCGGCGACGCGCCGGCGATGCCGTCGAGATCGATCGCACCGGCACGGCGGCGCGGGCTTTGCGCATCGCGTTGCGCCAGCGCCTGTGCGCGGTCCGCCGGTCTTCGCTCGCCGCCGAGGCCGCGCGGCTCGAGGTCGAACGCGGCCGGCCGCCGGCCTGCAGCGCGATCAGGTAGGGCCGCGCGCGCGCGCGGGAAGCTGAGCTCGAACTGAACGTTGTCGTAGACCGGATCGAAGGTGCGCACCGACACGAAGTAGAGGTAGCGTGCCTTCAGGATCGAACGCCGGCAGTCGAGTCGCGGAACTCGGGGTCGGTGAGCCAGCGTCGCTGTGCCGCTCGTGCGACGTCGAACAGCTTGATCGCGGCGTGGCGCGTGGCTCGGCGGCGAAGGTGTACGCGAGCCACGGCGCCGTCGGGCGACCAGGCGAGATCGTCGCTGCGTCCGTGCGTCGCTCGTGTCGACGGCGGTCAGCGCGCCGCTCGCGACGTCGCCGATCCAGACCTCGTTGCGGTGGTTGGCGAACGCGACGCGCTGCCGACGCGGCGCGGCGACGCAGCGCGACTGACGTGGCCGATGTCCCACGGCAGCGTGCGCGCCGCGCCGTGCGTCGAAGACGACGAGCGCGCTCCTCGCCCGACGCGTCGCTCGCCGCGACCATCGTCGCCCGTCGGCGAGCCACTGGCCGCGGCGCAGGCGCACGGCGGCGTCGGTCGCGCATCGCCGGCAGCCGGCCGCGCGTGCGCCGCGTCGTCGACCGCCGCGTCGCCGCGCCTTCCCAGAGCGGCATCGCGAACAGCTGGCCGCGCGCGACGACCGCGAGCGATGTGGCCGGCGCGGATGGAGGCGGAACCGACTCGAGGTGCTCGGCCGGCGCGACGAAGCGGCGCGCCGCCTGGGTGCGGTGCGCCGGCGTCTCGATCGCCGAGCTCGCGCGTCGCTGTCGCTCGCCGGGATCGAACACGCCACAGGCGCGCGCCGCACGCGTAGACGATGCGGCGTGCCGTCGCTCTGCGCGCTGGCGCGCGTAGTAGTCGCCGTGGTCGGTGTGGCGGCGCACGTCGCTGCCGTCGGGCCGGCACGAATAGAGGTTGCCGACGCCTTCGCCGTCGCCGAGGAAGTAGAGGCGAGCGCCGATCCACATCGGCGCGGTGACGTTGCCGGCGAGCTCGCGTCAGGCGGCGGAACGTGCCGCTGCCTTCGGCATCGATCCAGATCGCGCCGGCGCGTGCCGCCGCGGTAGCGCTTCCAGCGCGCCGGGTCGTCGGTGTTGCGGCCGATCGCGACGCGGCCGCCGTCGCCGAACGCGAGGTGGTTGACCTGGCCGAGCGCCGAGCTGCGCGCGCCGGCCGCCGCTCGGGCGCGACCGCGAACGCCTGGTGATTGCGGAAGAACGGCTGGCCCTGCGTCGTCACGTAGACGATCTCGCCGGCCGGCGTCCAGCCGCGCACCGAGCACGTCGGCGCCGAGCCAGGTGAGGCGGCGCGCCTGCGCCGCCTTCCGACAGGCATCGCGTAGACCTCGGGGTGCTGCTCGTCGCGGCCGACGAAGGCGAGCCAGCGGCCGTCGGGCGAGAGCGTCGGCGTCGACGGCTCCGAGGCCGGCCGTCAGTCGCCGCGCGACGCCGCCGTCGACCGCGACCGTCCAGAGGTCGTCGTCGGCGACGAAGGCGATGCGGTCGCCGAGCAGGGTCGGCTGGCGCAGGTAGCCGAGGCGGTCGCTCGTAGGTCGGACGGCTGACCGGGGTCGAGGTCGTTGCGTTCAAGTCGCGGCCTCTTTCAGACGTGGGTGTCGATGCCGGCGTTGACGAACTGCGCGCGCGCCTCCGCGCCTCTGCAGGTGGCGCATCAGCGCGGCGACCGCCTGCGCGCGCGCCGGGTCGGTGGGCGGCGCGCCCGGCCACGGCAGCGCGACGTAGCTCGTGTAGTTCTGCAGCGCCGCCGGCAGCGGCCCGACGAGCTTCGCGCCCCTGGTCGCGGAAGAGGACGGATCTCGGTCATCGCGCGCGAAGCCGAACTCGCGCGGCGACCGTTCCGGCGAGAGGCGCCGCATCACCGACGCGCCGTCGGCGCGCGCGCCGACTTCGGCGTCGCACGCGTCGGCGACGCCGAGCTGCTGCAGCATGCGCTCGGCAGCAGAGCGCCGGTCGACGCGCGGTTGAAGAGCACACCGTCATCGGCGCTTCGCGAGCGCGCGCCTTCAAGCGTCTCGCGACGCTCGTGATGTCGGGCGCGTCGGCGCCGGCGCGGATCGCGACGCCGACGCCGACCTTGCCGATCGGCGCGCGACGTGCCGACGTCGGCTCCGCTCGCCGCGAGCTCGTCGACGGCCGCTTGCGGGACGACGACGACGTCGGCTGCAGGCGCCGAGCGCGCGCAGCAGCACCACGCGCCGGCGCAGCGGCGAACAAGGTCGCGATCGTGTGGCCGGTCGCGCGCTCGAACGCGGCGAGCGCGGGGCGCATCCCGGCTCGACCGCGTCCGCCGACAGAACGCGCAGCTCGAGCGCGTGCGAGCGGCAGGTGCGATCGCGGCGAGCAGCGCCGCGAGGAGGCGCGACGACGATGCTCATCCGCGGCGCCGCGCCCGAGCCGTGCCAGCAGCTCGGCCTTCGCCTCGGGCCACTCGCCGACGGTCATGCTGTACATCACCGTGTCGCGGATCGTGCCGTCGCGGCGCACGCCGTGGTGGCGCAGCACGCCGTCCTTCTTGCGCGCCGAGCGCGCTCGATCGCGCGCTGGCTCGCGAAGTTGAAGTTGTCGGTGCGCCAGCCGACGAGCTTGGCAGCCGAGCGTCTCGAAGCGCGTGGCGCATCAGAAGCAGCTTCGCAGGTCGGCGTTGACGTGCGTGCGCTGGCGGCTCTGCGCGTACCAGGTGTAGCCGATCTCGACGCCGCTCGACCGCCGGGACGATGTCGTGGTAGCTCGACGAGCCGATCACCGCGCCGCTTCGTCGCGTCGAGCACCGCGAACGCGAGCCGGTGGCCTTCGGCGAACGCCTGCAGCGCGCGCTCGACGTAGCCGCGCGTGTCGTCGGGCTCGGGGACGCTGGTGACGCGGATCTTCCAGAGCTCGCCGTCGGCGGCGGCGCGCGCGAGGCCATCGACGTGCTGCAGCCCGAGCGGCTCGAGTCGCACCCGATCGTCTGCCAGCGTGACGGGGACGACGGGCAGCACGACGGAGATGGAGCGTCTAGCGGTTGTGGCGCTGCATGAAGACGAGCTTCTCGAACAGCGAGACGTCCTGCTCGTTCTTCAGCAGCGCGCCGACCAGCGGCGGCACCGCGACCTTGTCGTCCTTGCTCTGCAGCGCTTCGAGCGGAATGTCTTCGGCCACCAGCAGCTTCAGCCAGTCGAGCAGCTCCGAGGTCGCCGGGCTTCTTCTTCAGCCCGGGCAGGTTGCGCACGTCGTAGAAGTTCTTCAGCGCGGCGCCGAGCAGCTCCTTCTTGAGGTTCGGGAAGTGCACCGCGACGATCTGCTTCATCGTCGTCGGCGTCGGGAACTTGATGTAGTGGAAGAAGCAGCGGCGCAGGAACGCGTCGGGCAGCTCCTTCTCGTTGTTCGAGGTGATGAACGACCAGCGGCCGGTGCATGCGCCCTGACGAGCTCGCGCGTCTCGTAGACGTAGAACTCCATCCGGTCGATCTCGCGCAGCAGGTCGTTCGGGAACTCGATGTCGGCCTTGTCGATCTCGTCGATCAGCAGCACCACCGGCTCGTCGGCGGTGAAGCGCCTGCCAGAGCACGCCGCGCACGATGTAGTTGTGGATGTTCGTGACGCGCTGCTGCCGTCGCTGCCGACGATCGGCGAGCTGGCTGTCGCGCAGGCGGCTCACGGCGTCGTACTCGTAGAGGCCCTGCTGCGCCTTGGTCGTCGACTTGATGTGCCACTGCAGCAGCGGCATGCCGAGCGCCTGCGCGACTTCCTCGGCGAGCATCGTCTTGCCGGTGCCGGGCTCGCCCTTGACCAGCAGCGGGCGCTTGAGCGTCGACCGCGGCGTTGACCGCCAGCATCAGGTCCGGCGTGGCGACGTAGGTTTCGGAGCCTTTGAACTTCATGGCGCGCGGTCTGCGGAGGGTCGATTCAGTATAAGCGCGCCCCTATAATTCGCCGTTTTGCGCGCCCGCCCCACCACGCCTGTCGCACCATGAAGAAGAAGCCCGTCGCTGCTCTCGTTCGCGAACGTCGTCGCCGCACTCGTCGCTCGGGGTCGGCGTCGCGCTCATGCGCAGGACGCGAAGCCCGGCGATGCCGTGGCGGGCGGAAGAAGGCGGAGATGTGCAACGGCTGCCACAGCATTCCCCGGCTACCAGGCGAGCTCCCGAGGTCTACAAGGTGCCGAAGATCGCCGGCCAGGGCAGCAAGTACCTGGTGACCGCGCTGATGGGCTACCGCAAGGGCGAGCGCAGGCATCCGACGCATGCGCGCCATCGCCGGCAGCCTCTCCGACCAGGACATGGCCGACCTCGCCGCTATTACGAGCAGCTCGGCAAGAGCCCGGCACGCTGACGACACGCGCCGGCCGAGGTCGAGCAGCCGCCGCGCCCGAGGTCGCCAAGCTGCTCGCGCAGGCGCAACTGCGTCTCGTGCCACGGCGCCAACTTCTCGAAGCCGATCGACCCGTCGTACCCGAAGCTCGCCGGCCAGCACTGCCGACTACCTGTACGCCGCGCTGAAGGCCTACCAGACCGACCACAACCCGGTCCTCGGTCGCAACAACGCGATCATGATGGGCATGGCGCGGCCGTTCACGCATCCCGAGATCAAGGCGATCGCCGCCTACATCGCGTCGCTTCCCGGCGATCTGAAGACGCGTCGCGCAGTCGCCGTCCGCTAGCACCAGCCTGCAGCTGCGCCCGCGCGCAGTCTCCGCGCACGCCGCGCCCGAGCTTCCTGCGCAGGAGCGCAAGAGCGCAAGGTCACGCCGTCGGCGTAGCCGATCTGCGCGCGCGATCTGGTCGGCGCTCGCGTTGCCGGTGCGCAGCAGGTGCAGCGCGCGCTCGACGCGCAGGTCCTGGAAGTACGACAGCGGCGTCTTGCCGAGCGTGCTCTGCAGGCGCCGCGCGAGCGTCCGCTCGCTGGCGCCTGCGGCACGCGCAGCTTCGGCGAGCGAGAAGCCCTTGGCGAGCTTGCGCCGTGCCCAGGTCTCGAAGCGCTCGACCACGGGATCGGAATGCGCGAGGTGGTCGGGGATCACGTACTCGGCCTGCGAGCCGCGCGCCTCGACCAGCAGATAGCGCGCCGCGAGCGCCGCGAGCGCCGGGCTGCGCCGCGCAGCAGCGCCGAGCGCGAGGTCGAGGTGGGCCATCGCCGCGCCCGCGGTCGTGACGCTGCTCGACTGCACGAGCATGCGCGACTCGTCGAGCGCGATCCTCGGATAGCGCTGGCGGAACATCGGCGCCAGCCACCACGAGGTCGTCGCCCGCTCGCCGTCGAGGAGGCCGCTCTCGGCGACGCACGAACGTGCCGGTGCAGGCGGCGCCGACCGTCGGCGCCGCCGCGCGCCCAGCGCTGCAGCACGACATCGCGTCGCGAACGTCGGCGCCGGCGAGGCGCGCCGCGAGCGCGTCGGGCATCTTGGCGCCGAGCGCCGGAACGAGCACGGCGTCAGGGCGCCGCACCGCAGGCGGCGCCGGACCACCGGCACGGTCAGCCCCTGCGCCGTCCGCACGCGGCGCCGAACGCCGACGAGCGTGATCTCGATCGGCGGCGGCGGCTCGGCGAGCGTGGCGGCGAGCTCGTTGGCGGTGGAGAGCGTGTCGGTCAGGCGCCGCGAGGCCGAGATCGAACACGCCGTCGAGGACGAGGAGGTGCAGGCGCATGGCAGGAATGATATCGATGTTGTCGTTCCTGCCACGTCGCATCGGCATCGTCGCGCCGACAGTGCGAGTACGCGCCGCGATGGCGCGCCTCCACCGAAAGGAAAGCACCATGGTCAAGCTCGCACTGTTCGTCCGTCTCGAAGCCAAGCCCGGCAAGGAGGCCGCGGTCGCCGATTTCCTCGCCGGCGCGCTGCCGCTTGCCAACGCCGGAGTCCGGCACGACCTGCTGGTTCGCGCTCAAGTTCGGCCCCTCGACCTTCGGCGTCTTCGACGCCTTCGCCGACGAGACCGGCGCGTCAGAGCGCATCTGCAGGGACCGATCGCCGCGGCGCCTGATGGCCAACGCCGCCGCGCTTCTCAGCGTGGCGCCGACGATCGAGAAGATCGATCTCCCGCCGCCAAGCTCCCGGGTTGAAGCCCGGTCGCAGCGTCAGCGCCCGGGTGGCGCCGACGGACCGCCATCGCACGGCGAGCTCGTCGAGCGCCGCGGCGAAGCGGTCGGCGGCGACGGCGCGCGGCACGCCGCGCCGGCCTCGATCACCCAGCGACCGGCGACCAGCACGTCGCGCCACGGCGCTGACGGGCTGCTGAAGACGAGCGCGTCGAGCGAGCGCTCCGGATCGACGCCGAGCAGCGCGTCGTCGCGCAGATCGACGACCAGCGCGTCGGCGCGCGCTCCTGCGACCAATCCCCACGCAGGCTCGCCGGCCGCCGCCGCAGCATCCGTCAGCGACTCGTGCGAGCAGCTCGGCGGTCGACGCGACGCCGAGCTCCGGCGCCGCCGCGACGTTGCGCGCGCCGCGTGCGAGGCGCTGGGCGTATTCGAGCAGGCGCAGCTCCTCGCGCCAGTCGCGCGTCGCCTGGCTGTCGGAGCCGATCGTCAGTCACGGCACGCCGGCGTCGAGCCAGCCGGACAGGTCGCGCAACGCCGTCGCCGAGGTTGGCCTTCGGTGCTCGGGCGAGACGACGACGCCGCGGCGCCGCTCGCCGGCCACCGCGGCGATTTCGTCGGCGCTCGCGTGCGTCGCGTGGACGAGCTGCCAGCGCGCGATCGAGCACGCCTCTTCGCGCGCAGAGCCATTCGATCGGCCGCTGTCGCCGGTCGTGCGCAGGCACTCGTCGACTTCGCCGGTCTGCTCGGCGACGTGGATGTGCGGATCGGGCCAGGTCGGCGTTCGCGGCGAGCGCGCGCAGGCGCGGCGATCGAGTCTGCGCTCGCCGCACGCAGCGAATGGATCGCAAGGCCGGCACTCGGCGAGCGGGCGGCCGCGCGGCAGATGCGCTGCGCAGCGTCGAAAGGTCTGCGCGTGCGTCGAGCGAAATCGGCGCTGATCGTCGCGCGAGCGCGTTGGCGTCGAAGCGAGGCGCGCCTCGTACAGCACCGGAAGGATCGTCAGGCCGATGCCGGCATCGGCGGCAGCGTCGGCGAGCGCCCACGACATCGCGAGCGGATCGGCGTGCATCGCTGCCGTCGCGTCGCGGCGCAGGTAGTGGAACTCGCACGACATGCGTGTAGCCGCCACGCAGCAGCGTCGACGTAGAGCTGCGCGCGCGATCGCGCGCAACTGCGTCGGGACCGATGCGCAGCGCCGACTGCGGTACATCCGCTGCGCGCCACGACCAGAAGTCGTCGCGTTCGCCGCGTCGCGCCGCTCGGTCAGTGCCAGCGAAGGCGCGCTGGAACGGCGTGGCTGTGCGCATCGACGACGCCAGGCAGCAGCGGCCCGGCGACGACGCGCTGTCGGCGCGGTGCGAGCGGCGACCGTCGGCCGTCACCTCGGCCCAGCGCCCGTCGGCGCCGGCGCGCGCAGCAGGACGTGCTCGCGCCAGCCGTCAGGGCAGCCACGCGAGCGGCGCCCAGAGTGAGGCCGCTCGCCGCAGCGTCATGTCGCGGCCATTGGCGCACCAGTCGAGCGTCGTCTGCAGCAGCTGGCGCAGCACCGGCCGCAGGCGAGCGAGCAGGCAGCGGTCGGCCGGTGCGACCGGGAAGCGCCGCGTGCGTCTCGTCCATGTAGGTCAGCGCCATCTCGAGCTGGACCGCGTGTACGCGATCGGCGGGCCTTGCCGTAGCGGCGCGTGATGTAGCCGCCCTTGAAGCGGCCGTCGGTGACGTGGCTGAAGCTCGACTGCGCCGCGAGCACGTCCATCAGGTCGGCGCGCAGCGCTGGCGCGCAGCTCGCGCCGCTCGCGGTGCCGAGGTTGAGATCGGGCAAGCGTCCTTCGAAGCAGCCACGGCAGCTCGGCCTGGATGCTGTGCCCGTCCCAGACGCATCGCGTGGCCGTGCGCGGCGACGAGGCGCGCCAGCTCGCCTGCAAGCGCGTCGTGGTACGGGCGCCAGTAGAGCTGCGCACGCGCGCGCGATCTCGCGCTCGTCGGGAACGCGCCCGTCGCGGTAGAGCGGGTCGCCGCTGAAGAAGCGCGTCGGCACGAGCTCGGTGTTGTTCGCGCCCGGGTACATCGGCGCGTTCTCGGGCGGCCGGTTGAGGTCGATCACGTAGCGCAGAAGCGCGGCACGAGCGACGCTCGCGCCGAGCGCGCGCGAAGCCGTAGACCTCGCGCGAGGTGCCAGTCGGTGTCCTCGAGCGCGCGCGCGCGGCGCGTAGCGCGGACGCGACGTCGTCGGCGGATCGCGGTGCCGACGTGCGGGCAGGCTCGACCAGGAGCGGCGTCGTTCCTGCGCGTCGAGCGTGAACGATCGGCTCGCTCATGACGCTGACGGCGCTCAGCACGCCGCCGACGACGACCGCGCGCACGGGTTGCGGCCGAACCAGTACGGCGAGCTCGTTCGGATGCGCGACGTTCCAGACCGCGAGGTCGGCGCGCTGCCCGGCCGCGAGGCGTGCCGCGGTCGGCGAGGCCGAGCGCGCGCGCCGCGTGGACCGTCATGCCGCGCAACGGCCTCTTCGGGCGTGAGGCGGAACAGCGTGCACGCCATGCTCAGCATCAGCAGCGGCGCAGGCGTCGGCGACGAGCCCGGGTTGTGGTCGGTCGCGAGCGCGATCGGCACGCCGCGGCGTCGCAGCGCGCGCGACCGGCGGCAGCTTGCGTCTCGCGCAGGAAGTAGTAGGCGCCGGGCAGCAGCACGGCGACGCGTGCCGGCCGTCGCCATCGCGCGCACGCCGTCGTCGCTCAGTGTATTCGAGGTGGTCGCACGACAGCGCGCCGAACTCGGCGGCGAGCGCCGCGCCGCCCGAGGTCGCTCAGCTGCTCGGCGTGCAGCTTGACCGGCAGGCCGAGCGCGCGCGCCGCCGCGAAGACGCGCCGCGTCTGCGCGAGCGAGAAGCCGATGCGCTCGCAGAAGGCGTCGACCGCGTCGACCAGCCCTTCGCGCATGCAGCGCGGGCAGCCAGCGCGCGACACCGCGTCGATGTAGTCGTCGGCGCGGCCCGCGTACTCGGGCGGCAGCGCGTGGGCGCCGGAGGCACGTCGTCTGCACCGCGAGCGGCAGCGTCGCGGCCGAGGCGCGCGCGCCGACGCGCAGGCAGCCGCAGCCTCGTGCTCGGCAGTCGAGGCCGTAGCCCGACTTGATCTCGAGCGTCGTCACGCCTTCGCGCCATCAGCGCGCGAGCGCGCGGCTCGCGGCGCGCCGCGCAACAGCGCCGTCGTCGCTCGCCGCGCGCGTCGCCGCGCGACGGTCGAGCGGATGCCGCCGCCGGCGCGCGCGCGATGTCCTCGTAGCTCGCGCCTTGCGAGGCGCTCTCGAGCTCGCCGGCGCGCTGGCCGGCGTAGACGAGGTGCGTGTGGCGGTCGACGAGCCCGGCGCGTGACGAGCGCGCCCTCGAGGTCGACCTCGTCGTCGATCGGCGCGTCGACCGCGCGGCAGGTCGCCCTCGGCACCGACCCAGGCGATCGTCTCGCCTCGTCGACGAGCAGCGCGCCGCGCCTCGACCCGGCCCCAGCCGTGCGATCGGCGAGCGTCGCGAGGCGTGCGCCGCGCCAGAGAGTCGTCAGCCGTCGCTGCCGCGTCGTGCCGCGCCTGTCGTGGCTCGGCGCGCAGCCACCAGCCGCTGCCGTCGAAGGCGAGCGCAGCTGGAGCGCGTCGTGCCACCAGCAGAGCGCATGCGCGCGGCATCGGCTGCGGGCGCGTCGTCGGCCGCTGCTCGTGCGGCTATCGCGCCGGCGACGGTCGCGTACAGGCCACGCGCGCGCGCCTCGGCCGCCACGTCGCGCCGGGCGACGCGCGCGAGCTCGCCGGCGACGCCGCGCAGCATCAGGTTCAGGGTCGCGCGTCGCGCCCGCTCGATCGAGCCGGCAGCGCGTCTCCGGCGGCGCCGGAGAACGCGGAGCGCGTCGTCGGTCTGCGGTCACGACGCTGCGCCTTGCCGCCGATCGTCAGCACGACGCCGGCGCCGTCGAGCACGGCGAACCAGCGGTCGACGCCGGCGAAGGTCGAGAACGGCCCGTCGGTCGCGACGTCGGCGACGCTGACGCGCATCCGCCAGTCGCCGCCCTCCGGCAGCGCGGAGCAGCTCTAGCGCGCGTGATCGCCGCCGCCGTTCTTCCACGGCTGCGGGCAGGGACGTCGGCGGTTCGCGCGAGGGTCGTCTGCACGATCGGCCTTATACCGCCGCGCCGGCGCGGCCGCAGGCGCGGCGCGCGTCGAAGGGCCTACAGTCGAGCACGTCCCGCTGGGAGCCGCCATGCCCGACCTCTCGGCTCGCCCGCCATCGTCGGTCCCGCGTCCGGTGCGCGCGCCGCGCGGCGCCACGCTCAGCTGCCGCAACTGGCTGATCGAAGCGGCGTACCGGATGATCGCAGAACAACCTCGACCCCGAGGTCGCCGAGAACCCCGACGCGCCTCGTCGTCTACGGCGGCATCGGCAAGGCGGCGCGCGACTGGCGATGCTTCGACGCGATCCTGCGCGCGCTGCGCGACGCTCGGCGACGACGAGACGCTGCTCGTGCAATCCGGCAAGCCGGTCGGCGTGTTCCGCACGCACGCCGACGCGCCGCGCGTGCTGATCGCCAACTCGAACCTCGTGCCGAAGTGGGCGACCTGGGAGCACTTCCACGAGCTCGACCGCAAGGGCCTGATGATGTACGGCCAGATGACCGCCGGCTCGTGGATCTACATCGGCAGCCAGGGCATCGTGCAGGGCACCTACGAGACCTTCGTCGAGGCCGGCCGCCAGCACTACGGCGGCGATCTCGCCGGCACGCTGGATCCTGACCGCCGGGCCTCGGCGGCATGGGCGGCGCGCAGCCGCTGGCGGCGACGCTTCGCCGGCGCGTCGTCGCTGAACATCGAGTGCCAGCAGTCGCGCATCGACTTCCGCCTGCGCTCGCGCTACCTCGACGAGCAGGCGAGCGACCTCGACGACGCGCTCGCGCGCATCGAGCGTGCACGCGCGAGCGAAGCAGCGCGGTCTCGATCGGCCTGCTCGGCAACGCCGCCGAGATCGCTGCCCGAGCTGCGTGCAGCGCGCGCAGGCCGGCGGCCTGCGGCCCGACCTCGTCACCGACCAGACCTCGGCGCACGACCTGGTCAACGGCTACCTGCCGGCCGGCTGGACGCGTCGCGCAGTGGCAGGCGGCGCAGGCCGAGCCGGAGCAGCACGCGTCGCTGCGCGACGCCGCGGCGCAGAGCTGCGCGATGCACGTGCAGGCGATGCTCGACTTCCAGACAGCATGGGCGTTCCGGTCGGTCGACTACGGCAACAACATCCGCCAGGTCGCGTTCGACGCAGGCGTCGCAGAACGCGTTCGACTTTCCCGGCTTCGTGCCGGCGTACATCCGGCCGCTGTTCTGCCGCGGCAAGGGGCCGTTCCGCTGGGTCGCGCTGTCGGGCGACCCGGAAGACATCCGCAAGACCGACGCGAAGCTGAAGGAGCTGTTCCCGCGACGACGCGCACCTGCACCGCTGGCTCGACATGGCCGCCGAGCGCATCGCCTTCCAGGGACTGCCGGCGCGCATCTGCTGGATCGGCCTGGGCGAGCGCCACCGCGCCGGCCTCGCGTTCAACGAGATGGTGAAGTCCGGCGAGCTGAAGGCGCCGATCGTGATCGGCCGCGACCACCTCGACTCCGGCTCGGTCGCGAGCCCGAACCGCGAGACCGAAGCGATGAAGGACGGCACGCGACGCCGTGTCCGACTGGCCGCTGCTCAACGCGCTGCTCAACACCGCGGGCGGCGCGACCTGGGTCGTCGCTGCACCACGGCGGCGGCGTCGGCATGGGCTACTCGCAGCACGCCGGGCGTCGTGATCGTCTGCGACGGCACCGACGCGGCGGCGAAGCGCATCGAGCGCGTGCTCTGGAACGACCCCGGCGACCGGCGTGATGCGCCACGCCGACGCCGGCTACGAGGAAGCGATCGCGTGCGCGCGCGAGCAGGGCTGTGCAGCTGCCGATGCTGGACCGCTGACGATGGCGCAGCGCGGGCGATCCACCTCCGCTACCTCAACCACCCCGACGTCGAGGCGCTCGCGCTGAGCGACGCCGAGATCCTCGCGGCGGTCGAGCAGGGACTCGTCGCGCAGGGTCGCGGCGAGACGACGATCGAGCCGCGCGTGCACCTCGATGCCCGAGCAGCGACGGCTACGGCCACTTCAACGTCCTGCGCGGCTACATCGCGCGCCGCTCGGCCTCGCCGGGCGTCAAGATCGTCGGCGACTTCTGTCGACAACTACGAGCGTCGGCCTGCCGTCGGAGCTCGCGCTGCTGAACCTGTTCGATCCGACGACCGGCGTGCCGATCGCGCGTGCATCGACGCGACCGACATCACCGACATGCGCACCGGCGCCGTCACCGGCGCTCGGCGCGCAAGCACCTCGCGCGCAAGGGCGCGAAGGTGCTCGGCCACATCGGCGCGCGCGGCACGGCGTACTGGAACGTGCGCCTGCTCGACTCGATCTGTTCGCGTTCGACGAGATCCGCGTCCATTCGCGCCGGCCAGGAAAGCCGCGACGCGTTCGCCGCGCGGCTGCGCGCGCGACCTCGGCAAGCGAACGGTCGTCGCCGCCGACGACTGGGAGTCGTGCGTGCGCGGCGCCGACATCGTCGTCGAGGCGTCGCGCCTGCCGAAGCCCGAGCCGATGCTGAAGACCGCGTGGATCAAGCAGGGCGCGTTCGTCATCCCGTACGGCACGATGAGCGCGGTCGAGCTCTCGCTCACCGACATCATGGACAAGATCGTCGTGGACGACTGGGGCCAGTGCGCGCAAGCGGGCCCGTTCGGCGCGCTGCGCGCGCACGTCGACAGCGGCACGCCTCATCGGAGCAAAACCTGCACGCCGAGCTGGGCCAGATCGTCGCCGGCCTGAAGCCGGGCCGCGAGACGCGACGACGAGACGATCCTGTTCTGGCACCGCGGCCTGTCGCTCTCCGACATCGCGCTCGGCGCGTGCGATGCTCGCAAGGCCGAGCGCTCGGCATCGGCCAGCGGCTGCGCTTCCGCTGAACGGCGCCTCGCCGATGCCGATCGCCAACGCGCGCATGTATTCGATCACTGGCCGAGTGGCAGGCCGATTGGCACCGCGTGCCCGGCTGGGCGCTCGCGCGCGCCGACCTCGAATGGCCGATCGTCGACCACGACGCGCCTGCGCCGCTCTCCGCGCTCTGGTCGCGCGGCGACCTTGGCGCTGGTGCTCATGTGCGGCCTCCCGTTCGCGCGTCGCGCTCCGCGGCCGACGCTCGTCGCCGCGCCGGTCCCGGGCCCGGCGCGCTATGGGGCCGGCCGGTCTACTGCAGCGACATCGTCGTCGCCGCTCGGTCGCCGCACCGCTCGCTCGAGGACACGTTCGGCGGCATCGTCGGCTACCACGCTCGCCGACTCGATGTCGGGCGCAGTCGCCTTGCGCGACCACCTGCTGCCGATCCGCGCGGCGCGCGGCGCGCGGCTCTACCGCGGCGCCGTCGGCGGCCTCGTCAACGCCCAAAGGCGTGATCGATGCGCTCGCCGACGGCCGCATCGACGTCGGCCCGCTCGACAGCTGCAGCCGCGACTGATCGAGCGCTACGACCCGGCGCGTGCCGCGCGAGGTGCGCACCGTTGCGAGCACCGTCATGCGCCCGATCCGCCGCTCGTCGCGACAGCGCCCATCGCGCCCGACGCGCTCGCGCGCCTGCGCGAAGCGCTCGTCGGCACGCATCGCGCGCGCGAGCTCGCCGCGACGATGGCGCGCCTGCAGCTCGCGGGCTTCGCCGTCGTCGGCCCCGCCGACTACGACGTGCTCCCTGCCATCGCCGATCGCTCCTGCTTGCGTTCGAGGACCTCTGAATGACGACACCGATGATCAGGCGCTTCTTCCTCGCCCTCGTCGCCGCGCTCGTGCCGCTCGTCGCCGCCGCGCAGGCGACCGACGCCAAGCCGATCCACGTCGTCGTCCCGTTTCCGCCGGGCGGACCGACCGACGTGCTCGGCCGACTGCTCGGCCAGGCGCTCGGCGACACCTTTGGCCAGACGGTCGGTGGTCGAGAACAAGGTTGGCGCCGCCGGCAACATCGGCGTCGATGCGGTCGCGAAGGCGCCGCCCGACGGCACGACGGTCGGCATCATCCCTGCCGGCAACATCGCGGTGAATCCGACGCTGTTCGCGAGCCTGCCGTACAAGGCTGCCGACCTCGCGCCGGTGACGATGCTCGCGACCGTCGACAACGTCCTCGTCGTCAGCGCCGAGTCGGTGTCCGGCGAAGAGTGTCAGGAGCTGCTCGATCTCGCGGCGAAGAAGCCCGGCACGCTCACCTATGCGTCGCCCGGCGCGGGCAGCCAGGCGCATCTCGCGGGCGCGCTGCTCGAGCTGAGCACCGGAGTGCAGCTGCTGCATGTGCCGTACCGCGGCATCGCTCCCGCCGTCAACGATCTCGTCGGCGGCCAGGTCTCGATGATGTTCGCGCCACTGCAGACTGGCGCTGCCCTTCGTCAGAGAGCGGCAAGCTCGCGCGCTCGGCGTCGCGAGCCAGAAGCGCTCGCCGCTCTTGCCCGAGCTGCCGACGATCGCCGAGCAGGGCGTCGCCGAAGTTCGAGGCGTGTGTCGTGGTACGCGCTGATGGTGCCGGCCGGAACGCCCGCCGATGTGATCGACAGCTCAGCGCCGCGACGATGCGCTTTCTCGCGCTGCCCGACACGCGCGCCAAGCTCGCCGCGCAGGAATGGACCCCGGCGGCGCTCGCCGCGAGGACCTCGCCGCGACGGTGCGCGCCGAGAGCGCGCGCTGGAGCGACGTCGTGCGCAAGCAGAACATCAAGCCCGAATGAGTGGCCCCACGCCGATGCTGCTCTCGTCGCGGGCGCCCTGACGCTCGACGACCTGCAGCGCCTGCATGCGGGCGGCAAGCGTCGCTCGCGATCGACGCCGTGGCGCGCGCGCGGATCCGCGCCAGCGCCGAGGTCGTGCAGCGCGCCGCCGCCGGCGACGCGCCCGGTCTACGGCGTCAACACCGGCTTCGGCAAGCTCGCCGGGACGCGCATCGGCGCGAACGACCTCGCGCTGCTGCAGCTCAACCTGATCCGCTCGCACAGCGTCGGCGTCGGCGCGCCGCTCGCGCGCGCGAGATCGTGCGACTCGTCACTCGCGCTCAAGGCGGCGGAGCCTCGCGCGCGGCCACTCGGGCGTGCGCGAGAAGGTCATCGACGCGATCGTCGCGGTCCACAACGCTGGGCTCGTGCCGTTCGTTCCGTCGCAGGGGTCGGTCGGCGCGTCGGGCGACCTTGCGCCGCTCGCGCACCTGACGCTCGCGCTGATCGGCGAAGGCGAGATGTGGCGCGACGGCGAGCGCGTTCCGGCGGCGCCGCGCTGCACGACGCCGGCCTCGCGCCGCTGGTGCTCGAAGCGAAGGAAGGCCTCGCGCTCATCAACGGCACGCAGGTCTCGCACCGCGCTCGCGCTGCACGCGCTGTTCGCCGTTCGAGCCGGTGCTCGAGGCGGCGCTCGTCGTCGGCGCGCTGACGGTCGATGCGGCGCGCGGCAGCGACGCGCCCGTTCGATCCGCGCATCCACGCGCTGCGCGGCCAGCCCGGGCAGATCGACGTCGCCGCGCTACTACCGCGGCGCTGCTGCGCGGGCAGCGAGATCCGCCGCTCGCACCTGCAGGGCGACGACCGCGTGCAGGACCCGTACAGCCTGCGCTGCCAGCCGCAGGTCGTCGGCGCATGCCTCGACCAGATGCGCCACGCCGCGCTCGTGCTCGTGCGCGAGGCGAACGCGCGTCACCGACAACCCGCTCGTCTTCGCCGGCGACGGCGAGGCGAAGCGGCGATCGTGTCCGGCGGCAACTTCCACGCCGAGCCGGTGGCGCTCGCCGCCGACGCGATGGCGGTCGCGATCGCCGAGGTCGGCGCGATCGCCGAGCGGCGCATCGCGATGCTGATCGACGCCAGCGTGTCGCGCCTGCCGCCGTTCCTCACGCCCGAGCCCGGCCTGAACAGCGGCTTCATGATCGCCCACGTGACCGCGGCGTCGCTCGCGAGCGAGAACAAGTCGCTCGCCCATCCGGCGAGCGTCGACAGCCTGCCGACGAGCGCGAACCAGGAGGACCACGTCTCGATGGCGACCTTCGCCGCGCGCCGGCTCCAGCCGATGATCGCCAACACGGCGACGATCCTCGCGATCGAGCTGCTCGCCGCGGCGCAGGGGATCGAGTTCCTGCGCCCGCTCGCGAGCTCGGCGCCGCTCGAGGCTGCGCACGCGCTGCTGCGCCAGCACTGCGCGCCGATGCCGAGCGATCGCTCTCTCTTCAGCCGACATCGAGCGCGCAACCGCGCTTGTCCAGGGACGGCGCGATGGCGCGTGTATTTCGCACGATCCGGCGACCTTCCGGCGCTCTGGCATCCGGCCTGAGCGATACGCGCTGTTCGCGCAAACCACGCGAATCGGGGGACGCTGCGCAGGCGCGCATGCGTTACAACTTCGACCGTTCAGTGCGACTCCGGCGACCGATCGTCGTCGGTCGCCGCAGGAGTCGGAGAGCGGAGGAATCGTGCAGGGCAATCAGGGAACCATCGAGCAGGGCCAGGGGCGACGCGAGAACGGCGAGCTGCCGTCGCGCGCTGCGCGGCACAACGAGCGCCCGCGCGGCCAGGGCTGGCGCCGGGACGATCTGGGCGGGCTCGGCCTTCGATCTGGCGCAAGGCCTCGAGATCACGGTGTTCGAGACCAGGATGTCGGTCGAGGATCTCGACGAGCTGTTCCGGTAGCTTCTGATCGGCGCGAGCCCGCCGGACGCCGCCGGCGCCGCTGCGGCTACAGTGCGCTGCAAACGGCGAGCAACTGCCCGCTCGCCGGCGCACCTCTCGTTCGTTCCCCGCCGCGAAAGGAATCCGCATGAAGAAGCACGTGACCCTGCTCGCCGCCGCCGCGTTCGTCGCGACGCTCGCCCACGCGCAGGAGACCAAGGTCGCGATCGGCATCTCGGGCTGGACCGGCTTCGCGCCGCTCACGCTCGCCAAGGAAGCCGGCATCTTCAAGAAGCACGGCCTCGACGTGACGATCAAGAAGATCCCGCAGAAGGACCGCCACCTCGCGATCGCCTCGGGCGACGTGCAGTGCGCGGCGACGACGGTCGAGACCTGGATCGGCTGGAACGCCGCCGGCGTCGCGACGACGCAGATCTTCCAGCTCGACAAGAGCTACGGCGCCGACGGCATGGTGGTGAAGCCCGGCATCGCGAAGATCAGCGACCTGAAGGGCAAGACCGTCGCCGCGAGCCCGCCGGGCACGTCGCCGTACTTCGCGCTCGCCTGGATGCTGAAGAAGAACGGCCTCTCGACCGAAGGACGTGAAGGTCGTCAACCTCGAGCCGCAGGCCGGCCGCCAACGCGATCATCGCCGGCACCGACGGCATCGATGCGGCGATGACCTACGAGCCGTACCTCTCGGCGGTGCGCGCCAAGCCCGAGGCCGGCAAGATCATCGCGACCACGCTCGACTACCCGATGGTGATGGACACCTTCGGCTGCACGCCGAAGTTCCTGGCCGAGAACCCGAAGGCCGCGAAGGCGCTCGCCGACAGCCTACTTCGAGGCGGTCGACATGATCAAGGCCGAGCCGAAGAAGAGCTTCGAGATCATGGGCGCCGACGTCAAGCAGAGCGGCGAGGCGTTCGAGAGCAGCCAGAAGTACCTGCGCTGGCAGGATCGTGCCGCAAACCAGAAGTTCTTCGCCGGCGAGCACGCGCAGTTCAGCAAGGAAGCGGCCGACCTGCTGATGGAGGTCGGGCATCATCAAGTCGGTGCCCGATCATGACCAAGCTCGCCGACACGCAGCTTCATCAAGTGACGTCGCCGTGAAGCCGCTCGTGCCGGTCGCGCCGGGCGCGCGGCTCGCCCTCGGCGTCGCCTTCTTCGTCGTCTTCGTCGCCGCCTGGTCGGCTGGCGACCTTCGGCGGCTTCGTGTCGCAAGACCTTTCTCGCCGACCCGCTGACGATGCTGCGCTAGGGCTGGACGCTGCTCGACGCAGATGGGCTTCGGCTGGGACATCGGCATGGACGGTGTGGCGCGTCTTCGGCGGCTTCGTGATCGCCGCGCTGCTCGCGCTGCCGCTCGGCGTGCGCGATGGGCGCGTACAAGCCGGTCGAGGCGTTCTTCGAGCCGTTCGTGAGCGTTCGCGCGCTACCTGCCGGCGAGCGCGTTCATCCCGCTGCTGATCCTCTGGGCCGGCATCGGCGAGGCGCAGAAGCTCGCGCTGATCTTCATCGGCAGCTTCTTCCAGCTCGTGCTGATGATCGCGGTGATCGTCGGCAACACGCGGCGCGACCTGGTCGAGGCGGCCTACACGCTCGGCGTCGGCGACCGGAGCCTGATCCGCCGCGTGCTGCTGCCCGGCGGCCGCGCCCGAGATCGCCGAGGCGCTGCGCATGGTGCTCGGCTGGGCGTGGACCTACGTGATCGTGGCCGAGCTGATCGGCGCGTCGAGCGGCATCGGCCACATGATCACCGACAGCCAGGCGCTGCTCGCCACCGACCAGATCATCTTCGGCATCATCGTCATCGGCGTGATCGGCCTGGTCAGCGACGTGCTCTTCAAGTGGATCAACCGGCGCATGTTCCCGTGGGCGCAGCTCCGCTGATGAACGCGGACGTGCGATGGCGAGCGCAGCCGCTGCGCGACAGCGACAGCGCGCGTCGAGTACGAGCGGCGCATCCATCGCGTCGTGGCCCACATCGACGAGCATCCTCGATGCGCCGCTCGACCTCGAGACGCTGGCCGCGGTGGCGCACTTCTCGGCGTTTCACTTCCACCGGCTCTTCCGCGCCTGGACCGGCGAGACGCTCGGCGACTACCTGCGCCGGCGCCGCATCGAGACCGGCGCGCTGCGCCTCGTGACGCAGCCGCGCTCGATCGGTGCTCGACGATCGCGCTGGCGGTGGGGCTTCGGCTCCGGCGAGGCGTTCGCGCGCGCGTTCAAGGCGCGCTTCGGTCGCGACGCCGAGCGCGTGGGCGCGAAGAGAGCGCAATTCCGGTCAGGCGCGAGCGCAGCCTCGATCAGGCGACCGCTGGCACTCGACTTCGATCATGGGTTCCCCGCAACCCGCCTGATCGAGGACACGACCATGACCGCTGAACGTCTCGCTGATCGACATGCCGGCGACGCCCGATCGCCTACTTCCGCTCACACCGGGCCGTACGGCCAGCCCGTCGCGCGCTTCTGGATGGAGCGCGTGGCGCCGTGGATGGCCGAGAACGATCTTGTTCGGCCGCGTGCGCTACGGCATCTCGCACGACGACCCGACGATCACCGATCGCCGGCGACAGTGCCGCTACGACGCCGGCGTCGCGGCCGACCCGAAGGAGGTGCTCTCGGGCCAGCCGCTGCGCACCGTGTTGCCCGGCGGCCGCTACGCCTGCACGCGCTTCGAAGGCACCGTCGACGACATCGATGCCGCCTGGCAGCGTCTGCTCGGCCGGCTGGCTGCCCGCGAGCGGCCTGCAGCTCGATGCCCGGCCGCATGCTCGAGCACTACCCGGTCGACGCGAGCTTCGACCCGCAGACCGGCGTCTTCGAGCTGCGACATCTGCATCCCGGTGGCGCTGACTAGACGGATGCGGATCCGCGGCGCCCGCGCTGGGCACGGGCGACTGCAGCCGCTGCGGCAGGCGTGCACGCGGTGCGGCGGAGTAGAGTGCACGCTCCGCTGCCCGGAGCATGGCCATGCAAGCTCGCAGCCTGATCCGCCCGCTTCTCGTCGCCGTCGCCCTCGCTCGTCGCAGGCGTCGGCGATGGCGCAGGCCACCGACAAGGATGCGCTGCGACACGACCTCGAAGCAGAGACCGCGACGAAAGCCCTCGACCGCGAAGCCCGCGGCCGCGACGAAGCGGGCTCGACTTCGTGCCCAGCGGCAGCCTCAAGGAGACGACGACGCGGCCCGACGGCACCGGGCGCGAACGCCGCAGACCCCGCCAAGGAAGGCTGGCACTGCGACCATTCGGCGGCGAGCGACGCCTGACGATCCTGAGCTTCCAGCGCATGACGCCGCGAGCGTCGGCGCTCCTCACCGTGCGCGGCCTGACGCGCAGCTTCCGGCGCAGGCGCGGCGGCGCGCCGACCGTGGCGCTGCGCGCGACCGATCTCGACGTCGCCGAGAACGACTTCGTCACCATCCTCGGCCCATCGGGCTGCGGCAAGAGCACGCTGCTGCGCATCGTCGCCGGCCTCGACCAGCCGACCGCGCGGCGAGGTGCTGCTCGACGGCCGGCGCATCGACGGCGCCCGGCGCCGACCGCGGCATGGTGTTCCAGAGCTACACGCTCTTCCCGTGGCTGACGGTGCTCGACAACGTCTGCTTCGGCCTGCGCGAGCGCGGCCTGGCGCGCGCCGAGCAGCTCGAGATCGCCAACGGCTTCATCGCCAAGGTCGGCCTGCGTCGGCTTCGAGCACCACTACCCGAAGCAGCTCTCGGGCGGCATGCAGCAGCGCACGGCGCATCGCCCGCGCGCTCGCCAACGGCCCGCGCATCCTGCTCATGGACGAGCCCTTCGGCGCGCTCGACCACCAGACGCGCGAGCTGATGCAGGAGCTGCTGCTCGGCATCTGGGAAGCCGAGCGCAAGACCGTGCTCTTCGTGACCCACGACATCGACGAGGCCGTCTTCATGGGCTCGCGCGTCGTCGTGATGAGCGCGCGGCCGGGGCGGATCAAGCTCGATCGGCCGGTGCCGATCGCGCATCCGCGCCACTACTCGGTGAAGACGACGCCAGAGTTCAGCGAGATCAAGAAGGAGCTGACGGAGCAGGTGAGTGGAGGAGGTGCGGGCGGCGCAGGGGGAGGTAGGCCTCAGCCCTCTTGATGCACAGCGCCCCGCTGCCGCGCGGCCGGGCGCCGCCAGCCTGGACTATGAGGCGCGGCATCGCCCTTCTGGCGATCGCCTTGACAGCCCTCGACCGACGTGCGGACGCTTTTGGCATCGTGACTGAGGATCATGCTTCCTCTTCGCGTACAGGTCTGCAGAGTCCTCGAAGTCGGGGTTCACGAACGCGTCGCTCCCGAACTCCGGCAGTGCCACCGGATTCTTGCCGCCGTTCCTTTCTCTTCCATGCGGCCAGGTCGCCATCGTGCAAGCTGACGTCGACATAGCTCGGCCCCTGGCGGGCGAGTAGGTGCACGTGATCTCCCCGGGACTTGGGATCGGTCGCTTTCGAGCGTCGCTGAGCGGGCTGACGATCTGCTGGATCTCGGCCACCGTCACCAGCTTGCACGGATCCGGAATCGTCGAAGCTGCCGCGCGACGAGCGCCGGATGTATAGCCAGAGCGACGGTGACGGCGCACGACAAGATCGCGCGCGAGTTCCGAACCGATGACTTCATCCGGACATCCTCAGAGGGGCAGCGGGCCGGCTGCGGCGGTGCTGCGCGGACACGCTCGTCGGGGACGAGACTCAGGATACAGGCCTCCAGGTAACCTTCGATGTGATTCGACGTTGAACCACGACGACCGGCTGCGACCGATCCAGCGAATCCCCTCAGCCCTGGACGTGGGCAGAGCGCGAGGTCGAAGCGCGACGCGGCACGCGGTCGAGCTCGGAGCTGCGGTCGACGAGCAACGCGCGCCGTAACGCACCCGCGTCCGGAGCGCGTTCCGAGGAAGCGGCGCAGCTAGGCATGCAGGTTGCGGCCGCGCTGCGCGGGCTGGTCCTGGAAGCGGCGGAAGGGCACGAAGCTCACCCTCCGCATCGAGCACACGCTCCACCGCCGCCGTGCCGAGGGCGCGGATCAGCTCATCCCCGAGGTCGGCATCGCAACGCGTAGAAGCCATGCTCCTCGCTGCCGGCGCCTGCGGTCAGCCGGCGCTCGTGGCCACGCCGGTACAAGTTCGAGGCCGCGCCGCACGTGCCGCAGCTCGGCGACGTCGCACAGCCCGGCCAGCCGCACACCCAGGCCGTGCGGACCGAGCGCCTGCACGAAGCGCTGCATCGGTTCGTGGCCCCGCCGATCGGCACGACGACGATGCCTTCGGCCAGCAGTGTCGCGGCCGCGCCGCCGCGCCAGCGCTTCGAGCGCCGCCTGGTCGCTCCAGCCCTCGACCAGGATCGCCGCACGCGCCGCGCGGCAGCGCTCACCAGGCGACGCGCGGCGTCGGGGTCGAGCGGCGGGCGCGGGCCGGACGTGGGTGGCGTCGTTGCAGGAGGTTCCACGTTCGCATCATGCCGTCACGCGGCCTTGCGCGCGTCGCGGTGGGTTTGCGCGCGTCGCGTCGCAGGAGCACGCGCGGATCAACGCTTCTGGTACGGGTGGAAGATGTGGTCCTTCGCCTTCACGGCCACATGGCACGCGTGTCCGCAGTCTGAGGGCGCTGGGATCGGCCGTGAACTTGTCGGATGCGGCTTCGTAGTTGAACAGCGCGTATCCCCATCCGCCGCTTTTCGGAAATCTCTTGCTGTCCTTTTCGATGACGAAAGCCTGCGTGAAGACGTCTGGCACATCCACGACGAAGGGGGCCTCCGTGCTCTTCTTCGGCTTCCACTGGAGCTTCACGATCTTGGAGCCATCCGGGAAAGGCTGGCCGTTGCCCGGAACGCCGGCCTTGTACGCCTTGATCATGGTCGGATTGGCGACGATCACCTTGAGCACTTCGTCGGTCCGGGCGGAAGAGACCACCGCCCAGTCCTCGTATCCCTTGAAGTCGGAGAACGCGATTCCGCTCGGCGATTTCAGCGAGTACTTGTCCTGCGCGTAAACGGCCGTGCCGCCCAGGACGGCGAGCACTGCCGTGGCTATCGCAATCGTGAGCTTGCTTTTGCGCTTCATGGCTGATCCTTCTTGAGTGTCGTGGACGAGCGCATTTGCCCGGCGATTTGAACGTCGCGGTCTGCGCCGCCGGACGCCGCCCGCCTCGGGACCACCGCCTCGACCGGCACAGTGTGCTCGCGCCAAAGCGGCACGTTGACCATGACGATCGGGGGCTGACCAGGGACCAACGTGCAATAAAGCCGCGCGGCATCATTTCTGGTGTGATCGTTGACCAGTCGCGCGCACGCTCGGGCGCCGTCCCGCCTAACGACGCTGGTAGAGAAAGAGATGTCCGAGGAAATCATGGAAGACCGCCGCAGCTTCCTGGCACGGCCTCACCACGTTCGTTGCCGCCGAGTTCGCAGTGGTCGGTTCCGCGAGCGCGCAGCCCACCGCCAGATGGCGTGACGCGGCCACGACGAAGCCCGGGACGAACACCTCGTTCGGTCCGCTGAGGCAGATCGATGCCGGCGTGCTGAACGTCGGCTACGCCGAGGCTGGGCCCGCCGACGGTCCTGCCGTCGTCCTGCTGCACGGCTGGCCCTACGACATTCACAGCTTCGTCGATGTCGCGCCGCTGCTCGCCGCCAGCGGGCTATCGCGTGCATCGTCCCGTACCTGCGCGGCTACGGCACGACGCGCTTCCTGTCGAGCGACACCGTCCGCAACGGCCAGCCGCCGGCGCTCGCGCTCGACACCGATCGCCTTGATGGACGCCCTCGAGATCGCAGACGGCCATCGCTCGCCGGCTTCGACTGGGGCGCGCGGACCGCCGACATCGTCGCCGCGCTCTGGCCGGAGCGCTGCAAGGCGCTGGTCTCCGTCAGCGGCTACCTGATCGGCAGCCAGGCAGCCGGCAAGATGCCGCTGCCGCCGCGAGGCCGAGCTGCAGTGGTGGTACCAGTACTACTTCGCCACCGAGCGCGGCCGCGCCGGCTACGAGAAGTACCGGCGCGAGTTCGCCAAGCTCATCTGGCAGACTCGCCTCGCCGAAGTGGCATTTCGACGACGCCACCTTCGACCGCAGCGCCGCGGCCTTCGACAACCCGGATCACGTCGCCATCGCCATCCACAACTACCGCTGGCGGCTCGGCTCTGGCCGAGGGCGAGGCCGAGTACGACGAGCTCGAGAAGCGGCTCGCCGCAGCGCCCCGTCATCGCCGTGCCGACGCATCACGCTCGAGGGCGACGCCAACGGTGCGCCGCACCCGATCCGAGCGCCTACGCCAAGAAGTTCTCCGGCAAGTACGCGCACCGGACGATCACCGGAGGCATCGGCCACAACCTGCCGCAGGAAGCCCCGCAGGCCTTTGCTCAAGCGGTGATCGAGGTCGATCGGTCTGCGTCGACGTGACCTCGTCGGTCCGTCGTACCTCGCCACAGTCACCCGAAAGTGAAGGAATAGACCTGGCTTCCGGGCTCGAGGAACTCGATCTCTGAATTGCCGATCCACGATCGGCTTCGGCTGGCGGATGAGCTGATACATGCGCTGCTCGACGAGCATGCCTTTGCCCTCTGCATCGACGTCGGTGCCGTGCGCAGGCCCCGGCGGCTTGCCGTCGATGAGAACGCGGAATGGCACCGGCTTGCCTGCGCGCGGCGGGCCCCATAACGAGGTGTAGATCGCGTGCATGAAAGCGCAAGACGACGCGACCATTCGCTCGCTCGAGCGTCGTCGCCTCGCGCTCGACCCTCCAATCACCGGCCAGCGCCCACTGGTTCGAGCCGCCAACTGCCCCGGCGGTGCGTAGAGCCCAGCTCTTGCCGACCGTCAGTCCGCCCGGCGAGGCGAAGTTCTCGGCGCGCGCCGCGCCGACATAGGTCTCGGGCGAACGCAGGTCGTCCCAGTCGCCGTCGGCCAGGCTGCCGGCGCCTTCGACGCGAACGAGGGAGGGTTCGACATCCTTCGCTCCCCGCCTCGACCAGAAGCTGCTGGATGACCTTCTCCGGACTCCTCGTAGCGTCCCTCGCCGAAATGGTGGTAGCGGACCGACCCGCGCGCATCGACGATGTAGAGCGCCGGCCAGTACGCGTTGTGGAACGCGCGCCAGATCGCCTGCTCGCTGTCGATAGCGACGGGGAAGTCGACCCCCAGCCCGGCGGAGGCCGTCCGGATGTTGTCGAGATCCTTCTCGAAGCTGAACTCACGGGTGTGGACACCGATCACGACCAGCCCTTGGCTCTTGTACTTGTCGGCCCAGGCGTGCACCGCGTGGAAGCGTGCGCTGCCAATTGATGCAGGTGTAGGGTCCAGAACTGCACGAGCACCACCTTGCCACGCAGCTCGGCCGTGCTGAGCGGCCGGAGTTCAGCCAGGCGACGGCGCCGTCGAGCGCTGGCATAGTCCCTCTCGGAGCCAGCCGAAGGAGATATTAGTGGCGCTCGCGCCCCCATTTTCTCCCCGCCTGGATGTCACCGGTCGCCGCGAGCCCACATGCGGCCGCGACGACGATCGCCAAACAATTTGCCTTCATCACGATCCCTCACGCCGGACGCAGGTGGGGAAGCCGCATTCTGCCCCCCGCGCTGCATCTCGTAGATTGCGCCGTTCGCCCACGGTCTCTATCCTTCGAAGAACAGCCACCATCCGGAGTCACGATGACCGACCAGGAAGCACCGCAGGAGCTCTTTGAGTCGCCGCCACCAGATGTTCCCGGTGCTCAGCGACGGCCGAGATTGCGCGCATCCGGCGTTTCCGGTACCGCGCAGCACATCCTGCGCGGCACGCGCCTCGTTCACGCGCCGGCGAGCCAGGCACAGGGCATGTTCGTCGTGCTGAAAGGCGTGGTCGTGCGGTCAGCCAGCGCGATGGCATCGACGCGTCGTCGCCCATCGTCGCAGCACAGGCCCCGGCGAGTTCATGGCCGAGGTCGGCCAGCGCTCGTCGGGCGGCCCGTCGCTCGTCGACGGCCACGCCGAGGAGGCCGTGCGAGGCGCTGCTGATCCCGCCGTCGCAGCTGCGCGCGCTGATCATCGCCGAGGCCGATCTCGGCGAGCGCCTGGTGCGCGCGCTGATCCTGCGCCGCGTGGCGCTGATCGAAGTCGGGCGCCAGCGGGCCGGTGCTGATCGGCCAGCCGCGCTCGGCCGATCTGCTGCGCCTGCAGAACTTCCTGCGCCGCAACGGCGCAGCCGTACCACGTCGTCGACGCCGGCGCAGGACGACGTGCTGCCGCGGCCTTGATGGAGCAGTACGGCGCGGCCCCGGGCGAGCCGCTGGTCGTCTGCCCCGACGGCTCGGTGCTCGTCAACCCGACGAGAACGCGCTGGCGCGCTGCATCGGCATGGTCGACACGGTCGAGCACGACGAGCTGTTCGACGTCGCCGTGGTCGGCGCCGGGCCGGCCGGGCTCGTCGACGGCGGTGTACGCGGCCTCCGAAGGGCTGCAGCGTCGTCGTGCTCGATTGCCGCTCGCTACGGCGGCCAGGCCGGCGCCAGCGCGCGCATCGAGAACTACCTCGGCTTCCCGACCGGCATCTCCGGGCGAGGCGCTGGCCGGCCGCGCCTACGTGCAGGCGCAGAAGTTCGGCGCCGAGATGCTGATCCCGGCCGAAGTGCAGTCAGCGCTCGACTGCGCGCGCACGCAGGCCCGACGCGCGAGCTGCGCGCTGCGCCTCGCCGACGGCCGCCGCCTGCGGGCGCGCACCGTCGTCATCGCCAGCGGCGCGCGCTACCGCCGGCCCGGCGGTGCCGCGGCTCGAGCGAGTTCGAAGGGCGCGGCATCTGGTACTGGGCGTCGGCGCTCGAGGCGCACGATGTGCGCGCAGACCGAGGTGGCGCTGGTCGGCGGCGGCAACTCCGCCGGCCAGGCGGCGGTGTTCCTGTCGCAGCACGCCGCCAAGGTCCACATGCTGGTGCGCGGGCCCGAGCCTCGCGGCGAGCATGTCGCGCTACCTGATCGATCGCATCGAGGCCACGCCCAACATCGAGCTGCAGCCCGCACACCGAGATCACGCGCGCTGCACGGCGACGCGCCGGCGCGGACTGCGCGGCGGTGTCGTGGCGCGACCATCGCGCCGGGGTCGACGAAGCAGCGGCCGCTGCGCAATCGTGTTCCTGTTCGTCGGCGCCGATCCGGAGACGCGCTGGCTCGAAGGCTGCAACGTCGCGGTCGACGCGCACGGCTTCGTGCTCACCGGCGCGCGCCATCGGCGCGCCGCCGATGGCGCACCAGCCGGCGGCGCTGGAGTCCAGCGTCCCCGGCGTGTTCGCGGTCGGCGACGTGCGCTCGGGCTCGGTCAAGCGCGTCGGCGGCGCCATCGGCGAAGGCGCCGCCGCCGTGGCGCAGATCCACGGACATCTCGAGGCGGCTCGCCTGCATCGTTGAGTCCGGCTTCGCGTCAGGTCAGCTCACGGACTTCCACGACTCCGGGCAGCGGCGCGGCAGATAGCTGGCGCGTGCCGGTCATCGCCCGCGCTCCGGCTCAGGCGCCGGCGGCGACGCTCGTCGCCGACGGCAAGCCCGGCTCGCTCGTCGTCACGGGCTGTGGGCCGGTCGTCGTCAATGCCAGGCCGGGCGGACTCGGCTACTTCTGCACCTGGTACGCGCCGGCTCAGCGCGGCATGCGCTGCGCGACGCGTTCTCGACACTCGATGCGATCGATCAGCTCGGGGTGATGGAGCGACCTGTGGGCGCTCGCCTCTTGCCGGCCAGGTGCCGATGAGCGAAGCGCCCGAACTGGTGTCGCGCACGCCGGTCGATGCCGATCCAACGCTCTGGGGCAGCATCGCCGAACGTCTGGGAAGCGTCGACAGCTTGTATCGCGGCGATCCGGCGCGTCAGGCGCCATGGCGGAGCTATGCGATCGCCCGCCTTGCGCCGGTGCTGGCGCGGATCGGCTGGCAGCAGAGCGGCGACGAGGCTTCGCCGGTGACCGTTCTTCGTACCGACCTCATCGAGACGCTCGCCAGCCTCGGCGACGAGACAACCATCGCCGAGGCGCGCCGGCGCTACGCTGCCCGGGCAAGCGACCCGAGCGCTTTTCCGCCCCCGCTGCGCAAAGGTGATCCTCGCGGTCGTCGCTCGCCACGCTGACGCCGGCGACCTGGGACGCGCCTGCCGCGCGTCGGGCGCGAACCGAGCCGAGCCCGGTGCTCGCTGGACAAGATGTACCACTTGCTGGCGAGCGCACGCGACGAGACGCTGGCGCAACGCGCGCTCGACCTCGCCATCAGCGACGAGCCGAGCGCCACCATCGCCTCAGCCATGGTCGCCGACGTCGCCGAGGAGCATCCTGACCTTGCCTTCGACTTCGCGCTGGCGCACCGCGACCGCTTGAAGACGCGGGTGAGCGAGTCGATGCGCGCTCGCTTCTACCCGGGCCTGGCCACGACATCGAACGATCCGGCCATGGTGGACAGGATCGGACCGATTCGCGACGGCGTCGATCCCGGCGGCGTCGCGTCAAACGGCGCACACCACGATGGCGCGGGTCGGCTTTCGCGCCGACGTCGTGCGCCAGCGGCTGCCCGAGATCGACGCCTGGCTGCGGGCGCGTCCCTGAGCGCGAGCGCGCAGTTTGGGCGACAAGCGGAGGGCCGAGCGGTCGCCCGGGAGCGGCCTCGCCGGCGGTCGTCGCGCTGCCGGTGCGCATGGTGCGCATCGCCTTCCGGAGGTCGCAGCAGCGTGCGTTCAAGGCGTTGCATTTCCGGACTCGCGACAATCTCGTCTTGGCTGGCATAGGTCCTCATGGTTGCGCTCGACGGCGGCCAGGTCGTACGCGTAGTTGACCATGAAGCCAGCCGCCTGACTCAGGCCCTTCTCGCCGATATCTCCCATCCAGTTGAGGCGCTCGAGCCGCGCGCCATTTCCCAGGTGGAAGCGGGCAACCGGGTCGAGCGGTTTGCCTGATTCGTCCTTGGCTTCGAAGAGATAGCGCGCGGCTGCGCGCGAGAGCTCTCACGCAGGGCTTTCGACGGTGTTCGATGCCAATTCGCTTGACGCATTTCGCCGAGACCGGAATGAGGGCTCGCGTCAGGAGAGACTGGTCGTCCTCGCCGCCTTTGTCAAAAGCCATCGGCAGAATCCGGGCAGCGGCGACAAGGTGACGAAGGTGCTCAGCGACGGCAGTTCCTGCTTGAGATCCTCGGCCACCCGCTTCGATCAGGAAATTGCCGAACGAAATGCCGCGCAGGCCGCGCTGGCAGTTGGAGATCGAATAGAAGACGGCGGTCGTGGCGCGCTGCGGCGACGCCGGGAGGCGCCCGCCGCTCAGGAGCGGCGCGCGACGGACGAAGGCACATCGGTGGTCAGCGCGACCTCGACAAAGATCAAGGGCTCATCGCGCAGTGCCGGGTGAAAGAACGCGAAGCAGCGGCGGTCGGCGGGTTGAGACGAAGCCTCAGGTCGTCCCAGCTCGTGATCGCGTGGACGCCCTCATATTGATGATCTTGTCGAGGATGTGGAGCCGGAGTCGACCAGTCGATCCGTTGAAGCGTCGAGGAAGCCCCGGTTGAACCAGGAAGGCGAACAGGTGCGGAAATCGGCGTCCACGGCCGCCAGCGACGGATCTCGTCCAGCGCCGTCAACAGATCCTCGCGCATGGCGACGAGCTGGCCTGTCCCTGCGGCGCGAGATTCATCCGTCGGATCAACTCCGACGGCGCGGCTCGGCGAGGACATGCAGACCGCGCTGCCGCCGTCGAGTCGGGCGTCAGCTGGAAATCGGCGACAGCGCGCTGCACGATCTGGAGATCGGGCCCGAAGCGGCTGCCAGGAGCTGGAAGAACCGCTGGTGTTCTGACCCGTGGCAGGGGCGCGGTAGGCGGCGAGAAGGTGCGACGCCAGCGCAACACCGGAGGCCTCGCCTTGCCCGAAAGCAGCACCAACGCCATCGACTCGAAATCGGCGGTCGCGGTTACTCGCTTGGCCGCCCCACCAGCGAGCCAATCCCGTGAGAAAGCCCTGCGCCTCGGAGCTCATTTGAGTTTCATTTTGAATGATCGGCCCTGCACGCATGCCCTGTCCGAACTGGCCATCTCTCGACCGGCGTTCGAGTGAGAGTCTTAGTCACTACGGGATGTCAGATAAGCTTCTGTGCCGCGGCCATCAGCGCGCCTTGCAGCTCTCGTTGCGATCGGCGTAGTCCTTCCACGCGGTGTCGCGGGCGATCGCCTGCCACTTGCGGACCGTCGGCTCGTCGAGGTCGTAGCACCTTGGCGCCGGCCTTGGCGTAGACGTCGGCGGCGATCTTGTCGTCGGCCTTGGCGGCGTCGGTGGCGAACTTCTCCTGCTCGGCGCCGACCGCCATGATGATGTCCTGGTGCGCCTTGGGCAGCTTGGCGAAGATCTCCTTCGACATCATCAGCGGCTCGAACATGAACCAGTAGGCCTTGTTGCGGCCGCTGGTCAGGTGCTTGGCGATCTCCTCGAGCTTGAACGAGATGAAGCTGGTCGAAGACGTCATCGCCGCGTCCATCGCGCCGGTCTGCATCGCCGCGTAGATCTCGTTCGAGGGCAGCGTAGATCACCGAGGCGCCGGCCTGCCTTCAGCATCATGTCCATCTCGCGGCTGCCGCCGCGACCTTCATGCCCTTGGCGTCCTCGGGCTGGACCAGCGGCGCGCGCGCGGCTGGCGACGCCGCCGGCCTGCCAGATCCAGCTCAGCGACGACGATGCCCTTGTCGTCGAGCATCTTGGTCGAGCATGCTGGCCGACCTCGCGCGGTCTTCCACTGCGCGCCGACCTCGTAGCGTCGGCACCAGCGCCGGCATCAGGCCGATGTTGGTCTCGGCGCACCTCGCCGCCGGCGTACGAGCAGCGGGTAGAGGCTGATGTCGAGCGCGCCCTTGCGCATCGCCGACGAACTGGGCGTTCGGTCTTCATCAGCGACGAGCCGGGATAGACCTCGGCCTTGAGCGCGCCGTTGCTGCGCTTCTCGATGTCGACGGCGAAGCGCCGGCAGAGGCGATCGCGGAAGTCGCCCTCGGTCAGCGTGCCGCCCGGGAACTGGTGCGAGATCTTCAGCGTGACCGGCTGAGCGGCGGCTGGCGAACTCGCGTCGAAGGCAGCCAAAGCCGCCGAGGCGGCGCGCTCTGGACCTCAGTTCGCGCGTCGCGTGATCATCTTCGTGACCTCCGTGTGCCGGATCGAATCACCTGGCCTTATTGCATACATACTTACTGATGGTGCACGCACCGGATATGGCGTATTCCCCTAGTTTGACGCCTCTAGCAGCATACGAAGTCACGCCGATGCGGGCGCTGCCAGTCGGCCCTAAGATTGGCCTCCACCATGAGCCGCATGTCAGACCGTCTTCGCGAAGCCGATCGAGGAGGAGATCACGACGGGGAAGCTGCTTGCCCGGCTCCCGCCTCGACGAAGTCGAGCTCGCGAAAGCGCTTCAACGTGTCGCGCACGCCCGATCCGTGAAGCGCTCAATCTGCTGCTCGGCGAAGGTCTGATCGAGACGCGCCCCCGCCGCGGAGTGGTCGTCACCCGCGTGACGCCTCAGCGCCTGATTGAGATGTTCGAGGTGATGGCCGAGCTCGGAGGTGATGTGCGCCCAGCTCGCCGCCCGGCGGATGTCAGAGGACGAGTTGGCGGCCATCGAAAGCGCGCATGCGGCGATGCGCGGGGCGCCGCGGACGCGCGCGACGCCGACGCCTACTTCTATGCAAACGAGCGCTTCCACTACGCGATCTATACCGCGTCGCACAACAGCTTCCTCTTCGAGCAAGCCGCCTCGCTGCAACGCAAGCCTGCGCCCCTATCGCCGTCTTGCAGCTGCGTGTCGAAACCGCATCCAGCGCTCCTTCGAGGAGCATCAGGCCATCGTCGATGCGCTTGCGCGAAGGCGATGCCGAGCAGGCTGCTGACCAGCGTCCGCAACCATGTCCTCGTGCAGGGGCGAGCGCTTTGCCGACCTCGTATCCAGCCTGTCGCGCCTCGATGCGGCGGATGCCGGGCAGTCCCTCCGCGCCCGTTGGCGCGTGATCGCTGTCGCTTCGGCTTTCAATCATTCCGAGCCAGCCGCGGCGCCGCTTGGCAAGCGGCAAGCGACGCCGCGACCGCGATAACGTACTGTACCCTGACGTCAGTCTTAGGTATACACGCCGCCATAGACTGCGCACGTGCAGTGAAGCGCGTCTCGTTCCTCGATCCACCGATCGAGGGCCGAGCGTCGCTTGAAGCGCGCGGCGATTTCCCGCGCATCGATGAGAGGAGACTCCATGGTGGCTGAGGCCGGCCAGCGTCGATGGCGACTGCAGCGCGGTCGTTGCACCGCGGTGGGTTCGCTGCGGCGGCAGCCGGTGCAGGCGCGCGTCACGCGCACGTGATCGACGCGATCGCCGCCATCGCCAACCAACCCGCCTACGAGCAGGTCACCGGCCGCGCGGTTCGGGGAGATCGATCCCGCCAACCCACATAACCTGCTCATCACCGACATCACGCATCCGCTCGCACGCGATCCGGGGATTAGTGATCACCCGCGCCGTCGCGAGCTTCAGTTGCGTAGTCTGGGCGATTACGTCGACGGCGAGCGGCGTGATGTGCGCACGATCGCCCCAATCGCGGCGGCGACGTCGGCTTTCCCGCCGACTCTTCGTCGCCGCGGGCGACGTGCAACTGCTCTCCGGCTGGCAGGGCGACAACGCCGGCGGCATCGGCGCGTGCCCGCCGGGGCCGACTGCATGCCTCGGCACCGGCTTCGCGCCGGCGCCCGCCTTCTCCAACCACTACGTGAAGACTGCCGGTGATCGTCGGCACGACCGGGAGCATCGTCGGGCGCATCGTCAACCGCAGCGGCCTGAACGGCGCGCCGCTCAACGTGATGGGCAACCCGATCCCCTACTTCCCGGTCGATCCGACCAGAACTCGGGCGACGACGCTGACGACGCATACGAACGAGACCGATCAACGGCGTGATCACCGAGGGCGCGCACCGATCCCGAACAGCGACTGGAAGTACTGCGGCGGCGGCAACGTTCGACGCGCCGACGCCGGTGACGACGCTGCCGGTGCAGGCTCGTGCCTGAAGGGCGGCTTCGATCCGACCAAGCTCTACCAGCTCGAGCTACACGGTGAAGGACCCGTACGTGCTGGGCGCCGGCACGGCCGCGTTCCGCGACGTGCAGTCGTTCTTCCGCTACGAGTCGCAGGACGACGTCGGCACTCCAACCCGCTCGCACGGCATCGATCACGCGGCGATCATCCGCGGGGTGTCGCAGTCGGGCAACTTCACGCGGCCATTACATCTTCCTCGGCATGAACGAGGACGAGGCCGGCCGCATCGTGCACGAGGGCGCCTGGCCGCTCATCGCCGGGCGGCGCGTCGCCAACAACTCGCGCTGGGGCCAGCCCGACGGCGTGCTCGAGCTCTACCAGATGGGCAGCGAAGGCCCGCAGTGGTGGCACGAAGTTCCCGGACCAGGTGCGCGCACCTGCCGACCCGGCGGCATCCTCGACCGCTGCAAGCGCACCGAGCACCTGCCCGAAGATCGTCGAGACCTTCGGCGGCGCGGAGGTGTTCGCGCTGAAGATGACCACGTCCTGGGTCGGCACCGATCCGCAAGAACGGACATCCCGCTGCCCGACAACGTGCGCCGCTACTACCTGCCGAGCTCCACGCACGGCGGCGGCAACGGCAGACCGACCGAGAATCCCGCCGCACGCCGGCGCCGAGCTGCCCCGGCAACAACTGGGGCAACGGGCACGCTGAGGGCGAATCCGGTGCCCTGCCACCGGGCTCGTGAACCGGCATGCGCGTCGCGCTGCGCGACTGGGTGATGAACGGCACCCAGCCGCCGCCGAGCCGTGCTGGCCGCGATCGCTCGAAGGCCAAGAGACCGAACGCACGCTGGTCGATGCCGACCGAAGGCAGCGCATGGGACTTCCCGCAGCGGCAGTTCCGCGGCATCCCGGACTCGATCTCTCGCGCCGGAGAACTTCATCTTCCCGGTGCTCGACTACGACTGGGGCCCGCACTACGACGAGTTCAACGCGAACGGCGTGCCGACCAACATGCCGCCCGCCGATCAAGCACGTGATCAAGATGCTGGTGCCGCGCGTCGACGCCGACGGCAACGAGCTGGGCGGCGTGCCGACCGTGCTGCGCGACGCGCCGCTCGGGACGTACCTCGGCTGGAACATCACGGCCGGGCCCGGGCGACGTGGCGTATGACGGCCGGCCGTTCCACGCCGGCCAGGTCGTGCAACTACGTCGGCGGCATGGTGCCGTTCTCAAGACCAAGGCCGCTGGCGACGGCGATCCGCGCCTGTCGCTCAGGGAGCGCTACGGCACGCATGACGGCTACGTGGCCGCGGTGCGCGCGGCGGCCGACAACGCGGCTTGCCAGGGGCTACCTCAACTGGCAGCGCCGCCGCGTCGTCCAGGTGGGAGCGAAGTGCACGACCGCGCTGGTTGCGCCGGCGGCGGATGACTGGGTCGTCTGGTGAACCAGCATCGGCAGCGACGTCTCGGGCAGCGCCAGCCTGGTGGTTCAGTAGCCGCGTCGTCCTGAGCAGGACGGCGTGCGGCTCCGGCGCCGCGGGATCGCGCGCGAACGAGAATGACTGGGCGAGGAGGCAATCCAGCCAATGCGTCGCATGCCGGCGCGGCATCGATGGTCATCGACTGGAGCGGGCTCGCTGATCCGGGCTTCCAGCGTCCTCACAAACACGGAATTTCAGTGGCGAAGTGACGGGCACCTTCGAGGCGCCGCTCCACAGCGCCGCCGGCCCTCCCGGGAGCCGGCTCATCGGCCTCCCGCGTAATTTTATCCCGTGAGGCGCGACGATTCGGCCGCCTTTCCGAGTGCCGCCAGGGTTTCCAAGTGTCGTGCCAGCACGAATGCCTCGGCAGCGCGGACGGTCGGGATGCGTGGCTGCAGCACGCCCCCACCTTGGCAACGCCACCTCCAAGGCAGGTGCCATCTTCGAACAGATCAAAGCCCGACTTGTCGATCCTCAGCGGCGGATGCGCGCCGAGAGGACAAGGCGTGAAGCATGGGAAACGGCCGGGACGCGCAACGAAGTGCTGGCGGCCGACGACGACCGGGACCTCGGTCATCAGCGGACGCGGGCATGACGCTGCGACCTTCGCGTCGGCCGGCGTTGGGCCGTGACAGGCAAGCCATTGCGCGCGAACGGCGATGACCTGCGGACATTCGGCCTCCTCGCAAGTCAATCGCAGCAGGACATGGCGTTCGACGGGCACGTCATCGCACCAGAACTGCTCACGCCGATGACCATCGATGTCGATGCGAGCCGCGATCGCGACAGTGTGCCGCCCACAGGCTGTCGTGACCTCCGACGTCGCCCTCCATTGCGTTCCGGCGGCGCTGACGCCGGCACTCTGTGATCGGCTTCGTCGATGATCTGAAGGACATTCATTGCACATGCTCCACGACTGTCACAAACCAAGATCGCACCGCGCCGTGCCGTGATGAATGCGGCACAGCGATGGTGCGATCAGGCGCTGACGATGCGGGCCGGGGAAGGGCTGCGTCAAGCGATAGACATGTCGGGGCTCTGGGGTTCCGCTTGCGCCTTGCGGCGCCGCGTGCTAGCTGACACCATCAGTTCATTGACGGAAACACGGCACGGCCATCGCCACAAGACACGCGTGGGCCGCGAGTCAACCGTCCTCGTTGCCCCACGGCGACATCTACCGTTGACGCAGCGCCGCTGAGCTGCGATCTTGACGCCCGTTGATCGCACCCTCCATGTCGTGGCGCAACAGCCAGGGAACATGCGGTGCGATCTCTTTTGCCCATCGCAAGGCTGGTGCCGCATGAATCTCCCGGTGAACTCACGTCAAGTCGATCAGCGCACGGCCTGCCGGTCGTATGCGGTGCTCGACCGGCGCTGCGGCCAAGCGACTTGATCCGAACTACAAACCGCTGGGCGGTCATCGAGTGAGACGGTCTTGGAGCCCTTCGAGCGCGGCTTCGGCCACACCGTTCGGAAATGCGCTGCGGCGAGTGCTGCTGTCTTCCATGGCGGGTTGCGCGCCGACCGAGGTGATCGTGGCCGGCGTCGCGCACGAGAACACGGCCATCGACGGCGTGCAGGAGGATGTCCACGAGATCATGCTCAACCTGAAGGGCGTTGTCTTCCGCCTGCGCAACCGTGACGAAGCGACACTGCTCCTTCGCAGGAGGCGGTCGGCGCCGTGACGGCGGCGATATCCTGACTCCCGGCGACGTCGACGTCATCAACCCCGGCATCTCATTGCACACCTCGCACAGAGCGGCAGGCTCGATATTCCAGATCACGGTGCGAAGGGCGCGCGGCTATGTGCCCGGCAATCTTCGCCGCCAAGACGATCGCGGCATCCTATCGCAACGGCCGCATCATGTTGGACGCATCGTTTTCGCCAGTGCGCCTGAGCTCTGCCGTCGAAAGTGCGCGCGCAGAGCAACGAGACGGCTCTCGACAGGTTGGTGATGGAGATCGAGACCAATGGCTCGATCGCCCCTGACGGAGGCGATCAGCCAGAGCGCCTGCCTCTTGCTAGAGCAACCGGCACTCCTCGACCATGTCGACCCCCGGAGCGACGGGTTGGCCTGGCCACATCGTCTCCGGAACCTGTGGCGACTCCTTTGGAGCTGATGCGCTCCGTGGACGAGCCGAGTCTGACAGTGCGTTCGGGCAACTGCCTGAAAGCCGAGAACTTTGCATCGATCGGCGACCTGATTCGGTGCACCGAGAACGAATTGCTCAAGACGCCGAACCTCGGCCGCAAAAGCCTGAGCGAAATCAAGGATGCAAGCGGTGGCATTGCGCCGGGCTGGCGTTTTTGGCAGCGCGCCTGCAGAACTGGCCGCCGTTCTCGAAGGGCCGAGACGAATTGACCTGCGCTGGGATCGCCGCCGTAGCTGCAAACGACGAATGTCGACGAACGTCAAGGCCCCGAGGTGGGCCGGTCGCTCGTTCTGACCCCGCCCAAGGTCAGCATGCATCAGTTGAGGATCGCGCGTTCGAGATAGTTCACCTGGACACGCCCCTCCTTTCGCGGATCGCCCGGGCAATATGAAACGCCGGGCCCCAGAGAGGGCTCGTTGAAAACCGGCGCCATGGGGTATGCAAGCAAGTCGCGATGCCGGCCTGCACGATGGCCCGGGCGCATTCGGCGCACGGATGGAAGGTCGCGGACCAGGGTCGCACCGGCAGTGCAGTGGCCGCCGCGCGCCGCCGCAGAGATCACGTCTGCGCTCGGCATGCTCCGATCCAGAGCAACGCTCTGGATCGGGCGTGGCGCGCGTCGAGATCGCGCACGCCAGCGGGAGGTCATTGCATGCGGCCAGCGTCGTCATGCCGTCGCTCCAGCACCAGCACCGCGCCGACCCTGTGCAGCCGGCTCGGGCTCTGCCGTGCCGTGGCGATCGCTGCAGGTCGACCAGCGCTTCGATGTCAATGCCATACGCGATCGGACGAGTCAATTCGGGTCGGTGTACGCGGTCTTCACGACGGTGAAGAACTCCTGCGCGTAGCTTGCCCTGCTCCGCGCGGGCCGTAGCTCGATGCCCTTGCGGCCGCCGAACGGCACGTGGTAGTCCACGCCCGCCGTCGGCAGGTTCACCATCACCATGCCCGGCCTGGCTGTGGCGCTTGAAGTGCGTCGCGTACTTCAGGCTGGTGGTCGCGATGCCCGCGGACAGGCCGAACTCGGTGTCGTTGGCCGTGGCCAGCGCTTCCTCGTAGTTCTTGACGCGGATCACGCTCGCCACCGGGCCGAAGATCTTCTTCGCTGGTTGATGCGCATCGACGCCACCGATTCGCTGAACAGCGCCGGCGACATGTAGAAGCCCTCGGTGGCGCAGCTTCAGCCGCTCGCCGCCGCGCGGCCAGCGTGGCGCCTTCGCCTGGCCGATCTCGATGTAGTTCAGGTCCTGCTCGAGCTGGCTCTGGCTCGAGACCGGGCCGATGTCGGTGCCCTGCGCGCAGCGCATCGCCGACCTTGATCTTCGGCCATGCGCGCCTTCATCGCCTCGATGAACTTCGGGTAGATGCCTTCGGTGACGATCAGGCGGCTGGACGCGGTGCAGCGCTGGCCGGTGGAATAGAACGCGCTCTGCACGCTGAGCTCGACGGCCTGGTTCGAGGTCGGCGTCGTCCAGCACGACCTGCGGGTTCTTGCCGCCCATCTCGAGCTGCACCTTCTTGTGGTTCGTGCACGCACTGCATCGGCGATGTTGCGGCCCACGCCGACCGAGCCGGTGAAGCTGATCGCATGGATGCCCGGGTGGTTGACCAGCGCGTCGCCGATCACGCTGCCGCGGCCCATCACCAGGTTGAACACGCCGGCCGGGATGCCCGAGCGGCTGATGATCTCGGCCAGCGCCCAGGCGCAGCCGGGCACCAGGTCGGCGGGCTTGAGGACCACGCAGTTGCCGAAGGCCGAGCGCCGGCGCGATCTTCCACGCGGGAATCGCGATCGGGAAGTTCCACGGCGTGATCAGGCCGACCACGCCGACCGGCTCGCGCGTGATCTCGACGCCGATGCCGGGGCGCACCGAGGGAAGCACTTCGCCCGACGAGGCGCAGGCATTCGCCGGCGAAGAACTTGAAGATCTGGCCGGCGCGCGCGTGGCTTCGCCGATGCCTTCGGCGCTGGTCTTGCCTTCTTCGCGCGCCAGCAGCGTGCCGAGCTCTTCGCTTGCGCGCGAGGATCTCGGTGCCGATCTTGTCGAGCGCGTCCGCGCGCGCCTGGATGCTGCCGGTCGCCCAGGCCGGAAGCGCGGCGGTGGCGGCGGCCGACGGCGGCATCGACATCGCCCGCATCGCCCTGGGCGTATTCGGCGACGACGTCGGCCAGGTTGGAGGATTGATGTTGGGGCTGTAGCTTGCCGCCTTCTTCCATTCGCCCGCGATCAGGTTTCGTGCTGCGCTGTCTTCATCGAACTGCCCTCGCGTCGTTCATCTGAATGTTCTCCGAGTCGGGTGGGTTGGGGAATGGGCGTGGCCGGCCGCGGTTCACAGCGCCGCGGCAACGGCCTCGAGTTGCTTGAGCTGGCGCACCAGCCGCGCGACGAAGGTCTGGGTGACGTGCGGCAGGGCACGGTGGCTCGGGACCAGGATGCCGACCTTCAGCGCGTTCAGCTCCGGGATGTCGAACGGCCGCCACGCGACGTCGCCACTGCTGGAGCTCTTCGATGAAGGCGATCTTCGTGAAGAACGAGATGCCCTTGCCGGCGATGATCAGGCGCTTGACCATCGTCGTCCAGTTGCAGAGTCACGACCGGCTCGATTTCGTCCCAGAACTGGGCGAACTCGCGCGACATCGAGCTGCCGATCGGCGGCTGCCCGAGCGAGCGCAGGAACGGCTGCTTCGCGCAGTCGGCCAGGCTGACCGCGGCCTTCGCCGCGAGCGGATGACCGGCCGCCATCACCACGCCGGTCGGCAGCGCTGCCGAGACCGACCGCCTCGATGCCGGCCGGGAGGCGGCCGACGAACGTCATCCCGACATCGAAGCGCCCGGACTGCAGCTGCGGCACCACTTCCATCGGGCCGTACGAGGCGATCGTGTACGTCACCGCCGGATAGACCTGCGAGAACTCCTCGATCGCCGCCGGCAGGAAGTCGACGAAGAACGAGTCCATCGAAGCGAGCTTGACGTGGCCGGTGCGCTCGCCCTTCAGCGCATCGAGCTCGCTGCGCATGACCTGGAAGTCGTGCAGGGTCGATTGCACGTGCCTGAGCAGCCGCTCGCCTGCGGCGTTCAGGCGCATGCCGTTCGGCATCCGGTCGAACAGCTCGCCGCCGAGCTCGTCCTCGAGCTTCAGGATCTGCCGGTTGACCGCGCTCGCGGCGACGTACAGGTTCTCGGAGGCCTTCCGCACCGAGCCGCAACGGGCCACCTCGACGAAGTACTTCAGGACGCTGGCGTGCACGGGCAGGACGGTCCGGTGGTCGGGTAACGCTCACCCGCCGGATGCGCCTTGCGCCGGCCAGGCGGCGACGACCGGATGATCGCAGGTCACGGCGCCCACGTCGGCGGCGCCGCCCGGCGCGCCCAGGCCGCTGACCTGCGGCTCGAAGAACTCACGGTTGATCGCGAGGAACGGCAGCAGCGGCGCCGGCAGCCGGCGATCCTCGTAGATGGCCTGGGTCGGGCAGGCCGACTCGCAGAACCCGCAGTCGATGCACTCGTCCGGATGGATGTAGAGCGTGCGCCCACCGGTGTAGATGCAGTCGACCGGACAGCACTTCACGCAGGCGCCGTCCTTGACGTCGATGCAGGCGGTGGTGATGACGTAGGCCACGACGTCGGCCTCAGCGTCCTTGCCACTGGGGCTTGCGCTTCTGCTGGAACGCGAGCACGCCCTCGTCCGCGTCCTGCGATTGCAGCGCCGCCACCAGCGCGGGCAGGCGCACCGCCTGGGCCTGCGCCGGCGACAGCGTGGCGGTCTGGCGCACGACCTGCTTGATCGCCTTGAGCGACAGCGGAGCGCAGGCCAGGATCGCCGCGCTCCAGCGCGCGCACCGCGGTGTCGAGCTCGGCGCGCGGCACGACCTCGTTGACGAGGCCGAGCTCGAGCGCGCGCTGCGCCTTGATGCGCTGCCCGGTGAACATCATTCCCATCGCCTGGCGAAACGGGATCTGGCGCTGCAGCAGCGTCATGCCGCCGTCGAGCGGCATGCGCCCGACCAGCGCCTCGGGCAGGCCGAAGCTCGCCTCGTCGCAGGCCACGACGATGTCGCAGCCCAGCACCATCTCGAAGCCGCCACCGAGCGCAAAGCCGTTGACGCGCGCGATCACCGGCACGTTCAGCGTCTCGCGCAGCGCGATGCCGCCGAAGCCGCCGGGACGCGCCGCGGCCCAGTAGTCGACGCCCTTGACCGAACGGGTTCTTCAGGTCCGCGCCGACGCAGAACGCGCGCTCGCCGGCGCCGCGTGAGCACGACCAGGCGCACGCCGTCGTCGGCTTCCAGCGCGGTCCAGATGCGCTGCAACTCGGCCTCGGCCGCGAGGTCGATCGCATTCATCACCTCCGGCCGATCGATCGTGACGGTGGCGACGTGGTCGACCACCTCCAGGCGGACGCTCACGACGCGACTCCTTCGGCGAGGCGGCGCGCCTCGGCCAGCACCTCGGCGGTGTGCTCGCCCCAGGCTCGGCGGCCCGCGGCGCAGGCCCGCCTGCGCGCCCGACATCCCGATCGGGCTGGCGATGAAGCGCAGCGCCCGCCCGGCGCCGTCGCGGCCTTCCGATGATCATGTCGTTGTGCAGCGTCTGCGGGTCGACGAGCGCCTCGCGCATGTCGCGCACCGGTGCCGAGAGCAGGTCCTGCTCCTCGAGCCGGGCCAGCCAGTGCTCGCGCGTGTCGCTCGCGAAGCGCTCGCGGAACAGGCGATGCAGCTCGGGCTTGTGCTTGAACTGCTGCTCCAGCGAGTTGAAGCGCTCGTCGAGCGAGAGGTCGGGCAGGCCGAGCGCGGTGCAGATGTCGCGCAGCGGATTGGCCTTGAACGCGCCGACCAGGACCAGCGCGCCGGTCTTGGTCTCGAACACGCCCGACAGCGGCATCGCCGCCCAGTTGACCTCCGAGTCGGCCATCATGATCATGGCCGCTTCCTGCATCTGCATCGCCAGCATCGAGTTGTAGAGCGACACGCTGACCTTCTGGCCGACGCCGGTGCGCTCGCGCTGCAGCAGCGCGAACAGGATGCCCTGCACCATGTGCATGCCGGCGGTGTAGTCGGCGAGCGCGGTCGGGTAGATCGAGAGCGGAATCTCGTCGTCGGCGCGGCGCGTCATCACGCCGCTCAGCGCCTGGGCCAGCACGTCCTGGCCGCCCTTGTGCGCGTACGGGCCGGTCTCGCCGAAGCCGGTGCCGACCGCGTAGATGATGCGCGGGTTGATGCGCTTGCAGTCTTCGTAGCCGAGGCCGAGCCGCTCCATCACGCCGGCGCGGAAGTTGTTGGTCACCACGTCGGCGTCGGCGATCAGGGCCTTGACCAGCGCCACCTGCGCCGCGTCGCGCAGGTCGATCTCGACGCTGCGCTTGTTGCGGTTCAGGCTGCAGAAGATCGGGTTGTCCTGGCCCGCGACCGGCTCGAAGGTCGAGCGGCTCAGGTCGCCCGCGCCCTTGCGCTCGATCTTGATCACGTCGGCGCCGTGGTCGGCGAGCATCTGCGTGCACACCGGTCCCATCATGACCTGGGTGAAGTCGATCACGCGCACGCCCTCGAGCGGCAGTCCGGTGGCGGCGGCGGCGTTCATGCCGCCACCCCGGCTTCGGCCTCGGTCCGGGCCAGCGCCGGCACGTCCGGATTGGCGCCGCTCTGGTCGCCGGGGTCGGCGCCTTGCGAGCGCAGCACGCGCTGCACCGCGCCGACGTCGACGTTGCGCACGCTGACGCCGGCGTCGAGCGCGAGCACCGCGGCGACGCCCGCCGCCTCGCCCATCGCCATGCACGGCGGGATCTCGCGCGAGATCTTCTGCGCCGCCGAGGTCGACGAGTAGTGGCGCCCGGCCGACCAGCAGGTTCTCGACGCCGCGCGGCAGCAGCGTGCGGTACGGGTAGTAGTAGTCGCGGCCGCGCGCCACGCTGTCGGCGAAGCGGGTGCGCTTCATCACGTCTTCCTTGCTCATCACGTGCTCGCCTTCCAGCAGGCGGGTCTGGCGCACGCCGGTCTGCGGCGCCATGTCGACCAGGAAGCAGCTGCCGAAGCCCGGCATCTTCGCCCGCACCAGCTCGATCGCCTCGTGGACGATGCGCCGGCCCTCGACCTCCGCGCGCGTCAGGTCGGCGACCTTGAGCGGGATCGAGCCCCGGCATGTGCGGGCAGTTGCACCAGACCACGCCGGGCAGCGGCGTCTTCAGCCACCAGTAGGCCCAGCTGCCGCCGAGGACCCGCTTGACCTCGCGATCGAGCGCGTCGAAGGCCTCGGGCTGCTCGCGCTCGAAGCGCTCGGCCTCGTCGGTGTCGACGCCGCCGAGGCGGAACACGGTCGTGACGATGTAGCTGCCGCCGACGTGCGGCGCGCCGGCCGACGGCGGCGACGTCGAGGTCGCCGGTGGCGTCGATCACGACCTTGCCGAGGATCGCTTCGCGGCCGCTCTTGGTGTCGCAGATCACGCCCTTGACCTGGTTGCCTTCGACCAGCGTGCGCGAGAACCACGAGTGCAGGCGCAGCTCGATGCCGTGCTTCTTGACCATCTCCATCGAGACGCGCTTCCAGGCGTCCGGGTCGAACGCCGCGGCGAAGCAGATCGGATGCGGCTTTTCCTTGCTGTGGAAGTCGAGACGTGCCCCAGCGCGCCCAGCGCTCCACCGAGGCCGGCGCGCTGCCCCACTCGTCCTGCTTCGGGAACGCCGCGAGGCCGAGCGCGGCCATGCGGTCGATCATCTCCATGCAGGTGCCGCGCACCGAGATCTCGTGCAGGTGGCTGTCCCACATGTCGTCGAGCACCAGCACCATGCCGCCGGAGGCCAGGCCGCCGAGGTGGTTGTAGCGCTCGAGCAGCGTGACCCGCGCGCCGTTGCGGGCCGCGGCAAACGCGGCCGACAGGCCGGCCGGGCCGCCGCCGACCACGACCACGTCGGCCTCGGCGGCGATGCGCACATCGCTCGCCGGCTCCTGGATCCAGTCTCCGATTCGACTCATTTCGCTCTCCTGGTTGATTCGCTCGCGCCGCAGGTGCCGCGGGCTCAGTGCACGTCTTCGGGCTGCCAGCGGATCAGCCAGCGCTCGGCCAGCGTGACCAGCAGGAAGAAGGTTCCCGACAGGGTCGCGCTCATCACGATCGCCGAGTACAGCAGCGCCGAGTCGAAGTTGAAGGTGGCCTGGATGATCATCGCGCCGACGCCGACGTTGGCGCCGACCCATTCGCCGACCACCGCGCCGATCACGCACATCGAGGCGGCGATGCGCAGCGCCGAGAACAGGTACGGCAGCGCGTTGAACAGGCGCAGCTTGAAGAAGATCTCGGTCTTGCTCGCCGACAGCACCCGCATCAGCTCCATCGCCTGCGGGTTCACCGACTCCAGCCCGCGCACCGTGTTGACCAGGGTCGGGAAGAAGCACACCAGCGCCGCGATCGTGATCTTCGGCTCCATGCCGTTGCCCATGATCAGCACCAGGATCGGCGCCTTGGCGACGATCGGGATCGCGTTGAACATCAGCACGACCGGGAAGAAGATGTCCTGCAGCGTCTTGCTGTGCACGAACAGCCGTGGCCACCAGGATCGCCGCCAGGTTGCCGAGCGCGAAGCCGCCGGCCGCCTCGATCGCGGTCGGGATCAGGTTGGACGAGCAGGACGTCGCGCTTCGCGTACAGGGTCTGCAGCACCACCACCGGCGACGGCGCGATGAAGGGCTTGACGTCGAACCAGACGACGACGGCCCACCACAGCAGCAGCAGCCCGACGATGCCGAGCGTCGGCAGCGCGCGGCGGCGCCAGATGCGCCGTGCGCGTGCCGCGGCCCACGCCTGGTGCTCGGCGTCGTCGGTCCGGGCGAGCACGCCGGGGGCTTCCGTCTCGATCGAACGGGTGGTCATGGCGGCTCCTTCAGCAGGTTTCGAGCACGCGCCGCAGATGGGCGGTGAGGCGGACGAATTCGGGCGACTCCCGCACCGCGAGCGTGCGGTCGTCGGGCAGGTCGACCGGCACGATCTCGCGCACCCGCCCGGATTCGCGGCCAGCATCAGCACCCGCTGGCCGAGATAGGCGGCCTCGTGGATGCTGTGCGTGACGAACAGGATCGTCAGGCCGGTTTCCTTCCAGACCCGGCGCAGCTCTTCGTTGAGGCGGTCGCGGGTGATCTCGTCGAGCGCGCCGAACGGCTCGTCCATCAGCAGGATCTTCGGGTCGCTGACCAGCGCCCGGGCAATCGACACGCGCTGCCGCTGGCCGCCCGAAAGCTCGTGCGGATAGGCGTTCGCGCGGTCCTTCAGGCCGACCATGTCGAGCAGCTCGAGCGGTCCGCGGCGGCCCTTGCGCGCCGCACCGCCGCCGACCTGCAGCGGCAGCTCGACGTTCTGCAGCGCGGTGCGCCACGGCAGCAGCGCCGCATCCTGGAACACGAAGCCGATATCGCGGCGCATGCGGGCCGCATGCGGTGTCGTCGAGAGCACGTCGACCTGGCCGCGGCTGGGCGGGATCAGGTCGGCGACGACGCGCAGGAAGGTCGACTTGCCGCAGCCCGACGGGCCGAGCAGCGTCAGGAACTCGCCCTCCGCGACATCGATGTCCAGGCCCTGGATCGCGGTGACGTTGCGGCGCTCGGTGAAGAAGCGCACGCCGACGTTGCGCGAGCGGATCGCCGGTTCGGCAGCCAGTGCGGCGTTCATGGCCTCAGGCCTTCATCCGCGCCGCGGTCGTCGCCTTCAGCACGTCGAGCGTCATCACGTCCTCGAGCTTGGGCGTCTTGGCGGTGAACTGGCCGAGCTGCGCGTACAGCGAGATCTGCTCCTGCCAGACGGCCGGGTCCATGGCGCCCCAGCCCTGCGCCTTGGTCAGCTCGCTGAAGCTGTAGCGCAGCATCACGTCGAGCGCGACCCGCTCGTCGTCGCGGTTCAGGTTCGGGTACTCCTTGATCAGCAGGTCGACGGCCGCATCGCGATTCGCGTCGGCGTAGCTCCAGCCGCGCGCGGTGGCGCGCAGGAACGCCGGCGAGCACCTTCGGCTGGCTCTGCAGCGTCTTGGTCGTCGCGTAGTACGGCAGCGCGTAGAGGCGCACGCCCGAGTCCCACAGGCTCAGATCGACGCGCTCCTTGCCGAGGACCTTGAGCGCCGTGGTGTTCGTCAGCCAGCCGGTCACGACGTCGACCTGCCCGCTCATCAGCGGCGTCATGTCGCCGCCGATCGGGATGATGTTGACGTCCTTCTCGGGGATCTTGTTCTGCGCCAGCAGGGCGCGCAGCAGCACCATGCCGGTCGGCTGGATGCCGACCTTCTTGCCGACCATGTCGGCGGGCTTCTTCACCGGGTTCTTCTGCATCGAGAAGAAGCAGTACGGGTGGCGCTGCGCGCCGATGGCGAAAGCACTTGACCGGGATCCCCTGGGACGCGGCCAGCATGATCGACGGGCTCGACGACACCTGGCCGGCCTCGTGGCGACCGGAGGCGACGATCGCCACGCCGTCGATGTTGGGGCCGCCGGGCTGGATCGTCAGGTTGACGCCTTCCTGGTCGTAGTAGCCCAGGCGCTTGGCCACCACCTCGCCGATCTGGTTGCCGCCGACGAGCCAGCCCAGTTGCAGGTTGACGTTCGCCTTGTCCGCGGCGAACGCGTCGATCGAGATGACGCCGCCCGTGGCCGCCAGGCCGCCGGCCAGCTAGCGACGTCTTGAGCATTTGCCTGCGTTGCGAATCGAAGTTCGACATGACAAGTTCCGATCTTGTGAGAGGTGGTGGGGTCGGGCGCGTTGACCGCATTCGCCATCGGAGAGCGATGCCCTGGCGCCGGTGCGGTGGGTCGGGATGAATCTTGGGCGCCGACGGTCAGCGCCGGCAAGCATGACTTTTCGAGGCGTGCGTTGCTCAA